>Ga0255058_10002272_pt1 | contig 10619 bp, 10 predicted proteins | sample Cases_109_9_MG_FD_188637 | JGI IMG/M metagenome (GOLD analysis project Ga0255058, IMG submission 188637) | Seawater microbial communities from Amundsen Gulf, Northwest Territories, Canada - Cases_109_9 | ecosystem: Environmental > Aquatic > Marine > Gulf | place: Canada: Northwest Territories... | reverse complement strand
AGCGGCGTCTCCTTGAGCCTTGTGGCATGTTTTGCATTTTTTCGAACCAAATAGGCTTTTTCCTTTATCAGCGCCGGCAAAAGCAGATCCGGCAAAAGTAAAGGATACCGCAAACATAACCACGAGAAATATTCCAAAAATCTTTCTCAAACTTTTCACCTCCTCTACAAGAACAGTTTTTAAAACCGCATAGCCGTAAAATACGCCCTCCTTTGAAAAGTTGCAAATTTTATCAGGCGCAGTAACGGTGAGCGACATGCAAGTAGGTTTTCCTATTTTACTTTGTTAGACAAAATGCATTGAAGAAAAGTTCCTTATTGAAAAAAAATTCTAAATTCTTCAATATCAAGTGTCTTTTCAAACAAATCTAACTTTTTGAGGTGGCTTCTTTTTTAGCCAGAAGCTCCTCTTTGGTTTCTTCGTGATCCGGATCTTTAACTATGCAATCAACCGGGCAAACTTCCACACATTGCGGATCATTAAAAAATCCGACACATTCGGTGCATTTATTCCAATCAATCACATATTTGTCATCCCCTTCTTTAATAGCATCGTTTGGACATTCAGGTTCACAAACCCCGCAATTGACGCATTCATCGTTTATCAATAAAGACATTCGCCGGTCACCTCCTCTCATATTATAATTAATAGAAAAATAACTTAATCTTTTTCTAAATTTTACCCGCAAAAACGGTTATTTTGGGTGATTGATGTATATCATATCTCAAGTTTTAAATCAAAAAAAAATAAAAGAAAAAATTAAATAAACCATAACACAAATAAAGCGATAATTTTCAATATGTTAGAATGGGTTTCTCTCCTAAAAACCCTTTAGATTTGTTGTCCCAGGAGAAACAAATAGCTTCTTTCACTTTTTTATTAAAAATAGATACAATAATATAATCTGTCCCAGGATATGTTGGTTCATGTTCAAATGTAGCCATAGCATAATCTTGTTCGGAAAAATACGCCTCATGATCTGGATGTGAATGGTAAATAGCCTTAAGGCGGTAATTTTGATCTCGCGCCATGCGGTTTATTTTTAATATCTCTTTTGGGCTAATGGTATAAGCGGTGCGAGCATCACGAGGATTTTCTTCAGGACTTGATTTATGAAGTTCATTTTGAATGTTTTTGCACCGTAAAATTATTTGGCGATTTTCGGGCGCTGCTTCAAAAACGCATCCACAGCATTCAAAGGGATATTCCTCTATTGAATGGGAATATATTTGTGTAAGAATTTTGGAAGAATACATTGGAATACAACCCCAATTTATCAAAAAATCTGTTTCTATTTTGGTAATAAATGAAAAAATTGTCAACTCTCAGGACTATTTTATCATGCAGTGATTTCTCTTTTGGGGGCGGTATCCCTATTTTCGTGTTTATCAGTTTGGATTTTTTTGTCTATATTAAGTAAGTTATTTCAACAATTTACATGAAAAACAAAAAATGAACTGGCGCGAGCTTGTAGCTTAAAATACCTACTTTGATAATTTATAGGTATTTACAAAAACCATGTGAGAACAGGCGTTGGATTCAAAAAAATCCGCATTAATCATGGTCGATATTGCTCCTAATTTAATGTTAGGCTTATACCTTCCAGGCTACAAAAATTATGACTGCTAAGACAGTTTTTATTAAAATCTTGGATAGTTCCTAAATAATTCCTACATAAAAAATAATATTGGCAAGACTAAAAAATATAAACAGGAAGAAATTGAAGAGTAGATTGATAAAAAATTTACACCCTAGGCTTTTTAAAATGATGTTCTGTGTTTTGTTGGTATGAAAAAGCTGCTTGATAAATGGTTTCTTCTTTAAAATGCCTTGCCATAATTTGCATGCCTATTGGCAGGGTTTTATTACTGAAGCCACAGGGAATAGAAATGGATGGAATTCCTGCTAAATTTACAGAAATAGTAAATATATCAGATAAGTACATCTGGAGAGGGTCATCTATCATTTCTCCAAGTTTAAAGGCTGGATAGGGTGTGGTAGGAGCAATTATAATATCGCACTTCTTGAAAGCATCTTCGAAATCTTTTTTAATTAAAGTTCTTACTTTTTGCGCTTTCAAGTAGTATGCATCATAATATCCAGCGCTTAAAACATAAGTTCCCAGCATTATTCGCCTTTTTACTTCATTTCCAAACCCCTCTTTCCTTGTATTGCTATACATTTCAAGTAGATCCTCAGATGATTTAGACCTAAGGCCATATTTAACCCCATCGTATCTTGCCAAGTTCGAGCTGGCCTCGGCAGACGCCAAAATATAGTAAGTTGCGACAGCATAATCAGCATGGGAGAGGGATATGTCAGTAAATTCAGCTCCCAGGCGCCTAAACACTTTAACTGCTTCTTTGAGGCATTTTTCAACATCATGGTCCATGCCTTCAACGAAATATTCCTTTGGGATCCCAATTTTCATACCTTTTATATTATTTACAAGGGATTTGGTAAAATCCGGAACAGGAATGTCTGCTGACGTAGAATCAAATGGGTCTTTTCCTGCTATAACATTCATTAAAATTGCTGAGTCTTTTACATCTTTTGTAATAGTTCCAATTTGATCCAGAGAGGAGGCAAAGGCTACCAGACCAAATCTTGAGACACGCCCATAAGTGGGTTTTAAACCAACAACACCGCAGAAATTTGCGGGTTGTCTGATAGAACCTCCTGTATCTGACCCCAAAGATCCCATACATAAATCAGCCGCTACGGTGGCTGCTGAACCACCACTTGAACCGCCTGGCACATAATCTAAATTCCATGGATTTCGTGTGGGGCCAAAAAAAGAATTCTCATTGGAAGAACCCATGGCAAATTCGTCCAAGTTGGTTTTGCCAAGAAAAACAGCGCCATTATCACGCAATTTGTTAATTACTGTAGCATTATAAGTTGCAACAAAATTTTGCAGTATTTTTGAAGCACAAGTGGTTTTAGCCCCTTTAATGCAAATCAAGTCTTTGATCGAAAGGGGAATTCCTAACAGAGGTGAAAGTATTCCTCCCTTTTTAAACTTTTTGTCTGCCTCATATGCTTGCTCCAATGCCATGTCTTCTGTAAGAGAAATGTAGGAATTAATTCTTTTATCAATTGTTTTAACTCTATGGATAAAAGATTTTGTTACTTCTACGGAAGTAACTTCTCCTTTTCTCAATAAATCATGGAGTTCATGGATTGAAAGTTGATATGGTTCCATTTTATTCGATTATTTTGGGGACTTGATAATGACCTTTATCATAACGTGGAGCGTTTTCAAAAGAATTTTCCTTACTGAAAATATTTTGAATTAAATCCTCTTTGAAAACATTTTGAAGGGAAAGTACGTGTTGAGTCGGCTCAATCTGGTCAGTGTCTAATTCATTTAATTTTTCAATATATTTTAGTATTTTTTTAAGCTGGTCCGTAAAAGCTTTATTGCTATTTTGATCAGATTTAATCTTAGATAGCGATGCAATATGCTCCACGTTCTTTTCAGTTATTTCCATGATGGTTTTCTGAATAACATCTATCAAACAAAGGGATTAGTTATCAGGTATTTTGTTTAGGATCTTTCAATCATACAATGCGGGGGAACCTAAAAAGCAAGGAATTTATTTTTTTAATGTTGCTGTGCAACTCCGGGACAAATATGCTTGGAATGGTTGTCAGGTATTTTGAAATTTTAAACTTGCAATAACCCTTCTAAATCTGATTTTTGATAATAAATCCCCTGGTTCCAAGGGGCTTTAAACTATAGATTAAACTCATTTTTTTATTTTTTGGAATCTGTTGTTTTTTGTGAGTCTTCTTTCTCTAGGGTCTTTTTAGCTTTTTTAACCTTTTCTTTTGGAGGCTCCGCCTTATTTTTAGGTTTTTCTTTGTTAGGCTTTATACTTTTTTTCAGTTTTTGGTCTTCCCCTGATTTAGAAACTTCCTTTTTGGGTTTTGTTTCTTTTACTTTGCTCTTTTGTTGGACTTCTATCTTTTTCTTATCTTTAGCCTCTTTAGCGGCTTTTTTCTTTTCAAGCTCCCTTACTGCGGCTTTTTTCTTCTCTTCTTCCTGTTTTCTTTTTTTCTCATCCTCAGCCTTTTTCTTGAGTTCTTGAATCTGTTGGAGTTTTTCTATTTCCTTAGCCTTTCTGGCTTCATCTAATTTTTCTCGCTCCTTTCCCTTTTTTGTCTTCTCCAGACTTTTTGCTTTATTTGCCTCTTCCCTTTCTTTAATTTTAGCTTCTTTTCCGGTGATAATGAGACGTAACTTCAATTTTCTCTGAAGTCTTTTTAGTTGTTTTCTTTTTGGCTTGATCTCTATAATCGAAGGTGATTTTTTCGGATTTTTTATTTCTTCTTGGAGTTGCTTTTTTAATGAAACAATTTTTTCTTTTAACTTCTCATTACTAGGCATAAATTTCCTCTCTATAAGCGCAGGTTTGCAAATATAAAAATAGTTGGAATTCCCATAAACCCATTAAGAAACAGTTTTGTTTTCCCCAGAAACCGGCAAATAAACCTTTAGAATCCCTAATAATAACCGTATGGGTAATAGTTATTTTCAAAAAAACATATCAAAGTAAACAAATGAAAGGGTGTATGATACCAAAGCCGGTGAATTAAAACAAGGGTATTATATAAGCCAAATCCTGATGAAACCACCTGCGAGGCTCTTTAAAACCCTAATTAAATCCTTTTTTCCTGATTCAAATTTAAACGTTTGATTTAGATCTGGCCTAATGATTTCAATCTGGATTAGGGAACGGATGATCTATCGGGCCCCCCAAAATATTGTGGGTAAAGGCGAATACCATTCAAAGAAATGAATTATTTTTAATTAAATTCAATTGCAAACCCTTTGGTTATATTTATGACTGATGCCCGGGTTTAAAAGCATGGAAATTAAAGATGGCAGTTTCTTCAAAATAAATTAAAAATCTATTTCAGCTGGTTTGAAAATGTTTGAGAGCTTTTCCCTCCTGAATGGCAAACGCAAATTGATATTCCCATTTTTTTTATAGATAGATTTTTATAATGCCACTCGAATTTCTTTCAAATATTTTTCAATGCCATCCAAAATATAATGAGCGATCCTTTCTCGATACCTTACCGATCGAAGTCTTTTGCCTTCCATTGGGTTGCTAATAAAAGATGTTTCCACCAAAATGCTTGGCATATTGGCTCCGTATAGCACATAAAAAGGCCCACCCTTTGCTCGCAAATTTTTAACATTCTGGTAGTTTTTTCTTATGCCCTTAATCAAGTTACTTTGGATAATACCGGCCAGTTGACTCGATTCATTCATTTTGGTATTGGCAACCAAATCCGCCAAAATATATTGAACGTCGTCTCTAATCTCAGAAAGTGGAGTTTTATTTTCCCTTGCCGCGGTTTCTAAGGCTTGGTTGCTTTTAGCAAAGTCAAGATAGTAGGTTTCTATTCCTGACGCGCTTTTATGTCTACTGGCATTTGCGTGAATTGAGATAAAAATGTCAGCTTCATTTTTATTGGCAATTGCTGTTCTCTTTTTTAATTTAATAAATATGTCCTTATTGCGGGTAAGGATAACTTTGTAACCTAATTTTTTTTCTATGATCTTCTTTAATTTAAGAGAAATGTCAAGAACCACATCTTTTTCTTTAAGATTATTTACCCCTCTAGCTCCCTGGTCTTTTCCGCCATGTCCGGGGTCAATAACAATGGTTACGTTGGAGTCCGAAATGTTTGGCGCTGTTCCCAAAATAGTTTTATTGAGTGGTTTTCCTTCAATGTCTAAAATAATTCGGAAAGGGTTGTTTAAAGAAGAGACCTTAAAGCCATTAAATTTGTTTATGTCTATAACTACTCTTACAATGTTAATATTATTATGGCTGGCGCGAATTTTTTTAATAAATCCATTATTAATTTCTATAGGGTTTTCCTTTAAATTTTTATCAATAGAAGCGTTGAATAGATCGACATAAATTCTTTCTGGATTTTTTAACCTTTGTTCTTTGAACTGAATCTTATTTTCTAGTTCAATAACAATTCTTGTAGCCTCAGGGGAGCTAAAATGTCTAATTTCTGTAACCTTTGTTAGTTTTTCTCTTTTAGGGGAAACAGGCTTAAAAAAGGCCGAAAGTGCGCTAATTTTTTTTAATGCTGGATTATACATGTCCCCATTTGGGAATTCCCTAATTACCCTAGTATAAGAATTATGAGCTTTGGAATATTGTTTTAAATAAGAAAATTGAATTTCCCCAATTCGGGAAAGGGCATCATCCGCCAGACGGCTTTTGGAGTGATTTTCTACAACAATCTTGTAATATTTTATAGCAAAATCTAAATCTAATCTCTGGCGAAATCTCTTATAAGAATCGTGGTAAAGGCTTCCAGCAGTAAAAAGGGCATCTCCAGCAAGGTTGCTATTTGGAAATTGTTGGTAAACTGAAAGAAATTTTTTTATACATTTATTCCAGTTTGATTTAATTGATTGTTTTTTCTCGGAGCTTTTTAATGAGTAAAAGTTCTCCTTGGCGCTTTGGTACAGTTTATTCGGAGAAGTATTGGCATAGGAACAGGAAGGGAAATAAGAAAAAGAAAACAAAAATAGGATTGAGAATATAAAAACAAATTTTTTCCTATTTATCGCCACCATAAAGAAATAACTTCAAATATTAAATTTAAGATTAAGTTTTGTGTATTAAGTACTCAAACGTTTCTATTGTTTTAGGCCCAAACCAGTTACGGCCTCCAAGAACATGGGTTACTATGTTGCCTTTTTTATCTATAATATAAGAAGTGGGAAGCGCATTAACCATATAAATATCCAAAATGGCGCTATCAGGAGAAAAAAGTATCGGGAAAGTAATTCCCAACTCCTTTACGAATGGCATGGCTATTGATTTTCCCTGGCGGTCAATACTTACCGCAAGTATCACAAAATCCTCATTTTTAAATTTCTGATAAAGTTTCTCCATTGCCGGCATTTCGACTCTGCATGGTCCACACCATGTGGCCCATATATTAAGAAACACAATTTTCCCTCTAAATTGAGATAGAGAAACAGATTCTCCATTGCTGTCAGGGAAAGTAAAATCAGGGGCTATATACCCGATGTTTGGAGCAATTTCTTCAAGACGCAGATTGTCTTTATCTTTAATTTCTCCTCTAGTAGATATTTGATTACTTAAAGGATTATTAGTGAAAAGAACAGGGGAGAGGGTTTTGAATCCTTTAGTAAAGAGGGAAATGCTTAATGCAAGCAAAATAAAGGCAACAAAGGATAAGACAATAATTTTGTAACGGGAATTTAACATAATTTATTCCATAAATTGATTTAAAAATAGTTCGAGTCTTTGAGCGCTGGGGAAAAGGCCATAAAAGTCAACCTTCCTTCCGAACCGCATTGTAACGGCTGATATCTGCTTCAAGAGAATCGACGTGAAGCCTTACAATATACATTGCGCAAAAGGTGACTAAAAACGCAACTATAGACACTTGAAGGGTAAGCATCATTTCTGGAGCCAGGCCAGCATTTTTTCCGCCCCCTGTCACTACAGGATGCATAAGCTTACCCCATAATTTTATGGCGTAGTGAACAAGGGGAACGTCAATAAAACCGATAATGCCGTACACCGAAGCATATTGCGCTGTGGTCACAGGGTTTTCCATCACATGCCGTAAGATCAGGTAGCCGATATAAATGACCATAAGAACCAACGCCATAGTGAGTCGGGGTTCCCATATCCACCATGCTCCCCACCTCTGTTTTCCCCATATCATTCCGGTTAAAATCATGAGAGCGCAAAAATGCACACCCAGGTCCGCTCCCACCTTTGCCCATCTGTCAAAACGCAGGTCCTTTTTCCACAAGTAAAGTATACTCCCTATAAAAGTAATAAAAAATCCAACGTAAGACATATTAGCAGAAGCTACATGGAAATAAAGAATGCGGTAGGTAGGGGGCTCTCCCTTTGCATCAGGCGACCAGACAAGAGCCATATACAGAGCAATTAAAATGAAAACAAAGGCGAGGCCAATTAAACCTATCCGCACATTGGAGCTGTCTATTATAGATATTTCTTTTCTTTGATGGTTAGTCAAAATTTCAGCTTTTGCCACAAGGCTCCCGCATTTTATGTTTACCCGCGCAATATACGCAAAAAGTATAAAAAGCATTAAACCGTAGGCAGAAAAAAGGTAATACATATTAACCTTCTAAAGTGTATTCAAATACCAGGAATGAAGCTGTCATGAATATGATATCAAAGGAGATAAGCAGTTTCAACCATTGCGCAATGTCCGATAATTGCTTTCCGTACAGCAAAGCTCCGGTGGAATGCACCGCCGCAATAACAACAGGCAAAATAAGAGGGTATAATAAAACAGGCAACATGTATCGCAATTTCACTGAAGCAACAGACATTGTAGAAAGCAATGTCCCGCATGCGGTAAATCCCAATGTTCCCAAAAAGGTGATTAGAAGTATTCCCGGAAAGTTTTGAACGGGTAAATTAAAAAAAACAATAAAAACTGGGAAGATAAATATTTCCATGATGGCCATAAAGAAAAAATTACTGATCATTTTACCAAAGTAAATTGCCGTTCGATCTATTGGGGTGGACATCATTCCTAGGAGGCAATCGTTTTCTTTTTCATTTAAAAATGAGCGGTTTAACCCGATGGTTCCCGCGAAGATAATTGCAATCCACAAAACCCCGGGCGCGACATCAAGGGCTTTTATTTTGCCGAGGTGAATAGAGAAAATAAAAATTATCAAAATTAGAACCGCCAACATGAACATAGAGATCAACGTTTCTTTGGTTCTGAATTCCAATAAAATGTCTTTCCATACAATTATGCCTATATGTCTAAAATATTTTTTCATAAAGCGCCGCTTCGATATTGCTCATGGGAGTTAAAACCACCATCATTTTTCAACAGGGCCCAAGTGAAATGAAAGACAAAGTTTACTGAAACCTTAATAGGGTTGCCTTGTAATAGGTGTGTCTCTGTAATATTTTTATTATTTATCAAAAAATGTTATTTCCATTTTTCCACACAATCGAAGTATATCTGTTCAAACTCATCCGGATCGATTTCAACCGCGGGTTTCTGGAAAACTATTTTTCCAGAAACCACAATAGCAGCCTGGTCGCAAAGCTCTAACCCCTTTTTTAAATTATGGGTGACCATCAATATTGTGTTTGGCGCTTTATGTAATTTTGTAAGTATATCCGTTAAAATTTTGCCGGCATGTTGATCAAGCCCAGTATAAGGCTCATCCAGGAAAATAATAGAGGGATTATTTAACATGGCCCGGGCGATAGAAAGTCGCTGCTGCATTCCTCTAGAAAAAGTTCTTACCGGATCGTGAATCCTGTGGGATAAACCTACTTCTTTTAATAATTCTTCAATGCGGGATTTCAGGTTGGACAAACCGTGCAGTTTTCCATAAAACGTAAGATTTTCGTAAGGATTAAGATTGTTATAAGAAAATGTATTGTGGGATATTAAACCGATCTTGCCCCGAATTTCTTCACCGCATTTGGAAATATCCGTTCCATGGATATATGCTTTTCCAGAGGAAGGCGCAATTAAAGTGGATAGGATTTTGATTAGTGTGGTTTTACCCGCTCCATTGGGGCCAAAAATTGTGAGAAAGCTTCCATGAAGAACTTCTAAATTTATTCCGTTCAGGGCGTCGATATGGCCAAAAGAACGCTTTAGGTTTTCTACTTTTATAGCCCACTTGTTCTCCATTGCAAAACCGATTGTTACTAAAAACCCATTGATTGGTCCTATAAGATTTGAATCAATATAGGGCCTTTGTTATGTCAATATTTAAAAAAGTTTTGATCATTTTGTCTTATATTTTTCCCAAAGGAGCAATACAGGGCTGGCAATATATATCGATGAATAGGTGCCGACAAAAACGCCAATTGCAAGAGCAAACGAAAAATCATGTATAACCGCCCCGCCTAAAAAGAATAAGGATAAAACTACAATCAGGGTAGTTAAAGAAGTTAATATTGTTCTGCTTATGGTCTGATTTAAACTGAGATTAATAAGATTTTCGAGTTTTGTTTTTCTTAGACGCCTCAAATTTTCACGGATTCTATCGAATATTACAATGGTATCATTTAATGAATATCCTATGATTGTTAAAAATGCGGCTACAATGGGAAGAGTAAATTCCTTGTCAAATAACAAAAAAAATGTTGCGGTTACTAAAATATCATGAATGAGAGCAATAATAGCCGCGATGGCAAAACGGAACTCAAAACGCCAAGAGATATAAATAATTATCCCAATCAAGGCATAAAAAATAGAAAACAAGGCTTTTTCTCTTAAATCACGGCCTACTTTTGGACCTACCATTTCAATCCGCATAATTTCAAAGCTTTCTTGATCAAACTCTTTTTCTAGCTGATTTTTAATAATGGTCCTAAAATCTTCCAATCCTTCTGGAAATTTCTCCGCATGAACTAAGATATCTCTTTCTGAGCCAAATTGTTGAATACTACTATTCTCCATGTCCAAATTTCGAAAAGCGGTCCGAATTTTTTCAATTGCTACTTTTTCTTTGAACTGAATTTGGATTAAAGTGCCGCCTGAAAAGTCAATTCCAAGTTTTAAACCACCCTTAAAAATAAATA
>Ga0255058_10002271_pt1 | contig 10625 bp, 9 predicted proteins | sample Cases_109_9_MG_FD_188637 | JGI IMG/M metagenome (GOLD analysis project Ga0255058, IMG submission 188637) | Seawater microbial communities from Amundsen Gulf, Northwest Territories, Canada - Cases_109_9 | ecosystem: Environmental > Aquatic > Marine > Gulf | place: Canada: Northwest Territories... | reverse complement strand
GTATGCCGCGAACGGCAGGATCAGCATGCATGCGGCCAGATATAAAAAACGATAAAAAGATTTCATGGTTAGCTCCTTCCTGTGAGTGCTTATGATGATGCCGGCCGTTCCGGGCCGGTTACTTACGGTCACAGGGATGGAGCTTAGCCAGCACGGAGCGCGCCGACTGCCCTCAAAATTTGGGAATACGAAAGGAAATGGTGGCTACTGACCGTTTGAGCTTCGCTGTAATAAAGAATCAAAACGGACGCTGGCGGCCGGTCGTTGTGTCTCCCAATCTTTGCAGCTGGGACATTGCCAGAGCAGTTTTCGGCTGGAAAAGCCACATTCCTTGCATTGATAGCGAGGTGTGGTTTCCGAGAGTTTGTTCAACGCCATGCGAATCTTGGTCAATGCCGCTGCGCGGTCTTCACCGCCGTTTTGCAGGTGATTCAGGTCGATGAACTCGGCCAGCGTCTTCTCGTTAAGCATGTACTCCTCGACGCAATCGTCGATGATGCCGATGCCGCCGATGTTGTTGACAATTGCGGTGTACGCGACGTCAGTCTTCGCTTCGGGATTCTTTTTCAGAATTGTTTTCAGCGAGCGCTCGAGTTCGCTGAGCGAGCCCTCTTGTTCATGGATCTTCACCAGCTCGGGCAATGCTTCAGTAATTAAATAGGTATGCTCGTCGAGTACACGGTGAAAGAGGCGCAGGGCCGTCTTGGTGTCATCTGTATCGCGTGCAATCTGAGCTCTCGTCAAGGCACCCCGGAGCGTTCTCGGCCTCCCAGCCTGCGACTTTTTGACGAACTGGCGCGCACCCGCATAGTCGTTGTTGGACGCAGCTTGTTCAGCAAGCTCACAATAGTAGTGTGCGATCTCAAGTTCGAGGGACTTTCCACTCAGTGTCTCAAGCTGCTGGCTGGAATCGATCGCCTTCTGCCATTCGTTTTCTTGCTCGTAGATTCGGGATAACTGCTCATACGCTTCAACCTGGTATCTGGATCCGTCTGCAAGCCGGCTGAAGATTTTCTCTGCTCTGTCGAGCAGGCCGGCTTTCAGGTAATCCTTGGCAAGCGAGAATAGCGCCTGATCACGTGGTTCCGCGGCGATATCCGGCCTGGCAATAATGTTTTGATGAATGCGAATCGCACGGTCGATCTCGCCTCTGCGCCGGAACAGGTTGCCAAGTGCAAAGTGAGTCTCGATCGTTTTGTTATCGACGCGAACCATTTTAAGAAAGTGTTCGAGGGCCTGGTCTGTCTGTTCGTTCAGCAGGAAGTTGAGGCCCTTCAGGTAGTCGATGTTCAAAGGCGGCGGCGGATCAGCCTCGTCGTCGCGTTCATCAAAACGACCCAACGCCCAGCCTGCCGCAGCAAGCAGCAAGAAAAGCCCCGCCAGAAGAAATGTTGACTCAGTCGGCATCGACGATTGGCAGATTTCTCAGTGTGTGGACCTCGGTCTCCGAATTGCGTAGCTGTTTGCGGAGTTGCCGGCGTTCATTGACGATCCGCGCTGCGAAGATCGCCGTGCATAGCAGGCCGAACAGCCAACCCATAACGAAGGTCACGGTGAATGCGAGTGGAATAGACGACTCAACGGTACCGAAAGCGAGGTCGATCTCGACCAACCCAGGGTTCAACCGGGTAAAGACCAGCATGACCATGAGTATGATCAAAAACAGAACGATTACGGCTATTCTTTTAAGCATGCGCCCGCTCCAAGTCTGCCAGGGCACAGCGGCGGCTGGCAGAAGAATCGGCAAAACCTGGGAATATGGTAACCGGATGGCGGAAAAAGGCCACCCGAAGCGACTTGCCTCAATATGCGCTAGTTAGCTCTTGATCGGGAAATCGCGGCTGGCATTGACGCGCTCGCGCAGGTCCTTGCCGGGCTTGAAATGCGGTACGTATTTTCCGGAGAGCGCGACAGCCTCACCGGTCTTCGGATTGCGCCCAATCCGTGGCGGCCGGAAGTGTAGCGAAAAACTCCCGAAGCCCCGTATTTCAATGCGCTGGCCCTTTGCCAGGGAATCACTCATTAGATCGAGCAGGTGCTTGACCGCCAATTCCACGTCTTTCGCAGGGAGATGCTTCTGCTTTCTGGCGATCATTTCGATGAGTTCTGATTTTGTCATAATACGCTTCGCTTATTGTTTCTGATGTTGTTCCGCGTAAGCTGCCGATTATAAAAGAAATATAGCCCGGACTGGGGGGTCCGGGCTAGTTTTTTTTACTATTTCGCACCGCCGGACATCTTTTCCTTCAGAAGTTCGCCAAGCGTCGTGCCAGACGAGCTGGCTTCAACCTCGGATTTGTAGCTGCTGACGGCCTCCTGTTCCTCATGGACTTCCTTGGCCTTGATGGACAGCGCCACGCTACGGTTCTTGCGATCGACATTGGTGAATTTGGCCTCTATCTCTTCACCAACTTTGATCATTGTGCGCGCATCTTCGACCCGTCCGCGCGCCAGTTCCGAGGCACGCAGGTTGCCGGTAACGCCATCGCCAAGATCAACAATCGCGCCTCGAGCATCCACTTCCGTGACAACGCCCTTGACGACCGTGTTCTTCGGATGCTCGGCAAGCCAGGCCGAAAACGGATCTTTGTCGAGTTGCTTGACGCCGAGCGAAATTCTTTCGCGTTCGCAATCGATGGCCAATACTGCGGCTTCGATCTCCTGACCTTTCTTGTAATTGCGCACAGCGTCTTCACCGGCCAAATCCCAGGAAATATCGGAGAGATGAACGAGGCCATCAATACCGCCGTCGAGACCGATGAATATACCGAAGTCGGTAATCGACTTGATCTGGCCAGTAACCTTGTCACCACGATTGACGGTCGCTGAAAACTCAGCCCACGGATTCGTTTGACACTGTTTGATACCCAGTGAAATACGACGCCGTTCTTCGTCTATCTCGATGACCATGACCTCGACTTCCTCACCTACCTGCACGACCCGCGACGGATTGACGTTCTTATTCGTCCAGTCCATTTCCGAGACGTGCACCAGGCCTTCGACGCCTTCTTCGATTTCAACGAAGCAACCATAGTCGGCGACGTTAGTTACTTTGCCGAAGAGACGTGTATGTGGCGGGTATCGACGTCCAAGATCGTGCCATGGATCGTCACCCAGCTGCTTAATGCCGAGCGATACTCGCTGGCGTTCACGATCGAACTTGAGAATCTTGACATCGATTTCATCGCCGACGTTAACCACCTCTGACGGATGCTTTACGCGTTTCCATGCCATATCCGTGATGTGTAACAGGCCGTCGATGCCGCCGAGATCTACAAACGCGCCGTAATCGGTCAGGTTCTTGACGATGCCCTTGGCAGAACTTCCTTCCTGCAGGCTCTCGAGCAGCGCTTCGCGTTCGGCGCTGTATTCCTGTTCAACGACAGCACGCCGGGACACCACTACATTGTTGCGGTGCTGATCCAATTTGATGACCTTGAATTCGAGGCTCTTGCCCTCGAGGTATGCCGGGTCGCGTACTGGCCGAACATCGACTAGCGAACCTGGCAAGAACGCCCGAACGCTGTCGATCTCAACCGTAAATCCACCTTTGACACGGCCATTGATGATGCCCTGCACGACTTCACCGTCCTCGAACGCTTTTTCAAGTTCGATCCAGGTGCGTGCACGGATCGCTTTCTCACGAGACAGGCGGGTCTCGCCGAAACCGTCTTCAACGGCATCGAGAGCAACCTCGATCTCGTCACCAACGGAGACGTCGGATTCACCTTTCTCGTTCTGAAACTGTTCTATCGGGATGACGGCCTCTGACTTGAGACCGGCGCTTACCATGACGACATCGTCATTAACTGCAATAACGGTACCGGTGATGATGGTACCTGGCTTTATCTGTTGACTGGCAAAACTCTCTTCAAATAATTCAGCAAAACTTTCAGACATAATTAAATAAACCAAGAGAATCGGTGTTTGATTCTCAACCCAAGCGTCCTACCACTTCCTGCGGCAGACGGTTACCAATAATAAGAATCGGACTACCGTGTCCGATTCGCTCACTACTTCTATGTTCCTTTTTCGAGATCAGCCACCCAGCCCAAAACGATTTGGGTGACCTCTTCGATCGATTGCCCACTGGAGTCCAGTAACCTGGCGTCCGCGGCGGGCTTGAGCGGAGCTACTGTTCGCTCCGAATCCCGCCTGTCACGATCTTCGATATCCCGCGAAAGGGCCGGCAGGCTAACATCAATACCTTTGTCTTTCAACTGCTTATGGCGTCTTTTCGCGCGCTCTGTGGCGCTGGCCGTCAGATAGACTTTGAGGGCCGCATCGGGGAAAACCTTGCTTCCCATATCTCTGCCGTCGGCGACCAATCCGGGCGCCTGCCGAAAGCCTTTTTGCAGATCCAGGAGCGCCGCTCGCACGGCCGGAATTGAGGCTACGAATGAGGCAAGTCGGCCGCACTCCTCGGTGCGGACATCGGTCGTTACCTCTTCGTCATCCAGGAATATACGTTCATTGCCAGTTTGATCGGAGTCGAACCTGACCGAGAGGTCGCCGGCCAGTGTGGCAAGGTCGTCTTCGCCCGCCTCTGCCATACCTCGCCTCACCGACGCCAGGCCGACCAGCCGGTATAAAGCACCACTATCGAGCAGATGCCAGCCAAGGGCGTTAGCAACCTGGCGTGCGATCGTGCCCTTGCCGGAGCCGACCGGGCCATCAATCGCGACAACGGGCACTTCGTTCACGGATGCTGCTCGGTGTTGAGGCTGACACCGAGCGAGGCCATCACTTCCGCAAATCCTGGAAACGAGGTGTCGACAGCATCGACGTCGCGAACACGGACTTCGGAATCCGCAATTGTCGCCGCAACGGCAAATGACATGGCGACGCGGTGATCCCCCCGGCTATCGACCGTCGCGCCGGACGGCTCTCCGTAATGGACTTCGGCACCGTCTTCAGTTTCATCGATTTGGATGCCCATCTGCCGCAGCCCGGTCGTCATCGCGCTAATTCGATCGCTTTCTTTGACCCGTAACTCGCCGATGCCACTAAAGCGGGTACTTCCTACGGCGTTGGCAGCGGCAACGAATAAAACCGGAAACTCATCGATTGCCAGGGATACCAGTGAAGGGTCGACGGCGATTCCGTGAAGTATCGAGGACCTGATGCGAATGTCGGCGACCGGCTCGTCTCCGATGAGCTGCGGGTTCTCGACGCTGATGTCGCCACCCATTTCCCTGAGGATCTGTATGACCCCTGAGCGAGTCGGATTGACCCCGACGTTCGTGACCAGCACGTTAGCGTCTTTCGCGATCAAAGCAGCCAATATGATAAATGCCGCGGATGAGAGATCAGCAGGCACTCTTATATGTGTCGCGTTGAGCCGTTCGGTCGCCTGAAGCCGGATGTGGCCGCTGTCACCTGACACGCTTGCCCCCATAGACTTCAACATTCTTTCGGTATGGTCACGCGTGACAGCCGGTTCGATGACTGCGGTCTCTCCTCTCGCGTATAGCCCGGCAAGCAAGATCGCGGATTTCACCTGGGCGCTGGCTACCGGCAACTTGTAGTGGATCCCGGCCAGTGCATTGCCACCTTGAATGAGGAGGGGTGGCTTGCCGTCATCGCTGTCGATGCTCGCCCCCATCAAGGACAGCGGCTCGATGATTCTTTGCATGGGTCTGGACGACAGGGACTGGTCGCCCGTGAGCGAGCTGTCGAATTGCTGGCCGCAGAGCACACCTGCCAGGAGTCGCATGCCAGTGCCGGAATTGCCGAGGTCGAGCGCCCCTGCCGGCTTGCGAAGCCCGTTTAGGCCGACGCCTTTGATGCGAACCGTCGTATCGTCCACCTGATCGATTGATACGCCGAGTGCACGCAGCGCCGCAAGGGTGGCGAGGCAATCTCCTCCTGCCAAAAAACCTTCGACTTCCGTTTGCCCCTCGGCGAGCGCGCCCAGTAAAAGAGCACGGTGAGATATCGACTTATCGCCGGGTACGGTGACCGTACCACTCTTCAAGTCAGTGGGTAGAACCAGATAATCCAAGCGGCGAGCCCTGCGTCAGTTAACCGCTGTCGGATACGCACCAAGTACCCGGAACAACGAGCTGCGTTTCTCTAGCTCCTCAAGAGCGTCCGACAATGGTGCTTCTTCTGCATGTCCATCGAGGTCGATAAAGAAAACGTAGTCCCAGTTCTTGCGTCTGGACGGGCGAGACTCGATGCGGGACATGCTTACGGCGTGAGTGGCTAACGGCTGCAACAGGGAATGCAAGACACCGGCACCGTCGGTGTGGCTTGCGGATACAAGAATCGTAGTTTTGTCCTTCCCGCTTGCAGCAAGCAGCTCACGCCCGACGACCAGAAATCGTGTCGCGTTGTCAGCACGGTCTTCGATGTTGTTGACCAGAATTTTGAGCTCGTAGACTTCGGCCGCTGCGTCGCTGCCGATTGCGGCCGTGCCGCCTTCGTCCCGCGCACGCCTCGCGCCGGCCGCATTACTGCTTACCCCAATCAACTCGACATGCGGCAGGTATTCCCGCAGCCATCCGCGGCACTGCGCGAGCGCCTGATCGTGCGCGCAAATGCGTTCGATCGACTCGAGAGACGCCATACGGCCAAGCAGATGCTGCTCGATGCGGAGTTCGATTTCGCCGCCAATCTTCAATGGCGATGTCAGGAACATGTCGAGCGTGTTGTTAACCGTTCCCTCAGTGGAATTCTCGATGGGAACCACCCCAAAATCGGCGGCACCGCTTTCGACCTCCTGAAAAACCTCGTCGATGGTGCCGAACGGCAGGGCTCGCACGGAATGTCCGAAATGTTTGTACACAGCTGCTTGTGTGAACGTTCCCTCCGGTCCGAGGAAACCAATCTTTAATGGTTCCTGCTGAGCGAGACAGGCCGACATGATCTCGCGAAACAGGCGCAGCATCTCCTCGTCACGCAACGGGCCCTGATTGCGTTCGAGGACAGCGCGCAGAACTTCGGCCTCGCGCTCGGGCCGGTAATAGTTGACGGCCTCGGCGACCTCTCCTTTGGAGATGCCGATTTGCTGTGCAAATTCTGCGCGCTCGTTGATCAGCGACTGAATCTGCCGGTCGATCTCGTCGATGCGCTTGCGCACATCCGAGATGTCCGGTTTCGGAGTTTTGTTCGCCTTAGCCATCAATCATGCCCGTAAGTCCTCGCGCCCGCTCAGGATAAAGGCTTGCCGAGATTTCGCAATGCCAGAACGCCTTTGATCTGCCTTAACTCATTTGAAGTCTTCTCGGGCACCGGCCCATCCAGATCGACGACCGTGTAGGCAATCTCGCCCATGGATTTGTTCAGCAGGTCCTCGATGTTTAGGCCGGCAGCGGCGAGGCTGGTCGATATCTGACCGACCATATTGGGCACATTCGCATTGGCTATCGTGATTCGCCAGGCGTCTGCACGCGGCATGATCGTCTCGGGAAAATTCACCGCGTGGCGGATATTGCCGTTTTCAAGGTAGTCCCTGACGTTTTCGGCGATCATGATCGCGCAATTTTCCTCCGCCTCGACCGTTGATGCGCCCAGGTGAGGCAAGGCGGTAGCTTTCGGGTGAGCGACCAGTTCGGCGGTGGGAAAGTCACACACATAGGAGCGAAGGTGGCCGTTGTCGAGTGATTGAATGACGGCCTCGTTGTCCACGACGCCACCCCGGGCAAAGTTGATCAACACGCCACCTGGCCGCATCAGCGCCAGGCGCTCTCGATTGACCAAGCCGCGCGTGTCTTCGACGAGCGGCACATGCACAGATACTGCGTCAGATTTCTTGAACAGGTGATCCAGCGTTTCAGTTTGCTCAACGCCGGATGACAGTTGCCAGGCACGGCGAACCGTGATCTGCGGATCGAAGCCGGCCACTTTCATGCCGAGCGCAAGCGCGGCGTTGGCGACCTCGACTCCGACCGCACCAAGCCCAACAACACCCAGGGTGCGCCCCGGCAACTCGAATCCCACAAACTGTTTTTTTCCGGCCTCGACCTTTGTTTCCAAGTCGTCGCCCGCGTCCTGGAGCTCCTGTACATAGTCCCAGGCATAACAGATGTTCCTCGCTGCGATCAGTAAACCAGCAATTGCCAGCTCCTTCACTGCATTCGAATTTGCACCCGGCGCATTGAAGACCGGCACGCCACATTCGCTGAGCTTGTCGATCGGTATATTGTTCACGCCGGCACCGGCACGGCCGACGACGGCAACGGATTCCGGAATATCCATGTCGTGCATGTTGTGCGAGCGCAGGATAATTGCGTCCGGATGCGTGATCTCCGAGGCGACCTCATATCGCTCGCGCGGCAGCCTTCGCAAGCCGGCGACTGCGATATTGTTCAATGTAAGAATCTTGTACATCAGATTTATTTATACCTGGGCTCAGCCGTTCGCTTTCTCGAACTGTTGCATAAATTCGATCAGAGCGTCCACGCCTTCTTCCGACATGGCGTTGTAGATAGATGCACGCATGCCGCCAACGGAACGGTGACCCTTGAGATTCTTGAGGCCTGCAAGCTCCGCCTCGGCCAGAAATTTCTGATCGAGAGTGGCGTCCCGCAGAATAAACGGCACGTTCATCCAGGAGCGAGCATCAGGCCTGACAGGATTGCTGTAGAAATCAGACTCGTCGATCGCCTGGTATAGCCTTGCCGCCTTGCGCTCATTAATCTCCGCGGCTGCCGCAAGCCCGCCGCGCGCTTTCAGGTGCTCGAATACCAGTCCCGCGGCATACCAGGCAAACGTTGGCGGCGTATTCGTCATTGACCCCGAATCCGCAAACGCTTTGTACGTCATCAGTGTCGGCGCATCGGCCCGTCGTCGCTCCAACAACATATTGCGTACGATGACCACAGTGATACCTGCCGGGCCGATATTCTTTTGCGCGCCTGCGTATATGACGCCGAAACGACTGACGTCGATGGGTCGTGACAGAATCGTGCTCGACATGTCGGCAACGAGCGGCGCATCACCCGTCTCCGGGATAAAGTGAAATTCAACGCCACCTATCGTTTCGTTAGGGGTGTAGTGAAGATAAGCAGCGTTGTCAGTTTTTTGCCATTCGCCTTGCGGCGGGATGTGGCAAAAATTGCTGTCGCTGCTGTCCGCTGCAACATTAACTTTGCAAAACCGGGATGCCTCGGCAATCGCTTTTTTCGACCAACTGCCGGTCTGTACGTAGTCAGCGGTGTCGTCTGCTTGCGCGAGATTGAGTGGCGCCATTGCAAATTGCTGTGTCGCACCACCTTGCATAAACAAGACGCTGTAGTCGTCCGGAACCGCAAGCAGATCGCGCAAGTCCTGTTCGGCTTTCTCCGCAACCGCCGTGAATGCCTTGCCGCGATGACTCACTTCCATGACAGACATGCCGCTGCCGTTCCAGTCCGGAATGTCCTCGCGAATCCTTTCGAGAACTTCGAGCGGAAGTGCGGCTGGTCCGGGACTGAAATTGTAGACGCGAGACATGACGATGGGATCTTGGCCGGGGCGATAGTCGGGTGACGGAGACTTCAGGCAAGTGTAGCGCTAAATGCCTGATTGTAAAGGTCTTTTATTCGTCCTCACCCTCTATTGATTCTATTCTCGCCAAACCAACAAGACGTTGACCCGATTCAACGCGGATCAGTCTGACCCCCTGGGTGTTGCGGCCAATAATGGAAATGTCACTGACAGGTGTGCGCACCAGCGTGCCGCTGGAACTGATCAACATGATCTCGTCGTCGTCCCTGACTTGTAGCGCGCCGACAGTCTTGCCGTTTCTTTCCGAGGTTTGGATCGCGATGACGCCCTGGCCGCCTCGACCCTGAATCGGGAATTCATCAACGGCAGTGCGTTTACCGTAACCATTTGCGGTGGCCGACAGAATTAATCCATCAGCGACAACGGACAACGCGATTACTTCATGCCCCGGTGAAAGTTTTATGCCTCTTACGCCGGCTGCACCACGACCCATCGGTCTTACGTCTTCCTCTTTGAAGCGAATAGCCTTGCCGCTGCTTGCTACGAGAACGATCTCACGCTTGCCGTCCGTAATCGCCACATCGACAAGTTTGTCGTCATTTCTGAGGTCAACGGCAATAATGCCGCTGGCACGCGGACGCGAAAACAGACTCAATGGCGTTTTCTTCACGGTTCCGTGACTAGTCGCCATGAATACGAAGTTATCCGCGTCAAACTCCTTGGTTGGCAAAACGGCGTTGATCCTTTCGCCTTCCTCCAGCGGTAACAGGTTCACGATCGGTTTGCCACGCGAGCCACGGCTTGCCTGCGGAACGCGATAGACCTTGAGCCAGTACATCTTGCCGCGACTGGAGAAACACAGCAGCGTGTCGTGTGTGTTCGCGACGAACAGCTTGTCGATGAAATCCTCGTCCTTGACCTTGGCTGCCGAGCGGCCACGGCCACCGCGCCGCTGTGCCTGGTAGGCGCCGACCGGCTGTGCTTTGGCGTAGCCCCCGTGAGAAAGGGTCACGACGACTTCTTCCTGCGGAATCAGGTCTTCGTCACTCAGATCGGTGTGGTCTGCGACGATTTCGGTGCGACGCTCGTCGCCGAACGCATCACGGACTTCCTGCAGCTCCTCGCGGATCACGCGGAGCAACTCATCGGCGTCGGCAAGAATATTAGAAAGAAGTTTAATTTTCTTTAGTATC
>Ga0255058_10002270_pt1 | contig 10628 bp, 8 predicted proteins | sample Cases_109_9_MG_FD_188637 | JGI IMG/M metagenome (GOLD analysis project Ga0255058, IMG submission 188637) | Seawater microbial communities from Amundsen Gulf, Northwest Territories, Canada - Cases_109_9 | ecosystem: Environmental > Aquatic > Marine > Gulf | place: Canada: Northwest Territories... | reverse complement strand
ATTTATTGCGAACGCGGAATTCTGGTGAACAACACGCTGCAAACCTTTGATCCGCGCGTTTATGCGGTGGGGGAATGCGTCCAACACCAGGGTCAAACTTATGGCATTGTGGCTCCCTTGTTCAACCAGGCCAAAGTGTGTGCGAATCAACTCAGCCAATTGGGATGCGCCCAATTCCAGCGGTCGGTTACTTCCGTCAAGCTGAAGGTAACCGGGATTGATCTGTTTTCCGCCGGGGACTTTTGGGGCGACGAGACCACCGAGGACGTGGTGATGAAAGATGTATCACGGGGAGTCTACAAAAAAATTGTGATCAAGGATAACCGCATCCATGGCGCAGTCCTGTATGGAGACACCGCCGATGGCGCGTGGTATTTCCAATTACTGCGCGACCAAACCGATATCAGCGGTATCCGCAATACCCTGCTGGTGGGAAAATCTCACTTGGGGGATTCCGGGCACGGAGGCAAAAACCTTGCCGCCGCCATGAGCGATGACAAAGAAGTGTGCGGTTGTAATGGGGTGTGCAAAGGCGACATCAAAAAGGCCATTACTTCCAAAGGGCTTTTTACGCTTGAGGAAGTACGTACTCATACCAAGGCGTCAAGTTCCTGCGGATCCTGTACCGGCCTGGTGGAGCAAATCCTGGCTTTCACTCTGGGCGGTGACTATTCCGAAGCGCCCAAGGTAAAACCCATTTGCAAGTGTAGCGACTACACGCATGATGAAATTCGCCAGGTCATAAAAAATCAACAACTGACCAACATCCGGGCGGTCATGGATTATCTCGAATACCGTACTCCGGACGGATGCCACATATGCCGTCCCGCATTAAACTATTACGTCATTGCCGCCTGGCCGGGAGAGGGATTGGATGACCCCCAGTCGCGTTACATCAACGAGCGGGTCCATGCCAACATTCAGAAGGACGGCACATTTTCCGTCATTCCCCGTATTTGGGGCGGCGTGACCACGCCCCATGAATTGCGCGCCATTGCCAATGTGGCGGAAAAATACAATGTTCCCACACTCAAAATTACCGGGGGACAGCGTATCGACCTCTTGGGGGTGAAAAAGGAAACGTTGCCTCTCGTATGGGCCGATCTCAACCAGGCGGGCATGATCTCCGGCTTTGCTTATGGTAAATCCCTCAGGACGGTCAAAACCTGCGTGGGCAAAGAATGGTGCCGATTCGGTACGCAGGATTCCACCTCCATGGGCATCCAGCTGGAAAAGCTGACCTGGGGATCCTGGATGCCGCACAAGTTTAAAATGGCGGTTTCCGGTTGTCCTCGCAATTGCGCCGAGGCCACTATCAAGGATTTTGGCGTGGTGGCGGTGGAGTCCGGTTGGGAACTGCATGTCGGCGGCAATGGCGGGGTCAAGGTCCGCCCGACGGAATTACTGTGCCAGGTGAAAACGGAGCAGGAAGTGATCGAGTATTGTTGCGCCTTCATTCAATTGTATCGGGAACAGGGTCATTATCTGGAGCGGACCGCACCATGGATCGAGCGGGTGGGGCTGTCTCACGTCAAACAGAAGGTTGTCGAGGATGCCGGGTCGAGAAAGGCCCTGCATGACCGGTTTCTGGAATCGCAAAAGTATGCGCAAAAAGATCCCTGGGCGGATCGGGCCAGCGGACAGGTGGATCCACATGAGTTTACTCCTTTAAAACAGTTGGGGGTCAGTCATGTCTAATTGGATCGAAGTGGGTGAAGTCGAGACAATACCGCGCCTGAGCGCCAGGGTGATTGAAACGGCTCAAGGCAGTGTCGCGGTCTTCCGCACCTCAGAAGATGAGATATTTGCCTTGGAGGATCATTGTCCTCATAAAGGGGGTCCCTTATCCCAGGGTATTGTTCATGGAACAAAGGTTACCTGCCCTCTGCACAATTTGGTTATGGATCTAACCAATGGTAAAGCAGTAGAACCGGATGAAGGGTGCACGACCAGTATTCCGGTTAAAGTGAATCAAGGCAAAATATTTATTTCCTTGAAAGAGTAGTTTTCAGGTATGGATATTCCATACGAACCCCGGCGGAAAGAGCCGTTGTTTGAGCCCCGGGGCCATTAGCAATTTTCCCAGGAGTCCCTGCTATGTTTGGAGAAGAAATCAAAACGATTACCGAAACCGCGAAAAGTAAGCTCGGGTACATGCAATCCTCGCCTGGAGGTTACCTGGTGCTGTCGGCACTTGCGGGAATTTACGTGGGGTTCGGGATTGTCCTGATATTCGCGATCGGTGGTCCCATTCATGCCGACGGCGGACCTTTTTTGAAATTGATCATGGGGGCCAGCTTTGGAATCGCGTTGAGCCTGGTGATCTTTGCCGGTTCGGAACTGTTTACCGGAAGTAATATGATCCTGGTGGTTGGAAGATTACAAAAGCAAGTGCCTACGGGTTTGGTCCTGAAATCATGGCTCCTGTGTTATGTGGGGAATTTTATTGGCTCGGTATTTCTGGCTTGGCTGGTGATTCAGGGGGGGAGTCTGGCCGAATCTTCCCAGCTTCTGCTTTTGAAGGTCACCTCCATGAAAATGAATACCGGCGCTTGGGAACTGTTCGTCCGCGGGATTTTGTGCAACTGGCTGGTGTGCCTGGCCGTGTGGCTGGCCGTGAAGGCTAAAACCGAAACCGCCAAACTGATCTTGATTTTCTGGTGCCTGTTCGCGTTCATCAGCAGCGGATTCGAGCATTGCGTGGCCAATATGACCCTACTGAGCCTGGGCCTGTTGCTTCCTCATGGGGCTGATGTCTCCTTTGCCGGCATGCTGCATAATCTGTCGTGGGTCACGCTCGGCAATATCATCGGCGGCGCCCTGTTTGTGGGGATGGCGTACTGGTTCACCAGCGTCAAGAAGGTTCAGAGGGAAAGCTCCCGGGTGGTGTCCGCCGAGGAGGCCAAGGCCATCGGCGGCGTTATTGAGGAGTGACCTGTATTTAGGAGGGGGTGACCCCTCCTAAATAATTTGTCGAAAGTTGATGTTATTTCAGAATTGTGTGATACACTTCATCCGTTAGTTGTTCATCCGCTTTTTTTGAGCCTGCGTACTTCGTACTCTTCTCCTTTCAAGCGGCCCCAGCCTTCAGGATAGTTCAGGGGTGAAAAACGCTGCGTAGGCACCTGCCTTTTTCTACAAACAACTCCAAATATTTCGATAATTTAGCTCGTTGCGAGACCGTTGCGTCTCCCACGGTTCATTGATGACCGGGGAGTCCGCCGGGGGGTATCGGGTTAACTCTCTTTGCGCTTTATCGAGCGCGTTATCGCGGGGTGGATGGTTTTACCTCGCACTGTTATTCAAATTTTTTTAAGGATTATCAATGCAACATTTTAATGAATTACAACTTCAGCAACCCATCGCCAGGGCTCTTCAGTCCATGCAATTTGAAAAGCCGACGCCGATCCAGGCTGCGGCGATTCCTGTGGCCATCGACCGCAAGGATATTATCGCCTGCGCCCAAACCGGGACCGGCAAAACGGCGGCCTTCTGTATTCCCATCGTCGACCGGTTGCTGAAGCATCCCAAAAAATCCGCGCTGATTCTCGTGCCCACGCGTGAACTGGCGGCTCAGGTGACCGAAGTGCTCAAGGATCTCACCCGGTTTGCGCCCAAGATCCATGGTGCAATTCTGATCGGGGGCATGTCCATGCGCCCTCAAATTGACAAACTGCGGCGCGGAGTCCGCTTCGTGGTGGCTACTCCCGGACGTTTGATGGACCATCTCGAACGCCGCAACCTCGATTTCGAATCACTGGATATCCTCGTTCTGGACGAGGCCGACCGGATGCTCGATATGGGGTTTGCTCCGCAATTGAACAAGATTCTTCCGTATCTGCCCAAGGAGCGGCAGACGCTTCTGTTTTCGGCCACCCTGCCGGCGAATATCGAACAGCTCTCCGCGCGTTATCTGACCCATCCCGTGCGGGTGACCGTGGGTGCCGTGTCCCGGCCGGTGGAGAAAGTCCAGCAGTCCATAGTGCAAACCACCGCCGCCGAAAAGAACGGAACGTTGATCGATGAACTGCATGTCCGGAAGGGTTCCGTTCTGGTCTTCGCACGCACCAAGGCGCGGACCGATCGTGTGGCCCGGCATCTCCAGAAGTACGGGCATTCGGTGACCCGCCTGCACGGGGACCGCACGCAGGGACAGCGCAACTCCGCCATTGCGGGTTTTCGTGATGGACGCTTCCGGATTCTGGTGGCGACCGATATCGCCGCACGCGGGATCGACATCAGCCATATCGCCAATGTCATCAATTACGACCTGCCGCATGTTCCGGAAGATTACCTGCATCGCATCGGGCGCACCGCACGCGCCGGGGCGGAAGGACAGGCCGTTTCATTTGTCACTCCGGAAGATAAGGCCCAGTGGCGCGCAATTTCAAACTTTCTGGGAAAAACCGGAGCGTCCTCGGCGGCTTTTGTCAGCTCCCGCGGAGAACCCGCCAGAAAAATTGCGGGGAATGCCAATGCCTCCCGCAAAAAGTTTTCCGGAAAACCCCGGCGACCCAACCCGCGAAGACGTCCTGCGGGCCGCCCAGCGTGACGCCTGCTCGGCGCAGGGCCAATTTCGCTGAGGCATCAGGGCGCGAGCAACAGGTTGCTTCCGCCCATTTGAGATTTTAAAGTTCGCCCCGCGCGGAGCGGGCCGGGCCTTGCCCGGTCAGGGGACTGGGATCAGTAAATCCACGATCAGCGGCAGGTGATCTGAGGCCACGCGGGTGAGAAAGGTTCGCGGGACAAGACACGACTGCACCTGGATTTCCTTGCCGACAAAAATGTGATCGATGCGCCCCACCGGGAATCTTCCGAACCAGGTGCGTTGCGGCACATGGTTGTCCAGAACGTCTTGGGCGTCGTGCAACATCTGCGTGATACGGCGGCAGGTTTTGTATTTGGGAGTGGCGTTGAAATCGCCGCAAAGGATCACCGGTCCCCGGCAATCGGGATGCGACAACCATTGCGAACCCAACAGCGCATCGACCTGATAGCGCTGTTCGCCGGGCCTGAGGCCCAAATGGGTATTGAGAACTTGCACCTTGTAGCCATCCACAACAACCTCTACCCACAATGCGCCCCGCGATTCCCGGTCCGGGCGGTTGGGATAACCGGGAAGCTCGCCGGTTCGGATCAACTTCATGGGATAGCGGCTTAACAGAGCATCGCCGTATAACTCCTCTTCGATTTGCAGGGCTGGATGAAAATGAAAATCCATCTCCAGCTCGCGGGCGATGGCGTGCGCCTGATCCACTTCTTGCGTCCGGCTGCGTCCCACATCCAACTCCTGGAGGGCGACGATATCGGGATCGTATTGCGCGATAATTTTGGCGATGCGGCGTGTGGAAACTTTATCGTCCATGCCGATGCAACTGTGCACGTTGTAAGTCATCACCCGCAGAGGAAAGCCGGTGGGCGCGGGTTTCAGCGGACGTTGAATCCGGACCAGCGGTTTTTTCTTGAGCGCGGCCAGCGCGCCTTCCCGCAAATCCATCGGCCGTATAAAATTCTCCTCCCTGTTGGGAACCGGGGCCGCCGGGGGAAGCAGGACGAATCCCCGGGTTTCTTCCGCTCCCATACCCCCGTGCGTGCCGTTTTCGACCGGGAAGGTGACCGGGACGCCATTCAAACGCCAACCGGAAATCACAAAATCTCCTGAATCGGGATGATGGCACATGGCCACCAACTCCTTTGCCGCTTCCTTTAAAAAAGGATGATGGGAACCGAGAAGCGTTTCCTCGTCGCCGGGAATTTGATACTCGCCGTCCGGTGTCCAGATTTGAATTCGATCGTCGGTCACGGGAACCATCACCATCGGTATTTTGGCCTCGTCCGCCAGTTTGCGCCCCAGGGCGTTGCGGTTGGACAGCTTGACTTCCTGCGGGCAATAGATATGACCCAGCGGTCCCATGGCGGTAACGGAAATTTCCGAAGGCTCGACCGGGTCCTTGAATTCCACCAGATTGCCGGAAAGACGTTCCAGAAAAGAGGCTCCCAGCCATCTGGAACGATGCAATTGGATACCTTTCTTCGGGTTTTGCAGGGAGCCGGTGAATTCCCCGAACTGGCGGAAGACGTCTAATACCGCTTCCTCCAGCGTCCGTCCGTTTTCTTTGGAATAAGGGATGCAATCTTCCTGGCCGTGGTCGGAATAAACCCAGACATCGTATTCCCGTGCCAGGGATCGTTCGGAAGCCTCGGCCATGCGTTGAATGGCGTCATCGATCCCTCTCAAGGTCCAATGAGCGAACCGGGACGACGGACCGCGCCGGTGGGCCTGCTCGTCGTACCCGACAAAGTTGGCGTGGATGATGGGAAGGCCCCGGGCCACATCCATTTTGATTCCGATGACGATCAGTTCGCGAAGCAAAATGCAAATCGCGACCCGCCCCGGGATGAATTTGATTTCCTTCCACAAGTCATACTTTTCGATTGCGCCGCGGATACTGTCGATCACCGCCAGTATCAGCTCCAGCACCAGAAGCCCCGCTGTCCGGATCAGGCTCCATCCGTGGAGCACGATCAAATGCAACAAGAAGAGAGGATTGCTGAGCTTGAGAAGACCGCTCCAGCCAAAAGTGGCGGGACAGAAATGAGATTCCTTTGCGCCTCCGGAAAAAATATTGGAATAGGAACTTCCTCCTTCCAGAAGTCCCGGATTGTTTTCCTCCAGAATCTTTTGAACATGGGCGCAGGCGTCGGATTCGAACATGCGCATGATTTTTTTGTTTTTGCGGTCCAGAAAACTGAAGGCGGGCACGATACGTTTGACCCCGTAAAACAACTCCCCCTGAAGAGCGGGGGTGCTGGTGGGTACGCCGGGGAAATGGGTGTGCACCCGGTATCCTTCCTGCTGGATCAGACGCTTCAGGAAGGGCATCTTGCCCCTCTTCAACGCGGCTTCCAATTGTGTTTGCGACAGACCGTCGATTTGCAGGATTACCAGTCCCGGCTCGGATTCGGTGCCCGGGGAACGGGACAAGCCCAACAAACGGATTCCCCATTCACTGCGGCTGAGCCTGCGCCGGAGTTTGGAGTAGAGACGTTCAATCTGTTCGACCATCTTTCAATTATCCGGTGGGATTGTCGTCGGTGAAGGCTGCTTCGGCGGATTGGGCGATGTTCTCCCAGATTTTCCATTCCTCTTCGATCACCCGCAACGCCGAATCCCACAGGCTGTCCTCGGTATCCTTGGGCGACGGCTCCTGGGAAAGGAGGGTGGTATAAAGAGCGAGAGACCGGTCGGCGGAATGGCTCATCGAAAATTCTTCCGCGGTTCGCTTCAGTGCCTGTTGCAGCTTTTTCCGGCTTTCGGGTGAAAGAGACAACGCCTCTTTGAGGGCGGATACCAATGCGGCCGGGTCTTCTTCTGCCAACAACCAGCCGTTTTTTCCATGGACGAGGACGTCTCTCGCTCCCGGCGCATCCAGCGCGACCACCGGCACGCCCGCCGCCATGGCTTCCACCAGCACCATGCCCTGCGTTTCGCTTTTCGACGCAAACGCAAACACATCCATGGCGTGATAACTGTCCACCAAATCCTGCCCCTTCAGGCTTCCGGTAAAGTGCAGGTTCGACAGCAAACCGGAATTTTTAAAAACAGTTTCCATTTCTTTTTTGGAAGACCCTTCGCCGACTACCAGGAAATGGGTTTTCGGCTGTTCCGCGATGAACCCGGCCACCGTTTCCGCCAGAAACCGCAGATTCTTTTCCGGCGCCAGCCTGCCCGTGTGGCCGATCACCGGGACCTCCGGCGGCAGGTTCATGCGTTCCCGAATCGCGGAGCCGTCTCCCCGGGCCATCAGCGGAACATTCACTCCCGTGGGGACCACCTCAATCGCGGTTTCCACCCCACGCCCCTGTAGAATCCCAGCGATACTTTGACTGGGGGCGATCACCCGGTCGCTGAGGTTGGCGTAACCGGCCGCCAACTGAATCACGAACCGCTTGAGCTGGGGAGAATCGAGCGGAACGTAATGAGTGTACTGTTCATGCATGGTGTGGTGGGTGAACACCAAGGGGACGTTGAACGACGCAGCCACCAGCAGGGCGGTATCGCCCAGCAGGAAGGGGTGATGGGAATGCACGATATCGGGACGAAACTCGTCCAGCGAAGCGAAAACAAAACCCGGTATCGGCAGGCGTACTGAAAAATCGCTTCCGTTGAAATTCTGGATGGCGGGAACCCGGATCACATCCTCTTCAGTTTCCGGCATGTTTTCAAACTCCGGGGCGATCACCAGTACCCGGTGGCCCCGTTGCCGGTAGGTTTCGGTGAAGGCCGCCACGGATTTCGCGACGCCCCCGACATGCGGAGTGAACGTGTTGGTTACCATCAAAATGTTCATGGCCATCCCTGGAATCGATTGTCGAAGGCGGGTTGCGGAAACGGAATTCCGATGATTTTGGGTTCATTGTACCCGATCCACGCAGAAGTATTTCCTTAAATCGGGGTCTCCGGGTTGTGCCCTGTTTTCCCATATATAAAGGAATAGGATTTTTAATCAGACCCCTTTAATATAAAATAGATCAGGTACATTTAAGGGATCTTATGAAAAAGCTGAAAAAACCCAAATTTGCCGGAATTGATTTTAATAAGAAATATATTTGCATGGAATGCGGTTGTCAACGTGAACCCCTCGTTGCCAAACGCGGATTGCTGGTTGTTGAGATATTTATGTGGTTGTGCTATATCATTCCCGGAGTCATTTATTCCATCTGGCGGCGGGTGCGCAAACAGCTGGTATGCCCGAATTGCCGGGTTCCATCCATCGAATTGACTTCCTCCACCCGGGTCATGAGAATGAGGCGGCTGATCAATATTTCTCCCCAATCCCTGATGGCAGAATCTATAAACTTTAATCCTGAATCATCCGACCAGCCGGTTTCCGAAAAACAGGAACCCCCCTCGAAGCCCAACGCCGGGAAGAGTGATCTGAAAAAAATTCTGAACACTTCCACCCGCCGGGGATTGAAACCCAAGGGCCAGCAGGGGATCGTTGATTTCAAATCTCCGGACAAGGGTAAATAAGTGGGACGCGGCACCGGTCCCCTGAAATTTTAAGAGCATCCTGTATGGAGCCTTCGGCCAAAGACCTGAGCGGAAAAAATCTTGTGGGTAAAAATTTCAACGGGCAGAACCTTTCCGGATTTGATTTCAGTGAAGCCGACCTCAGCGAAGCCAACTTGAGTGAAGCGGATTGTTCGGGGGCCGTGTTTTACCGGGCCCGACTGCGGGAGGCCCAGGCCAACCAAACCCGGTTCCGGGAAGCCGATCTGGAAGAAGCCAATCTCAGCGATGCCTCATTCCATGAAGCGGATTTTACTTCCGCCAATCTGGAAGGCGCGGACCTGCGCCATTCCGACCTCTTCCGCGCGGACCTCAGCCTCAGCAATATGACCGGAGTCTATATGAACGAGGCCAACCTGGAACAGGCATGTCTGAAGGAAGCCGACCTGAAAGCAGGGGACCTGCGCCAAGCCCACTTGTCCGGCGCCGATTTGACCGGCGCGGATTTGCGTTATTCAAATCTGGGAGGGGCCGATCTCACCGGCACTCAACTGCAGGGCGCCGACTTCACCGGGGCCGATCTGACGGGTGCCCGTTTGAACCAGGCCGAACTGTTGAACGCGGATTTCAGTGAATGTGACATTACCGGAGCCGACTTCACCCAGGCCCTGCACCTCGACTGTTCGCAGATTGAATCTGCACGGTTTGAAAAAGACCGCACCCAGTTCCCGCACTATATCCAACTTCAATGGACCACGGACGGGAATTATGAATGCCGTTGTTCGGCGCATTAAGATGCGCTTTGCTAATGTCTGGATAGGAGAGCGAAATGAAATCATTGACCGGGTTTTTGAATGGAGTGTGCTGTCTGAGTTTAGTTTTTTGGGTATTCTTGGGCCTTCCCGCCTGCGGGCCGGACATGGAACAGGAGAGTTTCAATTTAACTCTGCAATGGCCGGATGGAGAGGCAGAAGATCTGGGGGTGATCACGGGCCTGACCGAATGCAAGGAGGCCGCCGCTTTGAGAGCACAGGAAGCGGAACTCAAAGAGGGAGCATGGTCCTACACCTGTTGCCATATGACCCCCGACTCCGAATGCGCTGAAAAAATTTCCTGAGAACTCCTTGGCAGGAGGGCCAATATCGCTGGGGCGTTAGGGCGAGATTGTAAAGTTACTTTCGCCAGCCGAGGGGAAATATTTAAGTTCGCCCCGCGCGGAGCGGGCGGCGCCCGGGCAAGGCCCGGAGCTAATACGCTGGGGCGTTATGGCAAAATTGTAAAGTTACTTTCGCCGCTGATAACTTTTTACGTGGGAATGCAAAGATAACGGTTTGATTCGCCCAATCGCCCCATGAATGGGGGGCAACTACATTTTTAAAACCACCCCTCACCCTGCCCTCTCCCCATGAGGGGAGAGGAGACTTTTTATTGGCCCCACGCTGAGTGGTTAGCCCTGCGCCGAGCAGGGGCGAAATAACAGGGGAGGCTGGGAAAGGGTTCCTCATCTGTCCTCACATTTTAGCGGTGATCTGGCTCATCTCGGCTTTGGTGAAGGCCCGATGCGATGCGGTTTTGACGAATCCCCGCGACCCGGCTTTCAACAGCAGGGTGCAAA
>Ga0255058_10002269_pt1 | contig 10629 bp, 8 predicted proteins | sample Cases_109_9_MG_FD_188637 | JGI IMG/M metagenome (GOLD analysis project Ga0255058, IMG submission 188637) | Seawater microbial communities from Amundsen Gulf, Northwest Territories, Canada - Cases_109_9 | ecosystem: Environmental > Aquatic > Marine > Gulf | place: Canada: Northwest Territories... | reverse complement strand
CGAACACGTCGCCAGTCAGACAGCTCGAGTGCACCCGCACCAGCGGCTCCTTCCAGCGGTCGACATCGCCGACGACGAGTACGCTGTTGACGGCCATCGAGGTCGCGAGACTTGCAAACGATTCCTGCGCCTTTTGCGCCCGCAGCTTGTCGGCCAGTTCCTGCAGCCTGGCGAGCTCGGTATTGCGAACACAGGCGTACCACTGCACCTCGATCTGGCGGCCATCCACGTCAAGCGGCAACGGAATCGGCCCAAGAATACTGATGGTTTTGCCGCTGCCCGTTGGGGCGTCGGTCGGCAGCCGATTGCCGTCGTCGTCAATGCGCAACAAATGGCCCTGTGCCATCAGGCGCTCACGAACAGAAGGGTCGATGTAGCTGAACATGGCGCGAATTATGACGGAATTTGGCGTATTCGCGACATTTGCCAGCTCGGCCGCCATTTCTGTGACCTGGCCGGCGAAATTCCTGTTGCTGACTGACTGGTCATTAACTATACTTGCTGAACGTTGGGTCATTAAGGAGCAGGCATGTCCGGGCCACGCTACCGGCGCCGCAAGGAAGAACGGCCACAGGAAATCACCGCTGCGGCGTTTGCGGCGTTTGCCGAGAACGGCTATGCCGCGACCCGCGTAGAGGAAGTCGCCAAGCGAGCCGGCGTCAGCAAGGGGCTGATGTACCTGTATTTCAAGACCAAGGAAGAATTATTCAAGGCAGTCATAAAAAGCGTCGTCGTTCGTCGCGTCGACGCACTAATCGCAGGGGTTGAGGAAACGGAATTGTCGTCCGAGGATTTCCTGCGCGGCCCGATGCTCGAGTTCATGAAGCGGATTCCGGGCTCGCCTGTCTCCGTCGTAGTCCGGCTGTTGTTGTCGGAGGGGCCACGACACCCGGACCTCGTGGACTACTACTGGGAAAACGTCGTGAACAGGGGGCTAACGGCGCTCGCTCAATTTGTCGAACGTGGGGTCGAGCGGGGCGAATTTCGGCCGAGCGCCGTCAACGAACTGCCACAACTATTTATCGCGCCCGTGATGTTGTCGATGATATGGAAGCTCCTGTTCGCAAGGCGTTCGCTCGATACCGACAAGCTCATGGAGACCCAGATCGACATGATTCTCGCGTATATCAAGGCGTAATCGGAGCCAGACTATGCAAGCTACAAACAAGACCCTGACTCTCCTTCTCGCATGTTCGCTCGCGGCTTGCTCGCCGGGCGCCACGGAGCACCGGGTGGTCGGCGAACTGGTATCCGATCGCATTGAGCTAACGGCCGAAGTCTCGGAACCAATAACCGACATTGCGGTTGTCGAGGGCACTGCTGTCGTTGCGGGCGACATACTGGTGCAACAAAACGCCGATCGCGCGATTGCGAAACTCAAAGAAGCGGCAGCGTCGCTTGCAGAATCACAGGCGCGCCTGGACGAACTCGTTCGCGGACCGCGCTCGGAACAGATTCGTGCCGCGCGTGCCAACGTCGACGGCGCCACGCGTGATCTGGCGTTTCGAAATGCGGAGTACGAGCGCGCGCAGCGCGTACATGAAAGAAAACTCGCATCCCCTGAGACACTGGATCGCGCAAAGGCAGCCCTCGACGCTGCGGAGGCGACACTTAGCCTCCGGCGCGCGCAATTGCAGGAATTGCTGGCGGGCACGACTGTCGAAGAACTCGCCCAGGCTGAGCAAGCCGTGCTACAGGCCGAGGCGCGCCGCGACGGCGCGCAGGTCGATGTCGACCGGCATACGATTCGAGCCCCTGTCGACGGCATCGCCGATAGTCGCTTGTTTGAGAAAGGCGAGCGACCCGGCGTCGGGCAACCCGTCATGATTCTTTTGGCCGGCACGCAGGCTTATGCACGCGTCTACGTCCCGGAAAATCTGCGTGTGCAAATCAAGGCGGGCACGGGCGCAGCTATCTTCGTTGATGGCCTGGAGTCGCCAATCGCCGGCAGGGTACGCTGGGTTTCCTCCGAAGCAGCCTTTACGCCCTACTTCGCACTGACCGAACACGATCGCGGCCGCCTGAGCTATGTCGCGAAGGTGGACATCGCCGACGACCGGGAGCGACTCCCCGACGGAGTGCCGGTCGAAGTCGAATTCCTCACCGGCGACGTTCAGTGAACGATGCATTCGCGATCGAGGCACGCGGGCTGAGCAAGCATTTCGGCGCCTTGCACGCGGTCAGTTCGCTCGACCTCGATGTCCCCCGTGGGCAGATCTATGGCTTCCTGGGGCCCAATGGCTCGGGCAAATCGACGACGATTCGCATGCTATGCGGATTGCTGACGCCGACGGAAGGCAGCGCCATGGTACTGGGCACCCGGGTGCCCGGCAACGTCAAGTTGCTGAAACCGAAAATCGGCTACATGACGCAGAAGTTCTCCTTGTTCGGCGACATGACGGTCATCGAAAACCTGCAGTTCATCTCCGAAATCTATTCCTACCCCGCCAGCGAACGCGCCGCACGTATCGAAGAATTGCTCACCAAGTACGATCTCACCATGCAGCGTACGCAGCTTGTGGACACGATGAGCGGTGGCCAGCGGCAACGTCTTGCCCTCGCGTGCGCTGTATTGCATCACCCGGAACTGCTGTTGCTCGACGAGCCGACAAGCGCGGTCGATCCGCAAAGCCGGCGTGACTTCTGGGCGAACTTGTTTCGGCTTGCTGCAGCCGGCACGACGATCATGGTGTCGACGCACTACATGGACGAGGCGGAGCGTTGCCATCGTCTCGCCATCCTCGACAAGGGCGTCAAGGTGGCGGACGGCACGCCGGAAGAGCTGCAGAACGATACCGGAATGCACATTCTCGAGGTCACATCGCACGACCCGTATGCGGCACAAGGCGCCATTCAGGCCCTGCCGGAGGTTGCCAGCGTGACGCAGCTTGGCATGCGGTTGCGGGTACTGATTCCATTGAATATTCCCGACCCGGTCGCCCTCGCGCAGCGCTCCTTGCAAGACCGACACGTCGACGCCGCGGTGACAACTTCGACCGCGACGCTCGAAGATGTCTTCGTCGCTGTGACGATGAAATCCGGGCAGCAGAGCACATGAGCTCCGCATCTCGCCTCGTTGCGATCATCAAGAAGGAAGTACGGCAGCTGCGGCGCGATCGCCTGACCTTTGTCATGATCTTCGGCCTGCCCGTTATTCAGATCCTGGTGTTCGGCTATGCAATCAACACGGACGTGCGAAATCTCAAAACAGCCGTTGCCGACCACGCGAACACACACCTGTCACGGCAATTCCTGGCCGAACTTCGCGAAACACAGGTCGTCGATATTGTGGCGGACGTCGCTACGCCCGCAGCACTTGAAGACCTTTTGCGTCGCGGCGAAATCTCGATCGGCGTTTACATTCCCTTTGACTTCGACCGCCGCGTCATCGATCAAAACAGGTCGGCCGTACATTTGCTGGTCGACGGCAGTGATCCGACGATTTTCGGCGTGGCGAATCAATTGCGATTCATGCCGATTCGCTTCGACACGTACGCACAGCCAAGGCCAAAGCTGAACCTCATCGAGGTTCGCGCCTTCTACAACCCGGAGCGCCGCACACCCGTCAACATCGTGCCGGGCCTCATGGGCGTCATCCTCATGATGACGATGATGTTGTTTACAGCGGTGGCGATCGTTCGCGAACGCGAACGTGGCAACCTGGAATTATTGATCAACACTCCGGTCAGTTCGGCGGAACTCATGATCGGCAAGGTCACCCCATACGTCTTCATCGGTTTGTTGCAGCTCGCGATCATTCTCGTCGTTGGCCAGTTGCTGTTCGATGTGCCCGTGCGCGGCAGCATCGTTGACCTGTACATCGCGGGCTCTGCGTTTATCGCGGCGAACCTCGCACTCGGGCTGCTCATTTCCACTGCCACGCGCACGCAATTCCAGGCGATGCAGATGACGGTGTTTATCCTGATGCCGTCGATATTGCTATCCGGATTCATGTTCCCGTTCGACGGCATGCCCGTCTTCGCCCAGAAAATCGGTGAGGTATTGCCAACGACGCATTTCATTCGCCTGACGCGCGGCATCATGCTGAGGGACGCACCGCTGGGAGAGCTAACGCCCGATCTTTACTACCTGGTCGGCTTTGCTTTGGTTGCGATGACCGTGGCGGCGCTGCGCTTCACGAAACGGCTTGATTAGTGGCACGCAGGTAATAAGGTCGCCACCAGCCAATGGTCACGGGCACGAGGACGTTCAGGAAGAAAGCCGTCACCATCAATGCAAAAAATGCCTGTACAGGCAAGATCTGGTGTTGCACGTAGGCAATGTCCATCACGACAAATGCGAGCTCCGCCCGGCCTAGCATGCCGAAACCGATCATCAGGCTTTCGGCATTGTTCGTGCCGGCGGTGTAACGCGCCGCAAGACCCGCAGACAGAATCTGTATCACGGCGATACCAACAATCATTGCAATCGCATAGGGCAGGACTTCGACGAGCAGATTCCAGTCGAACAGAATCTTGGCTCCCAGGTCGACAAAAAATACCGGGCCGATCCAGCCAAACGCCGCATCGTCAACGATGTGTTTTGTTTGTGCGAAAACATTGATGCGACGCTTGCCACGCCCCGACTCGTCGGCCTGCCTTTTGAGCTGAAAATGCTCCTCGCGAACGATCAGGCCCGCCATATAAGCGCCGACTGCCGGGTGAAAGCCGAGGTAAAGTGCCAGCAATCCAACGACCAAAGCCACGAGAAGAATTGCAAGCGTCGCATATCGGCCCCTGTCAAACGTCAGGTAGCTTTGCAGGCGAAAAACGCGTAGCAGCGGCAGCTTCTGCAACCATGTCGCCGGCCCTTTCGGGAATATCCAGATACCGATGAACGTGACGATCAGGAAGAACACCACGGCTTTGCCGGCGGTAAGCGCGAGGGCTGCCAGCGTCAGCTCTTCTGCGCCTGTCGCGATCGGCACGACGATCGCCACCATCATGAGTGCGCCGATGTCGTCCAGCAAAGCCGACGTCATGATGCGTGTCGCAACGCGCGACCTGGATAAGCCCAGCTCCCGCAGCGAGACCATCGTCAGTGATACCGCCGTAGCCGTCATCGCCAATCCGACCATCAGGGATATGTTGCGATCCTGCCAGACGTAGTCGGCAATCGCGTAGGCGACGATGAACGGCCCCAACGCGCCGAACAGGGCAATACCCCAGCTGCGCTTTGCGCTCGCCAGGAAATTGTCCGTTGTTTCCTCGAAGCCGAGTGCGAACATGATGAAAATGATGCCGAGCTCGGCGAAATGACGAATAAACGGCCCGCTTTGTGCCGGCAAAATCCCGATATTGGCCAATACACTACCGATAAACAGGAAGTACAGAACTGGCGTGAGCCGGGTTTGCTTCGCGGCGACGACGGCGAAAAAAACGCCGGCCCAGATAATTGCCAGATGAACGAGGGGATTCATACCGTACCTACTGTATAGGAGCGACCGCATGGCCGCGACTTGAAGTGTGCGGCAAATCCTTAGAAATCCCTTAGGTCTTTGAACTGCATATCGCCGAAACTCGACCCTCGAGAATCAAGGACCGACAGGTCCACAACAAGTGAGGGTAGACTCATGAATAATGCACCTCTGATGCGACTGGCGGGCGCACTGATCTTCGCTTCCTTCACACTGTCCGGGCCTATCGCAAACGGACACCCCTGCGAGCGCGACAACAGCCCAAACCACAAGCACTGCAGTGGCGATGGCGGCAGCAATCTCGGCGACCGAATTCCTGGAACCGCGACAATTAACGGCGGTGGAACAATCACTTCCGATGGTGGGGGCCCCTATGGTGACGGAGTCGAATCCAGGGATTTTCAAAACAATCCCTATCTCATGCAGGTCGCAATGGGATGCCAGGCCAGCAACAACAACTTTAATTTCAACCCCGGTGGCGGCGGCTTGAACCCGGGCGGCGGCGCCGCCGCCGACGGCCGACGCATACGAATCGATTTCAAAGTGGGCTTTGAGGCAATTACCACGGCAATAACGTCTTGCGATGTTCCGGATACCCCCGACGATACGATTGTGGTGTCGAATACCGATATGTTGGGACCCGACTGCGTGGGTACCGATCCCGATTGGGGCTTCGACCAGCTACTGCGGGTTACACCGAATGATGGCCAGAATGTCTGCGAGTTGCTGGACGGACAGAGCCTGACGGCAACTGCGCGCCTGCAGACCAATCTGTTTCATTTGAACGATTGCAAAGGCGGCAAGAAGAAGTGTGGATTGAATCGGGAAGGCATCGACATCAATTACGACAGCACTGACGGTCTCAGTGCGGACGTCACGATTACATGCACGGCCGGCACCGGTGTCAACCCCGGACCGTGCACGGAATGGCACATTGGCTCCGACGGACCGGGCAGGCTTGAACAGGAGTCTGGCGGCACCGGTGTGCAGGGCGATTTTCCGATCGATATCGACTTCGTCGCCGACTAGCTTTCGCCGCAGCATTACGCCATGAGGCCGGCCCTGCCCTTTGGGCAGGGCCTTTTCCGTGCGTCGCGGCATTCTGATCGATAGCTATACTTAAGTGAGCAACCGGGTCGATTAACGATTGGTTGCCACGAACATGATGAAGATCACGAACAGCGAGGCGTTAAAGGTCGGGGATTGGCTCGTCGAACCGAGCCTGCTCCGAATTTCGCGCGGACGCGACGCGGAGGTCCTGGAGCCTCGCCTCATGGACCTGCTCGTCTACCTTGCACAACACGCAGGTGAGACCGTGAGTATTGACGAACTCGCTGACTCGGTCTGGGAAGGTCGCGCCGTATCCGATCAGCCCATCTATCAAAGCATGGCGCAACTTAGAAAAGCGCTCGAAGACGACGCACACCATCCTCGCTATATCGTCACAGTCAGCAAAAAGGGATACCGGCTGATCGCGCCTGTCGAAATTGTCGGCCAGCCCTCCCCGGCAGTCGAAACCAGCGGCAAAGCCAGGCCGCGCCGCCGTCCGATGCCGCCGGCCCTGGCGCTCATGCTCGCGGGCAGTTACCTGTTTCTGAGCACCTCGGATGTGTCGGTATCGCTCGAATCGGCAGGTCCAGCGAACGCCCCATACGGCTCGATCGCCGTGCTGCCGTTCACCGACATGAGCGAAGATCATGATTTCCAGTACTTTGGCGATGGTCTTGCCGGGGAACTGATCAATCAATTCGCCACGCATCCGGGTATGCAGGTTGTCGCTCGGACCTCGTCGTTTACGTTTCGGGATTCGGCAACTACTGTACAGGACATCGGGCGAGCGCTCGGTGCCGACCTCGTTCTCGAGGGCAGCGTGCGGCGGGACGGCGCCACCGTCCGCGTTACGGCAACGTTGATTAGAACCGATACCGGCTATCGCATCTGGTCACAATCCTATGAACCACTCGCCGAACGCGCGTTTATGGTTAAGAATCAGATCGTTCACGAGATCGCGAGTAATTTTTGGCCCGGTGAGGTGCCCCAGTATGCCGGCGCGCTTCGATTCACGAACAATTCCGAGGCCGCCGAAGCGTATTACCTGGGGCAATTTCACATGCACAGACGACGAGCCGATTCCCTTGATCGCGCGATCGACTATTACGAGAAGGCCGTCGAATTTGACCCGGAATTCGCGAACGCATTCGCCGCACTTGCATTCGCTTATTTCCTCGCGTCAGAGGACCGCTACGGCGATCTGCCCCGCGATGAAGCCGAACAAGAGTATGAGATCGCGCTCCACAAAGCGCAGGTACTGAACGACCGATTGCCACGTGTACTCTTGCTGCTCGCCGGCGACGCCATGGATGCTGGCAGGCTCGAAGAGTCGGAGACGATGATCCTGAAGGCGATCGAGGTCAACCCGAACTTCGCTTCAGCTTACCAGACCTATGGATTTCTCCTGCGAATGATGGGTCGCAACCGGAAGGTGCTTGAAGCAAATATGACCGCCGCCCGGATCGACCCACTAGGTCCAGTTCACCGGGTTAATCTCGCCGACTCTTATCATGACCTTGCAATGCTGCCCGAGGCCGAAGTCGAATATTTGAGAGCGATCGAGCTCGATCCGGACTGGCATCTACCTTACGCATTTCTGGCTGGCTTGCATGCTGAAGGCGGCCGGCTAGCTAGCGCGATCTCGCTGGGCCAGCAAGCCTATCGGCTCGAGGGGCCGGATGCCCGATTCGCGGGCCGGGCCGCCATGGAGGTTGGCTACAGTTTGTTCACACTGGGCGACTACGAGCAAGCGGAAACCTGGTTCGCTCGCGGGACCGAGGCAGGAGTGGACGGCTGGTTTGTCGCCAACCACCACATACAACTGATGTTGGCGCAGGATAAGTACGATGCGGCTGCCGAATTACTCACATCCTGGCAGGCGCGCGAGCCCGAATCGCCAAACGTGTTCGTACTCGGCGGATTGTACCGAGCCATGATGAATCAGCCGGATGCCGCCATCGCAATGCTCGAGCACGCACTATCACTACAGGCGACACCCGATGATGACTTTCTCTACACGCAAGACTTCATTAACTGGGGCTACCTGCCCGCGTTGCACCTGTCGCGGCTGTATGCATTGTCCGGGCAAGACGAGTTGGCGGTTTCGCTGCTTGATGACAGCGAGGATCGGATTCGCCATATGATTGACGACGGTATCGGCACAAGCGGCGTGATTTACTTGCTGGCGAGCATTGCGGCCGAGCGCGGCAATCGGCAGGAAGCAATGCTCGCATTACAGCGTGCCATCGGTGCCGGCTGGTCCGAGGCATGGTTCCTTGAACGCGATCCGGTCTTCAGCGACTTTCGCGAAGACGATGAGTTCGCGGCACTGCTTGACGGACTCAAAGAGCGCCTGGCTACCGAGCGGGCCAAGGCCGATGAGAACGACAGCGGAACACATACCAGCGGTTTTTGAGATATTTCTCCCTATGGAAATCCCTGCCAAATAGGCCTACATTGAATGTGAGAGACGGGCAATCCGGCCAGCAAAACATCGGAGACAATTATGCGCGACGTCTCGAAAATACTTGCTGTAGTCGATCCAACGGTCCAGGAACAGCCGGCGATGCGTCGTGCAGCCTGGCTCGCGAGTGCTACCGGCGCCGAGCTCGAGTTACTGGTTTGTTATTACAACGCCTACCTGAGCGACGATTGCATGTTTCCTTCGCCGTCGCTCGAAACCGCGCGCCACGAAATCATAGGCGACCAGACAGACCATCTCGAGGAGCTCGCGGAACCCTTGCGCACGGATGGCGGTGTCGTCACGACTTCCGCCATCTGGGACCACCCCCTGTACGGGGGAATCGTCCGTCGCGCAGTAGCAAGCGGCGCAGACCTCGTGATCAAGGACACCCACCACCATTCGGCTGTCGCCAGGGCACTGTTGACGAACACCGACTGGAATCTCATTCGCACCTGCCCGACCCCGCTGTGGCTCGTCAAACCCAACGCATTTACTGACACGCCGACGTTCGTCGCCGCTATCGACCCGATGCACGAGCACGACAAGCCGGCGGCCCTCGACGACGAGATCCTGCAGATCAGCAAGATGCTGGCAGGCCCGGTTGGTGGTCGGGTACACGCCTTCCACTGCTACGATTCGCGCATTGCTGTGGCGGCAGCAACGGCAGGTTCGGACCTTCCCGTGTCTTTGCCATCGGATGAGATCGAGCGGCAGATTCACGCAGACCACCAGGAGCGCTTTGACGAAATTACCTCGTTCCACGACGTGGACGATGACAAGACACACCTGGTCGCCGGAATGACCCACGAAGAGCTGCCGATCGTTGCGAAGCGGCTCGAGGCTGACGTGGTCGTCATGGGTGCGGTGGCGCGGAACCGCCTGAAGCGTTTGTTCATTGGCGCGACGGCCGAGCGCACCATGGAGCATCTGCCTTGCGACCTGCTAATCGTCAAACCCGACTGGTTCGAGACACCTGTCGAGCTGGAGAACCACGAAGCCGCCTGAGCCAGCCTCGCACCAGACAACCATTCGGCAACGATACGCATCCAATTGGAGTACCTGCGTTGAAGGCGGGCACGCGTATTGGTGTAACCTGAGACTCAATAGAATCCAGAATTGTTGTCATGTCCCTGCTTGCCGAACTCCAGCGACGCAATGTATTTCGCGTCACCGCCGCCTACCTGGTGGTGGGCTGGCTGCTGACCGAAGTATTGACGACGATTCTGCCGACGCTCGGCGCACCGGCCTGGACCTCTCGTGCCGTCATTCTTGCATTTGCGCTCGGTTTTGTTCCGACCGTCATTCTGTCCTGGATTTACGAACTAACGCCGCAAGGAATAAAACGGGAATCGGACATTGTCGGCGACGGCGACACGCGCGGCAGTAACAGGAGATTTGATTACGCCGCTATCGCGATCGTAGGGCTTCTCATCCTGGGCATCGCTTTTCTCGGCGCGCGTACAACACCTACCGACCGGCCCGGGACTGCGACCGTAAGTAATGCATCGGTCGCCGTATTGCCGTTCGTGAATATGAGCGACGACAAAGACAACGAGTATTTCTCCGACGGTCTGACGGAAACTTTGTTACACATGCTGACCCAGGTGCCGGGTCTGCAGGTGGCCGCACGAACTTCGAGCTTTGCGTTCAAGGGGCAAAACCAGAACGTGCAGGAAATCGCCGCGGCATTGAAAGTGGC
>Ga0255058_10002267_pt1 | contig 10630 bp, 12 predicted proteins | sample Cases_109_9_MG_FD_188637 | JGI IMG/M metagenome (GOLD analysis project Ga0255058, IMG submission 188637) | Seawater microbial communities from Amundsen Gulf, Northwest Territories, Canada - Cases_109_9 | ecosystem: Environmental > Aquatic > Marine > Gulf | place: Canada: Northwest Territories... | reverse complement strand
CTCTTGTACTGCTATAGTCCATGGGATGCGCGTTGGTTGGTTATCGCTTAGAACTTCCGCTGTTTGGATTGTACTCTTTTGAGGCGCTAAGAAGGTTCTCCATCCCAGAACTATTCCCGCTCCTACGGCACCCAATAACGCAAGATATCGAATAATTAACATATACGACGGTGAATCGCGCTTGAGACGACGCCAATCGTTCATAGACTGCAAACTCGCGCGCTGTCAATACCATCTTGATAATAGCTGCAAGTACAACAATTCGAAATGACAGCGCAATATTTGTTTATTTTCGAATCTGTGCGGAATAATTATGGCGTCCATCACCGCCAGCCCGCACCACTGCCTGTACCATATCGCTCTCATTCACCATCATTTTGTTGTAAACCACTTGAGCTGCGCCGCTCATATGATCAACCCTTGCCTCAACCACGCCCTGCAGTTGCAGCAAGCTGTTACGAACACGAGCCGCACAGCTTGGGCAACCCATCCCACTAACTGTGAGGAGCGTATTCGTCGACTGATCCATTTTCCCAGTAGTGGGCAGTTTTTCATTTGGTTCGACGTGACGGTTTTTTTCATTGGTCATCAATAGATCCTTTCGGGATTTAGTGTGTTGAAATACCTTCGTTGTTTGCTCTCAAGACATCAGGGGTAGTTTAGATGCCGAATTGGCCTTAATACAGCGCCGTCTGGCCTCCTGATAGATAGGCGATTTGGCTTGGACCGAATGCGCTCGGAGCATCAAACCACTGGAATATGTGACGGATGTCACATAAATTTTGTGATAGGCCATTTTGCGCTATCTCAACACGATGATCTCCGTTACGCTTGGTCTGGATCTTTGATTTTGAGGATTGTACGCCATGTCTTCGGCAAAGCGTTTCATGCTACCTGCAACTACGGGTCTAATTGGATCCCTGGTTCTTACCGGGATCTATTTCGGCATCGTTTCATGGGCGGAAAGCCCCAACCACGCCTTGGAGCTCTTTTGGGAAGACAAAATTATTGTCCTGCCAATTATTATTGGTTTCGGGGTTCAGGTGGCCCTATACACCATACTTAGGAAACGCCTATTCGTACCCATCGCAAACACAGGAGCCAGTATGACGCTGACCGGTGCAAGCGGGGGTATGTCGGCAACGGCAATGGTCGCCTGCTGCGCCCATCATGTAACCGACGTATTGCCTCTGCTTGGACTCAGCGCAGCGGCGACTTTTTTGGCAGAGTACCGTCTGGCCTTCATGCTCCTCGGACTAGGGACAACGCTGGTCGGAATCGTGGTCATGTTGATGATTCTCATTCGGGAACGGCGCAAAGTGATCGCGTTTCAGTTGTCCGCCTTAGAGGCCTCATGAAATCATTTGTGTTTCAAACCAAATACCTTCCACGATTAGGAGTATGATGCAACATTTTCAATCCTTTTTTGGCAAGCAGGGAGGGCTATTTCCCCCTCTCTGCAGCTTTAGGTTAATTTCTTTATTGATCCTGACCGCGGGCGCTCTTGCGGCTTGCAGTCAGCAGGCAGGCAATCTTAATACAACTTCGAACCCCATAGAGCAAACAATAGCGGAAGATTCGGTGCAGGATATTCCCAACCCTCAACCATTGGCACAAGATCTTGAGCGGTCCGACTCCCAAGGCGCAGTCGATGTTGTTGTCTTACCGCTAAATTTGCTCGAACGCGAGAGCGGGTCAATCGAATTTGAGGTGCGTATGAACACGCATTCTGTCGATTTGTCGATGGATCTTGCCTCACTGTCCTTTCTCGAAACGGATCAAGGAGCCGTATGGCCCGCGCATTCTTGGACCGGTGGTAGCGGCCATCATGTCACTGGTATTCTTACCTTCCCTGTCGAAGCCTCCAATGGGATGGATGCTTTCGAAACGGCATCCCGAATTATCTTAACTATCCTTGATGTTGATGCGCCTGAACGTAGATTTCAATGGGACTTGAACGGTCCAAGATGAACAGCTCCCGAAAAGCTCTCCTTTGGACCTCGTTGGTCGTTATCGCTATGCTTTTCGCCCCAACGGCTGCTGGAGCACAGGCCGATGATGTGGTACATGTTTTTTTCAGCTCTGGTTGTGCCGATTGTTGGCCCTATGTAGAGAAGATCCTGGCTAATGCTTTGATTGCTGGAGGGGTAAACGCGCCGCTCGAGATCCATGATTACACTGTGCCAGCTGAACGATCTCGCTTGTTGGAAATGGCCGATGGCATTGATCTTCCACGATCGATTGCCGATTCACTATACGTGTTTGTCCCCGTGCCGAGTGGGACTCTTGTGATCTTGGGTCATGTCCCGCCGGATCTCATTGAACAAGTTTTAAACTCGAATCAGATGCCCCCACGCATGGTCATCTGGCAGCCGGAGATGCATGGCGACCCGACGGAATATCGTTTATGGGCGTGGGCCGGCGAAGTGACAACCTTCCCAATTGATGTCCCGTTTGAAGAAGCGATCACAGAAGCTCTTGCTTCTTTAGGTCCACTGCCTATCGGGCTCGCAAATCTCAGTGAGTTGCTTCCGGCAGTCATCATTACTGGACTCCTAGATTCAGTAAATCCTTGTGCTTTTGCTGTGATCCTATTGCTGTTGGCCTTCCTTTTCACCATTCGCCAATCGCGTAGGCGGATCCTACAGCTTGGTTTTGTATACATCGGCATGATCTTTATCGTGTACTTTGCCATTGGACTAGGCATTCTTCGTGCCGTTCGTTTCTCAGACGATCCTCACTTTGTTGCACGTGCAGGGAGTTGGATCTTAATTACGCTCGGTTTTATTAACTTGATTGAATACTTCTACCCACGATTTCCGATCAAGCTTCATATGCCTGCAGCAGCCGGCGTCAAAACCAATGAATGGCTGAAGAAAGCGACACTCCCGGCTACCGTTGGCGTCGGGTTTTTGGTGGGTTTGTGCACCTTTCCTTGCTCCGGTGGCATCTACGTTTCGATCATTACGCTGCTGAATGCCAAGACCACGCTGGCTTGGGGAGTGGGTTACCTAGCCCTCTATAACGTTTTCTTTGTCCTGCCTCTGATCGTAATTCTGATCGGCGCCGGGAACCGGATTGTGGCCAAGCGATGGGCGCGCTGGGAAAGGGAAAATGCGCGCCGAATGCGTTTATGGTATGGATTCATCATGGTTGGATTAGGGGTCATTATGTTGCTCTGGGTAATTCAATAACAGGATCGAAGAACAGAATGTTTGAAAGAGCTCTAATTTCGGAGGGTCGTTCATTGAAACGCTTTGGGGCCTTGCTTTTGATCGTTCTTGGTTTCATTGTGATCGTGGTAAGTGTCCTATTTACCTTCTACAACGCCTTGATTTCGAACCCGAAAGCTGCTTCTTTACCTCATACTCTAGCCGATCAATCCCTTCGAATTGCCGTGTACGGTGAGGAAGCTATTGATCAGGTTGTGCAGTTGCATGGGAAAAGATTTGCATTGATCTCTGGCGGTGTTGGAACATATGGTAATCAGGATGAGGTCACACTTTGGGTAACTGGAACAATATTCAGCAGATCAGCACAAGAGATGGTCGAAGCGATGCAGGAAAAAATCGAGCAAAATGAAACCCCTTTCCAACCAGTTGGTATCCTGAACCACGCAGGCCATTCCGTTCGCAAGTTATCAGGAATGGGACAGCAACATTTTTATTTCCAAGCTGGCGCGCTCGTTGTTTGGTTAGCCGCGGATCCTTATCTGGCAGAAGATGCGCTCGATGACGCCATGCAATTCTTTCCATGAACCGGAAAAACCTGTTCCCTTTGCTTCAGTCCTATCTGATCCTGGTCGTTGCACTGGGAGTCTCTTTTCTTTTCGACATCTCAGCGATCAACGTCCTTATCGCCGCTCTTATTTTGACCTCTCCTGTTGCTGGTGAAGTACATGGTTCCTGGTCCATCTTCGACAATTCATCACCGCGCATGAGTAGCATTGAAGGATGAGGACGTTGCTGATGAATGCTGAGAATCGGCCTAGTCGAGTAAACCTTCACAAAAGCGTACCTATTAATGAATCCAATATGCGTACCCAACAAATCCGCTGATCTGAAACTAGATAAAGAACGATTACACAATCCAGGAGTCACCCTTGTTAGCTGACATCGGACTTATTGCATTAATCATGGCCTTCTTCTTGGCGCTCTATTCCACTCTCGCTTCAGGCTATGGAGGCTGGAAGGATCGCTATCCTTTCATCCAAAGTGGACGTAACGCGGCGCTCATCACTTTTCCATTACTCACAATCTCCGTTGTCATTTTGGTTTACTCACTCGTCAGCTTAGATTTTTCACTAGCTTATGTTGCCGATGTAAGTAGTCGAGCTATGGCTCCCTTCTTCCGGCTCACGGCACTGTGGGGTGGACAGGCAGGCTCTATATTGTTCTGGGCTTGGTTAATGGCTGGCTTTGTCGTTGTGGTTGCTCGTCGAAAGTGGGACGCTGATCGTGAGCTCTTACCCTTCGTCCTGCTCGTCGCAATGGGTACGACCGCTTTCTTCATTGGGTTATCGGTATTCATTGACAACCCTTTTGCTCGTTTGTGGCATGTTGAGGGAGCGAGCAAGCTCACAACTGCGATCTTCCGTCCAGAAAACGCGATGGCCTATCTCCTTCAGGACGGCAATGGTCTGAACCCGCTCCTTCGCCATTTTGGAATGATCGGTCACCCCCCGACTACCTATCTTGGTTTTACGGGATTTGTCATTCCTTATGCTTTCGCAATAGCAGCTTTGATCAAGGGCAAAGTAAACGATGATGCGTGGATTAAGACAACCCGTCGTTGGACACTTTTCGCCTGGCTATTCCTAAGCATTGGACTCGTACTTGGAGGTAGATGGGCATACGACGTTTTGGGTTGGGGCGGCTTTTGGGGATGGGATCCAGTTGAAAACGCGATGCTATTGCCCTGGCTTACCGCCACGGCCTTTCTACACTCGGTGATGATTCAAGAAAAACGAGGCATGCTCAAAGCCTGGAATTTTATTTTGATCATCTTAACCTATTCGCTTATTCTGTTTGGAACATTCATCACCCGCACAGGAATAATCGATTCCGTGCACTCCTTCGCTAAATCTGCACTGGGACCGGTGTTCTTTGCCTTTATCGGTTTTACGTTTATCGGTTCTATATCCTTGCTCCTTAGAAATCTGCGTCAATTAAAATCCGAGAATGAAATTGAGAGCTTCTTTTCGCGCGAGGCGGCCTTTCTCTTTCAGAATATGCTCTTTCTTGCAGTAACCTTTGCCGTCTTTTGGGGCACTATATTCCCAATGATCTCAGAAGTCGTGACGGGAACCAAGATGACCGTTGGTCCGCCATTTTTCAAGAAGGTGGCCGGGCCCTTATTCTCAGTGATCCTATTGCTGATGGCGATAGCGCCTTTTGTCGCCTGGCGACGCCAGAAGGTATCCAAATTGGCTAATGCCCTACTTTGGCCTTTCATCATCTCGCTTATCGTCAGCACCGCATGGGTATCCTTTCACAGCCAACACCCCGCCTCTGCCTTCAGCCTTTGGATGATTTCCTTTGTTTGGCTATCCATTTTGTGGGAGTTTTGGCGAGGTATTCGGGCGAGGATGAAGAACAAGAACGAGAATCCTCTTCTCGCGCTAAAGCGACTGATAGGGAGGAATCATCGACGTTATGGCGGCTACATCGTCCACTTGGGAGTCTTGATGATCGCCATGGGCTTTATTGGAGATAGCTTTTTTAAATCCGAGACACAAGGTGCGATTTCAGTGGGGGAAGAGTTACAGATAGGACGCTACACGCTGCGGTTCGACAACCTGCTACAGTACCCAGGATCCGATGGTAGAGAGATATTGGAAGCCAGCACCTCATTATTCAAGGATGGTGAATATATTCGCCGATTGCTCCCCAGACGTGATTTCTTCATTGTTCAAAATCAGCCCGTCAGTGTGCCCGGCGTTTACAGTACCCTGGCAGAGGATGTTTATGTACTTTTGATTGGCTGGGAGGATATCGGCAAGGAATCATCGACCTTCAAAATCTATGTAAATCCGCTCATAAACTGGACATGGATCGGCGGTGTTGTTTTGGTGCTTGGTGTGCTGGTAGCAGCAATGCCCCTTGGACGTCAGGTTATGCAAAGTTCTTATGTCCTTCGCCGGCAACCATTGAAACCTAGTTTGGAGATGGAAGGGTAGCCAATGAGAGCACGATTGCTCTTTGCACTACTGGCCTCGATGGGCGGATTTCTGCTTTACTCGGTGGTTCAGGCACAGGTCGTGCAGGATCCGTTCCCAACCGACAATGATGTCAATGCAATTGCGAAAAAGCTCTATTGTCCGGTATGTCCAAACACCCCATTGGATGTTTGTGAAACACAGGCGTGTCAAGATTGGCGTGCGTTGATCAGAGACCAATTGGCTGAGGGATGGACAGAATCAGAGATCCTTGATTATTTTGTCGCCCAATACGGAGAAATGGTACTCGCCGAGCCCGAACGTGAAGGGTTCTCTTCGCTGGTGTGGCTTTTCCCCATCATTGTGCTCATTCTTGGGGTCGTACTCGTCCGCCAGGTATTGAGAACTTGGAAGGCTGGCGGCGAGATCCAGATCACAGAATCCCAAGCACTCGAAGTTCAACCTGAAATCCTTGCCCGCATTGAAAAAGAGCTAGAGGAAATGTGACGATGATTAATGCCTTTTCGCGTGTCTCTCCTCGTCTCTCGATTATCAATTTTGTACGTGGATCTCGCAGAAAAACCAGGTCTTTAAGCGAGGTGTAATATGAGTATTGGCGCCGTGCTTGTGGGAGTAGCCTTATTTTTAGTTGCAGGAATTGCGGTGATTGAACCGCTGCTTAAGCAGAGAGGGGAACATGTTCTGTCCGCAACGAAAACGGGCCAACAGCGCAAGCAAGAATCGCTACTGGCGATTCAGGAACTAGATTTCGACTTCCAAACTGGAAAGATTGAAGCCCCAGACTATGAACTATTGCGTGCTGCTTTCGTCGCGGAAGCTGCACAGGCTTTTGAAGAGTTCGATCGGCAAAGCATTCTTACTGAGGATACTTTGGAGAGGCAGATCCTTGATCGCCGGCAAGCAGGCGGGAATGTTAAACAATGTGGCCGATGTACATCAAACCTAAAGGCCCAAGATCAATATTGTTCTCAATGCGGAGCAAGGGCTCAAGTCCTTTGCCGTCATTGTGAAAGTGAAGTTGGGGGGACTGATAAATTCTGCTCGTCATGTGGTGAAGAAATTCCCACCACTATTGGAGTAACCGAATGAAAAAGACACGCTGGGGAGTGGGCCTAGCAATATTCGCCCTCCTTTTACCCATAATGGATCTTGCGGCACAGGAAGATGATCCACCACAAAATGAGGGAATCACAGTTGTGGGGACTATTGTAAATAAAAACAGAGAGGGCTCGGTCCCAGAGGGCTTGTCTATAATGATGCATGCCTGGGATCAGACGGGCTCCGCGCGGGGAATGGTCCATGGCGAATCAGGGCCAGGCGCTAGGTTTGCCTTTGAAAATTTCGTGGTTGAAGCGGATGTTTTTTACGCAGTGATGGTGATCTATCAAGACGCGACCTACGTTTCCGAACCATCAGTAATCCAAGAGGATGGAGGGTTGCTGCCTTTTAATGTCGAAATATACGAGACGGGAAAAGATCTCTCAGGGGTAAAGATCGATCTGCTGCAAATTATTATCGGCAACAGCCAAGGCGGTCTTTCAGTTGCCGAGATCTATGGCTTATCAAATCAAGGTGAGAGGACGGTGGCGGAAGCCGTGACGCTAAGTGATGGCCGTGATGCCACCATAAAATTCACCCTTCCTGAGGGCGCCGCCAGCGTGCAGTTTCCAGGCTCTTCCGACGACCGATTCGTGACCTTTCCTGGCGGGTTCGCAGATCAGAAGCCGTTAGTACCTGGAGAAGGATCGGGGCAAATCTTCGTAAGCTACATATTGGTCTATGAAGATGGCATAAGCCTTACACGTAGCGTACCTTTCGACACCTCATCTGTAAAACTTTTCATCCCCCACGAGTCGGGCCTGAGCTTTGTTCCTAACGGCGCCGAGTACGTCGGCATCCAAACAAGTGGGGTTGATGAGGCCTACGAGCAATACAGTTTGGGTTCGTTAATGGCGGGCGAGGAATATACACTCACGCTTACCGGCAGCCTTGAGACTCCCGAGATCCAATCGATGACCTCCTCCTCTGAAAACGCATCCATCAATAATGAAATTTTAATTGGGCTAGTGGTTTTGGGTATCGTCTTGATCTCCATTGGCATCTGGTGGTGGCGGCGTGATTTGCTGGAAGATGACTTCGAAGATGAGGAGCCATTGCTTGATGCTTAAGACGCTGCCGCGCCAATCATAGGCCCACCCAACTGCCCATCGTCGTATATTTTGAAATTGCGTGAGGGTTCACCCAACAGGTGTTAGGGCTTGCCTGAACTCAATCCTTCATAACTCGAGGCCAGCCCTGGCGAACTTCGCTTTGAGCTGACGCGTGATGTCGCTAAACGCGTCTTGCAAAGCAGGCATGGAAAACAGCACAATAGCGAAGCCAAATAATAGGCCTGTGAAGATGCGCATCCAAGAGTTGAAGCTATTTAGCGCGTCACCTGCATAAAAGGCGGTCGGGAATGTAGAGTTTGTCAGTTCGACAAGCCACAAATTCGAGTCGCGGAACCCTTGTCCTATTCCTGCCAAATCGCTGATCATATGCGTGCCCCCGTCGATCACGATTGGCAATGTGAATAATCCTAACCCCCATAGTGGAAGCTGGCGGAGACGTTTGCGCAGCGGCCACCACAACATTGCCCCCAACGGAATACTGGTGTACATGGACACCATCCGATCAGACCAAGCGACTTTATAACCCAGCTCAGAGTTGCCAATGAACTGGCGTAAGATTGTCGGGTTGAAGGTATTTTGCCAAACGTCTTGGACACGCTCAAGCGAATAGGTTGCTTGGGGGGCGAAAAGAAAGTAGGAGCGTTGTGGAAGTTGGTGACAGAGGAACGAGTACACGAAGTAGATTAGCTTGGCAGGTTTTTCGAGGCCGAATTTCATTAGTACAGGCGCGAACCATGGCAAGGCAACATAGACTCCTGCAACAAGGATGAACCAAGCCAACCATCTACGGCTAACTCGATATAACCCGCGATTTATTCGTATTGCCCATGAACTACGCTCGTTGTTCACTCGGCACTCCGTGATGTTATCGACCACTGTAATTCACGTTCTTCCTGCCCCCAACGGCTTTTGATGAACTCAAGGACAGCCAGCTGCTCCTGCTCATCAATCACCTCAGCGAAACCCGGCATGGTGGCACCCAAAGCCGGATTACCTCCCTCAGCAATGATTTCCAGTAGAAGTGCATCTGGGTGGTGCCATGTGTGTCCACTTGAGTCATGCGGTGGCGCAGGATAACTCCCATCTGGAAAACGATTCTGCCAATTAGGTTGCCCTTCGAGATTGCTTCCATGACATGCAGAACAATGTTGCTGGTAAAGCTGCTCGCCGAGAGATACACGTTGCGCGTTCAGGGTAGGTGCGGGAGAAGCGCTTGACTCGTCTTGCGGCGCGGTGAAAGGCTCCAGGGTCGGCAGAATCTCAACGCTGGTTTCTTGAAGGATTGCCTCTTCCAGGGCGTTCACAAGGATTACCCGTGCTTGCGTTCCAAAACCTCGCCAGAGCACATCACCGTCTGGATTCAAAATAATATAGCTGGGATGTCCGCGCAACCCATAACTGTTGAACGCGCTCTGTCCCTCACTAAATCCAGCGTTCAAAGACCGAAATTCAACTTTATCCATAAATTCATCTCCGAGCCCGTTCACGACAGGCGTCATCTGTGCTCACTGAAATCAACCTTCTGTATAAAAATAAAGGAAGGTCAGCCGATCGGGAGCTGGTGTAACCGGTGAATTACCCTCACGCGATGCACAGCCCCAAAGAAACAGAATGAGTATGGCGGATGTCTTGAGCATAATTCGAAGGAATTTCATTTGTCTCCATCCATGAAGCGTAGTTTTTCGAATTCAAACCTAATTTATGACTTCTGTCGTTCCGGTGAGCAATTTCGATTGCTGCTCATCAATATTCCCTCAGCTACAAATCATCCTTAGATCTGGCCATGACCTCATCTGCATACAAAATGATTTTTGCCACAGCGCCAGACTCGCATTGATCACGTTATAAATACGTCACTGAGCTAGAAAGTCGCGTCGAATGCCCAAGGCGTGGTCGGTGATGCGAATGGACTCTTCACCATTGATAATATGGCCAGCGAGCGCGCGGATCGCATCTATATTCTCGGGGACGACGATCGCTTCGTTGTATACCTGGTAGGTATAGTAGGCTTCATTTCCCTTCACCGTGAGCACATCTTCCCACAACGCAACCTCCCACATGTCTCCCCGAGGTCGGCCCAAATCCTTCATCAACTCAATGGTGCTGTTGAGCGCGACAATCCCATCGGCCATGCGAATGAAAGCAATCCGGGGTGCAGAACGAAATGCATCTAAAACTTCTTCGCGGCTGGCTTCTCGTGTAAGTTCCACAACCCAGTAATGGTTATGGGTTTGTGTGTGCGACGCTTTGGCAGCGATGGTGACTACATCCAGATCTGGCG
>Ga0255058_10002266_pt1 | contig 10630 bp, 6 predicted proteins | sample Cases_109_9_MG_FD_188637 | JGI IMG/M metagenome (GOLD analysis project Ga0255058, IMG submission 188637) | Seawater microbial communities from Amundsen Gulf, Northwest Territories, Canada - Cases_109_9 | ecosystem: Environmental > Aquatic > Marine > Gulf | place: Canada: Northwest Territories... | reverse complement strand
ATGCTCTCGCTTTGCGTGCCCGAAGAATTGACGAAAACGTGATCCTTTCCATATGAGCACCTGATCATTTCCTGACTTGTTGCCAGGTCATTGATTAGTTGGCCGCGGCGCGGGCAAGTCGGCGGCGAGCACCCAGGAACCAGGGTGGCCAAACGTCCGCTTCTGGCCGAAAGTCGCCGTTGAAATCAGGCCATTTCAGATGAATTGAATGACCGCTTCTGGGGAAAGCAGACGTTCGGCCTGGGGCTCTCGAAATCGGGCTGTCGAGTGACCGCTTTACCCCCGAAAGCGGTCGTTGAGCTAGTATTGGTCTGAAGGGCCGCTAGTGACCCAAAGCGGACGTTGACACACGCACTTGGGACGGTGAAAACCTGCCGATTGGTCTGTTCGCTGAGAGGAATTGGATTATGTACGCTCGGGGCTCGGAGAAACAGATCGTCGTCGGCGTCGCATCTGAGCAGGATCGACCCTGAATTTACCAAACCACAGTCGAAATGATGCCATCAGCTACACGCATACAAAGGTTTCTTGGAGCACAAGAAAAAACCGGTCAAACCATCAACCGCTTGCTACTGACGGTGCTTGGCCTCGCGGCGGCAAGTTTGCTGACGCTTGGTATCCCAGACAGCTATCTGCTTGATACGGCAACAACGGTCAACGTTCCATTCGCCGGAGCAGCCTCGTTCAAGGTCCTGCTTGTCGTTCTGCCAATGATTCTTATAGCGGCACGTACTTACCTACAGTTTTACGTTAGCCACTGGCACCGGCTCGAACGAATTACACAACGATTTCACATGAGACGAGCACCTGTGTTATCGCCACTTCGCCACCCGTTGTTGCGAATCTTTTCTGGTTTTGTCCTTTACGCACTTATACCAGCCGTTCTATGCGCGCTCAGCTACGAAGCGATGGTGTTTCCCGGTTGGGGGCCTGCGCTGCTGGGTGTAGCTACTGTACTAGCATTCCTTCAACTTGCCCCTGCTCGCTGGTCGTTGAGAGTGAAGTCCATTATTCCTGCATTGTTGTTTCTGGGCGTTGTTTTTGGTCCATTAGATTCGATTCGACGCCCATTCCAGCTAACGCTCGCCAATTTGCAAAGAACGGATCTCAGTCATATCGATTTACTTGGAGCTGACCTTGATCGAGCGGATCTGCGTGAGGCCAATTTAGGCGAATCGTTACTCGAAGGTGCGTACTTGTCAGAAGCGAACCTCGAGGGTGCTAACATGGTCGCAGTGGACCTCAGCGGTGCTAACCTCTGGAAAGCCAATCTGAAGGACGTGCGCCTCCAGAACGCGAATCTCGAAGGCGCATTCCTGGCTGAAGCTAACCTCGAAGGTTCTTACCTGTGGATCACGAACTTGAGTAACGCCGTTCTCAATAACGCAAACTTGAAAGATACGTACTTGGGGGGAGCGAACCTCCAAGATGCGGACTTGGAAGGAGTGAATCTCGAAGGTGCCAAGCTCGTGGACGTAGACTACAGCGGAGCCGATTTTCGTGAGGTTACAGGGCTTACCCAAGAGCAACTCGACACAGCTTGTGGAAACGCAGAGACCCAACTTCCCAAAGGCTTAACCGTGAAGCCTTGCGTTGAGCGTATCGAGGATTCGCCATTGCGTGAACCGTAAGGAGTTTGATTTCGACGCTCGGCGGACTTGCCGAGTGTCGGCTCATGGCCGAAAGCAGCCGTTCAAATCCTCGATTTTCGGCTCATCTGAATGACCGCTTCTGGCCGTTAGCGGCCCTTCGTTTCGCCGGTTTTGGAGCGTTTTGAACGTCCGCTTTCGGTGAAAGCGGACGTTTGGCGTACTTCGTTTGGTTTCCCAATAACTAGCGATAAGGTGGCTTATCGATTGTATTGATCATGCCGCTTAGCGCGCTTTTTTGTCAGTTTGCGATCGCCGAGGCTGGTCACCAAATGACCCCAATCGATACCGAATCGACTTTCGCTCAGGTCACGGCCAACTATCAGCGACACTTGCGTAAGCTTCCCCGTCAATGAGACAGTTCAGACGCTTGGAAAGATATAAGCAATACTTGAATCAAATCCGCGAAACTATTGCTTGTCTGTCCTCGGAATCAACACCGCGTTTCGTGCATTATAATTGCTCACGATACCCATCGTACTGGTCCGCCACTTACAGCCAGGTGACCGATTTGAGGTCAAGCAACGTAAGACGAAAAACATCATTCAGGAACGTTGAACAAGGCCGGATATCAGGCAATTCAGAAGCTGTTCGACGACTTTTATATATTGGCACTCAGGAAGAGAAATCCGAGTATCGTTGATGACGACGTTACCGGATATAGGCGATGGTCGGACCGGCTCTTGCAAATATCGTTGGACTAGTACTCACAATATCTACATTCGCTATACCCTGACGAACCTGGGACCGGGTAGAAGAGGCTCAAGCAATACCCCCCAAAAGAACCGAAAAGCGTAAGCGTTCGCAACCCATCCCAATTTTCCGCGGATTCTTCGCAATTCTCTCCCGAAACGATCTCAGTGTCTGACAGGTCTTCGGAAGACATCTCCATAAATGCCAAACCTCCCTCAAAGCCACCCAGGGATGGCGCTGCAAGGTAATTGCAGTCGAAGTTGGCCCTTGTCTTCGATTTACCCGACGTCGATACACCGTTGCAAACAACAGCCGTACCCACCTGCAAAATGTGTCTCGTTGTCTCTTCCTCGTCCTTCTCCGCCTCAGTCTTCGATCGTACCCGCGCCAGAGCTGCCCCAAAATCTTCTATAGAGTCGCCATTAAAATCGCCAACAAGAAGATCGCCAAACACAAAGCCTTCAGCATCGAAGTAGTCCGCTGTATACAAAAGCTGCTGTGCTGTGAACATCGGGTACTCTTCGCGAAGTATTCGTCGGTATTCTTCATGTTTCGACGGATCAGCCGCTACGACGCACGCCGAAACAAGCACTATCTGGAAAATCCCGATTGTCGAGAGCACGGCGTTTGAAAACAATGTTCTATACCGATAGCGAAGCATGATGGACTCGTCTAATTTGCGGTAACGGTAGAGTCATAACGGACCCCGCTGTCGACTGGAACGTTGCCCTCTCCTTGGTCATGCGGCACACCGACAGTGATGATTCCAGTGCACATAGCACCGTCGTTACTAGTGGCCTCGAAAGTGATTTCGTAAATACGACCATCCTCCAAACCGGACCGCTCTGCCCGTACTTGCACCGCACCAAATGCGTCGATGATGGCATCGGGCCGTGTATCTCCATCCCCTTCGCCATTCAATACTTCGTCCTGAAATACTTGTTGAACCACTATACTCGCTTCATTATCGGCGCTATCAAATACGCCACCTATATTTATGGTCGTGTACTTATGGTTTGGTGGCCATAATAACTCAGGAAATGCGGTAGCGGCGCTGCAGTCGAGCGTTGCATCACTGTCGTCATTTAAGATCGTTACGCTGGCTTCGCGGTCAAACAACACAATGTCGCCGGTAATTACGGCAAAACTGACTACCAGCGTTTCATCACTCTCTGCCTGGTCATCCCCTATGATTGAGATTGATATTTGCTGTATCTGTGGCCCGGAACCCGCCGGAAACGTAATCGTTCCAGACGCATCCTGGTAATCGTTATCAACCAAAGTCGCAGTACCATCATTTACTTCGTAAGAAATAATAGTGTCACTATTTGGGTCGGCCTCGTTGAGCTCAATATCGAGCAACACGTCAGTCGTACCAGAATCTCCTTCTAGGACCGATATATCGGCAGCCGAGATTCCCACTAGATCCTCGAAGTCCGCAACCGGTATCGCGATAAATTCACTGCCCTCGAGCTCGGCGTTGGAGCAATTATTGAATTCGTTTGATTCGGTAACCGTTTCCGGAGCATCTGCACACGCAATTAGGTTGTGGATACCCATAGTAAATCCGGGCGGAAGCCCAATCATCGTATCAACTTTTTCGCTCACCTCGTCCGGTAGCAGTGCCGGAACCGCTCGCTCGCCTACGACTACTGCCGTTTGCGGATCGACCACTTCAGAATCCGAGATGTAAAACCGGGTTACGGATGCATCACTCGGCCCGTCGCCTAGATTGGCGGTACGATCGGTAAATAGGATAACCTCGCCCGATTCAGCTTTGATAATTGGCGGTGAAAATGCCAATACGACAAGATCTACGTCGCTGGTCCAGTCCACCGTTACCACGGCCTCCTCGCCTTCACAGAAGCTGTCACCGCAAATAGCAATATGATCTCTGCCAGGAACATTACCAACGACACTAAAGCGCGCAATAGCGTTTGCATCTACCGGAACAGCAATGCGGACGCTAGGATCAGGATTATTTGGGCAGCCATCAACACCTGGCGGAACAGGCGGATTTCGGGGACAGGCGAACCAGACAGTTCTATTGGTCAGCGGTTCCTCAAATTCGCCAGTCGCAAAGTCGAAATTGTTGAGTCGAAATACAAACACTTCCAAGTCAAAGGTCTCTCCAAGTTTTAGGTCTGCAGATAACGGCGTAATTCTAAATCGCGCATCAAGCCCACCGCTGGGAAACGTATTCCTACCGAGTTCCTGAATACTGTCCACACTGACGGTCAAGTGTGTAACAGCATCTGGAAGGATGTCTCCCGCAGTTGTATTATCTAGTGCGGTAATGACATCAAATAATCGTGTTTTGGCAGCAGTACCCTGTGCCGCATTAAAAAGTTCACCCGCATCGTCAATTATGGTTGTCAACTCATCAGCCAAAGCCACCTTGGGGATCCAGCCGAGTGAAATCATTTCGGCTAGATCACGCTCAAAAAACGTATAGTGACGTCTGTCGGTAGGAAAAATAAAACTTGGTCCCAGGACGCGTTGTGGTCGACGAAGGTCCTCTAAGACCTCAAAAGCCGCCTCTCGATCAACATCGAGGATATCGTCGTCAAGGGATTCAACCACCACAGTCCAAAATGCGGTGTTATCAAGTTCGCGCAGCATCGGCGGGAACCGCGAATGTACAGCAAATCCAGACATGGACTCGCCAGGCGCGATCTCCGGGGCGTCATTTGATGAGTAGCATACTACTGTCGCATTTTTTCTTAAGCCGCCATTCCATCCAGGTGGACACTCAAGGCCGATGGGTACGACGCCATCTCCGTTAGGGCCAAAAAACGGAAAAAAGAAATCGATTTCTTCTTCAAACGGGCGCGTCGTTAAACCGCCTTGTTTGGGAACGGTTACCAGTGTTGGTCGTCGAAAATCGCGACCAATCCCGGAAATGTCCAGACTAAATTTGTATAAACTATTGCTACTTGAGGCGGGGTTGGTAACCGTATATCGGTAAATGTACTGTGTTGGCACACCACCGACCGCTTTCACAATCTCAACCGTGGTTGCGACCACGGCGGTGTCAATTTGCGGGATCGGCATGACACCCGTCTGCGCAGACGCGGCGCCCGCTTGGCTGAGCAGCCCTAACATCAGTATTGACGGAATAATTTTCTTCATGTCGGCATTGCCTTCGCGCTGTGTCTGCTCATCATAACTGCGGCTGATCGTTCGTTGATCATCCGTGTTGCGGATTGCTGAATACTCCTACAAAACGGTTTTCGGCCATTCATGGAGTCGATTGCTTCGCGATGATGGCCGTTACATCGATATGTTTTAGCCCTAAGATTGGGCTATTCAGTAGTTTTTCGCATATCACGGCCGTTTGAAATTTCATTAGGGTGCCGCCAGGTGGCGTAACATCGACAATTCGGCCCGGCACCGGCACGAGAACCTTGTTAACTTCTTCGACGAACTCTTTGTCGTTTTCACATTGTACGTCAACTGGCGGTAACTCCGAGCCGTCGGAGGCAAACCTTAGCGGTGCGCGATTGACATCAATATCGCGACCGAAACGATGCTCAAAGTGGCTCGTAGTCCATTTTCCAACAATGTCGAACAAACCTCCGAGCGGCAGACTCATATCGTTTGGCCGAAGTAGTTTCTTGGTGGCGATTTTGTATTCCGAGGCAATCAAGATCATTGCCGCTATTGCAACGGGATCGCCGGCAAAGGCCGCATCGTTTTCGTGCCTTTTGTCAGGTAAGTCAGGATTGGGTGCGGCAGGATCTCCACCGCGGACCTTTCGATACAAACTGGGCACATCTGGTAACTGAGTTAAATCGCGGTAACTCGCCTCTATCGTTCCGTCCCAGATGACGGTGCCGTCATCCTGGGCGCCGGGTCCGACGAACCCACAAAATTGAGGCAGGAAGAAACAAGGTGGCGGAACGATTCTCGCCTCCCAATAAAAAATACCTGCGTTGTCCGGCGTGTCGTACTCAATCCTTCGCCACTCGTTGGGCGTCAAATTTCCACTGACATTGAATTTGTTGTTGGGATCCAAGTCGCCGCCGTCATAACGTAACTTGCTAGCTGGGTTGTTTTGGTCATGAATTAGTGGCCGGACGAAACTGGGTGTGTGCTCATGCAAGTGCCCCCCGTTTGCGCAGGTATCCGGAAAAATCGTGCCGTCAGGCTCTATTACGCAAGCGAGACTTTTAATAGATCTGTTTTCGCTTTCTTCCACACCAAATAATGTGTGGTGACTAATGAAACAATCTCGAAGAATGCCCGTTCGAATACCAAAGCATGCAATACCCCAGGACATACCACCCGTAAAATTCTCTTCCGCAGTTGAGATCGACGGCAATACGTGAGTCTCGCGACGATCCGGAGGGTTCGCATAACTCATGGTGCACCACGTCAATATGAGTAGGACTGCACCGGATGTGTAAATCGTTTTTTCCTGCATGGGTAGGATCCTTCTTAGGTCCACGATTGTGTGGGCGTGATTGTGAAACTTCGGACCTGCCGCTTGGCCACCGTTAACCAGATCGCACTTGAAACTAGATGGTTTCGGAATTAGGAAACCATAGCGAATATGGTCCAATAACACCAATACATTGCTGTCTGGAATTCGCGACGGACGGCCTTATTGCTGTTACATTTCATGAGTGTAGCTAGCGCCGCATAGTTCTAACACTTGACTGCCTCGCGTCGTTTAGCGACTCAACACACGCCCAATGTGCGATGTACGATTTTGTGGACAAGGCGCTAACGGTATGACCTAAGTATCCAATTCTGCAATGTGCCGATGGCTGACTGCCGCGCATTCGATTATTCGAGCTGTAGAACGGCAGGTCTCCAATAGGTACTGACAAGTTAACGAATTCGGGTACCGAAACGTGGGAAAATCATGCCCCTTTCGACCTCAAAACACGCTCCGAGTGGGCGCTTGCATCGACATATAGGGTGCTACAAGCCTCATCCAGTAGCGCTAGCCCACACCCGCGAGTTAACTTGTCAGTACCTTTTTGGGCGTTGGTGAGCTTGCCCCTTTATATCGTGGAATCTCAATCGATGATCCGCAATTAGAGCCATATTTTCAGATCGCCGAAGATTTTGACTTGCCTGTACTCATTCATCTCCAGGGCGTTGGCGCTCGAACAGAGTCTTTTCGTATTCGAACAGGGCACCCAGAGTTGTTAGAGGAAGTTTTGCGGCGACATCCAACTATCAGAGTATTCTTGGAGAACTCAGGTTTTCCGTTTTTCGATGAAACGATGTCGCTGATGTACATGTTTCCGCAGGTTTACGGGGATTTGTCGACGTTCACTTGGATAGTGCCGCGCCCGGTGTTTTACGACTATTTCGAGAGACTAATCGGAGCTGGACTCGGCAAAAGGTTGATGTTCGGATCAGATCAGATGGTTTGGCCCGAAGTAATCGGAGATGCCATTGCGGCGATCGAATCCGCGCCCTTCCTTGATGCCGAGCAACGACGCGATATTTTCTACAACAATGCTGCTGAGTTTTTGAGGTTGTCGGACGAAGAGATAGCCGCTCACCATGATCGGTAGTTGATATATCTCATGGCCGCTATTGGCCGAAAGCGGACGTCAAATTCGATTCAATTTGACCTTCTCGAACGTCCGCTATTGAGAAAAGCGGACATTCGCGAGTACGACCCAGGCAATCAGAATCGGGCACCTAAAATCCAGCATCTGAATGACCGCTATACGCCCCATAGCAGACATTGAGCTAAACTCGTCCTGTAGGGCCGCTTGTGACCCAAAGCGGACATTCTAGGTACATCCCAGAATTGATTGATTTTTGCCACATGCCATAGATGTGGGGTTGATAAAGGCAAACCTAGCGAAAGCTAGGGACACAACGCCACGGTTCCTCGCTTCCTCCGAGAAGCCACTAGTGACTCCCCGAAGGACCCCAAGATCGCCGGGCTGCCGGCGACGCAGATCTCATCGGTGGGGAGAATAGCCGCATTCATCAACAAAGGCTCTATGGTTTCAAGGACGATATCACTACCGGTGCCATTACTGTTGAATCAGGCTGGTCGGCGCACTCAGAAAGATTGCACCGCACTGCACGCGAGCATCATTTTATCCTCATAAAACCATCCGCTCTTGATCATGAAACGCTGATTGAACACGCGCAGTCTCAGTATTGGGGATAACCCATTTTGCGTGCTCGGAGGAGAGTGTCATGAACAAGTCAATCAGGTTTCTTGAGGTGATTGCCGGACTGGTCCTGTGTTCCTACTGCATGTCCGGTTGCGGCTCTGGCAATGGTATAGAGGGGCCGTTTGTGCTGACGAGAGTAACGGTTCCGAGCAGCAATACTCCACCGACCGTAGATGCGGGGCCGGATCAGAACGTGCTTGCCGGCGACACTGTCATCCTAGTGGGAAGTGCGCACGACGATCAATGGGTGAACAGAACCGAATGGCGCCAGAACCTCGGTCCTGTTGTTAGCCTTAGTTACGGCGGCACGGTACTAGAACCTAGCTTCGTTGCACCGCCAGTTTCGGAACTCACAGAGCTTAGGTTTGTGCTTCGCGCATTTGACAACCAAGGTCAAGTTGGCTCCGACGAAACCTCAGTATTCGTCGAGCCAATTGGGGGGGCTCCACCCGCGGTGCCTCCAGGGTCCTACACTCTCGACTTCGAGTCTCTTCCGAGCGCTCAGGGCTGGACTTATATTGGAGCCGCGATAGCAGAAAATGTCGCGTTCTCTGTTGATGCGAGTCGGCTATTACAGAGAACAGTCGGTTCAGGTCCTAGCTCCACAGCACGATATCAAATAGACAATGCCGCAAGTTCGAGTATGACAATGACACTATCACTGACCGTTCGAGTTCTTGGCCACGAAGATTTTTCAGGGGGTTCTGTAGGTCTGGGGTTAAATTTCTATATCAGTGACGGCGCATTTTCGCACAGGCTCGCTCTCACGGATGCCCTTATCCAAGTCGGCGGTCAGTTCTATGGGCTTAATACGAAAGATTTTCATGATTACAGGCTCAAAATGCATCCAGGAGGTGGCTTCGATCTTTATGTAGACGGGGCCATTTTTGCCACTGGCATTGGCTCTGACTCTATATCCGGCAACAAGATTTTCTTTGGTGACAGTACAGTGCATGAAAATACAGATGCTCAGATTACCGCGTTGTCATACGTCGTAGGCACAAACGAGTAGGCCCTAACGACCGTCCGCTCCTGGCCGAAAGCGGACCCTGAAAATTGGAGTTTCGCCGGGGTAAAAGCGTCCGCTTTGGAGAAAAGCGGACATTAAGCCTGAGACTCCCGAAATTGAATCGGAAAACGTCCGCTTTACCCTCGGAAGCCGACATTAAGCTAGTATTGCTCGAAAGGGCCGCTAGTGACCCAAAGCGGTCGTAACGTTTAACGACTCCTAGACTAACTCTAATTTACGTACATCTCCGAATTGACGCCTTTTTCCTGTCGGCGCATAATGCTTAGTTACATCCGACAAAGGCAAACCTGACCAAAGTCAGGGACGCAATGCCACGAGTCCTCGCTTCCTCCGAGAAGCCACGTAACGACTCCCCGAAGGACGACCCAAAGCGGCTGGTCGAGTATCGGGCTTACAGCCCAAGTATATGCAATCTAAGGACACCGGTTTGTTGATTAGGCGGTTCGATTCCAACCTGCTGCGTACGGCAATGCTGGGATTGTTTTTCCTCATCAGTTGCTTGTCGGGATGCATATACGAAGCAGAAGCAGCGATAGTCGTTGCAAGGGGAGTCAGATGATCAGAAAGCTATTTTCGCGCAGCATTTTGTTGGTGCTGACGCTTGTGATTGCATCCTGCATCGTGCACAGAGTTGATATTGTGCCGGTCGACGTCTCAGCAGAAACGCCAATTCTGTTATCCAGTCCCGTCAAGGCCCATTTGATCGACGGCTCGACCGTGGTATTTCCTGAGGGCGTAAACGTATACGACGGCAAGGTCCAGGGTAAAGGAGAGCGATTCGACATTGCTCTCGAGAATAATCGGTTTGTCGACGAAATTGCGCTTGACGATATCGCTGCAATGGAGAGTTTCCAAACGCCGGTCAATACGGGTGCTACCGCCATCGCATCGACGGCTGGAACTGCCGGGTGGATTGTACTTGGAGGTCTTGCTGCAGTTTTGCTGTTTGGGTCGTGCCCGACGGTCTACAGCGTCGATTCTGACGTAGCGCTTCTTGAGGCAGAGCTTTTCTCCTACAGTATTGCTCCTTCTTTCCAGGCACGGGACATAGACAAGCTGGGTCTCCAGCATGTGCAAGACGGTTACGTTGAACTGGATGTCCG
>Ga0255058_10002265_pt1 | contig 10633 bp, 9 predicted proteins | sample Cases_109_9_MG_FD_188637 | JGI IMG/M metagenome (GOLD analysis project Ga0255058, IMG submission 188637) | Seawater microbial communities from Amundsen Gulf, Northwest Territories, Canada - Cases_109_9 | ecosystem: Environmental > Aquatic > Marine > Gulf | place: Canada: Northwest Territories... | reverse complement strand
GGCGTCGTCCTCGTCGATGGCGTCGATCGCTTCGCTCGCCTCTTCCGACATGTAGTGCCGGAGGGATTGGTGGCTTTGTGCGCGGTCCCAGGGGCAGCCGTCGGGCCCGCGCAGGGTGGCGACGATCTTTCGCAGGCCGGCGAAGGTGCGAATCTGGCGTTCCGTGGGTGTCATCAGGTGATCCTTACGGGCCATGATAGCGCGTCTCAAAAACCGTTGACAAAGGTTAGCGATAGTTCCTACGATGGAGTCGGGCATATGTTCGAACGGAAAAGCGAGAACGGCCTTGGACTCGTACCGATCTTCATTATTGGAGCGTTCATCGTCCTGGTGCCTGTTGTCCTGATCACGACTACTATCCGCGTCGCCGTCTCTGAGCAATCTGTCTACGACTACTCCGTCAAGCGATATGACGCGCACCTGCCATCGGAGATTCCCGAGGAAGAGTTGTTGCGCGCCAACGGCGAGATCCACCAATATCTGACGGGCGATTACGCTGGACCGCTGTCGATATCGGTCCAGTTCAAGGACGGAACGGTGGGTCCCCTGTTCAACGCTCGGGAGACGGCACATATGGCGGACGTGCGCGACCTGATACGAGGGATGTTTGCCGTCCAGATCGCGGCGATCGCGGCCGTCCTGGCGCTCGCCGTGGTGATGCTGGTGATGTGGCCTCCGCGCGCGCTGGCCGCCGCCGGGCTGTATGGTTCGGTCTTGACCGGTGGCGTTCTGGCGATGGGCGGCTTTCTCGTGCTTACCGGGTTCGATGCTGCGTGGTCGCAGTTCCACGTGATCGCCTTCGCGAACGACTTCTGGGAGTTGAATCCCCGTACGGACCACCTGATTCAGATGTTCCCCCAGGCGTTCTGGGAGCGTGCCACTGTCGCTGTCGGCGGTGCGATCGTCCTCGAGGCTGGCCTCATCGCAACAATCGCCGGGCTGTATCTATACTTGACTCGTGAGCAGCCCGAGAGCGACGAGCCTGTGAAGCCGGAGCCGGCGCTGCCCGGGCCGGCAGGCCACGCCCGTGTATCGCCGTCTGACACGCCGAACTAGCGCCCGGCGTGCTGGAGTCGGCTACAAGCCCTGCGAGAAACATCGGCGCGAAGTCCGCGCTAGTTGACGCTGCAGGCGCAGTTGGTGCAGCCGCCACCACAGCCGCCGCCGGCAGAGGGCTCGGGGTCGGCGTACTCGTTGCGGGTCATCGTGGCAAAGGTGGAGAGGACACGGCGCGCGGAGATGTGGCCGCACGGGCAGTCCGCTTGGTCGTCCATCCGGCTTACCGGGCGGAGGGCCTCGAAGCGGGTCTGGCAGTCGTTGCAGGCGTACTCGAAAAGTGGCATGACCTACCTGCGTTTGATACTACGCCTGACGAATTTGGTGCGTCAACGGCTGCGTGACGCGCCGGGCCATCGTACAATCTGCATCCGTGAGTGATATAACGATCCGCGAGGCACTACCGGCCGACTTCGGCACCATCATTGCGATGTGGCACTCGATCGACCGGCACACTGAACTGCCCGACGAGCCAAATTACCTGCAGCAATTCCATGACTTCTCGCCGGACCTATTCCTGGTGGCGGAGGCCGATGGGCGCATCGTCGGCAGCGTGATAGGTGGCTGGGATGGGTGGCGCGGTCATATCGCACGACTCGTCGCCGACCCGGCGCTGCGTCGCAAGGGGATCGCACGAAGGCTCGTCAGTGAGATTGAGTCGCGCCTGCGCGCAAGAGGCGCCCGACGTATCTACGCGCTGGTCGACCGGCGCAGTCGGCCGGCGATCCCGTTCTGGGAGTCAGCCGGCTACGCCGAGAACGAGGACATCATCCAGTTCTCGCGAAACGTCGACAGATGAAAAGCGGCGGTCAGTCTGACCGCCGCTTAGATGCTTCTTAGTGCTGGTGGTTACTCGAGGTAGTCCTTCAGCTTCTTGCTGCGGCTGGGGTGGCGCAGCTTCCGCAGCGCTTTCGCCTCGATCTGGCGAATGCGCTCTCGCGTAACGCTGAATTCGCGTCCGACTTCTTCGAGTGTGCGGCTGCGGCCGTCCTCCAGGCCGAAACGCAGGATGAGTACCTTCTGCTCGCGCGGCGTGAGCGTGCCGACGACCTCCTGCACCTGCTCCTTGAGGAGCTGATGTGAGGCGGCCTCCGCCGGCGCCATCGTGCCCTGGTCCTCGATGAAGTCGCCCAGGTGCGAGTCTTCCTCCTCGCCGATCGGCGTCTCAAGTGAAACCGGCTCCTGCGATACCTTGATGATCTCGCGCACTTTCTCCGGCACGATCTCCATGCCCTTGCCGATCTCTTCACTGGTTGGCTCGCGGCCGTACTCCTGGACGAGGCGACGGCTGATGCGGACGAGCTTATTGATCGTCTCGACCATGTGCACCGGGATGCGGATTGTGCGGGCCTGGTCGGCTATGGCCCGCGTGATCGCCTGGCGGATCCACCAGGTGGCGTATGTGCTGAACTTGTAGCCTTTGCGGTAGTCGAACTTCTCGACCGCGCGGATGAGGCCGATGTTGCCCTCCTGGATGAGGTCAAGCAGTGACATGCCGCGGCCGATGTACTTCTTGGCGACGCTGACCACAAGGCGCAGGTTGGCCTCCGTCAACCGTCTCTCCGCCCGGTTGGCCTCAGCCTTGATGCGCGCGAAGTGGGCCTTTACGGCGCCCTCGTGGGAGGCGAGCTTGCTGGTGAGGTCCTCCGGCGGTTCGCCCCAGCGCTTCTCGGTGCCCATCTCCTTGTAGGCCCAACTCAGGAAGTCGGGCCGTGGGACGTGCGTGGCGATGGAAACGCGCACAGGAAGCCGTTCGGCCTCCTCTTCGTCGATCTTGAAGGCCTTGCGCAGCTTCGGAATCATATCGAGGTCGAGCACACCGTCGACGCTACTGCGGAACGCTTCGGCCTCGACGAACTCCGGGATGGTGAGCTTCTTGAGGCCCAGTTGCTTCTGGTAGAACTCGAGCGGCTTTCGGAGGCCGCGGAGTTCCTTGATCATCCGGGCAAGGACGTCAACCCCGCGAGTGTTGCGACCTGTTTCCTTCATGTGCTCCCGTTCGAACCGCCTGATGAAGTCGCCGTCTTCCATGGCGCGGGCCAGTCGCTTTTCGTCGGCGGCTGTAAGCAGGCTGACCTTCCCGATCTCCCGCAGGTACATGCGGACGGGGTCGTCGATGCCTTCTTCGAGCTCGAGGTCGGCCGCAGCCTGTCCCTCGGTCTTGCGGCCGCTCCAGACGTCCACGTCGAGCGCGCCGCGGGCGGGGGTCACGCGAGGAGTAGCTACAGCGTCATCATCGGCCAGTTCGCCGCCACCCGGCTTGATTGCCCGGTCACTGTCATCGTCGTCCTTGTCGTCACCGTCGCTGTCATCGACAGCGTCGTCCATCAGGTCGTCAGCCAACTGGCTGCGACGCCGCCGACGCTCGTACATCTCTCTGCTTTCGTAATCAGTTACCATTCACACTCGTTTCGACGGTCGCTGTGCCGTCGTCGCTCCTCCCGTGTCGATGAATCTCTTTGCCGATCTCCGTATCTCGCTCAATCACGCGCTGTCCCGGCGTGTCGAGCAGGCCAGAGACGCCCACTTGCTCCTGAAGATCGGCGATCTGGGACGCCGTGGCCAGCTTTTCGGCACGGAGGCGCTGTTGCTGTAGCTTCCGCAGGCAATCTGCGAAGGCTTCCTTTGCCTCCCTGGCATCCGAAATCAGTAGCCTCCGTAATATAAGACGCTCGAAGTAGGCATCTAGTTCCGGGGGAAGCGCGTTTTTTACTGCACTAACTTCGGCAAGTTCCTTCCACAGAACCAGAACCTGGCGAGCCTGGGCGTCCCAGAATAACGTTTCCGGCGCGTTTAGTCCATCCTCACGCAGCGAATCGTGCTGAAGAAGCAGCGACAGCGTGAACTCTTCGGTCGCGTCGCCCTTCGATGTCAGTTGGGGCACACTGGGCGACTTTGCCGCACGCTGAGGCCGCGCCAGCATGGCCGCGAGCTCTTCTTCGCCCGTTTGGGACAGGCGAGACAATCGTTGCAGGTAATGCGCACGCACGACAGGGTCCGTGACGGCGCTAAGCAATGGCAGAAAATCACGCACTAGGTCAGACCGTCCGCGTGGGTTGGCCAAGTCGACGGCTGCGGACGCCGCGTCAAGGCGGAAGTCCAGCACCGGCCTGGCGTCTGCGATCAGCACGCTCCAGGACTCGGCGTCATCGCGGATCACGTCGTCGGGGTCCTTGCCTTCGGGTAGCACCGCAATGCGCAGTTCGACGGAGGCGGCCTCCTGGTAGGTGACCAGGCCGCGCCAGTTGACGACGGGTACCGGCTGCTCTCCCTCGCCGCCAGCTTCTATCACCACATCATGGCCGCGTATCATCGCCTGAGTGCCCGCCTGATCCGAATCGAGGGCCAGCACGACGTCCGACGCATAGCGCTTGAGGACGCGCACCTGGCGGTCGGTAAGGGCGGTGCCCATCTGGGCGATGACGTTGTGGAAGCCGTGCTGGTGAGCGGCGATGACGTCCATGTATCCTTCAACGATGACCGCGCGCCCCTCGGCGCGGATCGCCTCGTGGGCGTGGTTTAGTGCGTACAGCGTTCCGCCTTTGTCGAAGAGCGGCGTCTGGGCCGTATTCAGGTATTTCGGCTGTGAGTCGTCCATCGCCCGCGCACCGAAGCCGATTACGCGGCCCTTAAAGTCCCATATCGGGAACGTCAGGCGCCCGCGGAAGCGGTCGTGCGCGCCGCGCTCTCCTTCGACCAGCAGTCCGGCGCCCAGCAGCTCACGCTCGCTGAAACCCACCTTCGTCAGGTGTTCCTGTGCCGCGTGCCACTCGTCGAGCGAAAAGCCGAGCTGAAACGCCTCTATCGTGTCGCTGTCGAGACCTCGTCGCTGCAGATAGTCACGTGCTTCGCTGCCAGCGTCCCCGGCGAGCAGCTTTTGATACCATTCGGCGGCCGCTTCGTTCGCAGCGTACAGCCGCTGGCGGGTCTTTTCCTGCTCCGGCGACGAGCGTCGCTCCTTCAGCTGTACGCCCGCCTTTTCGGCAAGCATGCGTAACGCCTCGGGAAACTCAATGCCTTCTCGCATCATGACGAAGGAGATGACGTCACCACCGGTGCTGCAGGCGCCGAAGCAGTGCCAGCTTTGCCGTTCGGGCGAGACGATGAACGAGGGTGTCTTCTCAGCGTGGAACGGGCAGGGCGCCTTGAGCGTGCGTCCGGACTTCTGCAACTGGACGTACTGCCCAATAATCTCCGCGATGTCCAGGCGTGACTTGATCTCTTCGACTTCGTTCACTTGAGGGCGACCTCTTCCTTTGGGTAAATCGGGCGCAGATGCACACTGTCATCAAGGTGCGAATTGCTGGACCTCACCAGTCTGTAAAACAGTTCACAATCCAAAGTGTTTCGCTCCATTCGCTACCTGGCCGGTTCGTCCATCACGGCGCTTGTCAGCCGGCCGGCTGACTTCGGTGAGCCAAGCCGCGTGGCTGTGGCCAGCGCGAACCTGTCTGTCATGCCGGCAACGTAGTCGGCGGCGCGCCGCCAGGCGGGGTCATCGAGGATTACGAAGTCGCTCTCGATCTCCTCTGGGCGCTGAGAGTAGTGGTCGTAGAGGACGCGTACGACGTTCTTTGCCCGTTCCGTTTCCTCCTGCCGGTCTTCGAGCAGGTACACACGTTGAAACATGAACTCGCGCAGGATATTGGCAGCCGCGGCGACGTTGTCACTCATGCGGATCTCAACCTTGGTGTCCGCATCGGACTCTTCACCGGCCACCGCCCAGGACGCCTCGATGATGTCGCAGACGAGTGTGTTGACACGCCGCGAGTGGCGGTCGCCGAGGACGCTATGGACCTCGCTCGGCAACTCGCCCTCACTGATCAGGCCGGCGCGGACAGCGTCGGCGATGTCGTGATTGATGTAGGCGACTGCGTCGGCGACCTTCACAATCTGTCCTTCGAGCGTGGAAGGGACGCCCCAGGCCTCGGCGAAGATGTCCTCGCGGACCTTGGAGCTATTGACGATGCCATCGAGCACTTCCAGCGTGAGGTTCAGGCGCTCCAGCTTGTCGACGACACGCAGGCTCTGTTCCGCGTGGCGGAAGCCCTCGGGGGTTAGGTCCGCGAGCGCCTGCTCGCCGGCGTGGCCGAACGGCGGGTGCCCGATATCGTGGGCGAGGGCGATCGCCTCAGCAAGGTCCTCGTTGAGGCTAAGGGCGCGGGTGATGGTTCGCGCGATCTGAGCTACTTCGAGCGTGTGCGTGAGCCGCGTCACGAAATGGTCGCCAACGGGTGCGATGAAGACCTGCGTCTTGTGCTTTAGCCTCCGAAACGCCTTGCTGTGGATGACGCGGTCTCGGTCGCGCTGGAATTCGGTCCGGACCTGTGATGGCTCTTCGGCAATGGCACGTCCTCGACCGGCCGCGCTCTTAACGGCGTGCGGCGATAGCGACGCTTCGCGGGCCTCAAGGCGGCGCCGGACGGTTGAGAAGTTGAACTGCGGCAACGGATATCCTCGCCGAATTGTACAACCAGCTTCAGGCGAACTCGGAGGCCGGACTGGCGCGAAATGTGGACAGCCTCGTCCGCTATTCGACGGTGACGGTCTTTGCCAGGTTTCGTGGCTGGTCGACGTCACAGCCCCGACGAAGCGCGACGTGGTACGAAAACGCTTGCAGCGGGATCGACGCCAGGACGGGTGCCAGTAGCGGCGACGTCTCCGGCACGTAGATCACGTGGTCGGCTTTTTCCTCGAGTTCGCGGTCGCCTTCGGTAGCGAGAGCGATAACGACACCCTCTCGCGCTTTGACCTGCTCGATGTTGCTCATCATCTTGTCGCGCAGAGCGTCTCGGAGGCAGATGGCGATGACAGGCATGTCGCTGTCGATGAGGGCGATTGGGCCGTGCTTCATCTCACCGGCCGGGTACCCTTCCGCGTGGATATAGCTCACCTCTTTGAGCTTGAGCGCGCCTTCCATCGCTACCGGATATTGAATTCCGCGCGCCAGGAAGAGGAAGTTCTCGTGCCGGTGGTACTCGTTCGCGAGCCCCTCGACGACGGAATCGTGCGTCAGCATTTCGCCGACGAGCTTGGGCATCTGCGCGAGCGGTTCAAGGAAGCCGCCCATGCGCTCTCGGTCAACCACGCCCAGATCCTGTGCCGAGTAGCAAGCGAGGAGGTAGAGGGTGGTGATGCTCGCGAGGTATGTCTTAGTGCTGGCGACGCCTATCTCAGGGCCGCATCGCGTGTAGACGACGGCCTCGGCGACGCGGCTGGATTGGCTGCCCGGGACGTTGCAGATCGTGACTTGCGGACAGCCGCGCTCCTTCGCCTCGTTCATTGCGGCGAGCGTGTCCACCGTTTCACCGGACTGACTGACGGAGATGACCAGCGTCTCCGGGCCGATCGGCGCGCCGCGGTAGCGCATTTCGGAGGCGTTTTCGAACTCGGCCGGGAGGCGTGCTATCTGCTCGAAGTAGTGGCGGCCGATCATGGCAGCGTGCAGGCTGGTGCCCATACCGACAAGCAGCACGCGCCGGATCTGCGGCAAGAGCTCGCGGAAGCGCGCCATGTCGTCCAGGTCGACGCGCGACTCGCCGAAGAGAGCGCGCCCGCGCAGCGTGTCGAGCACGACCTCGGCCTGCTCGGCGATCTCTTTCTGCATAAAGTGCTTGAAGCTGCCCTTCGCGGCCGAGACAGGGTCGAGGTCGACCTCCTGTGGCTCTCGTTCGACGAACACGCCGTGGTTGCGGTAGGTGGCCTCGCCACCGCGAATGAGAACCGTGTCGCCGTCTTCGAGGAAGACGAGGCGTTGTGTGTGAGGGAGGAGCGCCGGGAGGTCGCTGGCGATAAAGATCTCGTTCTCGCCGTAGCCGATGGTGATGCCGCCGGCGTTGCCGCTGCGCCCCGCTACGACGACGCCTGGTTCAGAGGCACTCATAGCCAGGATCGCGTGTGCGCCGGCGAGTTCCTCGATTGCCTGAGCCAGCGCGTCGTGGAGCCCGGCTCCGTCCTTCAGGTGCTCCTCCAGGAGGTGCGGGATCACTTCGGTGTCTGTGTCGGAGTTAAATGTGTGCCCGGCCAGCTCAAGGCGCGTCCTCAGGTCGCGGTGGTTTTCGACGATGCCGTTGTGAATGACGACGAGATCGCCGGTGCAGTCCGTGTGAGGGTGCGCGTTGGCGTCGCTCGGGCGACCGTGAGTGGCCCAGCGTGTGTGTCCGATACCCTGGCGTCCGTGCGGCCAATTCTCCTCCATTATCGACGCCAGAGAGGCGAGCTTGCCCTCGCGCTTGCGTACGGCGATGCCGCCGGAGTCCTCAAGGACGGCGATTCCTACGCTGTCGTAGCCTCGGTACTCAAGACGGCGAAGGCCGTCGATGAGGATGGGGGCCGCGTCCTGTTCGCCGACGTAGCCGATGATTCCGCACATGGAGGTGCTCCCTGCTGTACTCGGGTTACTGGAAGGTTAAACGGAAAAGAGGTAGCGAGGTTGCGGCTCAAGAGGCAACTTTCAGCTCCTCGGCGATCTCTTGGATGCGGCGCACGACTGCCTCAACCGACGAATCGGGCGTCGAGGCGCCTGCAGTGACGCCGACCTTCTCGCAGCCGCGCAGCCACTCCGTCTCGATCTCGCTTTCAGTCTCGATTTGATGGGCGGTTACGCCCTCCTCCTGCGAAACTTCGAGGAGGTGGCGGGTGTTGGCGCTGTCCCGGCCACCGATGACGAGCATCACGTCGACTTCGACGGCCAGCTCTCGTGCGGCGGCCTGCTGATGTGAAGTGACGTCACAGAGCGTGTTCACCAGCCGCAGCTCACTGATCGTACCGACGTGCTTAGTCATCACGTCCGAAACGAACTCGGCGAAGCGCTTCGGGCTCTGCGTCGTCTGCGAGATGATGGCGACGCGTGACGGGAAGGGGTCGGGGAGCGGATCGCCGTCCCGTACCGGCAGGGCCTTGTTGCCGGCCCAGCCGATGACTCCCCTGACCTCGCGGTGATCTGGGTCCCCGAAAACGAGGACAGTGAACCCCTGCTCCGCCATGCGCCGCGCCCAGCGCTGCGAACGCGTGACGATTGGGCAGGTGCCATCGATGATTTCGGCGCCGGTCGCCTCGACTTTTTCCAGCACTTGAGGGCCAACGCCGTGAGCGGTGATCGCCACCGGCAGGCTGTCATCCTCCGGTCGTTCTCCCAGCCGGACGCCGCGTTTCCTCAGATCGTCCACGACCTGCGGGTTGTGGACGACGGGGCCAACGCTGATCACCTCGCCGTGCTCATCGGCGGCGTGCTCCATGATCTCGATCGCGCGCCGGACGCCCCAGCAAAAGCCCATTTCCTTCGCGAGAAGTATCTCCATAGTCACTCGTTCGTAGCGGCAACTTCCGTGGGCGTGCCCTTATAGGCGCCTCGGTAGCGCTCCGGCAGAAGCGCGGCTATCTCCCTCATTATAGTCTCTGCACCGCGCACCACGTCATCGCGCCTAATTCGCCCCGATGCTTCGAGTGTAAAGGGCTTGCCGAAGCGGACGTGGGCCCGGGTGCGGCGGAGGAAATCCCGAGGGAGCTTGACGTGCTCCGTGCCCCAGATGGCGATCGGGACGATCGGAGTGCCAGTGCGCAATGCTATGAGGGCCGTGCCCGGCTCACCGGCGCGGAGGCCCTTGTCACCTCCGCGCGTGCCTTCGGGGAACATGGCGAGGACTCCACCGTCACGCAGGAGGTGCTGCGCCCGGCGCAGCGCCTGCAGGTCTGCCTCAAAACGGCGCACGGGGATCATGCCGGCCAATCGGAAGAGCGGGCCGATGATGGGTGTCTTGAACCACTCAGCCTTCGTCAGCCAGGCGATCTGGCGCGGCATGGCGACCGTGAGGATTGGCGGATCTCCGTTCGAGAGATGGTTGGAGGCGACGATCAACCCTCCGTTCCGCGGCACGTTCTCGCGGCCCCGAACGTCGCGGCTCGTAATGAGCAGGAGGAGCACGCTCACCCAGGCGAAGTTCAGGTAGTAGAAGATGCGGACGAGGAGCCGTCTCACTTGCCGCCTCGCACGAGACCAATAACGCGGTCCATCACCTCGTCCAGACTGAGTCCATCCGTGTCGATTATGACGGCGTCGTCGGCAGGCCGTAGAGGTGACATCTCCCGCTCTGAATCGATGCGGTCGCGGCGGCGGATGTCCTCCCGGACGATCTCCGGCGAGACTTCGTGGCCGGACGCGAGGAAGTCGGCGTAGCGACGTCGGGCGCGCTCTTCTATCGAGGCGTCAAGGTAGATCTTGAGGTTGGCGTCGGGCAGGACGACTGTGCCAATGTCGCGCCCGGCCATGACGATCGGCTGATGCTTCGCGATCTCCCGCTGTCGTGAGACGAGCGCGTCACGGACAGCGGCGATGCGCGAGACAAGCGATACGGTGTCCTCTACCCGCTGGGAGCGCAGGTGGGACGTGACCTCCGAGCCGTCAATCGTGATGCGTGTTCCGGAGCCGTCACAATCAAGCGAAACGTCGATCGGGAGCGTCTGCGCGAGTTCGCCGATGGCGGCGCCGTCTTCGGGACTGAGGCCGCGTTCAAGGGCTGCGTGCGTGACGGCTCGATACATGACGCCGGTGTCGAGAAATGCGTACCCGAGCCGCTCA
>Ga0255058_10002264_pt1 | contig 10637 bp, 4 predicted proteins | sample Cases_109_9_MG_FD_188637 | JGI IMG/M metagenome (GOLD analysis project Ga0255058, IMG submission 188637) | Seawater microbial communities from Amundsen Gulf, Northwest Territories, Canada - Cases_109_9 | ecosystem: Environmental > Aquatic > Marine > Gulf | place: Canada: Northwest Territories... | reverse complement strand
CTTCCGCTGATTTCAGGTGGCAAGCTTTGAGGTTTAATATAAGAGATGTCCATGCGGTTTTATTTACTCATCATCATGCGGACCATGTTCACGGCCTGAATGAACTGAGAATCTACACCATCAAAAAAAAATACCGGATTCCCTGTTTTGGTAGAAAAGAAACGTTAGAACATTTAAAGAAAATATTTTTCTATATTTTTGAAAAAAAAACGCAGGCTGGCGGCGGGTTGCCTCAAATTGAGTTAATAGAAAAGAAAGCGCCTTTTAATGTTTCCGGCTTGAAAATAATTCCAGTGGAAGCGCTGCATGGGAAACTGGTTATTACAGGATACCGTTTTTCAGATGTTGCTTATATCACTGATTGCAGTTATATTCCTGAAGACTCAAAAAACCTTCTCCATAATTTAAAATTGCTCATTATTAACGCTCTCAGGAAAGAACCCCATCCTACACATTTTAATATTTCAGATGCCTTGAGAGTAATTAAAGAATTAAGGCCTGAGCAAGCAGTATTGACTCACCTTGGTCATAACATAGATTATGATGTGGTTCAAAAAGAGCTTCCTGAAAACGTTTTTCTGGCTTATGATGGCATGGAGTTTGATTTTTTGATAAACGATAATTAACCCTTTATTTTATGAATTAAAATAATGCAATTTATAGTATCACTTTAACGGGGATATGGTGAAAAAGGCTAAAAGTGAATCCATAAATATTAAACGGTGGATCAAAGAACGAATCATTTTTGTTTCTCTTGTCATTTTTGTGCTTGGGACGGTAATTTTCGTGGGATCTTCTTTTTTCCCTCATAATGTGTGGGTGGCCCCCTTAAAAGAGTTTGCCACTATTTTAGCTTTTGTGGGTATTGTCTCCTTGCTTTATGAACTGTTCCTTCGAGAATTTACTTTTCAGGAATATAAAGAGGCTTTAGAGGAGGTTATAAACCCTGATGCGGTTCGGCTTGGAATAAAGCACATTTTTAAGGACAGGGGAGAACTCTCTCGCGCCCTGCCTGCAGAAAAACTTTTCCGGGGCGCCAGGGAGGAAATTTATTTTGGGGGATCAACTCTTCTTTCTGTAAGCACAGCCTTTAGGGAATTGCTAAAGGAAAAGGCTTTGGAAGGGGTAAACATCAGGCTTTTGCTCCTTGATCCTTCATCGGAAATTGTTAAATTGATAATCAAACAACAAGCGACAAAGCAAATCTCCTTTCAAAATGAGATTCAAACGGCCATAATTTTGCTGAAAAAACTCAAGCAGGAAATTGAGGCTGAGACAGGCTTTAAAAACAAAGGAAGCTTTGTCATTCATACAACAGAGAGAATTCCTACTTATTCATTTGTCGCCGTTGATTCTCACTTGCATGGAGGAAAAATCCAGGCCGATCTCCATCCTTATTTGGGGGAAAATCTCTCCCGTCCCAGTTTTTATCTCTTGAACAAAGAGGAGGGGCTCTTTCAGCACATAAGGCGAATGAATGAGGTTAATTGGACAAAGAGCCAACCCCTTCCGCCAGAGGGAGGTCAGGAGGCTGAAGTAAAAACCCTCGTCCTTGTTAGCGGCAGAGAGGATTGTTGGTATGATTCAGTGGAAAATAAATGGAAGCTGGCTGTTCCTTGCACTGTGTCAAGCCAATGGCTGGGGATAAAGGGGGCGCTCTGGGTTTGGAGCAAAGAATTAATCACCCTGGAAGAAGCTCGCTCGGGATGCAAAAAAAAGTTGCGGCGATCCTTTGATCTGCCTCTTGAAGAAGGGATGCGGATTTCGGAGGCAAATCTTTATTTGAGGGCGGAAAGCGTCTGTGTTTTTGAGATTAATAATAAAGAATACCCCGAGAAATTTGGCGGTTCCGATCTCCCACACCCCTATGTGATTGATATTACCTCTTACCTGGACAAAGGGAAAAATGAAATGATCATCAAAACCACAAGCTTTGCCAAACCAATGGCCCAATCACCGGAAGAAAACCTCCCTGGTGTTATCTATCGTCTTGAGCTGGTATATAGAACAAACTAAAAATGCTGTAACTACTCAGGTAAATAGGCTGAAGGCTATAGGAAAAAACAATGAGTGATCACACAAAACTTAGGGCTTTTGAGTTAGCTGACGAGGTAGCGCTATTAGTTTATCAGCCCACCGCAAGTTCCCCACGTGTTTTTTGAACAAGTTTTTTCTGTTAGCTCACTGGAGCGGTAGCTCCATTTGATTTCGCCCATCCTTTGGCTCAACCCTTCGGGCGGCCTTCCTTGGAATCCGTCCAATTCGGCTTTCTCTGCCGAATTGTGGTTGCGGCGTCTCGTGCTATATGGCTTGACTTCTCAAATGAGGCTGGCATAAGAGATATTAGATTTACTTCAGCCTTCAGCTAAACACCTTAGGTCTTACAATAATCTTTTTATTCTTCAATATTTTTTTACAACTCCCACTTTAATCTTTATCTTTCCTTCAAAATCCTTTGTTAGAAATTTTATTTTACAAATAGAATTGACATTCTAACCCAAGAGGGGTATTTTTCTGGTTATTAATAAAGGCAAAGTTTTCTATATTTTTTTGAATATATTATGACCCTTTTGGGGTAGACATATTTGTCCCTTTTTGTGCAGATGGATTCTACCTTCATGAAAAATAATTCACCGTCATTTGGATAAGTATCTATTTTTTCTTTTAAGGTTTCTGCTTGTTAACTTGTAAAAATCAAAAATCCGGAGGAAACCAGTTTTGAAAATAATTCACAAACTTCTTCTCATCTTCTTTTGCATTGCCCTTTTGATTCTTTTTGTTGGCCACTATTCTATTAGAACAAACAGGAAAATATTAGAAGAATCAATTACCCAAAATACTCTTCAAATTACTTCAGAGATCCTTAGCAAAATTGAAATAAATATACAGCGCCGAATCGAAATATTTCAGGAATATTCTCATGATCATCTTCTTCAAGAAGCCGTAAAAAAATCAAATCAGGAATTTGAAAAATTAGGAAACATCCAGGAATTCATAAATACGCAGGACAGAGAATGGACCTCTACGTCTAAAGAAACCATAACGCCTTTTATGGAGTCTTTGATGAATAATAGGATAGCTAGAGAAATAAAGGATAAAATAAGGTTTTACAAAAATAAATATGGTTATCCTCTCTTTGCTGAAATAATTCTTACCAATAAATTTGGCGCTAATGTTGCGATGACTGGGAAAACATCGGATTTTAGACAGGACGACGAAGAATGGTGGAGAAAAAGTAAAGAGGACAATGTATTTATAAAGGACATTGAATATGACGAGAGTTCAGATGTTTATTCTATTGACCTTGGAATAAGAATAGATGATGAAAAGGGCAATTTTATTGGAGTTCTGAAGATAATTTATAATATTGACGAGGTTATTAATGATTTAAAGAAGATGAGCAAGAATAACTTGTTTTCAAGATTTACGAATGAAAAAATTATATTAATCACCCGTGAAGGAAAAGCCATTTATTCATCAGGAAAGCATAAATTTTTTGATGACGCCACTGATTTGCTACCTCTCAGCAAATTAAGAGATAGTCTAGATGAAGCTGTAATAAAACCGACTTATAGGGCCAATGCTCTAATAATTCATAATCATTCGAAGGGATATAAAGATTTTAAAGGTTTAAATTGGAGTTTAGTTGTTGAGTATGACGTGGATGAAATTTTTGCTCCTATAAAAGAGTTTAATGAAGATGTTTTGATAAATACACTGTTGATGGCTTTTTTGGCGTCAATGTTAGGATTAGTTGTCTCAAAAAACATAACTAGCACCATTAGCAAACTCAAACATGCCACAAAAGATATAAGCAAAGGGGAATTTGCCACAAAAATAGGAATTAAATCAAATGATGAAATTGGTGAACTTGCCGACTCTTTTGAAAAGATGGCCCAGGATTTACAAAAATCAAGGGAAAAAATTCTCAAATCTAAAGAATTCACTGACAATATTATCTCCTCTATGATTAATACTTTGGTAGTGTTGTCGCCAGATGGCATAATTCAGACTGTGAATCAGACTATCTGTTCTTTATTGGGTTATCAAAGAAAAGAGTTGGTTGGTCAAAACGCAAGTATGTTTTTTTGCAAAGATTTAAGCTCCGGAGGAATGGACATCCAAGAAATAATTGAAAAGGGCTTTATTTATAATAGAGAAAAAATTTACCTCACAAAAGTTGGCAGGAAGATCCATGTTCTTTTTTCAGGTTCGGCGCTTAAGAATAGCAAGGGGGAAGTTCAGGGGATTGTTTGCATAGCGCAGGATTTAACGGAGCACAAAAAAGCCGAAGAAGCGCTAAAAGAAAGTGAAAACCAATTGCGTCTTATTACCCAAAACATTCCAGCTATGGTGGCATATGTCGATCAAGCTCAGATTTTTCGTTTTGCCAATCATAAATATTGTGAAACTTTTAAACGTTCCCCTAATGAAATTATAGGAAGAACCCTTCGAGAAATCATTGGAGAAAAAGCCTATGAAGCAATTCAAACTCATATAGAAAAAGTTTTATCAGGTCAACAAATTGATTTTGAAGCCTTCCTTCCTTTTGAGGATGGTAAATGGAGGTTTAGGCATGTTGTTTATGTTCCACATTTTAAAGAGAAAGAGGTGGTTGGGTTCTTTTCGCTGGTCCAGGATATTACTGATCGGAAGCGATTGGATGCTCAACTTCGTCAGTTCCAAAAAATGGAGTCAATCGGCACCCTTGCAGGCGGCATTGCCCATGACTTCAACAATATTCTAACTTCAATCATTGGTTATACTGAGCTTAATATTGAAAAATTCCCCTCGAATAGCAAAACATATGCTGATTTAAGACATGTTCTCGATTCAGGGTTTCGAGCAAGGGACCTGGTAAAACAGATTCTTACTTTCAGTCGTCAGACGAAAGAAGAATTTATAAATATCCAGCTCTCACAGGCCATTAAGGAAGCGCTTAAACTGATAAGGTCAACAATACCATCCACCATAGAAATCCGCCAAAATCTGGATGAAAATTCTGGAACAATAAAAGGCGATTTAACACAAATTCACCAGATGATAATGAACCTTTGCATAAATGCGGAGCATGCTATGCGAAAGAGGGGAGGCGTGCTTGAGGTTAATGTGGAATCTGTCCATGTAGATGTAGATTTCGCCAATAAGCATACTTATTTAAAAGAAGGCGCTTATGCAAAGCTAACAATAAGTGATACAGGACATGGCATGAATCAAGCCACTATGGAACGAATATTCGATCCATTTTTTACAACCAAAGGCGTTGGCGAAGGGACCGGCATGGGATTGGCGACTGTTCACGGGATTGTCTTAAGCCATGATGGAGAGATAATTGTTCAGAGTGAGTTGGAAAAGGGAACAACTTTTCATATATATCTCCCAAAATCAGAGGATATTGAAACACAGAAAAAGCCCCAATCTAAGGCAATTATAGGAGGAAATGAACGAATCTTGTTTGTGGATGATGAAGAAGGTATTGTCGGATATGTAAAGAGATTGTTAGAAAGTCTGGGTTATGAAGTGGTGGCGAAAACGAACAGTCTTGAGGCTCTTGAGACCTTCAGGAAAAATCCTCAGAAGTTTGATCTTGTTATCACCGATCAGGCAATGCTCAATATGACCGGCCATGTTCTGGCAAAAGAGCTCATGCAAATACGACCTGAAATCCCTGTCATTTTATGCACCGGTTATAGCCATACAATTACAGCGGAAAAGGCAATAGCTATCGGAATTCGAGAATTCCTCATGAAGCCCTTTATTGATGGCGACCTTGCTCGCACAGTGCGAAGAATTTTAGATCAAAATAAAAACAAGTAGTTTTTTTGGCCCCCATTAGTAGGCGCAGGAATTGGAGGATTGGAATCGATCCAATTCGCTAGGTATTTTTATGATTCACTGATAAAGGTTCCCAGTATGCCTGTTGCCGGGAGTCTCCTCATTTTTGCGCCGGTTAAAGTAAATAAATATTTTTATAGAAAATGTGGTCCGCGAATTCAAGGGGGACATATAATTTTTGGTTCCCCCCTCATCCTTATTTTTCCCATCAATAATCTGATAGATGCTAAGCGATTACAAAACGCAATAGATTATTTCTGAATTGTGGTTAAATATGATATTTGTATTGCATGGGAATATGGCTTAAACTCTTTTCCTTTGTTTCTGGTTGCTAAGTTTAAACAAGCGCGCATTAATTAATGAAAAAAATCTGACAATTTTCTGGAGCAAAAATGTCCATAGAAAAATATCATCATTGGATTGATAAAGATGGTAATCATTTCATCCCCGTCCACGTGGAAGGAGAGGCGCTCATAAACAACAGAATTCTTAATAAGGGGTCCGCATTTACTTTAAAGGAACGGAAGGAACTGGGCCTGGAGGGACTGGTTCCGCATCATGTATCCAGCATGGAGGAACAACTGGAGCGGGTTTACGAAGGGTTTTCAAAACGATCGACGCCTATTGCGAAATATATGCATCTCCGAACGCTTCAGGACAGAAATGAAACTCTTTTTTACGCTCTGATTTCAAAACATGTGGAAGAAATGACCCCTATTATTTACACGCCGATAGTGGGCCTGGCCTGCCAGAATTACAGCCATCTTTATCAAAAGGCAAGAGGCCTATACATTACTCCATTAAATGTGGATTTGATGCATGAAATGGCATACCATTTTCCTTCGAAGGATATCAGAATAATTGTCGCCACTGATAATCAGGGGATTCTTGGTCTGGGTGATCTTGGAGTAGGGGGAATGGGAATTCCCATTGGAAAACTTTCTCTCTATACCCTGGGCGCGGGTATTCATCCCGCGAGTTGTTTGCCAATAACCCTGGACGTTGGCACTGATAATAAGGACCTTCTAAAAGATCCTCTCTATTTGGGTCTGCCACAGAAACGCTTAACAGGGGAAGCCTACTCTATATTTATTGACAAATTTGTGAATAATATTAAAACTATTTTCCCAAAAGCTGTTCTGCAATGGGAAGATTTCAGCAAACAGAATGCCTTCACAAATCTTGATACCTACCGAAACACGCTTCCTTCCTTTAACGATGATATTCAGGGAACAGGAGCTGTGGCGCTTGCGGGTATTATCAATGCCACGAAAATCAAGAAGGAGAAGTTGAGTGATCAGAAATTTGCCATATATGGAGCTGGAGCAGGAGGAATAGGCATTGCGAGACAGATTCATAATGCATTGTTGAAAGAAGGAATAGATTCAAAGGAAGTCTGTGAAAAGATATTCACTTTAGACAGACAAGGTCTCGTTATTGACGACCGAAAAGGGCTAAAGGGTTACAAAAAACAATTTTCGACGAGAAGATCATATATAGTGAACTGGAAATTTAAAAACGGTGATGTTGTCACACTGAAAGAACTGCTAAAAAATGAAAAAATCACTGTTTTAATTGGGACATCAGGTCAACGAAACGCATTTACCGAAGTCGTCATCAAGCAGATGCTAAAGAATAGCCAAAGGCCGATAATATTTCCTCTTTCCAACCCCACATCCATTTGTGAAGCCCTGCCAGCAGATATTTTTAAATGGAGTGATGGACGAGCAATTGTTGCAACGGGCAGCCCCTTTCCGAAGGTGGATTTTAAAGGTAAAAGCTACAGGATAGGGCAGGGGAACAATGTCTTTATTTTTCCAGGCGTTGGCTTGGCTTCCATCATAGGCAAGTTAAAAACAATAGATGATGATATTTTTACCAGGGCGGCTTATGCGTTAGCCGATTCTGTTTCAAATTCCGACCTTTCCTTGAATACCATATATCCGAAAATTACCGATATAAAAAATGTCACCCTTAGGGTTGCAACGGAGTGTTTGAAGCATATATCGAAAACAGATCCGGGCATCGGGTCTAAGAAAAAAGATTTGTCCAAGGCCATTGACTCCCTAATGTGGAAACCGGAATACTTGCCCTATAGGAAAATTTGAGGAAGCTACTCAGGTGATCAGGCAGAAGGCTGAAGTAAATCAAGGTCCTCTCTTGAGGGTTTGCCGCAAAGCAGTTGAGGCGCATTCCCCTCTATCAAGAGGGGTGGATGCGAAGCAGACGGGGTGTGTAGGTTTTCGATAAATGGACACACCCTTAAATCCTCTCTTCATAGAGGGGACTTGAAGGAATTTCAATTTTTTTTAGACAGGATGAACAGGATAAACCCCATTAGAGATAGGGAATTCTAAAATAGTATATGTATTCAATGTAAACTTTGAGTCATTTCCGTAATCTCTAACGGGGTAAACAGGATTTTTTTAAATTTCCTGTCTATCAGTTTCTTCCTGAATATTAAGCGTTTTTATTTATTTTTCTATTTTGAGTTATTAGGAAATATTTTTTTTAGAATAGGACCTTATGATTCACAGGTTGTCCAAAAGCTGTCATTCCCGAATGTATCCCCGTTTTCACGAGGACAAGCTTTTCAGGAAACCAGGGTGAGAGTTTTGATTCTGGATTCCCAATCAAGTTGGGAATGACATTCTGGGACGTCGTGAATGAAACTATTGCCAGAAAATCATACCCTGCCTTGTCATTCCCGAGCGCTTCTATCGGGAATCCAGACTGTCCAAAAAGTCACGCCGAAAGCGGTTAATTAATTGCAATTTTTATTGATTCAACTTTGTTTCAAATTCCTTCGATTTTTCTTCATAAGAGCAGGTTAAATTATCCAGCTTTTTATATAGCTCTTTCAACTGAAATTCCAAATCATGATTTTTTTTAGAAAGATCCTGAATTATATTTCCCTTTCCCTGCTCCGAAGCTTCAATTATTTCCCTATGGATAGAGCTGGATTCCCCTTCCGTTTTTTCAATTTGAAGTTCTGTTTTTTTTATATCTCTTTTAAATGGCGTCAATGTTCTTTCTTTTTCTTTTAAAGTTTGCGCCCTGAGCTTTCTAAGATCTTTTTTAGAAAGATTTCTTTTTTGGCTTTTTCTTTCTCCATTCTCTCTGGGAGGTTTGTCATTTTCCCAGCCAATTTCATTTAAAAAATTTTGGTAACTTCCTTCATATATAGAGATTCTATTGCGGTCAAATACTATCAAACGGTTTGCAAGGGCGTGAAGAAACATTTCATTATGAGTCACCAGCACGACTGCTCCATCAAAAACATCCATTGCGGACAATAAAGAATCGCATGATTCCATATCTAAATGATTTGTCGGTTCATCCAATAATAGCAAATGGCTGGGCTGTGTTATTATCTTTCCAAGCAAGACCCGGCTTTTCTCGCCTCCCGATAAAAAGGAAATTTTTTTTAATGCTTCGTCCCCGCCAAACATCAGGGAACCCGCTATGGTCCGGGCCTTCTGGGGAGTGCATTTGGGGTCAGACACCATAATTTCCTCATAAACATTTTTTTGAGGATTTAACTCGATTTTGTTTGTTTGGCCGAAATAACCTATTTTTAAGTTAGGATGATTTTTAATCTCTCCTGTTATAGGAGTCAGTGTTTGGCTTAATATTTTTAATAGGGTTGATTTCCCCTTTCCATTTTTCCCGATAACCCCAATTCTGTCATCCTTTTTTATGGATAAATGAAAATCTTCTATTAAATTAGGAGGGCCATTGTAGGAGAAGGATATATCTACCGCGCTCATCATAAATTTTGCGGCAAAGGGGGCTGAATTAAAGGAAAACTCTAATGATTGTATATTTTGAAGTTTTTCTCGTTTTTCACTTTTGTTTAAAGCTTTGATTCGGGATTGAACCATACCGGCTAGTCTCGCCTTTGCCCGAAACCTGCGAATGAAAGTTTCTACTTCACTCCGTTTTTTCTCATCATTGACCCGGGTTTTCTCATAGATCTCTTCTTCCTGAGCAATTTGGTTGTATATCTTTTCGGTGCTTCCGGCAATTTTTTTAATCCCTTCACGGTGAATAGCCATGGTATGGGTTGTCACGCTATCCATAAAACTTCTGTCATGGGTAATGAGGATCAACTCCCTGGGCCAGGATTTCAGGAATTTTGTAAACCAGCGGATAGAGACGACGTCCAGGTAATTAGTAGGCTCATCTAAAAGGAGGAGATCGGGATTAGAAACAAGAATTTTTACCAGATCGAGTCGCACCTGATACCCTCCGGATAATTCGGAGGGATGGCGATGAAAATCGTCTAGAGTAAACCCCAACCCCATGAGCGCCTCCTCAACTTGCCAATGATTATATTGCTGGTCCGGGGGGAGTCCAAGACAACCTTCTTCAAGGATGGTGTCCGCTGTAAATCGAATATGTTGCTCTAAATGAGCGATAATATAATTTTTGGGAATGGATATGGCTCCGGAATCGGTTTCTTCTTTTCCGAGGATGAGGCGAAATAGTGTGCTTTTCCCATGGCCATTTCGCCCAACTAAACCTACCCGCTCTTTTTTGTTAATATTGAAAGAAATATTATTAAATAAATTCTGTTTTCCGTAGGATTTATTTAAATCTGTTACCTGTATCATAATTTTCCTGTTATCTTTTAGATTCTAATAGAACCCTTTATTATGAATGAATTATTGTTACTTATCAAAAATCTTTACAGAATCCCCCCTATCAAGGGGGACTAAGGGGGGTGCTATGTCCGAAAACATCGAAAGCCAAACAATTGTCATTCCCAACGCAAAACTGTCATTCTTAACGCAAAACTG
>Ga0255058_10002263_pt1 | contig 10638 bp, 9 predicted proteins | sample Cases_109_9_MG_FD_188637 | JGI IMG/M metagenome (GOLD analysis project Ga0255058, IMG submission 188637) | Seawater microbial communities from Amundsen Gulf, Northwest Territories, Canada - Cases_109_9 | ecosystem: Environmental > Aquatic > Marine > Gulf | place: Canada: Northwest Territories... | reverse complement strand
GGCGGATCGAGGATGCCGAGCGAGCCCTGACCCAGGCCCTCGAGTTGGGCCCGCGGGATCTGCAGAACGTCACCACCCTGCTCGAGCAGGTACAACGGGCGCGACAGCAGCCGGCGGAGGAGTCCTGATGAGCGACAGCACCTGGTAAGGGGCCGGCCGCTATTTGCAGGTCGAAGCGGCCTCGCGCGTACCGCACGGCGACAGCGGCAGTGGACGCGGTGCGCCGGTCGCGGACGCGCCGAGCGCGCCCTCGGCGGTCCCGGCCATCGGCGCCACCAGGAAGAAGCGATTTCCCGCGGCCGCTGTCAAGTACTCGGCAAGATCCACGCCCGCCGAACAGTTGACCGGCTGAAGGTCCCAGCCGCCGGCCCGCAACGTGTCCAGGCTTCCCGCGTAGATGGCGTGGTTGTCGGCCTCCGGCGAGCACGACGCGCCCCAGCTCAGGCGCAGCTGGCCAGCATCCTTGTCGATGCGCAGTCCGCCGCCGGCACCGTCGCTGATGGCCCCGGCCACCGGCGGGGTCTCGACGACGTGGAACGAAGCGTCCGAAGCGTCCGAGCTGCAGATCGAGGGGTAGCCTGCCGGCGGCGGTGAGACGTGGTTGGGCCGCGTGATCCGTATCCGTCCCTGGTCGCTGGCCGGCTGCGAAACGCTCCAGGTGTAGCTCCCGTCGTTGTTCGTGCCCGTGACGACGGTCTGCCAGTCGATGCCGCCGTTGGCCGAATATTCGACGTCTACCGTTCCGGCATCGGGACCGCCCTCGGCGGAGCTGCTCCAGGTGATCTGTACCGGGACGCCGGCGTCGAGAGTCTCTCCGCCGTTGGGCGACAGAACGGTGAACGTGTGCGGGTAGTGACAATGGGTTGCGTCGACGTCGTCGATCCCCAGGCGCGGGCCGCGGCCACCGTAGGCGGACGCGCGCATGATGGCGTCGCCGACCGGCGAGTGGCCGAATCCGACCGCGTGACCCAGCTCGTGAGTCGCCACCTCCGCCAGGTTGCCCGACTGGCCCAGGAAGCACTCGAAGCCGTTGTTGAAGATCACGTAGGCCTGCAGCGCCGGATAGAACGTGATCCCGTTGACCGTTCCGCCGGGAGTCGCGGATCTCCAGTATCCGCCGATGGCCAGAGTGCCGCCGCAGCCGATAGGGTCGCTGATATCGTCGTAGGGATCTCCGAACAGCACGACGTCGATGCCCGAGAACTGGACCGCCGGGCTGTCGAGCGCAGTGCTCAGGTAGTCGAAGCCGGCGTCGGCGATCGATAGCGAGAGTCGGGACTCGGGCACGTTCGTCCAGGCGTCCAACGCACGCTGGATCTCGGCCACGGCCAGGGCGGGATCGCCGAGTGGATCGCGGGCCGGGTCCACGTTGATCGCCAGGGGCGTCCCGCTGTCGATCTGCTCCCAGCGCGTGGGAAACTGCAGCGAGGCGGGAGCGAACTTGTCCGGGTCCCAGACGATGCGCTCCAGCTCCGGGGGGGCGGTCGCGATCGGACGCACGGCCTGGGTCGCCGACTGGACGGAAACGGCGAGGGAGGCCAGGTCGCTCACGCGGATCTTCTCGGTCGTCGTCGTCGGCCGTCCGAAGATCCGGCCGCGACCGTCCAGCTCGCGGATCGCGTAGCGCGCTCGAGTATCGGAATCCTCGACGATCCGGTACTTGCCGAGGAACATCCCCACGGTCCTGGCAGACCCGTCCTTCGCACGCTCGAGGAATACGAACACCTTCTCGCCGACCACGTACTCGGCCACGGCATCCACGTCGTGGACCAGCTCCCCGAAGCGGCCCCCGAGTTGCCGGATCACGACGCGGTCGCCCTCGATCGTACCTGCGTGGAGCACCTCGACTCCCAGCGTGACGTAGGTCGCCAGCCGCTTGCCCGCCGGGTCGTAGCCCGACGCGCGGTCGAGGACGGTGGCCTCGACGATCAGGCTCGATCGCTCGGCCAGTTGTTCCGGGGCGAGGTAGATCGAAAGCGCTGCCCGTGAGGTCGAGCCGGCCCAAACCAGGGCCAACAGCGCAAGCCCGATCCTTCCCCGGTTCGGCTTGCAGGGATTTCGTCGCACGAAGTGAATATCGTGCTCCGGAACAAGCGCGATCAACGGCGTTTTGCGTCAGGACCTGGCGCCGCGGCGGTCAAATGCCGACAGCGGGGCCGGGGTGCCGACAACCCGGAAACAGTTGCCCGCAAGTCGGTGATTCGGCTACCTTCAAGCTCTCATCCGGGGGCGAGCATGATCACGACGAAACCACCGAGGTCGGCATTGGAGTGGCTGGAGTGCTCCCGCTGCCGGCGTGCCCTCAGGCCCGACGAGGCGCGAGGACTCTGCGACAAGTGCGAGGGGGTGCTGCTGGCACGCTACCGCCTGGACGAAGCCGGTCGCACGCTCACCCGTGAGTCGCTGCGCGAGCGACGTAACGACCAGTGGCGCTACGCCGAGGTGCTTCCTGGATCGGAGGCGCCGGTCACCCTGGGTGAGGGGATGACGCCCCTGCGCGAGGCCGAGTTCCTGGGGCGCTCCATCGGCATTTCGCGGCTCTTCGTCAAGGACGAGTCCCTCAATCCGACCGGGTCGTTCAAGGCGCGCGGCATGTCGACCGCGATCACCATGTGCCGCAAGCTCGGCCTGCGGCGGGTCGCGCTGCCCTCGGCGGGCAACGCCGGCGGTGCCGCCGCGGCCTACGGTGCGCTGGCCGGCCTGTCCGTCGACCTCTACCTGCCCAAGGAGACCCCACAGCCGTTCTTGCTCGAGGCCAGGGCCCACGGGGCCACCGTCCACGTCCACCCGGGAGACATCTCGGACTGCGGGAAGATGGTCCGGGACCGGGCGCCGGCCGAGGGCTGGTTCGACCTCTCCACGCTGCGCGAGCCCTACCGACTCGAGGGCAAGAAGACGATGGGGTACGAGCTGGCGGAACAGTTCGACTGGGAGCTACCCGAGGTCGTGGTCTACCCCACCGGCGGCGGCACCGGTCTGATCGGCATGTGGAAGGCGTTCGAGGAGATGGAGCAACTGGGCCTGCTGCGCTCGCCCCGCCGGCCGCGAATGATCGTCGTCCAGGCCAGCGGCTGCGCGCCGGTCGTGCGGGCCTTCGAGGAGGGGGCCCGCGCCACCGTCCGCTGGCCCGACCCGGTGACCTACGCGGCCGGGCTGCGGGTGCCCCACGCCATCGGCGGGGATCTGATTCTGAACGCGGTGCGCGAGTCCCGAGGCGAAGCGTTGGCGGTTACCGACGATGAGATGGCCGATGGACAGTCCTGGTTGGCGCGTGGCGAGGGGATCTTCGCCGCCCCGGAAGGCGGAGCCACCGTTGCCGCGGCACGCCGGCTGGCCGAGCAGGGCAAGATCGGCCCCGACGACCGGGTGGTGCTGTTCATCACCGGCACGGGCCTCAAGTATCCGGCGTTCGAACGGATGCGGCGTCGCTCGGTTTGACACCCCTACGGGCGCGAAATACACTGCCGATCCGTTGCTCTCTTGACGGCGATCGAAGCACGAGGTGCCCAAGACAGGCCCTCGCAAGCCTGCAAGACCTGCGATCGATGGCGGAAATTCGGCTGACCGCCGCCGCCCGCAACCTGGGTGGGTCCCCGTGAAAGACGCGATTTTCGTCGAAGGGATCAAGTTCCACGGTTTCCACGGCCTCACCAAGATGGAGCGGCAGGTGGGTGTGCGGCTCTCCGTCGACGTGACCCTCGAGGTGGATCTCGAAGCCTCGGGTCGCACCGACAATTTCAAGCGCGCGCTCGACTACCGCAAGGTCCACCGCTGCGTCATCGATCTCGGACGTGGCACGTCCCACAAGCTGCTCGAGTCTTTCGGCGTCCGCCTGCTGGACCGACTACTCGACGAGTTCCCTGCCGAGCGGGTGACGGTCCGCATTCGCAAGGAGACCCCGGTGTTGGACGGTATCGTGGACTCCGTCGGCGTTCAGCTCTCCCGGTCGCGTGAGGAGACCTCCGCGCCGTGATCGTTCGTCGCAGATTCGGGTTCGAGGCCGCCCACCGGCTGCCACACCATCCGGGGAACTGCCGTGAGCAACACGGCCACTCCTACGAGTTGCTGGTCACCGTCGATCGCGAGGTGGATCCGAAGAGCGGCATGGCGATCGACTTCGCCGACCTCAAGCGGACCGTCGAGCACGAGGTGATCGCCGATCTGGATCACAAGGATCTCAATCGGGTGATCGACAACCCGACGGCGGAGCGGATCGCCGAGTGGATCTGGCGTCGGCTCGCGGACCCGCTGCCGGGGCTGGTCGAGATCGAGCTTTGCGAAACGCGCAACTGTTCCGTGCTCTACCGGGGGCGGTGATGGATCGCGCGACGATGCAAGACGCCGTGCGATCTTTTCTCGAGGCCCTGGATCAGCGGTTCGACGGGGACGATCAGGACCGCACGCCGGAACGGGTGGTGCGGGCGTGGTCCGAGGACCTCGTTGCGGGATACGCCGTCGATCCCGCAGGGGAGTTGACCTGGAGCGAGACGCCCGACGGATGCGGTCCGGTGCTGGTGCGGCGGATCCGATTCGCATCCATGTGCGTCCATCATCTGTTGCCGTTTTTCGGCTACGCCAACATCGCTTACCTGCCCGGGCGGCGCCTGGCGGGCTTGAGCAAGGTCGGACGTGTCGTCGACGGCTACGCGCGGAGACTGCAGACACAGGAGCACCTCAGCGCGGCGATCGTATCGACCCTGGCCCGCGTGCTCGAGCCTCGCGGTGTGATCGCGTTGCTCGATGCCGAACACACTTGCATGACCTTGCGGGGCGTCCGCAAGGACCAAAGCCGGATGACGACGATCGCCTCGGCGGGCCTCTACGAGGAAGACCCTGCCGAGCGGCGCGAAATCGTCCAGCTTCTGCACGGTATGAGCAGCGGCACGAACGGATAGCCGCGTGGCTCGAATCCCTCGACTGGCCGCCGCCTTGCCGCTGATCGTCGTCGCTTGCGCAGCGGCACTGGCCGCGGATATCGACGAGCGCCTGCGGAAGTCGGCCGCCGGGCTGGGTCAACGTGAGCCGATGATCCGCATCGGACTCGCGCCCGTCCATCGTGTCGAGATCGGCTCCGACGGCACGTTTCGCGTGCTGGACCCGGCGACCGGCAAACCGCTCTTCAAGCCGGTCTTCTCCGGGACGCTCCATGTCGTCGCCGAGGGCGGCCCCACGGGAGAGGTCCCGAGCGTCTACCGGGTCCAGGTGGCCGCCTTCTCCAGCGAACAGGCGGCCGAGGCCGAGCTGAAGCGGCTCGTTGCCGAGACCGGCATCCAGGGCGTCATCCGCCGCGATCCGGACCGGGGCGTCTTCCGGGTACGCATGGGCACCGGCAGGACACGCCTCTCGCTGAACACCTTGTTGGAAAGACTGCGCCGGGCCGGAATGAGCGGCCTTTGGGTCACCGAGGAACCCGCCGAGGAGATCGCTGGCGTGACGCTGCGTCTCGTCGACGAGTCCTACGACTCGTTTGCAAGCGGCTTGAACCGAGTCGCGATCGTTCCACGCAAGGGGAGTCACCTCGAAGTCGACGGCAAGCCCTACCGTGGACTGATCGAGTTGCGCGTCAGCCCGTTCGGTACCGTGCGCCCGATCAACTGGATCGAGATCGAGCGCTATCTGCTGGGCGTGGTTCCCGCCGAGCTGGGCCCCGAGGTCTGGCCCGAGCTCGAGGCATTACGTTCCCAGGCGGTAGCCGCCCGGACGTACGCCTGGCGCAACCTCGGCCAGTTCGAGGACGAAGGATTCGATCTGTGCGCCACGCCACGCTGCCAGGTCTACGAGGGCATGAAGGTCGAGCACCCGCTCTCCGACCGGGCGGTTCACGGGACCCGCGGCGAGGTGCTGTTCCACGAGGGGAAGCCGATCATCGCGCTGTACACCGCCACCTGCGGCGGCCACACCGAGAACGGCGGAGAGATCTTCAGTGAGCACGACGAGCCGTACCTGACGGGCGTTCCCTGCAGGGCGGAGACCGCCGCTCTGGAGACTCTGCGTGGCACCGTCCCGGGTTGGCCGCTGCCGGCGCTGACCGATGCGACCGGAGCGCCGATCGCCCGAGACGCGGCCATTCTGGCGGCGGCAGGCGTGCTGTCCATCACGGAGCTGACGCGAGAACGGCTGTCGGCGCCATTGACCGCGGAGGATCTGCGGCGCTGGACCCGCGCACTGGCGACGACGACCGGCCTGACAGCGCCGGTGGGAGATCCGGGGCCCGTGGACGATCTGGGCCGTGCCGCCGAGTCCCTGCTTGCGGACGTGGGGTGGACCGGGCGCGCGGAGGTCCTGCTCTCCGAGGAAGACCTGCCTGCGCTGCTGCGCGACCCGGCGGCCGACAAACTGCCCGAGACGCGTCGCCGGGCCATTGCCTACCTGGCCTGGACCGAGAGCCTGCGCCCCTTTGGCGACGGCAGCTTCCAGGTCGACCGTCGGCCGGCGCGGTCGCGCCTGATTCCCTCGCTGGCCGATATCGGGCAAACCTACGAGGCCTTCGGTCTCGCCGAGGGCGTGGTCTCCGGCGTCGGCGCCACCAGCCTGCGCATCGTGCGTGGCAAGGGCGAGATACGATTGCCGCTGAAACGGCAGCCGTTCCTGTTCGGGCTCTCCGGCGGCAAGCCGGTGCCGGTCCGCGAGCTGCCCCTCTGGCCCGGCGACCGTGTGCGGTACCGTACCGACCCGGCGGGATCGGTCGACTTTCTCGAGCTGCGACCGCCGGTGAAGGGTGTGGCCGACGACCGGTCGTCGGCGGTCTATTCGTGGACCCGGCGCAAGACCCGGCGAGAGCTCGAGGTCTCGATCAACCAACGAGTCGCGGTGGGCAAGCTTCGCGACCTGGTGATCCGACGACGGGGCGTCTCGGGGCGAGTGGTCCAGTTAGAGATCGTCGGCAGCAAGGCGAGCACCGTCGTGCGCGGCTTCGACGTCCGTCGAGTGCTGGACCTGCGCGAGCTACTGACGGTGATCGAGATCCAGCGGGACCCGGCGGGGGAGATTCAGGCGGTGGTCTTCGCCGGCAAGGGCTGGGGCCACGGGGTCGGGCTTTGCCAGGTCGGGGCCTACGGGATGGCCCTGCGCGGTGTCGGATACAAGGAAATCCTGGCCCACTACTACCGTGGGGCGCGACTGACGAAGATGGAACGTCCGCCGGGCTGACCCGGGCCGATCGGAGCACTATATTGAAACCCGATGAGTTCCACGCTCCGTTATCTGGGTTTGCTGGTGCTGGCCATCCTGGCGGTCGTGCTGGTGGCCGAGGCCATGGGCTTCATTTCCCGGGGTAGCACAGATCTCTGGATACGCCCGGCGATGTTGGCCGGCGTCGGTCTGTTCGGCCTGGGACTGCTTCTCGCCCTGACCGCTCCCGTCGGGCGCTGGATGCGACGGGGGCGCTGCGTGCGTTGCGGCGTGTCGACCGAACGAGGTCAGACCTATTGCAACGACCACCTGAAAGAGACGGTAAGCCAGTACCGCGAACAGTCGGACCTGCACCGTCTGGGCGGCTGAGCCTGTTCATCCTGGTCGGACCCACCGGTACCGGAAAAACCGAGCTCGCCTGCAACGTTGCGCAACGGCTCGACGGCGAAATCGTCGGCTGCGACGCGATCCAACTCTACCGCGGCTTCGACATCGGCAGCGCCAAACCCGGCGCCCTGGAACGGGAACGGGTGCCGCACCACCTCGTCGACGCGATCGATCCACGCAACGACTGCACCATGGCCGACTGGGTCGAGCTCGCCGAAAGGGCCATTCGCGGGATCGCGGGACGCGGGCGTCTGCCGCTCGTGGTGGGCGGTACGGGCCTGTACCTGCGGGCTTTGCTGCGCGGCGTCCTGCCGGTCTCGCGACGGGACGCCGAGCTGCGGGCCCGCCTGAAGGGGATCCTCGAGCGGCGGGGCGCCGGGCGGATGCATCGCTGGCTGCGCCGCCTCGATCCCGACAGCGCCCTTCGGGTCCACCCCGCGGACCGCCAGCGAATCGTGAGGGCGCTCGAGCTGGCGCTAGCGGGGCACGGCACCTGGAGCGACAGGATCCGAGCCGACGGGACCTGGAGCGCCGATCGTGAGCGCTACGACACGCTGAAGATCGGCGTCGACCTGGACCGCGAGGCTCACGCCCGTGTGCTGAACCGCCGTGTCGACCGTTTCTTCGAACAGGGGCTGGTCGCCGAGGTGCGACGGCTGTTGAATGACGGCGTTCCGAGAACGGCCAACGCTTTTCGCGCCATCGGCTACCGTGAGGTGCTGGACGCCATCGAGGCGGGCGGCGATCCGGAATCGGCGCGCGAAGCGGTCAAGCGCAGCACGCGGCGTTACGCCAAGCGACAGCGCACCTGGTTCCGCACGGAGCCCGACGTCTGCTGGCTCGACGCTTCCGTCGACACGGGCCGACTCGCCGATCGCGTCGTCGCGTTGTGGAGGAACAGAGCTCGTTCCGGCCGGCCCTGAGCGGACCGCAACCGCCGAGGGAGCGTGCTATACTCCCGGCCATTCGAGTGCGGAGGGTGGCATGGACGCCGAGGCGAGAAACCTGCAGAACGACTTCTTCAATACGATGCGCAAGGACAAGAAGCTCGTGACGGTGTTTCTGGGCAACGGCAAGCGGCTCGTCGGACGGATCAAGGCCTTCGACAAGTTCACCCTGCTGCTCGAGAGCCACCAGGGCGAACAGATCGTCTTCAAGCACGCCGTCTCCACCGTCGGGTTGGCCAGCCGCACCGAGGGGGACAACGGCGGTCGCGCCTGATCGCCGCTGGACGATCGTCCGCCCCTCAACGCCTGAAGAAGCCCTTGCGATCGGCGGGCTCGGCCGGCGCCGTCACGTTGCCGCTGGCTCCGGAGAGTTCGCGAACGCGGGCATTGAGGCGATCGATCTTGGCGCCGTACTCCTGCTTCATCAGGCCAAGCTGCTTGCCGAGGCGCTGATTTTCCTCGGCCAGCTCGCCGCCGTCGGACTGCGGCACGTCGATCTCCCGTGAGAGCTGCTCCTTGAGACGGGAGATCTCGGCGTCCCGTTCGGCCAGCTCCATCGAGTGACGCTCTTGTATCTCTTCGTAGGCCTTCTTGATCTCCTGCAGCTCGAGGACCTTGGAGAAGTCGCTCACGGGTTCTGCCATCTCGTCACCTTCCTCGTAGTTCTCGTGCTCGGCGGCGTAGAGGAACCTGCGTAAGATCAGGTCCAGATCGCCGGGCTTGGTGCTCGTCGCCAGCGCGGTGTCGTGGTCGATCACGCCGTTGACGACCAGCGCAACCAGGGACTGATTCATCGATTGCATCTTGTGGTACGAGACGGACTTCTCGATCTCCTCGTCGAGCGTCTCGAGGTTGCCCTGCTCGATCAGCTTGGCGGTGCGCGGCGTGTGCCGCAGGATCTCCACCGCGGCCACCAGCCCCTCTCCGTCCGAGCGTGGCACCAGTCGCAACGAGACCACCGCCTGCAGCACATGGGCCAGCTGCTGGCGGATCTGCCGGTGGTTGCCCTCGGGGAAGCTGTCGATCAACCGGTCGATCGACTGCGCGGCGCTGTTGGTGTGCAGGGTGGAGAAGACGAGGTGTCCGGTCTCGGCCGCGGTCATCACGGTCTGCATGGTGTCGGCGTCCCGCATCTCACCGACGATGATCACGTCCGGGTCCTGACGGAGGACGTTGCGCAGCGCCATGCCGAAGCTGGGCGTGTCGCATCCCACCTCGCGCTGGGTGACGGAGGCCTTGTCGTCGCTCAGCAGAAACTCGATCGGGTCCTCGATGGTGACGATGTGGCAGCGGCGAGTGGTGGCGATCGTGCGTCCCAGGGACGCCAGGGTCGACGACTTGCCCGATCCCGTCGGCCCGGTGATCAGTACGAGACCCTGGTTCAGGCTGGCGAATTCGGTGATGACGGGCGGCAAACCCCAGTCATCGAGAGTCGGAAAGTCGAAGGGCACGCGTCGAAAGACCGCGCAGCGGGTGCCACGTTGCTGGAAGACCGACGCCCGGAAGCGCGAGAGGCCGCCGACGCTATAGCCGAAGTCGATGGACAGTTCCCGATCGAGCCGCTCGCGCTGCTGGTCGTTGATGATGCCATTGAGCAGCCTCTCGGCGACCTCGGGAGACAGAGCCTCGGTCTTGAGCGGCATCAACTGCCCGTTGATCCGGACCAGCGGCGGGCGCATCGGTTTGATGTGCAGATCCGACGCCTTCTGGTCGACCATGAACTTGAGCAGATCGTCGAGACTCAACTCGTTGACGTTCATTCCCGGAACATCCCTTATGGTTCGGGCAAGGATCGCTCGTCCCCGGCGCGATGCGCCTACGTTCGAACATAGGGACCGGTCCCGGCCCGAGTCAAACCCCTCGGAAGGACGGTGCCACGGCCAAGCCACTGAGGTGGCAGATCTGGGGAAATTCGCACTGGACGGCGCCCCGACTCACCCTTCGCGGCGTCCGGAACAGGAGGAAACCCTGGAATCTTGAAGGTCTTGGTGGAACCTGGCCTCGACCGGACGAATCACCCACTCGTTCGCCGGCGACAAAGAAAACAACATTGGAGGAGCCGGGAAACAGGCTCTGGACTTGTCCAGGGCGGTTCGCCCGACGGCCAACCACTCCAATTGACTTGGCTCGGGGCGCTGCGCTATAAGCGGAGTTTTCCGAAGACTCCCATGGG
>Ga0255058_10002260_pt1 | contig 10657 bp, 10 predicted proteins | sample Cases_109_9_MG_FD_188637 | JGI IMG/M metagenome (GOLD analysis project Ga0255058, IMG submission 188637) | Seawater microbial communities from Amundsen Gulf, Northwest Territories, Canada - Cases_109_9 | ecosystem: Environmental > Aquatic > Marine > Gulf | place: Canada: Northwest Territories... | reverse complement strand
ATCTGCAAATAGATGGCGATCCCTGACTCTTTTCTAAAGCGCTCTGTCAGCTCTTCCAGCGCCGGCACGACGCCCATGGAATCCGCCGGGGAGCGGAAATTCGCAATCAGCTCGCGAAGCTCCGTATACGCTTCATCCAGGCTGTTCTGTATGCGTACAATCTCGTGCTGTGCCGCAGGCGCTTCACCATCCCCCAGGGTTTCAGCGAGAATTCGCACCTGAAAGCCGAGCCCCGCAAGAGTTTGGGCCAGGGAATCGTGAAGCTCGTGGGCGAGGGAGTTGCGTTCGCGCATGAGTGAAAGTTTTCGCGATTCCTCGTCCAGGCGCGCCTTGGCGACGGCCATTCCGAGATGCTTGCCGACGTTGTCGAACAACTTCGGCGCTTCGGTGTTGTCCTCGTCCATCGGGCCCTGGGAATACAAGCTCAGAGTACCCAGCACCCGCTGCTGATAGCGCAGCGGCACGATCATGACCGTCACGTCGTCGCTATCGTTCGATCCACTGTGAATCTGCACGTCGTTGGGCACACCGTCGCCTTGGAAGCGGGATCCCAGCGCCGCATCGCGTTTCTCTACGAGTGAGGAACTGCCGACGAGGGAAATGCCGTCTTGGTCGAATCCGATGCGTTTCTGAACCTGCAATTTGCCGTCGTCGTCGCGCAGTCGAATCACCGCGGCGGTGGCGCCGACGGTGTTCATCAATCTCTTCGTGGATCGCTCGAGCAGCTCGTCGAGGTTGTCGCAGGTGTTGATAGTCGCGGCGACCTCGTAGAGGGTTTCGAGGGACTGGTTTTGATGGTGCAGGCGTTCCGTCTGCGCCCACACGGCATCGTCCATTTCGTTTGCGAGTTTCTCCAATGCCTCGCTGAGCCGGTTGATGTGAAAGGTCAGCTTCGCGAATCGGCCTGTTTGAGGTGTCGGGATACGCGCGGTCAGATCACCGTCGCACATGCGCAAGGCCCAGGCATACAGTTGCGCCAGCGGCACCAGCAGGTGATACCTGACCTGATACATGAGCAGCGCGACGATGATGGCGGCGAGTCCCAGCAGCACCAGCAATGCGCCGAGCAGGCCCTTGGAGTTACTGGCCAGCATGGCCAGCTGGAACCCGGCGAACGCCGCCAGCGCCAGCAGTCCCAGGAGAACGAACATGAGCAACAGGAGCGCGCTGTGCCTGCGGCTGCTGCCTGCCTGCGCCCAGTCGTCCGCCGGGCGTACCAGCTTTGCCAGCAGCATGCGCAGGCGCCCCGGTGGACTCGTTTCGATAAAGTCGATCACAACTTGCTCGGCGGCTTACTCGCTGGGCGGCTGGAAACTCGGATCGTTGGGGTTGAGGAATATGAACTGGAAATCGCCGGGCTCGAGCTCGACGTAATCCAGGGTCATGCCGTTCAAGAGCTGCTTGTCGTCGTTGCGCAACACCACATCGACGCCCCTGGCGTTCACCAGCACGTCGTCGCGGGCAATCTCGTCGAAGCCCATCTGATAGCCGATGCTGCCATCCGGATTGCGCGAGGCCGCAATGCGTAGTGCGAGCTCTTCCATATTCGCCGAGTCCGCGCTGCGGCGGATCTGCCGGGCCGCAGCCTGGGTAATGGTGATCATGCCTATCCTACGAGCCTATCCTACTCGAATTCGCCGCCAGGGGCTCGAAATGGAGCCCGTGCGGCGGCTGCGGATGAAGCCCAGGAAGCGCCGGGTCCAATGGTTGGCGGCGGTATCGCGCAGATGCGCGTAGCTGGCGAGCACGTTGCGGTGGACGACGCCGTCGTGGCTTCCGTCGATACCATTACCGCGCACCACCCGGTAGGCAAACTCCACATCCGGCGCGCAGTTCTCCAGCTCCGAGTGGTGAAACTCGTGGGCGTGGATTGTGGCCGAACCGGAGCCGGGCCAGGGCCCTTTGCCGGTCTCCTCCAGTATCACGTAGCCGCGCCCCTGAGGCCGCTCGCGCATGACCACGTCCGCCTGGATGGCGCCTACCATTTCCGCGCGGCTGTCGCCCCAGCGGATGCGCCGCGACAGATACATGAGCCCGCCGCACTCGGCATATACCGGCAGGCCGGCGCGAACGGCGTCGCGGATAGCGGTCCGCAGGCTCGAGTTGGCTGCCAGCGCCGCCATGTGCATCTCGGGGAAGCCGCCGCCCAGAAACAATCCATCCACATCCGGCAGCGCGCTGTCGCGCAGGGTGTCGATGGCGACCAACTCGGCGCCGCCGGCGCGCAGCGCCTCCAGATCCCCGGGATAGTAGAAGCCGAAGGCGGCGTCCCTGGCGATACCCAGGCGCACATCCGCGGCGACCTGCCCCTCGGCCGCGGCGCGGTTCTGGACGCGCCTGAGGGACGGGTGGCTGCCCGCCACCGCCAGCACCTGGTCCAGGTCCACCTGCGCCGCTACCAGGTCGCCGATGCGCTGAACCGTCTCCGATGCTTGGTGATGTTCGCTGGCCGGCACCAGGCCGATGTGCCGTTCCGGAATATCGAGCTGCTCGTTCTTGCCGATGGCGCCGAGCACGGGCACGTCCGTGTAGTGCGCAATTGCCGCGCGCAGCTTGCCCTCGTGGCGTGCGCCCCCCACCTGGTTGAGTATCACGCCACCGATGCGAATGTCGTGGTCGGAGCTTTGGCCGAAGCTCTGGAAACCGCGAATCATCGGTGCGACGCCGCGGGTCATGCCCCGGGTATCGACGACCAGAATCACAGGCGAGCTGAGGCACTCCGCCAAGGCCGCGTTGCAGTCGCTGCCGTCCAGGCTGACGCCGTCGAAAAGCCCCTTGGTGCCTTCGATGATGCTGACGTCCGCCCGGGATGCGTGGCGTACGAAGGTCGCCGTGACCTCGTCGCGGTCCATGGTGTGAAAGTCCAGGTTGTGACAGTCGCGCCCGGCAGCCGCACTGAGCCACAGGGGATCGATGAAGTCGGGACCCTTCTTGAAGGGCTGTACCGCGAGGCCGCGGGCGCGTAGCGCCGCGCACAGCCCGACGCTGACAATGGTCTTGCCGGAGGATTTGTGCGGTGCCGATATGAGTAGATGTTGCATGATTCGAGGACGGCTCAGGCCGCGGACTCCGTGGCTGGCGGTGCGTCCACCGATTCCGTCTCGGGGCTGTCGCGGACGTCGGCGAGAGTCTCCGGCACAAAGGGCAGAATCTTCATGGCGAGCGTCACGATCAGCAGGGCCAGGGCGACGCCTCCCACGCCCAGCATGACTTCCGGCATGCCGGGCTGATAGCCGACGATGGCGCCGTCGAAGAAGCTGCTCTCGACAACAATCTTGCCGGGGAAGATCTCCAGGGGATAGGCTTGCGCCGCGATGATGATGACGTAAATTTGTGCCAGTCCGCCGACTGAGATCAGCACCGCGCCAACGGCGGTCCAGGGACGCGAATGGCGCGTGTACGGCGAGTACAGGATCGCGAGTGGGATCAGCGAGCCGATAACAATCTGGCCAAGCCAGAAGATCAGTGTGACGGCTCCCCCGTCGAGCAGGATGAAGCTTTCTATTCCGTGTTGCTCGGTGATGTAGAGCTTGGACAGGTGAAACACCACCACCATGTAGAGCACCACGATAACGAAAATCCCCTGCAGGCGCCGCAATCGTTCCATCACCTCATGCCCGAGCGGGCAGCCCGCCCACCGGCAGAGGCTCAACAGAAAGAGAATGAATGCCGCCGTGCCAAAGGAGAAGGACATGGTGACGAACAAGGGCCCCATGAGGGCCGCGTCGTAGGCCTGGCGCGCCACCAGAAAGCCGAAGATCGACCCGGTCCCGGTGGTCAGCACCAGGCGCCAGACAAAGGCCAGGTACCCGGCCGGCTTGACGAAGCCGTTCATGCGCCGCTCCATCTGCATCCACAGATAGACGATGACAATAGCTACGAAGCCCGTATACAGGAAGATGTTCCAGGCGAAGATGGATTTGAAGTTGTAGTGGGTCATGGCGACTATCAGCCGATCCGGCCGGCCCAGATCCAGCACCAGCACCGCCAGCCCGCCCATGAGCAGGGCGATGGCCAGCAGCCCGGACAGGCGTGCCATGGGGTTGTACAGGGGCCGGTTGAACACCGAAGCTACGGAGGCCACATTGAGGGCCCCGGACGCGGCGACGATGAGGAACACCGCAAACACATGCGGCATTCCCCAGACGATCTGGTTGTTCATCCCCGTCACATGATGGCCGTTGGATTCCATGTAGTAGGCCGCCCACAGTCCCGCAAGAACCAGCGCCGCCAAACCGGCGATCAGCCCGTAGTAGCCGGTGCTTCGACCTTCCAGTATGCGGTGAGGGATGCTTTTCATCTCAGTCGATGCCGCGATAGCGGATCCCCAGATCGAGTTTCAGGTCGGCGCGCAGTTGCACGCCCGAATTCCGTGCCAGCTCTTTCGAAATGTCGCTTTGCGGGTCGCTCATGTCACCGAAGAGCATTGCCCGGCGGCCCTCGCCGTTGCAGGCTTCGGCGCAGGCCGGAATACGCCCCCGGCCCTCGTCGATGCGGTGCACGCAGAGCGTGCAGCTTTCCACGGTGCCCTTCCCGCGCGGCGCGTAGGACTTCTGATTGTCCAGCTGCTCGTGGATGAAGGAGCGCGCCTTGTACGGACACGCCATCATGCAGTAGCGGCAACCGATGCAGGTGTGCTTGTCCACCAGCACGACGCCGTCGGCGCGGCGAAAAGATGCGCCCGTCGGGCACACGTCGACACAGGGCGGATGCTTGCAATGCTGGCACATGAGCGGCAGCGAGGTGCTGGCGCCGCTTTGCCGGTCACGTACTGTGACTTTTCGGATCCACTGTGCGTCCGTGGCCGGGCCGTGGCGGGCTTCGAGTCCGTGCTCGTCGTTGCAGGCACGTACGCAGGCATCACAGCCAGACGCGCATTTGCCGGTGTCGATGAGCATGCCCCAGCGCTGCGCGCTGCTGGCCGGTTCGTTCGCCGGCCGGGCAATCGCCAGATCGATGAGGCGCACACCCGGAGCCAGCGCCAGCGCGGCCGCCGCGGCACCGACGCGGCCGAGAAACTGGCGTCGCGCCTGGCGTCCTTTCTGCTCGCTGGCTCTGGGTTCGTCGCTCATGGGATGGCACTCGCCGAAACCGCCGCGCTTGCGCTGTCGGGGGTAGTTGCGTGGCATTCGAAGCAATCCAGGCTGACCGCGGCGTATTGATGGCAGCTCTCGCAGAACTGTCCGGGGGCATTGACAGGTATCGCCTTGCCCTCGGCGTCCTGCTGCACGTGGCAGTCGACGCAACCGGTAAGGCTGTGTTTCGTCGTGCGCACGCCCTGGTGCACGGTGGCGTCGCGCTGGTGCATGAGAAAATTCATGTGGTCCCTGCGCATAACGTCCGTCGGCTCGACGCACTGCTCTCCTTCACCCTTGCTGATGGAGGGTGTCGGTATGCGTGTCTCGTCCGCCACCACGAGAGTGGTGAAGAGCACGAGTAACGCAAGCGCTAATCGATTCACGGCGAGAGGTCGTCAGGCTTCACTTGCCCAATCCCATATCGATATACCCCGTGGGGCAGACATCGGCGCAGATGTGGCATCCGATGCAGCGGGTGTAATCGGTGTCTACATAGCGTCCCATGGTGTTCCTGTCCTTCTTCACCCGGAACACCGCGTCCTGGGGACAGAAAATCACGCAGTTGTCGCACTCGAAGCACATGCCGCAGCTCATGCAACGATTGGCTTCCTCGACGGCCTGCTCCTCGGTGAGCGCGACGATGCGCTCCTCGAAGTGTCCCAGCACTTCGTCGTCGCCGGGCACTTTCCCGTCGCGCTTGATACGCGGCGTGTCGGGAAAGTGAGCGAGAAACAGCTGATCGGCAGGTACGATCTCCTGGGCCGAGCGGTCTTCGTAGTTGTGCACGGCGTAAGTGGCGTCGTCTGTCCCCCAGTCTTGCTGGTGGCCATAGTCTTGCGGTTCGAGGCCGGTTTCCCGCAGCTTGTCGAGAAGATTGAAGTGGTGGACATCGACTTTCGGTCGTCGTGACTGCTCCTCTCCCTGGAGGAAGTGATCGATGGCAGAGGAGGCGATGGAAGCCTGGCCGATGGCCGTGGTCAGTAGATGCGGGCGGATAATGTCGCCGGCGACGAAATGGCCGGGGCGATTCTCTATTCGGTAGAAGTTGTCGGCGTCGATGAGGCCGCGGCCGTTGTCGAGCTCCTCCAGGCCTTCGAGGTTGCCGCCCTGGCCGATGGCCGAGACCACCAGATCCGCCTCTATCTCGATCTCCGTGCCTTCTTTCGCCACCGGCACACCGTCGACCATCTCGCATTGGGCGAGCTTCAGCGCTCTCGCGCGGCCCTGGTCGTCCAGCAGCACTTCCAGCGGCATGACCCCGGTGAGAATGGTGACGCCTTCCTTCAGCGCGTCGTCCACCTCGTGCTCGGCGGCCGTCATGTCGTCCCGGGGCAGCAGCGAGGTGAGGGTGACCTGGGCGCCGGTGCGCGCCGCAGCCATGGCCGAGTCGTGGGCGACGAAGCCGTGCACCACCAGCTCCGGCCGGTCCTTGGGGTTCACTTTCTGGATGCCGCCCAGGCGCCGCGCCACGGACACCACGTCGATGGAGGTGTCGCCGCCGCCCACGCACACGACCTTGTCGGCAGTTGCCTGCAGGCGCCCGGTATTGAAGGCCTCCAGAAGTTCCACACCGCTCACGCAGTTCGGTGCGTCGCCGCCGGGTACCGGCAGGGGCTTGCCCGCCTGGCAGCCGATGGTCCACAGCACGGCATCGAACTCCCTGTCGAGATCCTCGATCGCCACGTCTTTGCCGACCCGGGTGCCGAGGCGGGTCTCGATGTCGCCCATGTCGAGGATGCGCTGAATCTCGTGGTCGAGAAAGTTTCGCGGCGTGCGGTAACCGGGGATCCCGTAGCGCATCATGCCGCCGAGCTCCTCGTGGTCGTCGAAGATGATGCTGGCATGACCGAGGCGGCGCAGTTGATACGCAGCCGCCATGCCGGCCGGTCCACCGCCGATAATGGCGATCCGTTTGCCGGATACTTGGCCGGGTTTTTCGAACTTAAAATTCTTGGCGACGGCGGTATCGCCGATGAACTGCTCTACGGCGTTGATGCCGACGTAATCGTCCACCTCGTTACGGTTGCAGCCATCCTCGCAGGGCGCCGGGCACACGCGGCCCATCTGCGAGGGGAAGGGATTCGCGTCGGTGGAGCGGCGGAACGCATACTCCGGCCAGCTCATGCCCTCCGGCGGCTTCTCGATGCCGCGGGCGATCTGCAGCCAGCCGCGGATATCCTCACCGGACGGGCAGCCGCCCTGGCAGGGCGGCGTGCGGTGCACGTAGGTGGGACACTTGTGGCTGTGATCCGCCTCGAAGATCTGCGTTTCCAGGTCCGACCACTCGTAGTCACCGTCGTGGTACTTGCGGAAAGTATGGTTCTCGGCCTTGTAGGTCTTGCTCCAAGGGGTCGCCACTATAGAGTCTCCCGTCTCCGATTTTTGAACTTCATGCTATTGCTTGGCACCCAGCACGATGGCGTCACCGACCAGCTGGTGAACGCTGATAATCTGGTCCATCTCGAAGCCGTAGTAGGGCAGCACCTTGGCGAACTGGCTCTTGCAGATGGCGCAGATGGCGGCCAGGTGGGTGACACCGTGCTCCGTCACCACCTGGTCGAAAGCCTGCATGCGCGGCAGGGCGCCTTTGACTCGCAGCTCCAGCAGATCGTCGGTGAGAAGCCCCCCCCCGCCGCCGCAGCAGAAGGTGCTCTCGCCGATCGTCTCGGCAGCCATGTCGTAGAAGTGGTTGCAGCTCGCTTTGATCACCTCGCGGGGCAGCACGAACTGCCCGCCGGGCATGGCCCCCATTCGCGATGCGCGCGCCACGTTGCAGGAATCGTGAAAAGTTACCCGGCGTTCGTCATTGGCGGACTTGTCGAGGGTGAGCGCGCCGCGTTGCATGAGGTCGTGCGTGACCTCGATGATGTGCTGGGGAACCGGATAGCGGGGATCGAGAAAATCGAAGGGACCAGCCAACGTGTTCAGGAAGCTGTAGGCGACCCGCCAGGCGTGGCCGCACTCGCCGAATACGATGCGCTTGACTCCGAGCGCCAGCGCCGCCTCCCGGATTCGCAGGGCCACCTTCTGCATGTTCTCGTAGCTGCCGATGAACAGCCCGAAGTTGGCGGCTTCCGAAGCGTGGCTGCTCAACGTCCAGCTGATTCCGGCCTGGTGCAGAACCTTGGCGTAACCGATGAGACCGTCCACGTGGGGCTCGGCGAAAAAGTCCGCCGACGGTGTCACGAGCAACACTTCCGCACCCTCTTCGTCGAGCGGAAAGCGGACTTTGACGCCGGTCTCTTCCTCTACGTCCTCCTCCAGTCCCTCGAGGGTGTTCGCAAGCGCCGGCCCGGGCAGGCCAAGGTTGTTGCCGATCGTGAACACCTTGCCGATGATCTCGTTCGAGTACCTCTGGCCGAGCCCCACCGCATCCATGATTTCCCGCGCCGCCATGGAGACCTCGGCGGTGTCGATACCGAAAGGGCAGAATACCGAGCAGCGCCGGCATTGTGAGCACTGGTGAAAGTAGCTGTACCAGTCGTCGAGAACCTCGCGGGTCAGATCCTCTGCACCCACCAGCCAGGGGAAGTACTTGCCCGCGAAGGTGAAATAACGGCGGTAGACCTTACGTAGAAGATCCTGGCGCGCCACCGGCATGTTCTTCGGATCCGAGGTGCCCAGGTAGTAGTGGCATTTGTCGGTGCAGGCGCCGCATTTGACGCAACTGTCCATGAATACCCGCAACGAGCGGTACTTGCCCACCAGCTCGCCGAGCTTGTCGATGGCGACCTGCTGCCAGTCGTCTACGAGCTCGCCGGGAAACCCCAGCGAGGCCTGATGTTCCGGCGCCGCCACATAGGGACGGCTGTGGGCCATGGTGCCGGCGACCACCACCGGAATTTCGGGCAGCGTCTTGAGCTCGGGTGTGTCGAAATTCGCCATTGCAGCTCCGCCGGCTCGGTGCCTAGCCCTCCTTGTGCTCCGAAGGCTCCAGCGCGATCGCCCACGGTGCCGTGTGGCGGCGTTCACGTGGGTTATCGATCTGGTTTCGTGTCGGGCTGAAGAACAAGCCCGGTGCATGCAGCAGCTTGCTGATGGGGAACACGATCATGAGCAGCGCGACCAAGCCCAAATGCAGGAGCAGAAAGCCGTCGGCGGGCAGCGGTTGCCAGTCGAAATAGATCAGGCCCAGAACGAAGGCCTTGAGCATGACGATGTCGGTAGGGCTCACGGTGCGCATCGCCACGCCGCTGACCGCAATGCCGATAAGCAAGAGCAGCATCAAGTGATCGGAAGGCGCCGAGATGTAACGAACGCGATCCACCAGAATACGCCGCGCCCACAGCCCGAAAAGCCCTACGAGCATCGCGAGCCCGGCATACAGGCCGATAGCCTGAACGGGATTAAGCCACCACCAGACCGGCTCGATGAAGTAGCGCAGATGGCCGGTGAGAACCAGCAGCAGACCGAAGTGAAAGACCCAGCCAAAGAGCCAGGTCCATTTATTCGCCTTGAACAGGCTCTCGAAGAAAACGACTTCCCTGGTTATGCGCAGGACCACTCCCCCGGCCGTTGTGGGCGCCGGCGTCGTGGGGATTTTCAGGGGCGCCGGGGTGCGCGCGTAGACGACAATCTTGCGCGCGATCCCGACTACGAACACCAGCGTCGCCGCATACAGCAGCAGAGCGTAGGTTACGGTTAATGGCGACATGGGCGCGTTTCCGGGGCACGGCGTGGCATGCCATATCCGATGCGGTGCCTGGAATGCGTGAAGACCGCAGCCTAGACGCAACCCGTGGGTTTCGGCAGGCCGGCATATCGGCATGCCTGCTTGGCGGGCCCGTAGGGGAAAAGCGCGTACAGGTATTTGCTGTTGCCCTTGTCCTTCCCGAGCCGTTTGCCAATCGCCTTCGTCAGCACCCGGACGGCTGGCGCGATCTGATACTCCTCGTAGTACTCGCGCAGGAAGTTGATGACTTCCCAGTGAGGATCCGTCAGATCGCAGTCGTCATCCTTGGCCATTTGCTCGGCAACATCCGGCTCCCATTCGCTGAGATTACTGATGTATCCCTCTTCGTCCGTGTCGAGTACCTTACCGTTGACTTCAATTGACATTCTTACGCTCCTGTCGGGTATTTAAATCGAAAAATTCTATAACCACGACTGTACATTATCGTGGGAGACCGTCAGGTCTACAAAGCCACCGTAGTCCACCATTTCGATGCCCTCTATGACATTCTCCAACGCCAGGCCCCGTGCCTTCAGATCGGGGCCGAGCACGAAAATCTTGTGCCGGTTACCCGCGGCGATCATCTTGTCCTCGGTCGCAGACCCTCTCATCGCGGCGTAGACGCCATCTTCCAGCAACAAGATGGCGCTGCCTTCCTGGGCAAAGCGCAGGCAACTGTCGAGGGAGGTCTTCTCGAAGGGCGATTTGTTTACGGTATGCAACATGGTCATTGTTTTCACTCTAAAAGCTCAGGACCACGTCCTGTTGCTCCATGAGTTTGCCAATTTCGGAGTTGGACATCACCTCGACAGGGACCACCAGATCTTCCTCGGTGAGCCCGCGCGCCTCCAGCGATTCCTTCTCCACATATAATTTCTCGACGTCGTACATCTCCAGCGCCCGGTAG
>Ga0255058_10002257_pt1 | contig 10659 bp, 6 predicted proteins | sample Cases_109_9_MG_FD_188637 | JGI IMG/M metagenome (GOLD analysis project Ga0255058, IMG submission 188637) | Seawater microbial communities from Amundsen Gulf, Northwest Territories, Canada - Cases_109_9 | ecosystem: Environmental > Aquatic > Marine > Gulf | place: Canada: Northwest Territories... | reverse complement strand
AGATGATAAATAATCGTTTTTTTAACGATGCGTACATTAAAACGAATCTACACAAGTTTCAACTTTACTTTCAGATTTTGCCAATGTCAAATGTTTATGACATAAAACAGTTATAATAATGCTTGTGAAGGCAACTAATGTGTCAGGTTTAATGGGTTTAACAAAGAACCTTTCCATATTGGTTATTTTTATTTATCTTTCAATGTTTTATATACTATCCTAACCCGGACAATCAAGAACAAAGCAGAAGTTTAATAAATTATAAATCCCAAATCGTAATTCGTAAATCTAAAATATTTATCCTGTAAAGAAATAGGTTGATAAAATCAGAAAAAGGAGGGGCAGGTTATTTCATCTTCCACTGATTACACAAATTATCCGTTAGAACGTCAAGCGTACCCGCAGCCCAAAGACTCCGATTACGTCTTCGTCATGATTGAGGGCTGGATCAATAATCATCTGGGCATCTGGAGTAATTGCGAGGCGCTGTGTTAAATGAAGTCGGCAGAAAAGCTCGGCTGTGTACTGGTCATGGAGTGAGTTGTCAGATGGTTGGCCCCAGCCCACCCCAAGTCCAATCAGATCCCGATGTTTGCTGAAGTAGCGAGCGATGCCAGCACTTATATTGGTTTCCATTGGTGATGCGTCTCCATCTGACCAACCCACCTGGAGGAAAGGCATCTATTTATCATCTATAAATCTGGTTAACGAAAAGGCCAACCCCCAGCTGTCCGGTACCTGCGCCTTCTCGCGATCATCGACATGCCATGCCGTTAGGTGAATGTTGTCTAAAAACCGACGCTCAAAAGAGGAAACCCAGCCAATTTCCAGGTGCTTGAAGTACTCATTGTCGTCAAAAAATGTATCGGATCCAACTACGGTAGGATCCCCATTGGCATCGCTGAGACCGCTGAGAACATACACGTTATCGGTAACCATTAATACGAATGCGGCGCCCAGGCCCTGATCGGGAACTGCGACTGTCGGGTTCGTCAAAAATGCAAGATTTTGGAAATGCTTCAGAGGGTCGTTGAGTCCATATGTGTCGACATAATCCGGCGGATCCACATTGCCAGCGACGAAAGTTACACGTCCGTCGAGAAAACGTTGCTGCCAGTAGAGGTTAGTCACAGCCCAATTAGAATTCCCGAATTCGGTAAACGTATCTCCTGTCGGGAGAATCGCACCTGCCTCAAAGCCCAGGTCTTCCGGAGAAACATCAGTTCCCAGCCGATGCCCATGCTCTACTTTGTAGACGAGAGTGCCGGGATGTCCTGTATTACGACCAAGCAACGTCCACGCACCGTAAAATCGAAATAACCCGGCTGCGGCCTCGTCCTCACCAAGACTTTCATCCACCACCTGGTAGAGTGCCTGGTAGTCCAGACTGAAACTCAGGCCCAGCTCACGTTTGATATGTGCTTTAAAATCAAACCAGAGCTTGTAGACGCGATCGGTACCGGGGAACCGGAATCGTGGTTCACTGACTTCGTCCGCTTCTTGAAGCTCAGCACCAACACTGCTCGGACCACCAAACTTAGAGGCATCATCGTAGCCAGACTTGTATTTTGACGCCCGCGCAGTGACTTGTGCAGAGGTCTTTTCTTTTGCAAACACTGGCATTGCCACCGTTAGACTGCCAATAACCACCATCATAACAAAATACAATAATAACTTGCCCTGTTTAACTTTAACTTTCCTTCTTTTTTTCTTCATAAACGTGGTTTATGCACGAATGACAAAGTTTTAACCATTGCAATTTCTTTAGGTTGGTATGCCAAATGGATAGAAATCTCAATGCAATATAAGTAACAGATTATAATGTATTAGGAGGGTAAATAGTTGACTATTTTTACTTAGAGATTGTGATAGGAACTACACTTGCAGAAACATCTGTTACCGCCGTCTGGAATAGATGGTAGAGATTCTTAAACGTTTCATAGTCCCATTGCGTATATCCAATGGTATATTCATGGCCTTTATAGGGTACATGAAGGAATTCCGCCGCTGATGGCTCATCAATCAGAACTGTCAGAGTGTTCTTAGGATTGTTGCCTGTCAATCCGGTACGCGGGTCAGGTTCTACATCAAATTCCGGTGAATTTTCAATACTGTCTGCCAGGAAATCTATGATCCCGTAAAGACTTCGAAGTTTAATACTTCCAAAGATTGGAAACTCACCACCCGGATACCCGGGACGGATATCTAACAGGATAAAATTCTTTGGTTTCCTAATAGCGAATTGATTAAGGGCCTGGCGCTCGCTCTCAGTCAGTATCAGTGGATCATAATTAGTTATCACCACACGGCCGGTAATGTGTTTGCTGAGTTCGTATGTCCCATCCTCCTCATTTTTTTTCCACCAGAATCCATGCTCAAGTGCGTCAGTAATATCACTGGCTGAAGGTAGGCTCGGAAGTTCCAGGTTGATGGCACCCCTGAAAGAAAGCTTACCTACGAAGAGATTTCTGCTTACGTTTAATGATGCCAGGTGCAAGGCTATCCTGCGAAATTCTTTGTACTCTTCTACATGGCTAGGCCGGTTCAAGATGAACCGTTGAAATGTCCCATCTTCATTCTGGAACTCGATTCCCCGCGCCATGAGACGTATTGCCATGTCTATGGCTTCACCCTGGAAAACCAGGAATTCGAACTTATCTTCTTCCAGGGGAGAAAGAATGCGCTCGGTAAATTCGTCTCCCTGCATTGGGACAATGCCGAGAGTAGGATTCTCTGATAAGCTCATGCCGAAATTAAGCCCGAAATTACTAGTAGCGTCGTCGGAAGCACGTTCAAATAAAGTTCCAACAAAACCGGCACTCTTCACGTAATCAAATGTTGCCGCAATTGAAGAAGTTACGGTGAAATGAATAGGAATGTTCCTATGCCTTCGTGCAATGTTGATTAATAACATCTTTCTCTCGAGTGTGCTGATGGTCTCATCGTAATCGAGCACGGATCTATGAAGCAATTTGGGGCCAGTACAACCAGCCATGGCTAAGGTTAAAACTATAACCAGTAACGCAAAGACTCGCATGAAGGATTCCGTTCAGGGTTAATGGGCAATATAAATATGCATTTTAAAATATCAGATAATATTCATGTATATGTGTTCCTATTTTGCCATAACCGTTTTATAATGCAACCGAAAAGTCGGTTGATTTATACTTCACTTTGCCGCATAATACCATGATGCAAATATATATTACAATATTAAGTATAATTCAGAAAATAATCAGGAGTGGAAATTGACTTTAGGAACAGTATCATTATGAAATATTGCTGGTTGATTTGCTTCATATTTGTGTTCTTATACACGGGTGTTCTTGTTGCGCAGACTCAAGAACAAACCACGCCACAATCCGATACCGGGCAGGAAGTTTCAAAACCAGAAAAACCATCTGGGATACCGATTATAGAGATCTCTGACCGTGCACAGCAGCATCGCATCTCCTTAAATCAAATTAGCACCAACCTTGAGCCTGATTCTGACATCCTGACAATAAAAAAACAATTGCCAACATTTCTCAATTCCCTGAAAAGGAAACGCTCAGGTTGGTTCTATGAGTCACTCAAAAGGCTGTCCACGCGCAGACTGGAAGAACTTAGTCAGGAATGGAATATACATCTTAATAAGCTCAATAACTGGGATAATAAGCTGGCAGAGCGTTCCAAGGTGTTAGAGGAAGATAGAAGGCAACTTGAAGAAATGGCCGATCTCTGGCAACTTACCAGTGAATCAACTATTGACGAGAAAGTACCAGAGGCGATCCAGGAACGTGTCAAATCAACTCTTGATAAGATCAAAGAGACAAGGACCAGACTTTTAGAAAACGTGAAAGTGATGTTAACATTCCGGGACCAAATATCCGAACAACAGCTTAAAATTACGAAACTGATAGGCCTGATAAAGGACGCTGAAGCACAATCGCGAAAACAGCTCTTTGTGCGCGATAGTCCGCCATTATGGAAGGCTATTCAGGCCGGAGAGGACATCCTGAACTTTGGCAGTCAAATACGTGATTCCTCTGTACACGCCCTCCGATTGAATATGGCATATTTTCGGGCCAATGTAGGACGTCTTTCCCTGCACATAATCATTTTTGCAGCGTTATTGGGATTTATGATTTATTTTTATCAACGTAACAGACGTAATCAGTTATTTGATGAAACAGATAAGACTCTTAAGGCATCCGCATTTTTTATCTCGTATCCTCTCTCGACGGCACTACTGATTTCCATTTTTTTAAGCATCTGGATATATACTAATTCACCAGTTGCGGTTAATGAATTACTTATCCTGTTGTTGCTGATTCCAGTATTGCGGTTGGTACGAGAAATTGTCACATCAGAGCTGTGCAAGCTCTTTTACTTTGTGACCGGACTGTTTATACTGGTTATTCTGGAGGATATCGTCGGAGATTACGTCCTGCTGCAGCGATTGTTGCTATTCCTGATTACGATCATAGCAATTCCCATGTTTGCATGGTGGATCAGACCCGGAAGCCCAATTTATCAAATAAAATCCCGCTTATCATATAAATTAGCGATAAGTTTTAGCATATTTATGCTGATCCTTTTGTTGGCTTCTCTGGTTACCAACTTAATCGGCATCTTTCCCTTAGGGCATGTATTGGTATCAGGGATGATGAAAATCATTTATTTTTCAGTTGCTATTTACGTAATTGCACGGGTGCTTGACTTATTAGTAGCGCTGCTTATCAGAAGGCGCAGCGCACAGGCTTTACATATCGTGCAGACCTATGCCCGGCAGATGGAGCGCAATGCCATTTTTTTCATCCGTCTTGTTATTTATTTTGTCTGGATACGCATGGTGCTCAGGACTTTTGGGTTATACATACCCGTCTGGAATTGGTTATGGGGAATTGTGGAGTATAAACTGGCCTTAGGTACAATAGAAATTTCTGTCGGTGCTATTTTCGGCTTTTTTATTATCCTGACGATTGCCTTTGTCCTGGCGCGTCTGGTACGTATTTTCCTGGAAATGGAACTATTCTCTCGCCTTCGGCTCCCCCGAGGTGTGCCGGGTGCGATATCTATGATGGTACGATATACCATTATCGGATTTGGCTTCTTTTTAGCCATCTCTGCTATAGGTGTTAACCTGGGGAAGTTCGGACTCCTTGCTGGTGCGATGGGTGTTGGTCTTGGTTTCGGCCTGCGGAACATTATCGAAAACTTTGTTTCCGGCCTAATCCTTATTTTCGAGCGGCCCATCCAAGTCGGTGATACCGTAGAGGTTGGCAACGTTATGGGCAATGTGCTTCGAATCGGCGTACGTTCCAGCACTGTAAAGACGTTCGACGGTTCGGAAGTAATAGTTCCCAATGCAAACTTAATCTCTAATCAAGTCACCAACTGGACAATGTCTGACCAACGGCGGAGAATACAACTGTCTGTGAAAGTTGCACTTGGAAACGACCCGCACAAGACGTTGGAATTATTACTTAAAGCCGCCAGGGAGCATCAGGGTGTATTGAAATTGCCTGAACCAACTGCGACCTTTAACGGATTTGGTGATAACTTTCTTGACTTTACGCTTTATTATTGGGTATCAGAGAATATACTCCAAACCAAGTCTGAGGTAGCATTAGGCGTTCACGATATCATAAAAGAAGCTGGCATTGATACACCGAGGCCAAAGGGAGACTTCAATCTGAAAATCATCGATGCACCAGAAAAAAAGCAAATTGTGGATAAGGGTGATAATATTCCATAGCGCAGCTATCAGGATTAATCTTCACTCTTTGTATCACTTTCTTCCTTTGTATTCTTCGTTTTTCTTAACATTGACTTAACAATTATGTGGCAATAAACTCTTTGCCTTGCGAGAAATCGAGTGTAAGTTATTTAAGTACTTGATTTATTTCATTATCATAGTTATATAATGTGTGTCAAGTATTTTGTGTATTGCAGGAAAAAGACGGATGGGTATATGGTGAAATACCGTTTGCCGACCATGTGGTTAAGCTTCATGGCCTTTAATGTTCTGACAGTCTTCGGATGTGCGTCATTCAATCCTCTCACGGTTGATGAGGTTCCATTCCGTGAACGGGCACAGACACAGTATGAGGGCAATGTTCGGGTCACAGCAGCCGTGCTCAGCCCGGAAGAAACTGACGCGCTATTTGACCTTCCTCTATACAGAAGGGGAATCCAACCAGTCTGGCTGGAATTCGAAAACAACGATGAAAAGCCGGTGTGGTTTCCTCGTATCTCTCTCGACCGGAACTACTTTGCGCCGTTCGAGGTTGCTTACATGCATCACCGTGCCTTCTCCAAACAATCCAATCGGCAGATGGACAAGTACTTCGATGAGCAAGCCATGGGGGGATATATTCCATCGGGCAGAGTTACATCGGGATTTGTCTTTACACACCTGGACCTGGGTACTAAAAATCTTAATATAGACCTGGTTGGAAAAGATCACGAGGTCAGGACGTTCACCTTCTTTATCAACGTACCGGGCCTTCGTGCCGATCACCAAGAGGTAGAATGGGACGACCTGTATTCTAAGGACCAGATTGTCTCCCATGATGAAATTGGCTTGAGGAAGGCTCTTGAGAGTCTGCCCTGCTGCACGACCAACAGAAAAGGAACGAAACAGAGAAAACCAATCAACATTATAATTGTCGGTGATACAGAAGAAGTTTTTCATGCCCTCATTCGTAGCGGATGGAGTGAGACAGGAAGCATTGATAAAACCTCCGTATCGAAGACAGGAATGTCTTCCACCGTCTGGAGACAATACCGTTACAAACCCATTAGTCCTCTTTATGTTTATGGTCGACCACAGGATATGGCCTTCCGAAAGGCCAGGAAAAAGGCAAACGAACGAAACGAGTTACGTCTCTGGCTGAGCCCTATGACCCTTGAAGGAAAATCTGTCTGGATAGGCCAGATCAATCGAGATATCGTATTGCGATTTGCGTGGCTGAAGGTAATTTACAAGATCGATCCAGCCATTGATGATGTGAGAAACTATATCCTCCAGAATTTATGGTACTCGCAAGGACTTGCGAAATTCGGGTTTGTAAAGGGGGTTGGAGCAGCATCGATTTCGAAGCCGCGAAGGGACACCTGGGGTAACCGTTTCTTCACCGACGGTTATCGGGCAGTAGTGTGGGTGTCCAGTGAACCAGTTTCTTTTTCAGAGGTTGTGAATGTGGAGTGGGAGACGCCGTTTAAGAAGAAATGAAGCGATCCTGTACTAACTCGATTGTCCAACTGGCAATCACCTGGAAAAGCCCGAATCAAAGATCCAACTAAGGAGTATACGAACATTGCTTCTACATTTAGCGCAGATTGATACCAAATAGATAATCAGGAGTTGATAATATGATTATGCCTGTACGCATACAATGTCTTACATTGTTGTTGATATGCATTCTTACAGTTTTCGGATGCTCAAGATTCAACCCTCGTCCGGTTGATAATGTACCATTTAAAGAACGTGTTCTGACGCAGTATGAGGGAAATATTCGGATCTCAGCAGCCGTGCCAAGCGCCAGAGAGAGTAAAAAGCTGTTTGACGTCAGATTATACCGTGATGGCATCCAACCGATCTGGATGGAAATTGAGAATAATGACGAAGAACCTGTCTGGATTTTGCCTGTCGGTATTGATCCGCAATACTACTCACCAACGGTGGTCTCATTACTGAATCACTTTAGATATTCAAAGAGAGCCAACAGGTCTATGGACCGATACTTCTATGAGCGAGGTACGGTTATCCGCATTGATCCTAAAAGTGTCAGATCAGGCTTTATCTTCACCACTCTGGACGAAGGCACCAAGAATTTCACTGTAGACCTGCTTGGAGAAGACCACGAGGTCAGGACGTTCACCTTCTTCATCAACGTACCGGGTCTTCGTGTCGATCACCATAATGTGAAATTTGAGGATCTTTATTCAGAGGATGAGGTTGTCTCTTACGATGAGAAGGGCTTTCGGGAAGCGCTTGAGCAGTTGCCCTGCTGTACGACGAACAAAAAGGAAACGAACTATGGTGATCCGCTTAACCTCGTCGTCGTCGGGAATACTGAAGACGTGTTCCATGCCTTTATTCGAAGCGGATGGGATGAGACAGAAACCGTATATTCGATGTCCACGTGGAAGATGGCATTATCCTTCTTATTTGGCGGAGAGTACCGTTACTCTCCCGTCAGTTCTCTTTATGTCTACGGTCGAAGTCAGGATATTGCACTCCAGAAGATCAGGGAGTCGATTAATCAAAGAAACCATCTTCGGCTCTGGCTGGCACCGATGCGCTACGAGGGGAAACCTGTGTGGATTGGACAGATAAGCCGTGACATTGGTGTCAGGTGGACATTGCAGGGTGGAGTAATCCTGACACATAAGGTAGATCCAGATGTGGACGAAGCGCGAGACTATCTCATCCAGGATCTGTGGTATTCACAGGGACTTCTAAAATTAGGCTTTGTGAAAGGAGCCGGGGCCGCTCCTATATCTGAGCCCAGACAAAACCTTACAGGCGATCCATATTTTTCCAACGGTCATAGGGCTGTACTGTGGGTATCCAGTGAGCCCATCGAGTTCGATGAAATTGAATTTGCTGGATGGGAGACTCCACCTACAAGGTGAAACTACGCGTTTCTTTTCATTCTCTCTTTTAAAAGATATTGAATATATTTTTGTGATTGACAGGTTTTTTGTCCTTAATGCTCGTGTTACTGATTGAAAAAGCAACAGGGCATCCTACTATCCTTTTTCCCTCTAATTCACTTAACCGAGTTACTACTATTCTTTTTCCTGCCTGGTATTACCGGCTTTATTATTTTCATCGGTGTTTTCAGAACTCTCTTTGTTGTATTCAGCAATTTTTTTCCAACTGCCGAAGGTGAAAGATATGAAATATTTGGGTTCTCCATATCACCTTTCACTTTAACAGGAATAGAAACAAGAGTGCCGCCTAAAAGTCCTCTTATTATTGGTGTTTTTTTTACGATAAAATCTGCGGTATTAAAAGGTGAAACAAGTACCTCAATATCTAATTTTTTTTCAAGAAGATCAACAGTACCTTGACCGTTTACTCTCATTGAAGGAGCATACAGGGCATATTCATCTATCATCAGAATGCCGTTCTGTATTTGCCCGTTTACGGCTATTGATTTATACGGAAATCCTTCCTTTGTCAGGCCCGGTAACTTACCCCTGAAGGTTTCAGTAGGATTCAGGAAGGAAAGAATCTTTGATAACAATCCTAATCTATTATATTTTCCATCTCTTGCAGTGATTTCAAAGTTTCCATTAAGCGACTTGCCTAATTCTTCAATTGCTCCTTTTGCCATTACCTGAGCCTCAAAGTCAAACTTACCCGTTACAATACCCTTTTTAGCTCCAAAACATTGTATCGTTGTACCTAATTCTTGATTATGGCCCAGTAATTGAAAGTCCAATGATATCTCCTGAGTGGTTACTTTCAATACTCCTGGACATGAGATCCCGCATAAATTGGCATTAGTAACCTGTACGCTTATGTAATCAGGATCGAAGGAGATGTTAGCTTCTACCGGGCTTAAGGTGTATTGTTCAAACGTAAAGGATTCCATATCTAATCTAAGGCTACCCTTTACTGGAATATTCCAAAAATGTTGCTCTTTACCTAAATTTTTATCTTGTTCTTTATCTCCATTATCCATGATATTTTTAATTGAATCAAAGTCCAATCCATCTGCAGACATATCTAAATCAAAGAGAAAACCATTTTCAGAAATATTAACATCTCCATTTACTGAAATGTGATTGTCATCCCAGGTAAGTATGAGGGAATCTACTCTGACACTTTTGTTATCTGCACGTAATGAAATATCGTTTATATTCAAGGGTATCTCTTGTATCAGTGGGAATGAAAAATTCTTCCCTTCAAGTATACCTTGGAAGGTAGAATGTTTCGGTTGGTCTAACAGAATATGTGCATGAAAATCACCCTTTATCCATTCCTTGGAAAACGGGGTATTGAGAAAAATTTTATCCGTAGTCATGTGTGACAAATTACCGGTAAAATCAAAGTCGATCTCCCTTTCTTTAAGGCCGAACGCAAAAGAAGCGCTGGATTCGGCATCCTGAATAAGAAAGCTATTAATCTCCAGGCCCTCTGGATTCAAAAACATATCTAAGGAAATTACGGGACCATTTTGAAGCGTAAGATTACTGACAAATGATATGCCAGAATCCTTTTCCCAGGTTAGATGGGCCTCTGGTATGGAAAGTGGCGGCCTGACACTGAGTGAGGACGGCAGCTTAAAAAGATTTTCGATCCATTTCATTGATTCCTTTCCCATTTCCCCATGAAATCCAATATCTGCCTTAAAAAGCTCTGACATATTATGATTAACAGTCCCTGATATTCTCAATGAACTGTCTCCGGCATTTACCTTTGCGTCTGTCAAAAGAACCTTATTCTCCACTACTTGGAGATTTCCTTCTTCCATTTCAATGGGTTCCGGAAACAGGGTTGTATCCACGACAAGATTTCCAACTTCACCGGTGGCCTCTATGCTCCAGGTTTCCGGCATGGAAAGTGGGCCATGAAGCTTCAATGACGATACCTGAAGGATACCGCTTACTGTTTTTAAATCTTTAAGAACTTTGTCCGCCTTATTAAATGAGGATATC
>Ga0255058_10002256_pt1 | contig 10661 bp, 8 predicted proteins | sample Cases_109_9_MG_FD_188637 | JGI IMG/M metagenome (GOLD analysis project Ga0255058, IMG submission 188637) | Seawater microbial communities from Amundsen Gulf, Northwest Territories, Canada - Cases_109_9 | ecosystem: Environmental > Aquatic > Marine > Gulf | place: Canada: Northwest Territories... | reverse complement strand
ATTCGCATCTCTTCCATATAGTCAACCAGCATGCCTTCAAAACAATCTACCTTAACATTCGGAATTTCTTTTGCGTATTTCAAGACCATATTCGTTCGTTCTTTAACTGTAAACAGCGGTTTTTTTAATGGATTGTGACCAATGGCGACTATGAGCTCATCAAAGATTTTACTGCCGCGTTTAATTACATCAAGGTGGCCAAATGTAACAGGGTCGAAAGTGCCCGGGTAAATTGCTTTCCTCATGATATATTCTCAAAAAATAAAGACATTTATTTTATGGATTCCGCTGCGGAAGTAAAGCACTCACAGATTCAAAGCGATTTTTTAGGCCTCCTGCTTTACCTGCTGCCCCACGAGGAATAATATCAAAACTGGTAACAGTATCACCTCTGGTATTACTTTTATTTACGATCATGTTGACAATCCAATCATGGAAAAATCGTGAGACAACAAATCTCGTGGATAAATTTTGACTTTCGCTTCTAGCGGTTTGACCGGTAGAAGTTCTTTGTTTGGCCTTAAAATCGTATTGCTCATAAAATGTCATCCGCCATTTCTCGCTTAAAGATAATGCTGATGAAAATATGACGCTGGAACTGAAGTCATCAATATACCTGTTTCCTATAAAGAAATTCCATTTAGGCGTATTCTCATAACGGAGGCCCAAGTTGAAGACATCGACACCACCTTTTCCCAGATTAAATTCGTTATGTTCTGAAAGAAGTGTAATTTTATCGGTTAATTTCATCTTTATGTCTACTTCTATAAAATCGTCCCGTTTTCTGTTTAAACCTGCATTGCCCGGAAATAAGTTAAATGCAATATTAAAGTCAATCAGGTCCACAGGTGTTTCTTCCCCTGTTTCTCCTCGTTTCGTCTGGAATCTATTGCGCAAACCCAACACGATTGATTGGTAGGTATCTAGCGCATCTATCCCGTCAAACTGATTTAAGTCTTCCGGATTTTGTGTGACTATCGGTATAAAGTTAAAACGTACTTCAGGAGTCATGATGTGCCTTAATCTGTTGATATTCAGAAGTTTATTATAAACACTATAAGTTCTCGAAAGTGTTGTGCTGGTATTAAGGCCAAAAGTACCCGCTATTCGTCCACGAGGCGTACCATTGCCTTCATTGCCCTGGGTGACAGGATTTACACTGACACTTTCACTGTAACCAGTAAAGCGAGCGCCTATAAATGGATTAAACCTTACATTCAAGATACTGAATGGCGCATTAAGCATATGGTCTGTATCAAACCTGATTGTCTCCTCAGGCTCAAGCCTGACGGGTACTCTATCGAAAACCCTTTCAGCTGTTAATGAAGCGCCACGTCCCAGAAATTGTTCTTCAGCTGGAATACCGATTGGGATCCCGTCAATTACCCTTTTTTGATATGCCATCTCTGTTTCAGATGTGAAATTTAGTCTGCCCTTCCACAAAGGTTCTCCAATTATTTTGTGTTTTAGCTCGGGTAGCGATTCGTTTCTTCTATTAAGCCTTCCTGAATCCACCAGGGTATCATACGTCCTTAACTGTCTCTCCGCCAGGAGAGTAATACTCCTGTTGTCCGAGACCTTTCTTAAATAAAATATGGTTTCTCTGCCCTTTTCCGTTTTTAATTCCTGTTCGAAATATTCTCTGAAGAAACTTCTATCGCTAACATATGATACTTCTATATCTGCTCGCCAGTTGTTAGTTGGAGATTTATCTTTTTCACTTTTTCCGTGATCTCCAAAAAATTGTCTATGTCTCCATAAAAACTGTCCTCTATCTTCTTGCGGGACAGGAACACTGTTAATATCAGTAGTTTCTCTATCGTTGATATAGTATGTATTCATATATCCTGAAGAATTGAATATGGCATATTTAAAATCCAATCCCAATGCGGGGCCTCTTTGTGCCAGATAATCCGCACTTAATGTTAAATCGCTCCACTCATCCATTTTTTCACCGAAGGCAATGCTGTATACGTCCCAATCAGTTTTGACAAATCGTCCGAATCTGGAGGTACTCCCTGTCTCCCAGTCCTCTAGAAGGGTCGCTCTTCTGTTTAAATCAAAGGATAGATGTGGTATGTAAAACAATGGAATATTCCCTGCATAAAATATGTTCTTTTTTGCTGAGGCTATTGAATGTTTATCGGTTTTGATAACCCTTATCCTTGAGGATTTGAAATAGAAATGGGGATGTCCATAACTACAAAGGGAAAAACGTCCATTTTTTATATCATATTATTCTTTATTTCTGTGTTTAATCTCATCCCCGTGTATATAAATGGGGGTTTCCACATTAACGATGGGAGGTTTAAGTACGCTACTAATGGTACTATTGACAAAAACACCTTTTTTCTCTTTCATGTTCTCAAAGACTTTTTCAGCTATTATTACATCATCTTTTCGTGTCAGCGTCACATTTCCTTCTGCGTACATTTCTTTATGTATTAATTTTGGCGATTTGTCTTTTTCACTTTTTTCCTGGTCAAAATATAAGATTACATTATCGGCATTTAAAGTTTCCCCATCTTTTTTAATTCTGACATTTCCTGTAGCCACGACTACACGGACGTTTTTTTCCATCCAGGTATCTATATCATCTGCAAATATGTCTATAGGTTCTCCCTCAGCTGATATGCTTACTGGAGGGCCAAATTCAGGCGATTCTTTGGAAGCAAATTCCTCCCTTCCTTCAGCCCTTATCTTTTTACCATGCAGGTATAGTTCGGTTTTTTGTTCTTCTTCGAAACTCTTGATTGATCCCTTTGTGAGATTTATAACTACCCCTGCGTTAGTAACTAACCGCAAGTATATTTGTTCATAATTTTCTATAATTCCTTCTTGAAGTAATGACACATTGCCTTCACAATAAATTTCCATGTGTCCTTCAACATTAACTTCTGTAAACCAGGTTGCTATGGAGTCTGCAAGGATTTGCACACCGCCCTGTTCTATTTTGACATCACCTTTTGCCAAAAAAACTTTAACCCCGTTTTTGTCCCAGGTCTGTATGTTATTTGCATTAATAACTATAGGTTGTTGTGAAACGTCCGTGGTTATGAGGGCGCCCTGGGCAGAATATTTACTGCAAAGTATTAAAGATATGAAAAAAATTATAGTTGCAAAGAGTCGCATATCAGTCCTGTTAAAAAATTTAGTAGTTCAACATTTTTATTTTGTTGTTTGTATTGTTTGAAAGATTTATTTTACCGATGTGTTCTAAGGAAGCGTAAATAATAAGAAGCATAAAGATGAAATTTAATTAATTATCAGATATGTTTTATAAAAAACCATTGATTGTGCTAATAATATAATCTTGTTCCTCTTTTGTTATCTCAGGAAAGATTGGAATTGCGAGTATCTCCTTTGCTGCCCTCTCGGCTTCCGGCATATCACCTTCTTTGTAACCCAAATGTTCGAGGCATTTTTGTAAGTGTTGTGGAATGGGATAATGTACGGCACAACCTATATTGCTTGCCTTCAGGTGTTCTACAAGCCTGTCTCTTTCCTTCAACCTGATTACGTAAAGATGAAATACGTGCTTATTAACATTAATAGTCTTTGGTGGTATTAAATCCAGCCCCTCTATTTGCTTCGTGTAGTATGATGCCTTTTGCCTCCTGTCCTCATTCCAAAGATCTATATGCCGGAGTTTTTTTATAAGGATGGAGGCTTGAATTGTATCCAGTCTCCCATTAATTCCAATAATGGAATAATAATTCTTGGGCTTTCCTCCATGGATCCTCAACATGTTAATCTTTTCTGCAAGCTCATCACTATTGCATGTAACCATCCCGCCATCTCCAAATCCACCAAGATTTTTGCTTGGGAAAAAAGAAAAGCATCCTAAATCACCCATCGAGCCTGATTTCCTATCTTTGTATTCAGCGCCAATAGATTGTGCAGCATCTTCTATAACCTTGATATTATGCTTCTTTGCTATTTCTAATATTGGATCCATATCTGCACACTGTCCGTATAAATGGACAGGGATGATGGCTTTTGTATTTTTATTTATACGTTTTTCTATTAAATCCGGTCTTATATTGTAAGATTCGGGATCAATATCTGCGAAAATGGGTGTTGCACCTGTATTACAAATAGAGCCTACTGTGGCAAAAAAGGTAAAGGGGGAGGTAATAACTTCATCGCCGTTTCCTATTCCCAATGATTTGAGGGCAAGGAGCAATGCGTCAGTTCCGGAAGAAACACCAATTGCATGTTTAGTATTGCAGTATGAAGCAAAAAGCTTCTCAAATTCCTTAACCTGCGGGCCGAGAATGAATGCTTGATCCTCAAGAACGTCCTGGATTGCTGAATCAATCTCTTCCTTAATGCTGTGATACTGGCGCTTCAAATCGATTAAAGGAACCCTTGTTATTGTGCTTTCGCTGAGCGTCGGATTCATCTTATCTTCCTAAATAGTATATGCTTAAGAGGATTTCCCGATTATAGATATCTGTTAAATTAATTTGTAAGTACCGTACTTACTTTTTCCTTCTTCTTGCTCGTTTCTTTAGGATGTATTTCTTCCTATTAAGTCGATGCTTTTTCTTTCCTTCGAATCCGTTTGCCATAAAATCTTCCTTCTGATAAAATTTAAACAGAGGGACTTTTAGAATTGCTTTCTCCTTTCCCCTATCGATAAGTCTCTGACCTCCTCAAGGCTTATTGACAGGCTTTCAATTCCGAAGTCCCTCACTTATTTGACACACCTTTTATGTTTTTGCAATTATACTACTTGTGATATATATTACAAGTGATTCTTTACTGAAAACAGCCTTAATCTCCTTTATACATAAGGCTACACAAGCCTGTCCTATATAAGGCCAAAAAATGCACCGTCCATTAGTGAGGATTGTACTATCATTTGTAATCGGCATATCTATAAATTATTTTGCCGATATTCCTTCCTTTCTTGTTTTCCCGGCAATACTTACGGCCTTAATAGTGTGCCTGTGTTTGTTTATATTTCGTTTAAGGGGTTGTGTATTAGCCCTTCTTTTATTAACCTTTCTGACTGGTATTTCATACCACCATTTTAGATTTTATTCCCATCCTGCCGATAGCATATCGAATCTTATAAGTACCCGAAAAACTCCTGTTCGTTTGCATGGTATAGTTGTATCACAACCTGTTAACAAATACATGTCAAATCCTCCGTTATCTTCGTTAAAACAACGCAAGAAGGTTGTCACTTTCTTGCTGAGAACAGAGGCAATAGAAAGAGGAGGAAATATTTCTGAGAATTTCATAAATGGGGCATATCGAAAGGACTGGAAAGGCATTACCGGTGTAATTAAAGTAAATGTTTACTCAACAAAAGAAGAAACAGAAGAAGATACACCAGGCAGTGAAAAGGATTCCCTTGTAAATAGATTAGAATATGGGGACAGGATAGAATTAGTGGGAAATATCTCAACGCCTTCAATACCTCATAACCCGGGCCAGTTTAATTACAAAAAATACCTTCAGAGACAAAATCCACGTACTGAGGCTATACTCAGTGTTATAAGTGCTAAAAACGTAAAGCTAATATCAGAAAACCATGGAAACTCCTTTTTTACATTTACCTATAGCCTGAAGAAGAAATTGCATCAAGTTATAAAAATGTGCGTGAAAGAAAGAAGCGTTCCTCTTGTCAGTAGTATCTTGCTTGGTGATCGCGAAAAGATACCGGAAGGCCTTATGGATGGGTTTGTGAAAACGGGAACCATTCATTTCCTTGCAATTAGCGGTTTGCATGTTGGCATATTGGTTGTTTCATTACATTACCTGTTAAGATTGCTTGGTTTTAATACGAAACACTTAGCGATAATTATTATACTTGTTACATTTCTATATGCTGTCACTACGGGCATGAAGACCCCAATCATTCGCGCCGGCATAATGGTGGCCGCTTATTATGTCGCATTTATATTTAACAGGCGTTGGAACCTCCCGAATAGTATTGCGGCAGCGGTATTTGTAATACTTTTGATAAATCCTTCCGACCTGTTCAATGTAGGCTTTCAACTTTCAGTGCTTGCAGTGCTTGGAATCATATACATTTCAAGTGGAATTGAGAATTCCTGCTGGAAAACGTCTCTTTTGATTGAGAGGTTGCAGGCAAAAGAAGAAAGGAACGAGATTTGGTTTCGAGTTAAAATTTATTGCAGAAAAACGCTTTGCGTTTCCCTTGCAGCATGGATTGCCATAATGCCACTTATAGCATATTATTTCCATATCATAACCCCTCTAACAGTGCTGTTGAATATTATAGTCTTTCCGCTTATATGGCTTATTCTGGTTGGTGGTTTTGTAGTATTAATAGTGGGTCTTGCATTTCCCATACTGGTTGTACCATTTGCGTGGCTAATTTCATATTCTGAGATAGCGTTAGAAAATTTGATTATGCTGTTTTCAACAAGTTTCAGGACTTTTTTCTATACATCAGGACCATCGTGGATATGGATATTAATCTATTACCTGATAGTTATACTTTTTATACTAAGGGAGAGATTAAGGGTCAAAACGGTTCATGTGCTGATTGCAATTTTGGGTATTTCAAATATATTTATCTTTTCGAATTCGTTTGGACATAATCAAGGGTGTCTTAAGCTTACGTGCTTTGATGTAAGGCATGGAACTTCTATCTTTATTCAATTTCCCAACGGCAAAAACATGCTTTTTGATACGGGCACGTGGAGTAATTATGATGTTGGAAAATTTATTGTTGATCCATTTTTGAGGCGGGAGGGGATAAAAAAGATAGATACTGTAGTTATTTCTCACGAACATGATGATCATTGTAATGGTATACCGTCTCTTATTGAAAGGTTCAAAATTGACAATGTTTTTATAAACAAATTTTTATTACAGTCCGGAAATAAAGAGAAGTTATTGAGGTTAATTAGTGGGGAAAATATAAGCACAGGCCTGTTGTCTAATGGTTTAGAAATTAAGGGATACGAACCGGCAAAAATCACGGTTCTCAATCCACCGGATAAAGATATATTGGAATATGAGGGTTTCCCTGTAAACAACTTGAACGTGAACGATTCGTCCTGCGTGCTATTGATTGAATATCTAAGCTGCAAGATATTATTGTGTGCTGATATAGGTGAAAGGGGAATCGAAATGCTTTTATCAGGCAAGGATGATCTTAATGTAGACGTATTTGCAGACGTGATCCAAGTACCACATCACGGAGGTTTTTGTACTAAAACTGAAGATTTGATCAGGCGTGTCAGGCCAAAACACGCCATAATAAGCGGAACAGAAAAAATTGTTTCGACATCTACGGTTGAAGCCTATGAGAAGTTTGGTGTAGATTTATTTAAGACATACGAGGATGGGGCAATAGCATTTACAATAAGCCAAGATGGTATTCAAGTGTCAAGATTTCTTCAAAAAACAAATTAATTTTCTTTCGTTTACTAAAGTTAGCGATAGTGCAATAAACAATGATGTTACTCTGCGCGGAGTAAAGAGTCTAAATTTATAATGCGAAATTGAATTGTGCTGCGGCATGGTAGGAACTTCTGACCAGGGGCCCTGATTCTACATGTTTATAGCCCATTTTTTCACCCTCGTACCTGAGACACTTAAACTCGTCAGGATGGTAGTAGCGTTTTATTGGAATGTATTCTTTTCCGGGGCGTAGGTATTGACCTATTGTAAGTATGTCACAATCTACCTCCCTTAAATCTTTCATTACGTCTATTATCTCATGGTATTCTTCACCCATGCCAAGGATCAGGCCAGACTTAGTGGTACCGTTGGCATAAATCTCTTTAGCTTTTTCTAACAAACCAAGTGAACATTCATAATCAGCCTGCGGTCTTACGTCCGGATACAATCCTGGTACAGTCTCAATGTTGTGGTTGAGGATATCTGGATTTTCTCTCAGCACAATCTCAAGGGCTTTTTCAGAACCATTAAAGTCAGGTATCAGAACCTCTATTGTACATGTAGGATTGTGTGTACGAATGGCCTTTATTGTCCTTGCATAGTGACTTGCGCCACCGTCAATGAGATCATCTCTGGTAACAGACGTAATAACAACATGACGCAGGCCTATCTGTTTAACTACCCGCGCAATCTTTTCAGGTTCATCTTCATCTAAGGTTGATGGATACCCCTTGGTGACGGCACAGAAATTACATCTTCTGGTGCAGACGTCTCCGAGTATCAGGAACGTTGCAGTGCCCTGCCCAAAACATTCTCCGATGTTAGGGCAGATCGCCTCTTCACATACTGTGTGCAGGCTGGCAGATCTTAATATATTTTTTAACCTGTGATATTCTTTCCCTTGTGGTAGTTTAACCCTGAGCCAGTTGGGGCGTTTCGTTTGCACCTATTTCCTCCAGTATCTCTTCCAGGCTTATGGTTTGCATTTCAACTCCGAAAACGTCAGCAAAATTCCTGATAATTAATGTAGTTGTTTCTTTTGTATCTACGTTTGTTTTTAACAACTTTGATATTGATGTTATCATGACGTCTTGCATGCCGCATGGTACAATCATTTTGAAAGGTGAAAAGTCGTTATTTACATTCAAGGAAAAACCATGCATGGTAGTACCGCCAACTATCCTGACACCTACAAAACCAATCTTTTCTTTTTCTACCCAAACACCCGTGTATCTTTCATCCCGCCGTGACTTGATTTTGTAATCCCGTAATGTTTTTATCATCACTTCTTCCAGCATTCGTAGATAATGGTAATAATCCTCCGTATAAGACTTCATTCCAATTATTGGGTAACATACTATCTGTCCCGGACCGTGGTATGTGGCTGCACCGCCTCTGTCAGTTCTATATATAAAATATCCCATGTTTCTTAATTGATTTTCATCAGTTAAGAAGTGATTAGTCTTTTTGTTCCTGCGCCCCAGCGTATATGTTGGAGGATGTTGAAGGATGATAAGTACGTCTTCTATTTGGTTTGACCGTCTTAAGTTGAAAAGTCTTTTTTGGAATTCCCAGGCCTTACCATACTCCACCAAATCCAGTTTCAGTAGAAGGCATTTGTTCATAGACTTCCTGCTCCCAGCTTTCAAGGCTGTCCCTTATGGTTATTAAGAATTTATCGGCCTGTGCGCCATCAACCACTCTGTGATCGAAGGAAAGGCTCAGGTACATCATAGAACGAATGGCAATTGCGTCGTTTATGACAACAGGTTTTTTTGTTATTGTTCCCATACCCAGTATGGCAATCTGAGGGAGTAGTATAATAGGCGTGCCAAATAAACTCCCACTTGAACCGTAATTTGTAATTGTAAATGTGCCGCCCTGGACTTCGTCAGGTTTAAGTCTCTTGTTTCTAACTCTCTGGGCTAAGTCCTGACTTGCTTTTGCAAGTTCTACCAGGTTTTTTTTATCTGCATCTTTTATCACCGGTACGATGAGGCCGTCTTCTAAAGAAACTGCTATACCTATATTTATATGTTTTTTTACTATTATGCCATCATCTGACCACGAGGAATTGAAGATAGGATGTTGCTTAAGGGCACGTGCGGTATTCGAAATGACAAAAGGAAGATAGGTAAGCCTGGCCTTTTCATTTTTAAGGAATGCTTCTTTTTGTTCTTCTCTAAATTTTACTATCTTTGACATATCTACTTCAAAGGTGGTAGTTACATGTGCAGCAGTTCTCTTGCTCTCAGACATTCGTTTAGCGATGATCTTGCGTTTAGGATTTACGGGGACTATTTTTTCTTTTTCCTTTACCTCTTCCTCGACAGCAGGAGGCACGTATCCGGGTTTAAGTTTTATATGTTTTTGTACGTCCTGTTTAGTAACCCTGCCACTAATACCTGTTCCTCTTACCTTGCTTAAATCTATTCTGTATTCTTTAGCCATGCGCCTTACCAAAGGTGAAAACCTTTTTTCTGTTTTCAGTTCGGCTGGATGGAGGGCAACTGAGGGTGCTTTTCTTTCTACCTTTTTTTCCTCTTTTTTTTCTTCAGCAGCTGTAGCTTTGGTGGCAGGAACAGCTTCTTCTGCCTTAGCTTCTTTCAAAGTACAGATAATGGTTCCGACAGGTACTGTCTCATTTTCCTTGTGGATAATCTTCTTCAGTATGCCTGATGTTGGGGAAGGGACTTCTGTGTCTATTTTATCTGTGCTTATTTCTACAATTGGCTGGTCTTTTTGAATTCTATCACCTTCCTTAGCCAGCCAGTGTACAATGGTTCCCTCTACTACGCTTTCACCCATCTGGGGCATGATTATGTCTATTGTCATGTTCCGTCCTCTAATATGCTGCAAGTTTTTCTGCTGCTTCAACGACGTCTTCTACCTGTGGGAGGTAGTATTCTTCTAACGGAGGGCTATATGGGACAGGTGTGTCCAGCGATGATACGCGCAAAATTGGACCGTCCAGGTAACCAAAAACCTCTTCAGAGATTAAGGCAGCAACCTCAGCACCAACTCCCCCACTCCTTGTTGCTTCGTAAAGGACGATTACTTTATTGGTTTTCTTTACTGAATTGAAGATGGTTTCTTTATCTAATGGCATAAGAGTTCTAAGGTCAACTATTTCCAGACTGATTCCAGTCTCCTCTAGTTTTTTGGAAGCGTCAAGCGCTGTATGAACCATTGCACCGTATGTTATTAAAGATATATCGCTTCCTTCATGTACGACTTTTGCATTACCAATCGGTACGACAAAATCACCTTCG
>Ga0255058_10002255_pt1 | contig 10663 bp, 6 predicted proteins | sample Cases_109_9_MG_FD_188637 | JGI IMG/M metagenome (GOLD analysis project Ga0255058, IMG submission 188637) | Seawater microbial communities from Amundsen Gulf, Northwest Territories, Canada - Cases_109_9 | ecosystem: Environmental > Aquatic > Marine > Gulf | place: Canada: Northwest Territories... | reverse complement strand
CCAGCGGCGCCGAACCGCCGCCTGGGGCCGCCACATCGGGCAGGTCCTGGCCAGCGCTATCGCCTTCGGACAGGCTCGGCAGCGATGTGTCGGCGGCGTCGCCCTGCTGTGGCTCTTCGACCGTCGGCGGCGTCGCTACAGGCTGCGGCCCGTAGTCTTTTATCCATGCCTGGTAGGTCCACAAAACCATGAGGCCGAAGACCCCCCATGTCACCAGTCTTTGATTGTCCATTAGCGCTATACCTGTGGGCCTGCGTTGCCCGTCACTCTCTGGCAATTCCGCCAGTGGTTTTCGAGGCTGTCCGACAATTGCCTGCTCTCGGCATCCGCTGCCGCGGGCTTATTGATGACGACTATGTCGAGGCCCCTGAGCGCGGCTTTATGCTGCCGAAAAGATTCTCTGACGGTACGTTTGATCTTGTTGCGTGCCGTCGCCTTGCGACAATGCTTCTTGGATATCGCGAGACCGAGCCGGGCCGGCCCGTCATCGTTCTCCCTGCAAAGTACGGTAAACCATTTGTCACGGCTACGTGTCGCCTTTTCAAACACGTGAGCGAACGCGGCCGCATTCAGAAGGCGGTTGTGTCTTCCGAACCGGTGCGGGGCGCTGCGTTCCAATCTTGGTAATTTGTGTGTCGCGCTGACGACCAGCCGGGGCTACGGCGTCAGCCGTGCGCGACCTTTGGCCCGGCGGCGCTTGAGAACCAGGCGGCCAGCCTTGGTCGCCATCCGCGCACGAAATCCGTGCGTGCGTGCGCGCTTCAATTTACTGGGCTGATACGTGCGTTTCATCTGCCTGATACCTGCGTCTGTGGCCGGTGAACTCCAGACCGGCCAACGAAAGGGCGGCAAGCGTACTTAGATGGCTCGAATGTGTCAATAGAGCGCCGGCACCACCGTATTTTTGCCGCGTGCGGAGCACGCGGCCAGGCCATCTGGCGGTGTTCCGGTAGACGGTATAGACTGCCCGATCTCCTGTCGCATAAAAACATACAAGCACCTTTTTGGGGACCCTGTTGCCGGCCGAAATGACGATCTGGAACCGTTGCATCCGCGACCTGCAGGCGGAGTTGCCCGAGCAACAATTCAACACGTGGATCCGGCCACTGCAAGCCGTCGAGAACGACGGTGAGCTAAAGCTCCTGGCGCCCAATCGTTTCGTTGTCGATTGGCTTCAGGAACACTACATAGAACGAATTCTCGAGATCGTCGACGATTCGGGCTCAGCAACCAACGTCGTTGTCGAGGTCGGCTCGCGGCATACTGTACCAGCAGGCCCTGCCCGTCCGGCGCGTCAGCCCGTAGCTACGGCGCCGCCCAGACAGGCGCCTGTCGCATCACGCCTGAACCCTGTATTTACTTTCGATAGCTTTATCGAGGGTAAGAGCAATCAGCTTGCAAAGGCTGCAGCCAGCCAGGTTGCTGAGAATCCCGGCAAGTCTTATAACCCGCTTTTTATTTACGGCGGTGTCGGCCTGGGCAAGACGCATCTGATGCACGCAATCGGTAACTCAATGGTGAAGAGAACCCCCGACGCACGTGTTGCCTACGTGCATTCCGAGCGCTTCGTCGGCGACATGGTCAAAGGTTTGCAGCACAACACAATTTCTGATTTCAAGCGAACGTACCGTTCTCTCGATGCTTTACTGATCGACGATATTCAGTTTTTTGCCGGCAAGGAGCGGTCGCAGGAAGAATTTTTCCACACCTTTAATGCGTTGCTCGAAGGACAACGGCAAATCGTCCTGACCTGCGATCGGTATCCCAAAGAGGTCAACGGCCTCGAAGAGCGACTGAAATCTCGTTTCGGCTGGGGTCTGACTGTAGCGATCGAGCCACCAGAACTTGAAACCTCGGTTGCTATTTTGATGAGCAAGGCGGCGGCTGACGGCGTTGTCCTTCCGGAAGAGGTCGCTTTTTTTATAGCCAAGCGCATTCGCTCGAATGTCCGGGAACTCGAAGGTGCGCTGCGCCGCGTTATCGCAAACTCTCGATTCACCGGTCGCTCGATTAGTCTCGATTTTGCCAAAGAGGCTCTGCGCGATCTGCTGGCGATGCAGGACCGCTTGGTTTCGATTGAAAATATTCAGAAAACCGTTGCCGACTATTTTAAACTTCGTGTTGCCGACTTGCTCTCTAAAAAGCGCAGCCGCTCTATCGCCCGGCCACGACAGCTTGCGATGGCTCTGGCCAAGCAACTCACAAACCATAGCTTGCCGGAAATTGGCGACGCTTTTGGTGGCCGGGATCATACAACTGTCTTGCACGGCTGCCGGCGGATCGAGAGTCTCAGAGAGACAGACAAACGCGTTGACGACGATTTTTTGAATTTGTTAAGAACCTTGACAGGATGATGTGGATAAGTAGTGGACCGTTGCATGCTTGATTATTATCCACAGCCTACCCACAGGTCGCTCCATTATCATGCAGTCTTTTTGCAGTGCTGTTTTTACTTATAAGCCATTGATTTTTAGGGTGTTTTTAAAGTTATGCACCGCTCTTCGCTGGCCTAATAACTATAATAATCTAATAATTTCCAATATTTATTAACAGGTGAAACCTATGAAGTTGAGGGCAGCTCGGGATGTGCTGTTAAAGCCATTACAGGCTGTAATCGGCGTCGTTGAGCGGCGTCAGACAATGCCGATCTTATCCAACGTCTTGCTGGTTGCTAGAGATGGTGTGCTGTCGGTTACTGCGACGGACCTGGAGGTGGAGCTGGTTGCTCAAACGGAACTGGAGGTCGAAACAGGCGGTGAAATAACCGTGTCCGGGCGCAAGCTGCTCGATATTTGCCGCGCGCTGCCGGAGGGCGCCGAGATCGAGATCATTGCGAGCGCAGAAAAGTTGAATGTGCGCTCCGGGCGCAGCAGGTTTACTTTGGCGACGTTGCCGGCGACAGAGTTTCCGACGGTCGAAGATATTAAGGCGGGCCAAACAATACTGTTATCTCAAGAAGTGTTAATGCGGCTTATCGAAAAGACGCACTTTTCGATGGCTCAGCAAGATGTTCGGTATTATCTGAATGGCATGTTGTTGGAGACCGGGGGCAAACACGTACGAGCGGTTGCAACGGATGGCCACCGGCTGGCGTTGTGCCAGGCAGAGTTGGACGGGGTGTCGCTGGAGGAACAGCAGGTCATCGTGCCACGCAAGGGCGTGCTTGAACTGCAGCGCCTGATGAGCGGCGATGGAACACTGAATGTTGAGCTTGGCGCTAATCACGTGCGTATTCAGCTCAAAGGAATTCGCTTTACGTCAAAACTCATCGACGGTCGGTTTCCGGAATACGACAGGGTTATTCCAAAGGACTCGAGCAACGAGCTTAGCGCCGATCGTGATGTCTTGCGTGGTGCGCTGCAGCGCACAGCCATTCTGTCGAACGAAAAATATCGGGGTATTCGGCTGATCATTCGTGATAGCGGCGTCGTGCTGCAGGCTCACAATCCGGAGCAGGAAGAGGCCGAAGAAGAGCTTGACGTTACTTACAGCGGTGACGACATCGAGATTGGTTTCAATGTGAATTATTTGCTTGATGCCCTGGGTGCCGTTGATAGTGAAAACGTTACGCTTTCGGTGCAGGACAGTAACTCGAGTTGTCTGATTCGCGACCCCGCCAGTGATGATTGCAAATTTGTCGTAATGCCGATGCGACTGTAGGGTCGCCGGTCGGTCAAGGGTGCTTGTTCAACAATTCAGCGCAAGCAATTTCCGTTGTCTTGGCAGCATCGAGCTTGCCCCGGACAAAAACTACAGCCTGATATACGGAGCCAACGCCTCCGGCAAGACAAGCTTGCTGGAGGCGTTGGCCTATCTGGGCCGCGGCAAATCCTTTCGAGGGGCACCGACGACGAGCCTGATTCGCCACGGCGAGGAGGAATTCGTATTGTTTGGCCGCCTCGAGCAAGAGGGCCGGATAGCTGCTGTCGGGGTGCGCAATAGTCGGGAGGGGCTTGAGATTCGTGTGGACGGCGAAACGGCGGGCGGCGCAGCTGCCCTCGCTGCGGTGCTGCCGCTGCAAGTCATCGGTCCCGATATCCATGACCTTGTCGGGGGGGGGCCGGAACACCGCCGGCGCTACGTGGACTGGATCGCGTTCCACGTGGAACACGACTACCTGGAGTTATGGCGGCGATTTCGGCGAGTACTCAAGCAACGTAATGCGGCGCTCAAGGCGGGCGAGGATGCGACCGGGCTGTCCGGCTGGAATGCAGAGTTCGTTGAGCTCGGAGTTCGCGTGGACGAGGTGCGGCGACGGGTCCTGGAGACAGCGACGCAGAGCCTCGAGGAACAGGGCCGCTCGCTGCTGGGCAGCGCCGCGCGATTTGAGTACCTGTCGGGATGGGACAGGGAGCGAAGCCTTGAGGCGGCCCTCGAGGACAATACGGCGCGGGATCGGCAACAGGGAAGCACTCAGGCCGGCCCGCACAGGGCCGATCTGCGACTGATCTACAACGAACGACAAGCGCGCCGCCTCGTGTCGCGCGGGCAGCAAAAACTATTGGCCTGCGCGATGATTCTGGCGGCGGCAGAGACGGCCCAGGCCGAGCTGGCCCAACCGTTGCTGCTGTTACTTGATGACCCTGCCGCGGAGTTGGATGGCGAGTCTCTGCGGCGCCTCATGGAGCGAGTCATCAGGCTGGGCTGCCAGGTCATCGCCACGAGTCTTGAGCCGGACGCGTTGCAGTTTCCGAGCGCACCGGCAGTGTTTCACGTGGAACATGGCGAGCTCGAGCGCATTAACTAGGCCGGCGGTTGAGGGTGAGCGGCGATGGTTTTCGGGCCGGCGAGGGGCGCAACCCCGGCCCCTGCAAATGACACTGAATTTGAGCATCAAAAACACCTAAAATACCTTAAAAAAGAATGATTTGAGGGACATCTGAGCGGCCGTCTCTGATACAATATATCGGTTACGCGCTGAGGACGACGGATGACCGACGAAAAAGAATATACTTCCAGTAATATCAAGGTGTTACGGGGCCTTGAGGCGGTTCGAAAACGGCCGGGAATGTACATCGGCGATACAGACGATGGCACCGGTCTGCACCACATGGTTTTTGAGGTCGTCGACAACTCAATCGATGAAGCGTTGGCCGGCTATTGCAATGTTATTACAGTGACCATTCACGCCGACGAGTCGGTCACGATCAGCGACGATGGCCGGGGAATTCCGGTCGATTTGCACCCCGAAGAGGGACGCTCGGCGGCGGAAGTCATCATGACGGTGCTGCATGCCGGCGGCAAATTTGACGACGACTCGTACAAGGTGTCGGGCGGACTGCACGGCGTCGGCGTATCGGTCGTCAACGCCCTGTCCGAGCAGCTCCTGCTGACGATTCATCGCGACGGCAAGACACACCAGCAGGAATACGCATACGGTGAGCCGCAAGCGCCGCTGGCGGCTGTTGGCGACACCGATCGAACCGGCACGATCGTGCGCTTCAAGCCGAGCGCCAAGACATTTACGAACATCAAATTTCATTACGATATTCTGGCGCAGCGACTGCGCGAGCTGTCCTTCCTGAACTCGGGCGTTCGCATTCACCTTGTGGATGAGCGCGAAGACCGCGAAGACGTTTTCGAGTACCAGGGCGGCATAAAGGCCTTCGTCGAACACCTGAATCGCAACAAGACGCCGATACACGCCGAGGTATTTTATTTCTCGATGATGCGGGCGGGCGTCGGCATCGAAGCAGCCCTGCAGTGGAATGACGGCTACCAGGAAAACATGTTCTGCTACACGAACAACATTCCGCAACGCGATGGCGGCACACACCTGGCTGGTTTTCGCAGCGCACTGACGCGCACGCTGAATACCTACATCGAAAAAGAACTGCGCAACAAAAAAGACCGCTTTACACCGAGCGGAGACGATGCCCGCGAAGGCCTGACCGCAGTATTGTCAGTTAAGGTGCCGGATCCGAAGTTCTCGTCGCAGACCAAGGACAAGCTGGTTTCGTCGGAGATCAAGGGCATTGTCGAGCATGCGATGGCGGAGCGCCTTGAGGAATTTTTGCTTGAGCATCCGCAGGAAGCGAAGGTGATCGTATCCAAGATCATCGACGCTGCCAGGGCGCGGGAAGCGGCGCGCAAGGCCCGCGAGATGACTCGGCGCAAGGGCGCCCTGGATGTGGCCGGCCTGCCCGGAAAGCTCGCCGACTGCCAGGAAAAAGACCCGGCCCTCTCGGAGCTGTTTCTGGTCGAGGGCGACTCCGCTGGCGGCTCGGCGAAGCAGGGCCGCGACCGGCGCACGCAGGCAATCCTGCCGCTAAAAGGCAAGATTCTGAATGTCGAAAAGGCGCGCTTCGATAAAATGCTGTCATCTGCCGAAGTCGGCGCGTTGATTACAGCGCTCGGCTGCGGTATCGGCCGCGACGACTTCGACCCCGACAAATTGCGCTATCACCGCATCATCATCATGACGGACGCTGATGTCGACGGGTCGCACATCCGCACATTGTTGCTGACGTTTTTCTATCGGCAAATGCCGGAGCTGATCGAGCGCGGGCACGTTTATATTGCACAGCCGCCGCTCTACAAGATTAAACGCGGCAAACAAGAGGTCTACGTCAAGGACGACGCAGAGCTCAACGCTTATTTGCTGAGTTCCGCGCTGGAGAACGCCGAGTTGTACGTCAATGCCGATGCGCCGGCGCTGTCCGGCGTTGCGCTCGAGGCGCTGGCAAAGGAACACATAGCGGCCGAAAACATTATGACGCGTCTTGCCGGCCGCTATGATGAAACTGTGCTGCGCACGATGAGTCGACTCCCCGAGGTCACGGCGGAGCTGGCCTCGAGTCCCGACGAACTCGAACGGTGGGCGGAGCGGCTGTCGGCGGGGCTGCCGAAGAACAGCGGCGATCGGGTGCAAAGCGGTAACGGCGGCAGCTACACGGCAGAGCTGGATCGCGGCGACGAGGACGGTGAGGGCGTACGCATCGGCATTACGAAGGTGCAGCACGGCATCGGCGCGACGCGCTACCTGCCGAGGGAGTTCTTCGACACCAACGAGTATCGCCACATCATGGCACTTGCCGCAAAGCTTGCGGGTCTCCTGGGGGACGGCGCACACGTCAAGCGCGGCGAACGCCAGGCGGTGGTCAGCGATTTCCCGGAAGCGATCGACTGGTTTATGGGCGAGGCTCGGCGCGGACAAACCATTCAGCGTTACAAGGGCCTGGGCGAAATGAACCCGGAGCAACTTTGGGATACGACGGTCAACCCCGAAACGCGCCGACTCATGCAGGTCAAGGTTGAAGACGCCGTGAAGGCGGATGAGATTTTTACGACGCTGATGGGCGATCAGGTCGAGCCACGGCGTGAGTTCATCGAAAAGAATGCCCTCATGGTTTCCAACCTTGATGTCTAGCAGTTCCTTGAAGAACCCAGCCAGTCACAGGGCCTCATAGTCGCCGAGTACAAGAATGAGCGGAAACCGAGCGCTGATCCACACGTTTTTTGTCTTGCTGTTGCCACTCGTCGTGGCGCAGTTCGGCCTGTCCGTGGCCGCGGCGGCCGGCTTGGTCCTGCTCGCACTGCTGTGGCGCTGGCTTATCGTTCTGGCAGGATTCGTCAAGCCGCCGAAGTCGCCCGAGATCGTGCTGGAGACAATCTCGGCCAGCCATTTCGTCGAGAAAGTGCGCTGGTGCATGGATCGCCTCGGCATCGAGTACACCGAGCAACCCTGGGCCGGCACGCTGGGCGCTTTTTTCAGGGGCCGCACAGTACCGCGACTGAGTTTTCGAACCGGGCTGGTTCGTTCGGTGATCGGCAATTCGCCCGAAATACTGCGCTACCTGTGGGGCGCGTACTCGACCTCGCATGGTGAGTCGGCGATGTTTCTGGAGCCAACGGCTGACAGACTGGAGTTCGAGCGCCGCATTGATCGATATGGAAGTAACGTTCAGGTTTGGATCTACTATCATTTGCTTCATGACCGCGAGCTGAGCCTGCACGCTTGGGGCGTGCACGATGCGCTGATTCCGTGGTGGCAGCGTCAGGCCATGTGGTTGCTCTTTCCACTGCAGGCGTTTTTGATACGCCGCGCATTCTCGATCAATGATCGACATTACGAACAAGCGTGTCACCACATTGAGGAGATCTTGTCCGACATCGATACGATGCTTGCGGATGGACGGAATTCCATCCTCGGGGACGAGTCAATTAATTATACGGATATCGCTTTCGCCGCGATGACTGGGCTTTGGTCGCAGCCGGCCGGCTACGGCGCCGGCAAGGCAGATGCGGTTCGGCTGATACGCAGCGGGATACCGATTGCCATGCGCAATGACGTAGAACGCTGGACTGAGGATTATCCGAAAGCGACCGCATTTGTAGCAAGGCTGTACGCCGACGAGCGGGACGCGTGACAGCCGGGCAAGGCCGGTCGACAGGCAAAGGAGCAGTGGTATGAAGCATCGATTGATGACAGCGGCGCTGGCGCTCGCCGCTGCGTGTTCCACGGCCAGCTATGTGCCGCCGTCGAACGAAGGTGTACGCGACTACATTGTGGCCAATGAGCTGGTGGAGCAAGACCGGATTCGAACCTTCGGCCAGAGTGGCTGGACGTATGTCAACGACCGCTTCGTCATCTTCAGGGGTCGCGATCAGGACTACCTGCTGGAGTTACGGCGCGAATGCAGAGACCTGCGTGGCCCGGGCGTCGTCGCTGACGTGCGCCATGATCACCGCAATCTGAGGTCGCGGTTCGACAGCATATCCGGATGCACGATCGAGAAGATATACGCGATCAACGAGGGCGAGAGCATCGAGCTCAAGGCGCTTGGAGAGGCGCCAGGGGATCGAAACTAATCCACAGACCGGTGGTCATATGCCACTTAATCCAGTAACGATGACGGCGACAGTCCAGAGCGCCGCAGCATGAAGGGGACAACAGTGAACAAAGTATTATCAGGTGCCGCGGCACTTGCCATTCTGGCTGCTTGCGGGCAGGACCAGGGGACGGTGGCGGACAGTACAGTTGCGGCAGCGCTGCACTCGGGGATAACAATCGAGTATATGGACAAGAGCATTCGGCCGGGGGACGACTTTTTCAGCTACGTCAACGGCGTATGGGTGGAGGAAACGGAAATACCAAAGGATCGGGCATCTTACGGCGGATTCACGATCCTGCGCGAGGAATCGCAGGAAAATGTCAAGGCGATTATCGAGGAGTCGGCGACCGGCGATTTTGCAAAGGGCACGGACGAGCAAAAAGTGGGCGACCTGTACCGATCCTACATGGACATGGAGACCCGCAACGTAAAGGGGGCTAAGCCGCTGCAGCCCGAGCTCGACCGGATTAACGCGATCGTCGACTACGACCAACTCGCCGCGTACTTCGCCTCCACGATGAAGCGTGGTCTTGATGCGCCATTCTCCATTACTCAGGATGCGGATCTCAAGGACCCGAAGCACTACGCATACTATGCGCGTCAGAGCGGCCTCGGCCTGCCCGAGCGCGAGTACTACTTCAACGAGGACGACAAGTCCGTCGAAATCCGCGGCAAGTACGTTGAGCACATCGAGAAAATGTTCGAGCTGGCGGGGTTACCCGATGGCGCCGCGGCCGCACAGACGATCATGGCGCTCGAAACGCGTCTCGCCGAGTCCAACATGAAAAAGGAAGACACGCGGGACTATGCGACGAATTACAACAAGGTAGCAATCGGCGATTTGAGCGAGCTCATGCCGAAGTTCAAGTGGGACGGCTATCTTGCTGAGGCCGGCCTCGCTGACCTCGATAGCCTCGTTATCTTGATGACGGACTACATGCGCGATCTCGATGACATCATCGAAGACACCGACCTTGACACCTGGAATACCTACCTGAGCTGGGTGGCGCTCAATCAGAGCGCAGGCCGGCTCGATGAGGTGCTCGACAAGCAGAACTTCGAGTTCTACAGTAGGACGCTCTCCGGCACCGAGGAACAAAGGCCCTTGTGGCGGCGCGGCGTCAGGATCGTCAACGGCACGCTGGGCGAGGTTGTCGGCAAGGTCTATGTCAAAAAGCATTTTCCGCCCGAAGCGAAAGAGCGCATGCTCGAACTGGTCGGTAACCTGATCAATGCTTATGAGAAGAGCATCAATGAGCTCGAATGGATGACGGCCGAGACCAGGGCACAGGCGCTGGACAAGCTATCGAAGTTCACGCCGAAAATCGGCTACCCGGACGAGTGGCGCGACTATTCCGCGCTTGACGTCGAAGCCGATGACTTGTTCGGTAATCTCGAGCGCTCCGCGCTCGCCGAGTACGACCGGCAGCTACAGCGCCAGGGCGGCCCGGTCGACCGCAGCGAGTGGGCCATGACGCCACAAACCGTTAATGCCTATTACAATCCGTCGCTAAACGAAATCGTGTTCCCGGCCGCGATCCTGCAGCCGCCGTTTTTCGATCTGGGGGCCGACGACGCGGTCAACTACGGCGCGATCGGCGCCGTCATCGGCCACGAAATCGGGCATGGCTTCGACGACAAAGGCAGCACATTCGATGGCGACGGCGTGCTTCGCAACTGGTGGACCGACGAGGACCGGGCTGAATTCGAGCTGCGCACCGGCAAGCTCGTCGAGCAGTATTCGGCATTTCAGCCGTTCGACGATCTGAACGTCAACGGCGAGTTCACGCTGGGTGAAAACATTGGCGATCTCGGCGGCATCAGCATCG
>Ga0255058_10002253_pt1 | contig 10669 bp, 11 predicted proteins | sample Cases_109_9_MG_FD_188637 | JGI IMG/M metagenome (GOLD analysis project Ga0255058, IMG submission 188637) | Seawater microbial communities from Amundsen Gulf, Northwest Territories, Canada - Cases_109_9 | ecosystem: Environmental > Aquatic > Marine > Gulf | place: Canada: Northwest Territories... | reverse complement strand
CGCCTGGACATCGGGGGCTATGAAGGCCCCATCGACATGCTGCTGCAGTTGGCCCGGGACCAGAAGGTCGACCTGGTCAATATTTCGATCCTGGAGCTGGCCGATCAGTACCTCGAGTTCATCCGCGAGGCGCGCCTCATGCGCCTGGAGCTGCGCGCCGACTATCTGGTCATGGCGGCATGGCTGGCCTATCTCAAATCTCGCCTGCTGCTACCTCAGCCCCAGGAGGAGGACGAGCCGAGCGGGGCGGAGATGGCGGCCGCGCTGAAGTTCCAGTTGCAGCGCCTGCAGGCCATGCGCGATGCTGCCGAGGTGCTGCTGATCCGGCCGCGGCTGGGAGAGGCGTTCTATGCGCGCGGCGAAGCCGAAGAGATCGCCGTCATACACAAGAGCCGTTACGAGGTGACACTATACGATTTGTTGACGGCCTATGGCCGCAACAAGTCGCGCGTCGAGGTGCGCAGCCTGCGCATTCAGCCGATGTATCTTTATTCGGTCGAGCAGGCGATCGAGCGGCTGCGCTCGCTGGTCGGCCACATGCCCGGCTGGCGCAGCCTGGTGAGCTTCCTTCCCAGCGACCTTCAGGACAGCCTCATGATGCGCTCGGCCTTGGCCACTACCTTCGCCGCCTCCCTGGAGATGTGCCGCGAGGGGAAGGTGCAGATACGTCAGGAGCAGAGCTTCGGGCCGATTTTCCTACGCAGCGCCGACCAGCAAGCCGGTGAGGGAACATGAACGAGCATTTCGAACAGATCAGACTGCTTGAGGCGCTGCTCTTCGCCTCGGCGGCCCCCTTGAGCGTGGCGCAGCTGGCGCGGCATTTCCCTGAGGAAACGACTTTGGAGCCTTTGCTCGAGGAACTGCAGGGCCTCTATGCCAATCGCGGCGTCAATCTGCGGAGGGTCGGCTCGGATTGGGCCTTTCGTACCGCCGCCGATCTCGCCTCGCGGATGACCCTCGAGCAGGTGGCAACGCGTAAGCTCTCCCGCGTGGCGACGGAAACGCTCGCCATCATCGCCTATCATCAGCCGGTGACCCGGGCCGAGGTCGAGGAGATCCGCGGCGTATCGCTCTCCAGGGGAACGCTCGACCTGTTGTTGGAGCTGAGCTGGATAAAGCCGAAGGGCCGCCGCCGCACCCCCGGGCGTCCGGTAACTTGGGGCACGACCGGGGCCTTCCTCGATCATTTCGGGCTGAGTTCGCTCGATGCGCTGCCAGGTATGGACGAGCTGAAGGCTGCCGGGCTCATCGATAGCCGACCGGCGGTAAGCGCCTTGGCCTCCCGCGGCAAGCTCTTCGATGTCGAGCCAAGCGATGTCGACGACGACGAGGAGGAGGATGAGACCGGCGAGACGGCGGCTGAGCTATTGGCCGCCGACTTCGGCGAGGACCTGCTGGCCGACGAAGACGACGGGCCCGAGGCCGATGAGGCCGATGATGCCGAGGCGCCGGCGCCGGCCATCGCGCCCGTTGCGGCGAACGATGCCGGCGTCGAGGGCTCGGAGGCCCTGGTCAGGGAAAAGACAGGCCTGGGGGGCGAGGCCAACTAGGGTGTGGACTCACTCATAACCCGGGCGGGTTCCGCCGCGGTGCGCGGGTCGCCGACCCGAGGCACCGGCGGCGGTCGCACGCCAATGGAGACGAGAGCGTATGTCGGCCCTGGCATTGGAGCAGGTAAGCCACGCCTACGATACGATCGACGCGGTGGTCGACGTCAGCCTGGAATTGGTGGCGGGCGAGGTCGTGTGCCTGCTGGGCCCTTCCGGATGCGGCAAGACCACGGTGCTGCGGCTGGCCGCCGGTCTCGAGCGCCTGCAAAAGGGGCTGGTCCGCATGGGGGACCAAATCATCGCCGGCAATGGCCGCGATCTGCCTCCGGAAGACCGTGGTGTTGGACTGGTTTTTCAGGATTTCGCTCTCTTCCCGCACCTTTCCGTGGCCGAAAACGTCAGCTTCGGGCTGCACAAGGCGGCAGGCCGGGGATCGCGCGAGACGGTCGCCGCGGCACTCGCCCAGGTCGGCATGGAGGCCTATGCCGAGAGCTACCCGCACACGCTGTCGGGCGGCCAGCAGCAACGTGTCGCCCTGGCCCGGGCGCTCGCCCCCAAGCCCAAGGTCATGTTGCTCGACGAGCCCTTCTCGGGGCTGGACTTCCGCCTGCGCAACCAGATTCGAGACGACACGCTACACATCTTGAAGGAAAGCGGGGCCGCCACTCTGCTGGTCACCCACGATCCCGAGGAGGCCATGTTCATGGCCGACCGGATCGCTCTGATGGAGGCGGGGCGGATCGTGCAGGTTGGGCGCCCGGTCGACCTTTATAGTCATCCGGTTAATGCATTCGTCGCCGGTTTTTTCGGCGATATCAATCGGTTGGACGGAGTTGTTGAGAAAGAGTGCGTGCGCACGCCCTTCGGGGTGGTGATGGCGCGCGGGCTGGAGGAGGGGGCCGCGGTGGAGGTCCTGATCCGGCCCGAGGCGCTGCACCTCGCGCCGCCGCCCGAAGACCCCACCGAGCGGGCCAGCCTTGCCCGGGTCATGGCATCGCGCATGCTGGGGCGCACCAGCCTCGTCCATCTCATGCCGATCGGTGCGAACGGCCAGGACCCGCATCTCCATGCCCGTATACCCGGGCGCTTTCTGCCACCGGAGAACGAGATCTTGCATGTATCGCTGGATCGTTCGCAAACCTTTGTATTTCCCCACCGAAAGCCCACATAATCGCGGTAGGCACCTTGTTGGTGCGCCGTTGCGCGGGGCCGGGCTTTTTGCCATAGTCCAGCCTAATCAACGGGCGACAGCGCCGATTTGAAACAAAGTTGGGAGATCCCGAATGGGGAGCTTTAGCATTTGGCATTGGCTTATCGTCTTGGCCGTGGCGCTTTTGCTGTTTGGCGGCGGCGGTAAGATCAAGAAGATCATGGGCGACGTCGGCTCGGGCATCACGGCCTTCAAGAAAGGCCTGAAAGACAGCGAGAAGGACGGCCAGAAGGCCGAAGAGGACGACCGCAAAGCGATCGACGATAGTCCGACGGTCGCGGCCCGGGCGGAAGAGAAGGACAAGGCGGCGAACGGGTGAGCACCCCGTCCGAACGCCGCTGATCGGATAGGCCTCCGATGATCGACATCGGCTGGTCCGAGATGGCTGTGGTGGCCTTGGTCGCCCTGCTGATCCTTGGACCGAAAGAACTGCCACAAGCAATGCGGATGGCCGCGAGCTGGATCAAGAAGGCTCGGTCGGTGACGCGCGAGGTGCAGTCCGGCATCAACGATATGATCCGCGATGCCGACCTGGAGGACGCGCGAAAGGCGGTGCAAAGCGCCCAGCCCGGCAATTTGGAAAAGGCCATCGGCGACGCCGTGGACCCCTCGGGCAGCGTGAGCCAATCGCTCAGCGATGTCGAAAAGGAGACGCGCAAGGCCGAAACCGAGGCCAAATCCGCGGTCAAGGACGACGCGGCGCCCAGCGCCGGAGAAGCGCCGCAAGAGGCGAAAGGCACGGGCGAGAGGGCGACCATCATCGAGCAGCCGACGGTGATCGCGCCGCCTCACTCCCTGAACCCGCCGCCGCGCAAGCCCGATCCCGAACCCGACCCGCAGGCGGCGCCCGATACCGGCGGGGACGGCACGCAAAAGCGCGCTTAAGGTCGATACCAGGGCCAGATGGGCCCATGAGGTTGTGAGGACGAGTTGAGCGACAACGTTGCCGATGACAGGAAGATGCCCCTGCTAGAGCATCTGCTGGAGCTTCGCCAGCGGTTGCTCTACAGCGTTCTCGCGTTGCTCGCCGCCTTCCTGGTGGCCTTTTTCTTTGCTGAGGAGATTTTCCGTTTCCTATCTCTGCCGCTGCAAGGGGCCATGGAGGACCATGGCGTTCCGGCCGATCGGCAACGGATGATTTTCACCGGGCTTCTCGAGGTCTTCATCACCTACATCAAGGTTTCCTTCTTTGCCGCGCTGTTCATGACCTGCCCCGTCTTCCTGACCCAGATATGGCTTTTCATCGCCCCCGGCCTCTACAAGGATGAAAGGACGGCCTTCGCGCCCTTTCTGATCGCCAGCCCCATTTTGTTCATGATCGGGGCGGCGCTCGTCTACTGGATCATCTTTCCCCTGGCGACCGATTTTCTGCTTGGCTTCGAGATGGGTCGGGCAGTCGGCTCGGACGGATTGCCGATCGAGCTGGAGGCCAAGGTCGATGAGTACCTGACCCTCTTGATGAAGCTCGTCTTCGCCTTCGGCCTGTGCTTCCAGCTCCCGGTCCTGATGACGTTGCTGGCGCGTGCCGGGCTTGCCACCTCGGCCGGCATGGCGGCCAAGCGCAAGTACGCCATTCTTTGTGTTTTCATCGTGGCCGCCATCTTCACGCCGCCGGACCCGCTCAGCCAGCTCAGCCTCGCCATTCCGATCATCCTGCTCTATGAAATCTCGATCTACATGGCCAAGCTGGTTGAGAAAAAGCGGCTCAAGGATCAGGCCAAGGAAGACTAGCCGGCGAGCGATAGGCCGCCACGCCGATGAGACTTTCGCAGAAAATTGAGGCCCCGAAGGCCTCTAGCCCATGGACAGGGGCTGGCGCGTCAGCTTATAAGAGCCGCGGCGAACAGGGGAGAAGTCCTGGCCGAGTCGCTTGACGGGGCCGAGTCGCTTGACGGGGTGCCATGTTCGATCTCAAGTGGATCCGCGATTGTCCCGAAGAATTCGATAGGGCGATGGGCCGGCGCGCCCTGGGCCCGCAGGCCGACACTATTCTGGATCTCGACCGCCGGCACCGGGACGCCCTAAGCTCTCTGCAGGATATGCAGCAGCGCCGCAACGAGGCATCGAAGGCCATCGGCGAGGCCAAGCGCGAGTCTCGCGATGCGGATGCGCTCATCGCCGAGGTGTCCGAGCTGAAACGCTCCATGCCGGCTCAGGAGCAAGAGGCGAGGGCGCTGGCCGCGCAGCTGCACGAGATCCTGAGCGGTCTGCCCAATGTGCCGGGACCCGATGTCCCCGACGGCGAGGACGAGAGCGCCAATGCCGAGCTGCGATGTGTGGGGGAACCGCCGCAGTTCGATTTCGCACCCAAACAGCACTTCGAGCTTGGTGAGGCCTTGGGCGGGCTCGACTTCGAAGCCGCGGGCAAGCTGGCCGGCGCGCGCTTTACGGTCATCCGCGGGAAGCTCGCACGACTGCACCGGGCGATCGCCCAGTTCATGCTGGACCTGCACGTCGACGAGCACGGCTTTAGCGAAGTCAATTCGCCGGTGCTGGTGCGCGACGAGGTGCTGTATGGGACCGCGCAGCTGCCGAAGTTCGGCGACGACCTGTTTCGCACCGAAGATGGCCGGTGGCTTATCCCGACGGCGGAGGTAACGCTTACCAACCTCGCCATGGACCGGATTTTCGAGGAGGACGCGCTGCCGCGGCGGGTCTGCGCCCACACCCTGTGCTTTCGTTCCGAGGCCGGGGCCGCCGGCAAGGACACGCGCGGCATGCTGCGCCAGCACCAATTCGAGAAGGTCGAAATGGTATCGATCGCCCATCCCGACCATAGCGCCGAAGAGCACGAGCGCATGACCGCCTGCGCCGAGGAGGTCTTGAAGCGTCTCGGGCTGGCCTACCGGGTGGTCGTCCTGTCCGCCGGCGATATGGGCTTCGGCGCGCGCAAGACCTACGACCTCGAGGTCTGGTTGCCGGGCCAGGATACCTACCGTGAGATTTCGAGCTGCTCGAACTGCTGGGATTTCCAAGCGCGACGGATGAAGGCCCGCTATCGTCCCAAGCAGGGCAAGGGAACGGCCTTCGTCCATACGCTCAACGGCTCGGGCGTCGCCGTCGGGCGCGCCCTGATCGCGGTGATGGAAAACTACCAGCGCGCCGACGGCAGCATCGAAGTGCCCGCGGTGCTGCGCCGTTACATGGGTGGCCTTGAGGTGATAGCGGCCGATGGATAGCTCCGGGCTCGATCTGGCGCGCGCGCGTATTCTGGTGACCAACGACGACGGGATATCGGCGCCCGGCCTCAAGGTGCTGGAGCGTATCGCCAGGGCCTGCAGCAAGGACGTGTGGGTCGTCGCCCCACACAGCGAGCAGTCCGCGGCCAGCCATTCCCTGACGCTGCGCCGGCCCTTGCGGGTGCGCGAGATTTCGCGTCGGCGCTTTTCCGTCGACGGTACCCCGACCGACTGTGTTTTGGTGGCGCAGCGCAAGATCCTGGCCGAACGTACAGCGGATATCGTCCTTTCCGGGATCAACCAGGGGGCCAACCTGGGCGAGGACGTGTCCTATTCCGGCACCGTGGCGGCGGCCAAGGAGGGGGCTTCACTGGGCGTCCCCGCGGTCGCCTTCAGCCAGGTCCGCACGCCCGCGGGGGACCTTCACTGGGAGACGGCCGAGCGTTTCGGGGTCGAGGTCCTGCGAATGGTGGCGACCTTCGCCTGGCGCAAGGGGCTATTGATCAACGTGAACTTTCCACCGGTCCCCTGCGCGGCGGTCACCGGCGTGCGGGTCTGCGATCAAGGCCAGCGCGATGCCACCGTCGAGTTGGTCGATTATGTGGACCCCAAAGGACAGCCCTTCATCTGGATCGGCGACTTCACGAACAACCAGTCGACGCACCACGGCTCCGACCTGGCGGCCATCGAAAGCGGTGCCGTGGCGGTCACCCCATTGCATCTCGACATGACCCACCGGCCCTCTCTCAAACCGCTTAGGGGTATGCTGGAATGACCATGCCGGCGCGCAAGATCAGGCTCGTGATGCAGCTGCGCAGCGCCGGCATCGCCGATACCGGCGTGCTCTCGGCGATCGAGCGCATCCCTCGGGAGGCCTTCGTGCCGGCGAACTTCCAGGACCAGGCCTACGAGGACATGGCCCTGCCGATCGGACAGGGCCAGACGTTGAGCCGGCCGCTGGTCGTAGCGATCATGACGCAGGCTCTGGCGGCGCAGCGCAATACCAAGGTGCTGGAGATCGGCACCGGCTCCGGTTATCAGGCCGCCGTCCTGTCGCGGGTCTGCCGGCGGGTCTACACGATCGAGCGCCACAAGGACCTGCTGCAGGCCGCCGAAGCCCGCTTCCACGCTTTGCGGCTGCACAACATCACCACCCGCTCCGGCGACGGCTGGCTCGGTTGGCGCGAGCAGGCTCCATTCCAGCGCATCATCGTCACCGCCGCGCCGCCGGAGGTGCCGGGCGGTCTGGTCGATCAGCTCGCCCCGGGCGGGGTGATGGTGGTGCCCATCGGCGCCAACGCGCGCGAGCAACGCCTGCTGCGTCTGGAACGCGATGATGATGGGACCCTTCACGAGGGCGACTTGGGGCCGGTGCGTTTCGTGCCGATGGTCCCCGGTTTGCCGTCGCTCCAGCCCCGCGCCAACGTCGCCGAGCCCACCGAACCCATCGACGGCGCGGCTTCGATGACCGGCGGCGATTAGACGACCATGCGCCGCGGGTTCGCCATGCTGCTTGTTTCCACGCTCCTGGGGGTGGCGCTTGGCGCCTGTGCGGCCGAGCGCCCGATCTATCCGGTGGGGCACGTCATGCCGATGGAGCCGCCGCCGGCGCCACGACGCAAACCCGATCCGCCGTCCGGATTCATAGCCCGCGCCGCGCAACCTCAGATCGTCGAAAGTGGGCAAGCATCGGCCAGCCAGCCAGCCATCCAATCGGAGCCTCTGGCTCCTCTGCCGCGGCAAGACACCACCAGCCAGCCCGCTGTTGGCGCCACACCTGTGGCGCCGCCTGTCACAGGCCGTCCCGTCGACGGGCGCTACAAGGTACAGCTCGGCGATACGCTTTATGCGATTGCCCGCAATTTCGGCTTGCCGATCCGCGCGCTGATCGACGCCAACGCGCTCCATCCGCCCTACGCGCTATCGGCCGGTCGCGAGCTGATTATTCCCAACCCGGACCTGCACCGGGTCGCGCCCGGCGAGACGGTCTATGGCATCTCCCGGGCCTATGGCGTGGAGATGAGCGAACTGGTGCGGCTGAATGCCATCGAGCCGCCCTATACGATCGCCGTCGGCACGACGGTGATCCTGCCGGGCTCCAGTATCCCGCAAAACGCATCCGCCGCCTTAGCTCCCCCCGCTCCAGCACCAGCACCCACTCCAGCTCCGGACCCTGCTCCGGCCCAGGAGGCCACGACGGCCACGACGGACCCGAGCGCGGCTGCCGCGCCGACGGAGGCTTTCGGGGTGCCGCGGCCGCGGCGAAAGCCGGTGCGTGGCACGGCACCGCCGGCGAGCCAAGCCAGCCCCGCCGCTCCACAGGTCGCTACGCGAACCGCGCCCGAGGCCGCCAATCTTCCCATACCGAAACCCCCGGCGCGCACCGGCGGCAAGTTCTTGTGGCCGGTGCCGGGCAAGGTCGTGGGCAAGTTCGGCCCGCAGGGCAGTGGCCGACACAACGATGGAATCAACATCCTGGCGCCGCGCGGCACGCCGGTCCGGGCGGCGGAGAACGGGGTCGTGGTCTATGCCGGCAATCAGTTGAAGGGGTTCGGCCGCTTGTTGCTGGTCAAGCACTCCGATAGCTGGATTACCGCCTATGCCCACAATGATACCTTGCTGGTCGAACGCGGCCAGACCGTTCAGCGCGGCCAGCCGATCGCCCGCGTCGGCAGCAGCGGCAATGTCGCAAGCCCGCAATTGCATTTCGAGGTCCGCAAAGGTAAGCGCGCCGTCGATCCGGTTCGCGTCCTCGGCAAGAACCCGGTGCAAAGCTCGGGGTGAGGATTTAATCCGCCAACGGCTTGCCGAGGCGGCCGGCCAGGTCTTGTATGAATTGCCAGGCGACACGGCCCGATCGCGCGCCCCTGGTGAGCGACCACTCGTTGGCCTCCGCGTGGAGCTGCTCTGCCGGTAGGCCAAGCCCGTAGTGGGCGGCGTAGGACTCGACCATGGCAAAGAACGTGTCCTGGTCGCAATTGTGAAACCCGAGCCAGAGCCCGAAACGGTCCGAGAGGCTGACCTTTTCCTCCACCGCCTCGGAGGTGTGGATCGCCGTCGAGCGCTCGTTTTCGATCATATCGCGCGGCATCAGGTGGCGCCGGTTCGAGGTTGCGTAGAACATGACATTGGCCGGGCGGCCTTCGATGCCGCCTTCGAGCACGGCCTTCAGCGATTTGTAGCTAGTATCGGAGCCGTCGAAGCTGAGGTCGTCGCAGAAGATGATACAGCGGCGCCCGCACCCTTCGAGCCGGGCCAGCAGCCGCGGCAGGGTCGGGATGTCCTCGCGATGGATCTCGACCAGGATGAGCGCGTCTGCGCCGGCCTCCGGCCGGTCGGCGTTCACCTTAGCGTGGACCGCCTTTACCAGCGACGATTTGCCCATCCCCCGCGCGCCCCACAGCAAGGCGTTGTTGGCCGGCAGGCCCTGGGCGAAGCGGCGGGTGTTTTCGTAAAGGATATCGGCCTGGCGATCGATGCCCTTCAGCAGGCCGAAGGCAATACGGTTGACCTTTGCGACCGGCACCAGCTCGCCGCTTTCCGAGCGCCAGACGAAGGCCTCGGCGTCCTCCAGCCCCCCGTCGGGCGGCGGCGGCGGGGCGAGCCTTTCGAGCGCGCCCGCGATGCGGTGCAGCAGCTGTTTCATTCCACCGGTCGTGCGTTGTCCCATCTCGCTCTCCGTGCCGCGGCACCCTAAAGCATTTTTGGCTGATATTGAACCGCTTCGGGCGATCTATCGGCGTTGCAATTCACGTCTTGGGCGTTATAGTCCGCCGGTCCAACCGCCCGGAGAAGGATCGCATCGATGTTCATATCGCCTGCCTACGCTCAAGCCGCCGGGGATGGCGGCGGGGAAGCTGGTCTGATCTCGCTGCTGCCGTTGGTGCTGATTTTCGTGGTCTTCTGGTTCCTGCTGATCCGACCGCAGCAGAAAAAGATGAAACAGCACAAGTCGATGGTCGCGGCGCTGCGGCGCGGCGACAAGGTAGTGACCGGGGGTGGCATTCTCGGCACGGTCAGCAAGGTCCTGAACGACAACGAGGTTCAGGTCGAAATCGCCGAGAACATCCGGATCAAGGTAGTGCGCCAGACGATCCAGGAAGTCCTCGGCAAACCGCAACCGGCCGAAGGCAAGGGCGGCGGAGGCTCGTCACCCAAGGAACCGGCCAACGACGGCGCGCCGCCGAAAAAAGGCGGCGGCGGCTTGCTGGGCGGACTGGGCGTATTGTTAGGCGGAAAGAAATAGTAACCTCGCTCGTGGTCCCACCGAACCTTAAGGCGTAAGCGCCGGTTCTCCGAGCCAGATTCAATTGTTTGCGACGAAAGGCCTGGCATGGTTCAAATCCCTCGATGGCAGACCATTGCGGTTGTGGTCATCCTGTTGCTCGGTCTTGTTTATGCCCTTCCCAACGTCCTGCCGCGATTCGACACCGAAAGCCTGCCGGGCTGGGTGCCTCACAAGACGGTGAGCCTCGGCCTCGACCTTCAGGGCGGATCGTATCTGCTGATGGAAGTCGATCTCGACGCCGCCTTCGAGCAGGAGCTGGAGGATCTGGAGCAACGGTTGCGGCTTGATTTCCGCGCCGCCAAGGTCCTCTTCCGCAACCTCGGCGTATCGGGTGGGCGCCTGCAGGTCGACCTGGTGAATGTCGAGCAGTTGGCCGAGGCGCGGGCGATCGTCATCGAGGCCGCGCAAGGCTTCGACGTCGAGGCGACCGACGAGGGCCGAT
>Ga0255058_10002251_pt1 | contig 10675 bp, 11 predicted proteins | sample Cases_109_9_MG_FD_188637 | JGI IMG/M metagenome (GOLD analysis project Ga0255058, IMG submission 188637) | Seawater microbial communities from Amundsen Gulf, Northwest Territories, Canada - Cases_109_9 | ecosystem: Environmental > Aquatic > Marine > Gulf | place: Canada: Northwest Territories... | reverse complement strand
GTATCGCACAGCCAGACCTCCCAGACGTCTTCGCCCATAGTGTGCATGCGCAGCTCGGAACTGCCGGCGATGACGCCGAGTGGTTCCCAGCCATAAACGTCGTCGCCCAACGCGGCGAGGTTCGTAGCGGTTGCTGCCCCCCACGGAACCAGGGCAGCCCCGATGAACACAGCGAGAAGCATCTCCCGCCAGACCCGCCGCCGGGTCGTGTTAGCCATACCATCAAAGTACTCAAAGTGGGGCGCATTGCCCACGCAAAGTAACTAGGCCGGGATGGCTACTTCCTGAGTGCCTCTGCCAGGGCCGCCAGGGCGCGAGCGCGATGGCTGATCTTGTTCTTGGCCCCTTCCGGAATCTCAGCCAGGGTCTGGTAATCGAACTCGGCCACTTCGAAGATGGGGTCGTAACCGAACCCCCCCGCTCCCCGCCGGGACAGGGCGATGCGACCCTCGAGGATGCCCTCGGCCAGTGTGGAGGATCTGTCGGGCCGCACCAGGGCTACGGCAGTCCGAAAAGTCGCTCGACGATCCTCAAAGCCACCTAGGTCGGACAACAGCTTGGCGACGTTGTCTGCGTAGGTGGCGTCGGGGCCGGCGAAGCGGGCGGTGTGGACTCCGGGAGCGCCTCCCAGCGCGGCTACTTCGAGGCCGGTGTCATCAGCCAGGGCGCTAACACCCGTTGCCTCAACAACCGACCGGGCTTTGTGGAGTGCGTTTTCCTCGAGGGTCTCGTACGGCTCCTCGACGTCTGGCCAGTCCAGCCCCCGCACCACTTCGAATCCGTTGGGGAGCATGGCGAGCACTTCTTCCACTTCCCGGATCTTGTCCGGGTTCTTGGAGGCCACCACGACCCTGCTCAGCCCGCCACCGCCTTGCGCTGCAGGTCGATGAGCTGCCCGATGCCGGCCGCCGCCGCGTCTACCAGCCCGTTGAGATCATCCCGGGTGAAAGGAGCGTGCTCGGCGGTGCCCTGCACCTCGATGAGGCGACCGGAGCCAGTCATGACCACGTTGAAGTCGACGTCGACGGAAATGTCCTCCGGGTAGTCGAGATCGAGAAGCACCCGGCCGTCGCGAACGCCGACGCTGACGGCGGCGCAGTGGTCGAGCAGCGGATCGGCCTCGCAAAGCCCTTGCTCACGGGCGGCCGCTAGAGCGTCATGAAGGGCGATCCAGGCCCCGGTGATGCTGGCGGTGCGGGTGCCGCCGTCGGCCTGGAGCACGTCGCAATCCACGCGTACCGATATTTCGCCAAGCTTCTCCAGGTCGACCACCGCACGCAGGGAACGCCCGATGAGACGCTGGATCTCCTTGGTGCGACCGCCGTTGACCGAACTGCGCGAGATGCGCTCAACCGACGACCCGGGCAGCATCGAATACTCGGCCGTCACCCACCCCTTGCCGGTGTCCTTCAGCCAGCGAGGAACCGACGGGTCGATACCGGCGGTGCACAACACCCGCGTTCGGCCCATCTCGATCAGCACCGAGCCCGGCGTCATCTCGGTGTAACCCCGGGAGATGTTGACTTCGCGCAGCTCGTCACTGCTTCTGCCATCGCTGCGGGTACTCATACCTCGACCTCCAGGCCCGGAGTCGCCACCAGGATCTCACCGGAGAAGACCTCGGCCGCTTCACTAATTGTTTGCCCGGCTTCCAGAGTAGGCGCCAGGTGAGTCACAATCAGCCGGGCTGCGTCCGCTCGAGCAGCGATCCCACCCGCTTCCCGAGCCGTGAGGTGCTGAGCGAAGTCCTTGTCGTCTCCCTGGTAGGTGGCCTCGGATAGAAGCACGTCCACACCCCTGGCCAGCTCGACAAGGTCGCATTCGAGGCCGGTGTCGGCCGAGTACGCCAGCGAATCACCTGCCGCATCGAACCGCACCTGGAGCGTGGGCACGGAATGATCGGCTCTGGCGAATCGCACTGTGAAAGAACCGACCTCCTCGACGGGAGCCGGAATCCGCACGTCGAAGACTTCCTCCAGCGGCCCGGTCAGGAACGCCTCAAACCGCTCCGCCAGGCCCTCCGGCACAAACAACGCCAACCGGGATCCCGCCCCGGGGCTGAATCGAAGCCAGTGATAAAGAGCGAACAGATCTGCAGAATGGTCGGGGTGGGCGTGACTGATGATTACGGCATCGAGCTCGGCCGGGCTCACAAGATCAAGGAGAGCGCAAAAGGTACCGGTGCCGGCATCAAGCCAGATGCGGGTATCGGCGTTCGACACCAGGTAGCCGGACGTCGGTCGTCCGGGGGTGGCATAGGTTCCGTTGGAGCCGAGGACTGTTAAACGCACGGCGCTGAGGTTAGGAGCCCGCTGAGCAAAACATGTCGCCGATTTCGACGACCAGCCATCACCGAGATAGCTTTGAGCGAGCGAACACGATGACGCAGTGCCGTAGGTGTGGAGCGACGGTCAAAGGTGTCGAGCAAGGAGCAGCGTCCTCAGCTCCGCCATTCCGCTCCGAGGAGTGGCGAAACCTCGTCCTTGCGATTGGCGCGCCTGGCCGTCGCTCTCGACAACGGCATTACTCAGCAGGCTCCTAGTCCCCCAGCACCAGCTCCCGCTCGGTGGCTACCCCGTCGGCGATGCGATATGCCCGCAGCTCGGTGGAACCGTCAACCGGACCGGCGACAATCCATAACCACTCCGGCTCGGCCGCTTCGGCAAGATCGACCGGTGACGGAAATGCTGGTCCATGGACATGGCTGTGGAAGGCGCCGATCAATTCCCACCCGCTTCGTTCGGCATGGCGCAAGGCACCAAAGTGCTCCTCGGGCTCGATGGTGAAACGGGTCGGGGAGTTGTCGGCATTCGTGAGGCAATAGACCATGCGAAGGCCGCCGGCGTCCCCGGCCAGGAGGCCACAGGCCTCATTTGGGTAGCAAAGTGAACTGTGCTCGAGAATGGCGTCTGCCATGCGAGCTGGAAGGTTCACCGTCAGGCTCGTTTCGCCCCGTTCCGCTCGAGCGCCTGTTGCAGCTGGTCTTTTTTCACGAGCCCGGAGGAACGCCAGCGTTCCGAGGGTCCACCAGTTTGGCGGCGCGACTTCTTGCCCTTCTTCTTCGGTGGACCGATGACCACAAAGGTCGGCGTAGACATCACCCGGTAGCGCTGCGCCAACGCCGGGGCGGAGCGCACGTCGACTTTCACAACGTGTGCCGAATCGCGGTACTCGTCGGCAAGCTCGTTGACAATTCCGTCCATGATGCGGCACGGCTGGCAATTGGTCTGCCAGAAGTCGAGAAAGACGGGTTTGCCACTGGCGGTCAACTCATCGAGTTGCTCGAGGTTGTGGAGCTTGATCGGTTTATTTCGCCTCTTGAACATCATGAGCGTCTATAACCCATTAGCGGGCAGATTCATTTCTCGGTCGATCGGGTGTGGAAGTTTCGGGCTTTGTGGTCGGCCAGTGAAGCATTGAGGAAGCTCTCAACACCACGCACTACGTGGCGACTGCGCAGGGAATGGAAGAAGTCGAAGCCATGGGTGCCACCTGGAATCTCGGCGTAGAGCACCGGAGACTGCGAAACCGCTCGCAAGGCTGCGACGAACTGGCGTGACTCGTCCGGCGGTACCAGGGAGTCGTGCGAGCCGTGCATGACGAGGAACGGGGGAGCGTGGGGCCCAACCTGAGTCAGCGGCGAGGCCCGGTTCCATGCCTCTGGATCGGCGTCCGGAGAGACCTTCATCACCCGTGATTCCACAAACGGCCACGGGTAGCGGATACGGTTGCGATCGAGTAGATCGTGTATCCCGTAGAACGTCACACAGGCCTGAACGGATGTGTCGGCGGATGCGAATCCCGGCTGATAGGCGAGATCATCGGGTGTGAGGGCAGCCAGCCCGGCCAGATGAGCTCCGGCCGAACCTCCGCTGAGAGCAACGAAGCTCGAGTCGCCACCGTGCTCCGCCTCATTGGCCCTGAGCCAGCTGATAGCCAGCTTCACGTCGATCAGGTGGTCGGGGAAGGTTGCTGCCGGGCTGAGCCGATAGTCCATGCTGGCGCACACCCACCCCGCTGCCGCCATGCGATGGATCAGCGGGCGAGACTCGCGTTCCCGATGGCCCCGCATCCACCCGCCCCCGTGAATCTGCAGTAGAACCGGGAGCCCGCTTTGGTCCCCTCCCGGCCTGTGAATATCGAGCAGCTGAGCCGGCTCGGGCCCGTAGGCAATCCCTCGAATCGCTTCCACCCCTCGAGGCAGCTTCCCCCTGACTCGAACAATGTCACTGAGGGTTGGGGGCGAGCCGGATCCAGGCTTCAGACCCATCGGGGCCAGCGCGGCAGCCATCGTTGGCCGGGCGCGCACCGACCAGACCGCCATCACAAGAAGGCCGGCCCAGGACACGAACGTGATGGCCAGGGCAATCTGCCCCAGGATGTGATCGAGCACACCCGCCCAGGCGAACAGGCCCACAACCACCGCTTGCCAGACAATGTGATGCAGCGGAAGCTCGTTGGTGATCATTGCCGGCAGCCACAACGACCGGCGGCGCAGACCGTTAATGGTGAGCAACGCCCCGATCAGGCTTCCGATGAAGAAGAGCGCGCTCAACATGAAGCGACACTAGACCGGCGCTTCCCCGTCCCCGGGATCATCAATCCGCCGCGGCGGCTTACTCGCCGAGCGACTGCTCCGGCACCGTGAACCGATGCAGGTAGGTGAGGTAGGGCTCGGGATCGCCCTGCCAGTCAAAAGCCCGCATCTCGTCATAGGTTCGCCGTCCCATCAACATTCGGGCGGCCTCGTAGGGATCGACATCGAGCGTCACCGCCGCGTCCACCTGGCGGGCCTCTTTACCCAGGTACCAGGTCTTGTCCCCGGTGGTGATCTGCATGGGCGGCAGCCCAACGGCCTGAATCGCTTGATCCGACGCGATGGCGGCTTTGAGCGCCATCGCCAGGCCGAGCCCATCGCGGCCGCCGCTTTGGCCCACGGCGTTGCGGGCATCCTGCTCGTGGGTCCAAACATCGATGGCCACTGCAGTCAAGCCGGACCCGGCCTGCTCGAGAAGTTCGACGAGCGGCGGCACCGCTGCCGACCACTCCTCCAGCACCTCGGCGATTGACTTATCCCGACGCTCCTCAACCTGACGGGCGGTGCTGTCGGATAGGGCGACCCCCGCCCACTCGTCGTGCAAGTCGACGGCAACCCCTGTGACGTGCCCGACCAGGTCCTTGACAGACCAGCCCGGGCAGGCGACCACCGGGGCCGACAGCAGCTCCTCGTCGAGTGTCTCGACCCATGAGCTGAACCGCTCGTACGTCTCGACATAGGCTTCCGTGACGGAATTGCTCATAGGGCCCATTCTGCCAGGCGACCAAACTCTTAGGATCACTAGCCTCGCCTTACCCGAACGATGAGGAGCCAACGTGGACCACACGCCCGCCGAAGAGATTGAGTGGACGCCTGCTGGAACCGAGCACTTCACCGGAGATGTATGGTTCGGGCAGTTGTCCAAGGTTGCGGACCCGGGACTCGACGCCCTGGGAGTCCTGTTCTCCCCCGGCGCTCGCACCGATTGGCACACCCACCCCGATGGACAGGTTTTGTACATAGCATCCGGCGCGGGCAAAGTGCAGAAAGATGACGGCGAAACCGTGCAGGTCTCAGCCGGTGACGTGGTCTATTCGCCGGCGGGCGAAGTGCATTGGCACGGCGCCAGCGATAACTCCTACATGATCAATCTGTCGCTGACTACCGGTGGGCCCACCAATTGGCTCCCCGACAAGGTCAGCGACGAGGACTTCGGCAAGGCCTGAAATGGAAAACGAAGCTATACGCGTTGTCGGCCACCAGTGGGCTCCAGACGCCCATGCCATCAAGGACTTCTTAGGCCGTAACCAGGTTCCCTTCCGATGGCTCGACCTCGATCGCACCCGGGAGGCCGGTGCCCTCCTGGCCGATGCCGGCCTGGAGCACGCCGCCCTTCCGGTCGTCTTCATGACCGATGGCAAGGTGTTGCAGGACCCGCCGATAGCGGACCTGGCCGATCACCTTGGCATGCACATCCACGCTGATAGGCGCTACTACGACGTGGCCATCGTTGGCGCCGGTCCTGCCGGCCTGGCCGCCGCGGTGTATGGCGCCTCGGAGGGCCTGTCCACGGTTCTCATTGAGCGGGAGGCGCCGGGCGGCCAGGCGGGAACCAGCAGCAGAATCGAGAACTACCTCGGTTTCCCCACCGGGGTAAGTGGCGCCGAGCTCGCTCAGCGAGCCTTGACCCAAGCCAAGCGTCTCGGAGCTGAGGTCCTCAGCCCCGTGGCCGTAACCGCCCTGAGTACGGCAGGCGGGTACAAGGAGCTGCAACTGTCCGACGGCAGCGCGATCACCTCCCGGGCCGTGATCATCGCCACCGGGGTGAGCTACAAGCACCTCCCGGCTCCGGGCCTCAATCGGCTCACCGGAGCGGGCGTGTATTACGGAGCAGCCACGACTGAAGCCCTGGCCGCCGAGGGACAGCATATCTACGTGGTCGGCTCTGCCAACTCGGCCGGCCAGGGTGCCAAGCACTTCTCGAAGTTCGCTTCCCAGGTAACGATTCTCGTCCGGGGAGAGAGCCTGGCGGCGCACATGAGCGAGTACCTGATCGAACAGATCGAGGCGACCCCCAACATCAACGTGGTCCCCTACACCCACGTGATCGAAGCGGTTGGCCAGGATCATCTCGAGGAACTGGTCTTCGAAAACGTCGAAACCGGGGCAACCGAGACGGTTCCCGCCTCTTTCCTCTTCATATTCATCGGTGCCGAGCCCGAGCATCCCTGGCTCGAGGGCACCGTCGCCAGTGACGACCACGGCTACATCCTCACCGGGCCCGACCTACTCGTCGACAACCAGCTCCCCGAAGGATGGCCGCTGGAGCGCCACCCGTTTCATCTGGAGACCTCGAGCCCGGGGATCTTCGCAACCGGCGACGTCCGCCACGGCTCGATTCGCCGGGTGGCAGGGGCAGTGGGAGAAGGCTCGACGGCTATCCAGCTGGTGCATCGCTACCTGGCGTCGATTCATTAGGAACCTGCTGAGTGATGCCGTTGCCGAGAGCGACGGTCAGGCGCGCCAATGGCAATGACGAGGTTTCGCCACTCCTCGGAGCGGAATGGCTGGGCCGAGGACGCCGCTAGTGGCTCGACACCTTTGACCGTCGCTTCACACCTACGCCTTTGTGTCATCGTGTTCGCTCGCTCAAAGCCATCTCGGCGATGGCTGGTCGTCGAAATCGGCGACATGCTTTGCTCAGCGGGCTCCTAAGCGAGCGCCACCAACTCCAGCATCTGCCGGTCAAAGTACGCCGAGTTGCCCTCGGGCATGAGGATGGCCCGGTCAGGCTCCAGGCCGGCAACGAAGTCGGTGTCGTGGCTCACCAGCACCATGGTGCCCGGATAGAGCCGCAGCGCCTGCAACAAAGCCTCCTTGGCCTGGGGATCGAGGTTGTTGGTGGGCTCGTCCAACAGCATCACGTTGGGTCCTGACAGCACCAGCTGGCACAGAGCCAGCTTGGTCTTCTCACCTCCAGAAAGAGTGCCTGCGTCCTGGTCGACCTTGTCGGCCAGCAAGAAATGGCCGAGGACCGATCGCAACACCTGGTCGGGCTCCTCGGAAGCCTGGCGGGCGTGATCGAAGACCGTCACGCCCCGCTTGATTTGCTCGTGCTCCTGGGCGTAGTAGCCGAGCTGGGCCTTGTGGCCGACTGTGACCTCGCCAAGGTCGGCGGTCTCGACGCCGGCGAGGATGCGCAGAAGAGTGGTCTTGCCGGCGCCGTTGAGACCGATGATCAGCAACCGTTCACTCCGTTCCACCACCACGTCGACATCGAGGAACACCACGTTCTCGTCAAACGCCTTGCCAAGACCAGTCGCCTCCAGGGGAATACGTCCCGGCTGCTGGGGCATCGGGAAACGAACGGCCACGTTCTTGCCAAGCTTGGAGACTTCAGTCAGTTCGCTCTTCATGCGTTCAACCCGGGTCTCCCATGACCGGGCCCGCTTGGCCATCTTCTCGGTGGTGCCCTTGAAGCGCCTGATACCCTCTTCGAGCCGGGCGATCTTCTCGTCCTGGTGTTTGCGCTCCCGAATCCGCTGCTCCCGGCGCCGGTCGCGTTCTGCCAGGTAGTAGCTGTAGTTGCCACGAAACGGCTCGACCCGCCCGTCGTCCAGAGCCAGGACCGAAGTAATCGAGGAGTCGAGCAGGCCCAGGTCGTGGCTCACCACCAGCAGGCCGCCCTGGTACCCGGTGAGGAACTCCATCAGCCATCCTTTGGCATCGAGGTCGAGATGGTTGGTGGGCTCATCGAGCAGCAAGGTATCGGTTTCGGCGAACAGCACCCGAGCCAGCTCGACCCGGCGCCGCTGTCCCCCCGACATCGTCTGCACCGGTTGATCGAGCTCGTCTGAGGCGATTCCCACCGAGGCGGCAAACTTCTTCGCTTCAGCGATAGCTACGTAGCCACCGCGGGATTCAAACTCAGTGTGGAGCCGATCGAAGCGCTTGATCAACCTGTCACGTTCCTCCCCATCCTCGATCTCCATTTTGAGCCGAGTCTCCTCGATCTGGACCAGCAGCCCGCCGAGGTCACGGCCGGTCAGCACCCGATCGAGTGCGCTGAGCTCAGGGTGTGCGAGCTCAGGCAACGCCGATTCTTGCGACAGATACCCGAGTACACCCGAAATCGCCAAATGCCCTGAAGCCGGTTTCAACTCCCCGGCCAGGGTGCGCATGAGAGTGGTCTTGCCGGCGCCATTGCGCCCCACGAGGCCCACCTTGTCTCCTGGTTGCAGGTTCAACGAGGCTCCGGTCACAAGGGTGCGGATGCCGGCTTCAATGGTGAGGTCACGGGCGAGAATCACGACGGGGAAGGGTAACCGAGCGGCCTGGCAACACGTGGTGTTGGCCGTCCGCCGCAACAACGAGCACCGCATTTCTCACCTTGCCTCTCAAGGGAAGCACCCGAGCGAAGCGATCCAGCGAGCTGGCGCCCATCGTCCATCCGGGGAACCAAGTGCCCATGAGGCTCGTTACCCGTCCGGGGAGTCGGAACATGAGCGCTGAAACAGCAAAACACGACGTGTTGGTAGTGGACGATGAGCCGATGGTACGCGAGGTCGTCACCCGCTACCTGGAACGAGATGGCCTCAATGTTCGCTCCGCCGCCGACGGCGCAGCAGCTCTCCTGGAGTTCGAAAACAATCCTCCCGACCTGGTTGTGTTGGATGTGATGCTCCCGCACGTCAACGGGCTCGATGTCCTGTCAGAGGTGAGGCGCCGCGGCGAGGTCCCGGTCATTCTGCTCACGGCCAACGGAAAGGAATCTGAGAGGGTTCGCGGGCTTGACCTGGGCGCAGACGACTACGTGGTCAAGCCATTTTCCCCTCGCGAGCTTTCGGCCCGCGTCCGGAGTGTTCTGCGTCGATCGGCCGCCACGACCGACTCCCCGATCCAGATCGGTGAACTGGTAGTCGACACCCACTCACGCAACGTCGAGGTAGCCGGATCCCAGCGTGACCTGACCCGTCGTGAGTTCGACCTGCTTGCCTTCCTGGCGGCCAATCCGGGACAGGTGTTCTCCCGTTCTCAGCTCCTCGATCAGGTGTGGGACTCCTCCGCCGAATGGCAAGACCCGGCGACGGTGACGGTCCACGTCCGCCGACTCCGGAACAAACTCGGCGACGAACCGGGGCGCTGGATCCAGACCGTGTGGGGCGTCGGTTACAGGTTCACCTCGTGAAGATCAGCTCATGAAGATCCTCGTGCCCACCGGAGCCCTGGTCCTGTTTGTTCTGCTGTCGACCGAGGTTTCCATGCAGCCCACCAGTTCCGAGCGCTTCACGTTCGTCTTGCTCTTTGGGGGCGCCGCGGCGGTGACGGTCCTCTTAGCCAAACTGTTGCCTCCATCCCTGCGGCGACTGACAAGTGTCCGCCACGCGGTGGCAGCCCCGTCGCTAATCGCCGTTGGCGTGGCGGCGGCCACAGTCATGGCATCCGCCTGGTTCATGTTCCTGTCATCGCACGACCTGAGGGTCTTTGTGGCAGCTCTGGGCCTGGGCGTTGGGTTGGCCGTGGTTCTGTCACGGGCGTTGAGCGAGCACCTGGAGGCTGATCTGCAATCGCTCAGTGATACGGCCGAGAGCCTTTCGACCGGCGATCGCACGGTCCGCACCGGTATCGACCGACCCGACGAGCTGGGACAAGTCGCCGGGGCGCTGGATTCGATGATCGACCAGCTGGCTTCCACCGAAGCAGCCAAGGCCGAAGCCGAAGATGCCCGCGAGCGTCTGCTGGCGTCACTGAGCCACGACCTGCGAACGCCCCTGACAGCAATTCGGGCTGCCGTGGAGGCCTTGCAGGACGGGGTAGCTGAAGATCCAGACCGTTACCTGGCAAGCATCGATCAGGATGTCAAGGCGATGTCAGAGCTGGTCGACGATTTGTTTCTGCTGGCTCGGCTCGAATCCGGTGCGGTCGAGTTCGAACCCATGCCGGTGGATCTGGTGGAGCTGGCGGACGAAGCGGTGGAGGCGGTGGCCCCCATGGCCGCCAGGGCCGGGATAAGCGTGAAAGTGGAGGCGTCCGATGCCATCAATGTCAACGGGGTCCCGCATGAGCTGGGCCGTGCCATCCGCAATCTGCTTGACAACGCCTTGCGCTACTCCCCCGCCGGCTCGACTGTGCGAGTAG
>Ga0255058_10002249_pt1 | contig 10679 bp, 12 predicted proteins | sample Cases_109_9_MG_FD_188637 | JGI IMG/M metagenome (GOLD analysis project Ga0255058, IMG submission 188637) | Seawater microbial communities from Amundsen Gulf, Northwest Territories, Canada - Cases_109_9 | ecosystem: Environmental > Aquatic > Marine > Gulf | place: Canada: Northwest Territories... | reverse complement strand
TGGAGGACGACCGCATGGATGCAGGACGACTGCAGGGATGCAGGAGCTAGAGCAACGCAGGAGCGGTTGCCGAGGTAGGGCAACGCAGGGAGCAGTTGCCGAGGTAGAGTCGCGTCGGGAACAGCGACCGAGATACGCGGCCGCAGCAGACAGCGGCTGAGAAATGCAGGCTAGACCATCAATGGCCGCCCGGCGCCGGAAAACGGCCGGTCCTGCGGAAATCCAGGTAATCCTGCAGGATCTGCCGGTGATCGAATACAAGCTCTGCGGGAAGCCCTTGCGGGGGGAAAACGGCCAGCTCCGCGGCATCGTCCTGCGCTGCGGGGTCGCCCCGTGATTCGGCCACGAACACCGCCGAGGCCGTGTGGGCACGAGGATCGCGTTGTGGATCGGAATAACAGCCGAGCAGTGCCCTGAGATGTACCTCCAGCGCGGTTTCCTCACGCGCCTCGCGCACGGCGGCGGCTTCAACGGTCTCACCAACCTCGACAAAGCCGCCGGGTAACGCCCACCCCAAAGGCGGGTATTTGCGCCGTATCAGCACGATCGGGCGGTCGGGGCGGTCGACCAACTCGATAATTATATCGGTCGCAAGCAAAGGCGTTGTGGGCATGATCACCGCGGTGGCCTCTTGACAGGCTACACCGAATGCCCGCTAAGACTGGCCACCGCCAGTTCACGCCGGGCCAAAATGTCACTACAATGCCCGTGTAACCGTACCGAAGAGCCGGCCGGCGTGGAACCAAGGGCACAATCGCGGTCCTTTCGATCGCGGAAGTGGGCTACACTGACCAAAGCCGGCCCGCACACACAAGGAGATACCCAATTCATGTATGAAGGCTTGATCGATCTGCCGTGGTGGGGATACGTCATCGTCGCGCTCGTTCTCACCCATATTACCATTGCCAGTGTGACCATCTTCTTACACCGTCACCAGGCACACAAGGCGCTCGAGCTGCATCCCGTGGTCAGTCATTTCTTTCGTTTCTGGCTTTGGGTAACCACCGGCCAAGTGACGCAGGAGTGGGTGGCCGTGCACCGCAAACATCACGCCAATGTCGAGGGTCCGGACGACCCACACAGCCCACAACAGGTTGGGATCAAAACGGTTTTGTGGCTGGGGATGTGGCTCTACCGCATTGAGTCGGTCAAGCGCGAAACATTGAAAAAGTACGGCTACGGCACGCCCCACGACTGGATGGAGCGCAATGTCTACAAGACCATGGATTACCTGGGTGTCGTCCTGATGCTGGGAATTGACGTGCTGCTTTTTGGGGTTGTGGCAGGATCGCTTATCTGGATCACGCAGATACTCTGGATTCCATTTTGGGCCGCGGGCGTCATCAATGGCATCGGACACTGGTGGGGATATCGCAATTATGAGCTGACCGATGTCAGCACCAACATCGTCCCCTGGGGCATTATTATCGGCGGCGAGGAATTGCATAACAATCACCACACCTACCCGAGTTCTGCCAAGTTCTCGAGCCAGTGGTGGGAGCTCGATATCGCATGGCTGTACATCCGGGCACTCGAGACATTGCGCCTTGCAACAGTGAAGAAAATCCCGCCCAAGCCTACGTTCAACCCGGAGAAGCAGAGCTGCGATCTCGAAACGGTGAAGGCCGTCGTGGCCAATCGATTCCAGGTGATGGCCGGTTTTGCGCGCGATGTTCTCAAACGCGTACACCGCGAGGAGTTGAAAAAGGCGAATCCGGCTGATCGCGACGGTTGGATGTCGTTGAAGCGGGCCAAGCGTTTGATGCTGCGTGAGGCGACTTTGCTTGATGACGCCAGCCGCAGATGGCTGGCCGAGGCGCTGGAGGGCTACAAGTCGCTGCAAACAGTCTACGTCATGAAGCAAAAGTTGCAGGCGATCTGGCAACGCTCTGCCGCAACACACGAGCTGTTGTTACAGGCGCTCGATGACTGGTGCCGACAAGCCGAGGCGACGGGTATCCACGCGCTGCGGGAGTTCTCCCACAAGCTGCGGACCTACTCGCTTACGCCGGCCACCCCGTGATTGCCGTCTACCTCAAAAGCCAAAACCAAGCGCGCCGCCTTGGGTGATCGCCGCTGCGTGGAACGTTGCGCTGATTGGGTAGCCCAAGAACAGGGCATTTAGCGACTCGTTAGATCGCGTTTGACAGGCGCCGGTGCAACGGGCTGGTACGTGGAAAGTGTGCCAGCAAAAATTCCATCTGATCCGCCAGCACACGCTTGCCCTGCAAGAACACGTACTCCGCGTGCGTCGGCACGAAAGGCACGGCGAGCAGCTCCATGCTCACGTCTTCCGGTGTTTGCCCCGCTTTATGATTATTGCATCGCCGGCATGCCGTCACGACATTGTTCCACGTATCCGTGCCACCCGCGCTCAGCGGCATCACATGATCGCGCGAGAGTGCTCGTGGGGGGAACTGGCCGCCGCAGTACATACACAAGTGTACATCGCGGGCAAACAAGGCGGGGTTACTCAGCGGCGGAACATAGTGCTCACGCGCCTTCAGCAATGCGTGCGTATTGCCGTGGGTGGCAACAATACTGTTGACCTCGACCACGCTCCGGCATCCAGAGATCGCATTGTGCCCACCGTGCACGCGATATAAGAGCACGCCGCAGCTGTAAGCAACTTGGTCAAGATAATAAGCGCGAACCGCTTCCCTGAAATCGATCCACTCCAACGGCATTCCCGAGACATCGGTCCGCAATACCTGCTGACTCAAAGCATACACGGCTGAAACCTTAACGCAGTTAGACAACTATTCGGTCTTTATGCCAGAAAAACAAGCGGTTGTACATACCCGTAGCGCTCCTGCCCGTACCTTAGCCCCCGGCCCGCTCCGCCGCGGCCGGGCGATCTCTGCGCCGAGCAAGACCCCCGAGCCCGTGCCGAGGCAAATGACCCGCCCTCTAACGACAAAGCCCGGTATAACCGGGCTTTGCTCGTGTCGACCGACAGTGTGGCGACGCTGGCTCACTTGATCTTGGCTTCCTTGTAGATAACGTGTTTGCGGATCACCGGGTCGAACTTCTTGATCTCGAGTTTTTCCGGCATCGTACGCTTGTTCTTTGTGGTGGTGTAGAAATGCCCGGTTTTGGCACTCGATACAAGTCGGATCTTCTCACGCACTGCCATGTCCCTGACCTCCGAATCGTGTTAGACCTTCACACCGCGGGCACGCATGTCTGCCAACACCGCGTCAATGCCCTTCTTGTCGATAATGCGCAAGCCCTTGCTCGATACGCGCAGTCGCACCCAGCGCTTCTCGCTCTCGACCCACAGGCGCCGGTCATGCAGATTGGGCAGAAAACGGCGCTTCGTTTTGTTGTTGGCATGCGAGACGTTATTTCCAGTAACCGCACGCTTACCTGTGACTTGACACACTCTAGCCAACGTCGTTACTCCCTGATCTTCAGCGCCATCACACCAAGTAAAAAGTCCCCAGCAAAGCGCAGTAGCACGGCTGCTGACGGGCCCTGCGCTGAGCGCGGGGTTATACCAGAATCAGCCACTGATAGTCCAGATCAGACGACCACGGGGCGATAACGGGCTCATTCCGCTGCTGTCCCCGAAGCTCCGAGCCTAGCCCAATACCCCTGGATCGCAATGGGTTCGGATGGGGGGCTAGAGCAATCCACGCTCGCTGAACGACACCGTCTGCCGGTCACCGATGACCACGTGGTCCAGCACCCGCACATCGACAAGCCCCAAGGCTTCTTTGAGGCGCGCCGTCAACACCTCGTCCGCCTGACTCGGCTCGGCGACCCCGGAGGGATGATTATGCGCCAGAATAACCGCGGCCGCATTATGAAACAGTGCCCGCTTGACGATCTCGCGGGAGTACACGGCGGTACCGTTTATGGTGCCGTGGAAGAGCTCCTCGAACGCCAACACGCGGTGTCGATTATCGAGAAACACGCAGCAGAATACCTCATGCTCGCGGTCCCCAAGACGCACGTGCAGATAGTTCTCGGCATCCTTGGCCGATGAGAGCGTGGCCCCCCGGCGCAGCTCCTCGCCAAGATGACGGCGGCTCATCTCCATTGCCGCTTGCAGCTGCGCATATTTGGCCTCACCCAAGCCGGGGGTGGCGCAAAACACCTCGCGGCTCGCCGCCAGCAGTTCGCGCAAGCCACCACAGCGCTGCAGCAGCTCCCGCGCAAGGTCCACAGCGGTCTTCCCCGCCACGCCAGTTCGCAGGAAAATCGCCAGTAGTTCCGCGTCGGAAAGGGCCTCGGACCCTTTTATGAGCAGTTTTGCCCGTGGCCTTTCGGCTATGGGCCAGTCCGTGATCGGCATCGGGTGACTCCGTTTGTTTGTGTCACGCGGCGTAGGCCAAGTAAACTCTATCATATGGGATCACTTAGCAATAAACACTTGGTGCTCGGCGTTACCGGGGGCATTGCCGCTTACAAAAGTGCCGATCTCGCACGGCGCCTCCGCGAGCTGGGAGCCGAGATCCGGGTTGTCATGACGCGGGCGGCAACAGAGTTCATCACACCGTTGACCATGCAGGCGGTCAGCGCCAACCCCGTGCGCCTGCACATGCTCGATGCCGAGGCCGAATCGGGCATGAGCCACATCGAGCTCGCGCGCTGGGCCGATGCCGTAATCGTCGCGCCGGCCAGTGCCAATTTCATCGCCAAGATGGCGCATGGGCGCGCCGATGATCTCCTCAGCACGCTGTGTCTCGCCACAGAGGCCGTGGTTGCGCTGGCGCCGGCGATGAACCAGCAGATGTGGGAAAACCCAGCCACCCAGGACAACCTTGCGAGGGTCAAGCAAAACGGGGTACGGGTGTTCGGGCCGGCGCAGGGAGCGCAGGCCTGTGGCGAAACCGGACCGGGGCGTCTGCTCGAGCCGACGGAGATAGCGGCGCGGACCGCAGAGCTGTTTTCGACAGGCGCCCTTGATGGCCGGCATGTGCTCGTCACCGCCGGTCCGACCTGGGAGGCCCTCGATCCAGTGCGCGGCATCACAAATCGCAGCTCGGGGAAAATGGGCTATGCTGTAGCTGCGGCCGCGCTTGAGGCGGGCGCGAGCGTGATTTTGGTGTCCGGGCCCACGGCGCTTGAAGATCCTGAGGGCGTGACAACCGTGCACGTGCGCAGCGCGCAGGAGATGCTGGAGGCTGTGCATGCGCAGGCAAACAATATAGATATCTTCATCGCTGTCGCTGCGGTGGGTGACTACCGGCCCGAGACGGTTGCGCCGCAGAAAATAAAGAAACATTCGGATACTCTGACCATCAAGCTTGTGAAGAACCCGGATATCCTGGCGAGCGTGGCGGCGCTATCGCCCGCACCGTTCACTGTGGGATTCGCCGCCGAAACCGAAAATCTGGAGCATCACGCGCGCAAAAAGCTGCTCGACAAACGCATCGATCTAATCGTCGCCAACGACGTGCGAGTCGGTAGCGCCGGATTCGATTCGGACTACAACCAACTGCTCCTGATAGACAAGAACGGCGTGATCGAGTTACCGCGGGCACGCAAGATCCGGCTTGCTCGCGCCCTTATCCAGCGCGTCGCCGGCAAGTATCATGCAAAAAGTACAGCTCAAGATTCTCGATACGCGCATCGGTAAGGAATTCCCGCTGCCGCGCTACGTTACCGGCGGCGCCGCGGGTGTGGATATCATTGCTTGCATCGACAAGCATTTGCGAATCGATCCGGGTGAAACCCACCTCGTGTCTACGGGCATGGCTATCCATATTTCCGATCCGCAACTGGCAGCAGTGCTACTGCCGCGGTCGGGCCTGGGACATAAACACGGAATTGTGCTTGGTAACCTGATTGGACTGATCGACTCCGACTACCAGGGCCAGGTGTTTGTTTCCTGTTGGAACCGTGGGCACGAGAACTTCGTCATCGAGCCCGGTGACCGCATCGCACAGATGGTATTCGTCCCGATTGTGCGGGTGGAGTTTGAAATCGTCGAGGAGTTTGCACAAAGCCCTCGTGGGGACGGGGGCTTCGGTCACACCGGGCGCAAGTAGAACATGTTCGCGAGGCGATGTTTAATCAAGGGAGCTAAAGTGGGACGACGGGCCAGAGCGCAAGACCCGGACCTGATAGGCGTGTGTGCCGATACGCTGCTCGGCGCAGCACCCAGGAAACCCGCTAAGCGTCATCGCGAATTTCATTCGTGCTCACAATGACCACAACTTGGACAACCGGCTACGATCTTTCGCCCCTGATCTGCGCAGCAGCACTGCTCACCGAGACAACCATCGCACGGTAGGTAGCGTTACACTATGATTGATGCCAACGTTCGCTGGTGTATGACAACCTAAGTATCGACAAACATGACCTCGCTCAATAAGCTTACAACACGCTATGCCTTTGTCCTTGTGTTGTGCTTGTCGCTTGCCATCCTTGCCGGGTATCGCGTGCTGCAGGAAGCACAGCGAGAGAAAGTCGTGCTCCTGGCCAATACTGCCGCCATGCAGATCACCGATGTCATCAAACAAAACCGGAACGTTCTGTACAAGATCTCCAGGCGCGCCGATGTGGTTAGATCGGTACGTCTGGGAAAATTTGCGGCCCTCGATGAGAAAGCTGACAGCCTCGGCTCGCTGCTTCCTTATGCGCAGAGAGTTCGCTTCTTGCCAGACTCAGTAACCCCTGACCCGACGAGCACACCACCGCTCACACAGGCCTGTGTCGCGTTCATTCACCGCACGCAGGATCAACAGCGCCCGCCGCGTTCGGAGTTCCATCTGCTTGGCAAACGATATGAGCACTTCGATCTGGCGGAACCGATAACAAATGCGCAAGGGCAGATTAGAGGGTATGTGCACGCGAGTATTTCCAGTGCCCCCATACGGGGCATTCTCCGGCGCCTGGAATCCAAAACCCATTACCTGGAGCTGCGACAAACCGCGGGGCGTGGCCGCGGCTCCTCGCCACAGGTGGTGATGAGGCTTGGCAATGCCCGTCACGCGATGGGCAGTACGCCCCGGTCCCGCTCGAGCGTCGATACAGCGTGGGCAAGTGTGACGACGATGCTTGGTGCTATTGGCGCCCTCTCTTCCCACGAGTCCGTGACCATTCCCATTGCCGATACAACATGGACTCTCGTATTTTGGCCACGCGTGGACGCGGCGCCGCTGTTTACCGGGAAACGGCTCATGCTGCTGCTGGTGATCATCGTGGCAGCGCTTGCACTGCTGGCGGCGAGCCTGAACCTCTCGTGGAGGGTAGTGGCTTTTGTGAACCATGACATAAAGTCCCTGGCCCGGATCTTCAGAGACATACGCGAGGATTCGATCAGAGCGAACTACCCGATGGAACTCTCGGAGTTCGGAAAGATCTTCAAGTATCTGCGCGACTCCGGCAAGGAAATGGTAATCGAGAAGAGTATTTTCAAAGATATGGGGCTCGTGGATCACCTGTCCCAACTCAACAACCGGCGCCACTTTGAGAAGAAGCTCAGAGAACTCTTTGACACGACAAAAACGAGCGGATACTCCTCCGTCCTCATTATCGATCTGGACCATTTTAAATCGGTTAATGACCGTTTCGGTCATGATGCCGGCGATGCCTTGATCGTCAAGTTCGCCAACGCACTAAAAAAACATGTGCGCCAGACCGATTTTCTGGCGCGCCTCGGCGGCGATGAGTTCTGCGTGATCTACGCCTACACCGACCTGCAGCGGGCCGCACAACTGGCCGAACGGCTGCGCCAAGAGCTCCCGCGCGACCTGCCTCTCACGGGGGAGACGGTCCACCGGCTACGGTGGACCGGCGGGCTGAGCGTCATGTGTGACGATGACGAGAAGAGCGATAATGTCCTGTGGCGTGCCGACCAGGCGCTGATCCAGGCCAAGAAGGCCGGGCGCAACACCACTCGGGTAGTGGGTCCGGCGTCCGTGCCGCTCCAAAAAAAGAAAAGCCAGTCGAGCTAAGGAAAGCCGACAAGAAGGTTCCCTCCCCGAGAAACCTACGGTACGCTTGCGTGGCGTCCCCGGTCTTAGCGCGAAGACCACGGCCAGCGGTGGGTGGGCGCGCGCGCTCAGCACGAAGGTATATCCTATGGCTCTGTCAGAAAACGGTTCTTCACACTCGGTGCAAGCGGCCGAGCTGCCGGCCGAGATTTTCAAGGCCTACGACATTCGCGGCGTTGTAGAGACTACGCTCACGCCCGGGATCGTGGAGCGCATCGGGCATGCTATCGGCAGTGAGGCGCGCTCCCGCGCGCAGCGCGCGGTCGCCGTGGGACGTGACGGGCGCCTGTCGGGGCCGGGCCTGGTCGCCGCCCTGAGCCGCGGGTTGGCGCGGGCCGGGTGCGAGGTCATCGACATCGGGATGGTGCCCACACCGGTGTTGTACTTCGCCACCTATCATCTGGGCACCCACTCCGGAATTAGCGTCACCGGCAGCCATAACCCGCCGGAGTACAACGGCCTCAAAATAGTCCTCGCGGGGGAAACGTTGGCAGCTGGCGCGATCCAGGATCTGCGGCGGCGATGCATGGAGTCTGACCTCGTCGATGGGCCAGGCTGTATTACCCAGGCCGATGTGCGCGAGGCCTATCTGGAACGTATTACCTCGGATGTGAGCCTCGCGCGCACGATGAAAGTGATCGTCGACTGCGGTAATGGTGTGGCCGGCAGCATGGCCCCGGAGCTGTTGCGCCGGCTGGGATGCGAGGTGGAGGAGCTTTATTGCGAGGTCGATGGCCACTTTCCCAATCACCATCCGGACCCCGGGCAACCCGCTAACCTGGCCGATCTCATCGCAGCCGTAAAACGCCGCCCGGTCGACATCGGAATCGCTTTCGACGGCGACGGGGATCGCCTCGGCGTGGTATCACCGGACGGTGAAATCATATGGCCCGACCGCCAGATGATCCTTTTTGCCCGTGATGTCCTCTCGCGCCACGCCGGTGCTGAGATTATCTATGACGTCAAGAGCACCCGTGCGCTGGACGCGGTCATCCTCGAGGAGGGTGGCCGGCCGGTCATATGGAAGACCGGCCATTCTTTCATCAAGGCCAAGCTCAAGGAATCGGGGGCTTTGCTCGCCGGCGAGATGAGCGGGCATATCTTCTTCAAGGAAAGATGGTACGGTTTTGATGATGCGATTTATGCGGCCGCGCGGCTGCTGGAGCTGATCTCGCACGACACGCGTGCCCCCGCGGAGATCTTCGCGACGTTGCCCAATACCGTTAACACCCCGGAGCTGCATCTGGAGATGAAAGAAGGCGAGCACCACGCCTTGATCAAGGAGCTTGTGGCGCAAGCGGATTTCCCCGGCGCCAAGATCACGACGATCGACGGCCTGCGCGTAGATTTCGACGATGGCTTCGGGCTGGTGCGGGCCTCCAACACCCAGCCCGTGCTGGTCTTTCGCTTCGAGGGCACCAGTCGCGCGGCGCTGGCGCGCATCCAAGGCCAGTTCAAGGCCCTGCTGAGCGGCCTGCGAGGCGATCTGACACTGCCGTTTTGAATGCCGCGGTATTGCCGCGCTCGAAAACATGCCCCGCAGGCGTCACTGCATTCATGAGGATGCGAGCCCGGATATTGCATCACTCACAGCAGAGATCCCAGAGGTCACAGACGACTACATGGACGTACGACTCCAGGGATGGAAGACGACTGCAGGGATGCAGGAGCTAGAGCAACGCAGGGAGCAGTTGCCGAGCTCGCGCTGCTCGGCTGGTTGTTTGGCGGCGGCTCGGGCGTCGTCTGGGCGGCAGTGACCGGCATCATGGTGCTCGTGCGCTGGCCGCGCGCCTCGGCACTGAACAAACTTGACCATTATCAGGGCGGCCTGCTGCGCCGCATCCTTATGCCCGGTGGGCGGATACCGGATTCGTGGATACTGAGCACGCACCCACGCTCGCAGGAACGCATACGGCGACCTACCGAGCTGGCCGAAACCTGGCCTCGGCCGGTCGAGGCGCTGGCACTGGTAGAAAACCCCTTTGATTTTCCAGATGAGCGGCTGGCGCTGCGCCGCCTGCCGTGGTGGTATCTAAGCCGGCTGGAGCACTAGCCCGCTCGCGTCGGCGCGCAGTACGTCAGATCACGTTCACGTCTTGGGCAGCGTCACTCCGATCTGCCGCATATACTTCCCGGCGCGGTCTTTGTACGAGGTCTCGCACTCCTCATCGGCTTCCAGGAAGATCACCTGCGCCACCCCCTCGTTCGCATACATCTTGGCAGGAAGCGGGGTCGTGTTGGAGAACTCCAACGTAGCGTAGCCTTCCCACTCGGGCTCGAACGGGGTCACATTGACGATGATGCCGCAACGGGCGTATGTGCTTTTCCCCACGCAAAGTGTCAAGATGTTTCGCGGGATGCGAAAGTACTCCACCGTGCGCGCCAGTGCAAAGGAATTGGGCGGGATAATGCAAACATCGCCCTCAAAATCGACAAAACTCGTGTCATCGAATTGCTTCGGATCCACGATGGCGGAGTTGATGTTCGTGAAAATCTTGAATTCGTTGGAACAGCGAATGTCGTATCCGTAACTTGAGGTGCCAAACGACACGACGCGACCATTACCATTCTGCTTTATCTGGTTTGGCTCAAACGGCTCGATCATGCCGTGCTCTTCGACCATACGTCGAATCCATTTGTCGGACTTGATGCTCATCTCTTCGTGATTCGTGATTGCTGATTGCTGATTGGTGATTGGTGATTAGTTGTTGGTAACAGTTCAACAATTAA
>Ga0255058_10002248_pt1 | contig 10681 bp, 9 predicted proteins | sample Cases_109_9_MG_FD_188637 | JGI IMG/M metagenome (GOLD analysis project Ga0255058, IMG submission 188637) | Seawater microbial communities from Amundsen Gulf, Northwest Territories, Canada - Cases_109_9 | ecosystem: Environmental > Aquatic > Marine > Gulf | place: Canada: Northwest Territories... | reverse complement strand
CCCGAGATTTCTAAATACGATCTTTCCTCTATCAACTACGTGGTCAGCGGCTCCGCTCCCCTGCCGGTGGAGATCATGAACCGCTTTGAACAACTGACCGGCAGCGTAATCCTGGAGGGCTTCGGCCTCACCGAGTCGTCGCCCGTGACCCACGTGAACCCAGTTAAAAGTAAACGCAAGGCGGGCAGCATTGGTATTGCCCTCCCCTCCACAGACGTTCGGATCATGGACCTGGAGACCGGCACAAAAGAGGAGCAGGTAGGGCAGACTGGGGAATTGGCGATCAAGGGCCCGCAAGTAATGAAGGGCTATTGGAATATGCCCGAAGAAACCGCCGAGACCCTCAAGGATGGCTGGCTCTATACTGGAGACATTGCTCACATTGATGAAGATGGCTTTGTCTTCATCGTCGACCGCAAGAAAGACATGATCATTGCCGGTGGTTTCAACATCTATCCACGAGATATTGATGAAGTCCTCTATGAACATCCTAAGATTGCCGACGCGGTAACCATTGGTGTTCCTGATGAATACCGGGGCGAGACCGTCAAGGTTTTCGTGGTGCTCAAGCCGGGACAAACTCTTACCGAAGAAGAGGTCATTGCCCACTGTAAGGAAAAACTCGCAGCCTACAAGCTTCCCCGTCTGGTGGAATTTCGCGAGGAGTTACCCAAAACCATGGTAGGTAAGGTGCTGCGCAAGGAGTTGCGCGCCGAAGAACTGCGCAAGATCGAAGATGTAAAAGAGGGTTGAACTCTTTTGTTGAGTAGGGCCGGCCTCTGTGGCGGCCAACCCAACAAAATCCCCCCTTTATCCCCCCTTTATCAAAGGGGGGATTTTGTTATTAACTGTGAAAGGATTATTTGGCGGGTGCGGAGACCCGCCCTACTTTTTTTGGGGTAGACTCACCCCTACATTTTGGTAGATTTGGCCTTTGGCCTTAGTCCACCCTACAAATAATGGATAGAATATATGGTAGGGTGGATTAAGCGAAGCGAATCCACCAATAAGCTGGACAAGGACCAACGTTATGCCAACTGTAGAAGTCGACGGACGAGCAATTCACTACCTGACCGGGGTCAATGGAGTAGCCCCTGAGAGGCGTAGCATCGTGTTTGTCCACGGAGCCGGTGGCAATGGCATGGTCTGGCAGAACCAACGGAGAGGTCTGGATCGGGGAGTAAACACCATCTGCCTGGATCTTCCAGGCCATGGTCAAAGTCATGGCGCAGGCTGCACCACAATTGCTGAATATGGCCGTTGGCTCATACGCTTCATGCAACGGTTGGAATTGAGTGGGCCCATTCTTGCCGGCCATTCCATGGGCGGGGCCGTGGTTATCGAGGCGGCTATCGAATACCCTGAGGAGATGGATGGCCTGATACTCATTGGCAGTGGGGCAGGGCTCAGGGTCAGTTCCGAAATTTTCCAAGGAATAGAAGCCAATTTTGAGGCCACGGCATCGCAGTTGGTGCAGTGGTGCTACGGGCCTGGGACCTCAGATAAAGTCGTCAAGTGGGGCTTGGAGCAACTGCTTGCTGAGCAGCCGGAAGTCATACTGGATGATTTCAAGGCCGGCAATGAGTTTGATAGACTGAGTAAAATCAGCAATATCAAACATCCTGCCCTTGTAGTCTGCGGGAGTGAGGACATTATGACACCTCCCAAATACTCCCACTACCTTGCCGATAATCTCCTGCGAGCCACCTTGAGGATCATTGAAGGGGCAGGCCACATGGTGATGGTGGAGAATCCTTTCAAGGTAAATGCTTCGATATTGAAGTTTTTAGCATCTTTGTAGCTATCATATGGGCATAGGGCATGGGGCATAGAGCATGGGGTAAAAGAGTTGATAAGCTTGCCCCATGCTGTCTGCTGTTCTATGATCCTCTTGCCAACCGATAGCAACCCTTGATAAAATAACAGAATGCGGTTGTTTGAACGCGGAGAACTTACCCAAATTCGAGAATAGATAATGGCAGGCAAAGACTACTACAAAATCCTTGGTGTGAGTAAGGATGCCAGTGACGATGACCTAAAGAAAGCCTATCGGAAGCTGGCAATGAAATACCACCCTGACCAAAACCAAGGAGACGAACAGGCAGAGGAGAGCTTCAAAGAAGTAAATGAAGCGTACGCTGTGCTCAGCGATAAGGAAAAGCGTCGCCAGTACGATATGTTCGGCGCTGACGGCTTTCAACAGCGTTTTAGCCAGGAAGACATTTTTAGTAATTTCGATTTCGGCCAAGTGTTCAGGGAATTCGGTTTTGGCTCAGAGGATGTGGTAGGCCGCATTTTCGGAGGAATGGGTGGAAGACGAGTCTTCGGTAGAGGTGGAGGTGGTTATTCTTCTGGCGGTCCTTTCGGCCGCACTGCTCAGCAGCCCCAAAAAGGCACCGATCTGGTTATGGACATGCAGGTGAGCTTGAAAGAAGCGGTTTTTGGCGGGTCCAAGGTGGCAGGTTTCAACAAAGGCGCCGGGGTGGAGCGAGTTACGGTGAAAATCCCACCTGGAATCTCTTCCGGCAAGAAGCTTCGCATTGCTGGAAAAGGACAGCAAGGTGCCTGGGGAGGACCCGCGGGTGACATACTTATCAAGATTGTGGTTGCGCCTCACCGGGTCTTCGACCGTAAAGGCGACAACCTCATTATAAGTCGGGAGATCACTCTCACCCAGGCGGTTTTGGGTACACAGATAGAAGTCCCCACTCTTGATAACAAGACGCTCAGTCTCAAAGTGCCCCCAGGAACTCAGAGCCAGACGCGATTGCGGCTCAAGGGTCACGGCGTACCTCGGTTCAATAAGACGGGCAGGGGTGATCTTTACGTAAAGATTATCGTGCGTCTACCTAAGTCCCTGACTTCAGAACAGGAAGAGCTATTTAAACAACTCGCTGACCAAGGTCTATAGCTAGGGAAATTGAGGTATGCACCTCCATTAAATCCAAATATCTAAATTCGAAATCCGAAACAAATCCTAATGACCAAAATCCTAATGACCAAAATTTCAGTTCAATGGAGTCTACTGTTTTGAACATTTGTAAATTCGAATTTTGAATTTGTTTCGTGCTTCGTGCTTCGAATTTCGCATTTCCTGCAATTGCCTACAGTACAAAGATATCACGGCAATATCGAAAATGCCCCAGCTAGATCAAGAAACGCTCCTCCCGGCGGCGGTGGATTTCCTCTACCTGATGGACCGGAGCTATCCACGTGCTTCCAGCCTTCAAATGGTGGGGAATCGCTACAATCTTGATGGGCTGCACCGCGATTTGTTGCATCGCGGTATTTTTGCTCGGGAGGAAGCGAAGCAAAGACGTAAGCGTCTTGTAGGCCCTGAACAGCTGGTTGATCGCAAGTTGCTGGTGGACGGCCACAATGTCCTGATTACCACAGAAAGCGGTTTGGCAGGACGGCCGCTCATTGCTGCCAATGACGGCTTGATTCGTGATGTGGCCGGCATTTCCCACCGGTATCGTATCTCTTCCTTAACACATGAAGCGATAGACCACATTTTCCGATTACTCCACCGACACCCACCAGGTGAAACCATTTTTTTTCTAGATGCTCCCATTCGTCAGAGCGGCGAACTCGCTGCTATATTTCGCTCCGCTTTAAAGAGTTGGAATTTGACCGGTGATGCTCAGGCCCTTAAGGTACCTGAGAAACAGCTTATAGGTGGTAAGGGCATTGTGGCCAGCAGCGATTCTGCCATTCTGGATGGAGTCGAACAAGGATTTGACCTTGCTGCTGCAGTCATTAAGTCCCTCCCTCAAAGGTTCGATTTCATTGACTTTACATCTTTGGTTTAAGTTGCAGAGCGCCAACCGCATAGCGTCAATTATCCATCTTGTCTCTTTTCACGTTATGCTCTATGCGCTATGCTCTATGCGGCAAGGCATAGACTGAGTATCGGAGAAAGCAAGCAGTCCATGGTTGAGCTGGATTCAGTTATTAAAACTTACACTTTGGGCCAGCAGCGCATTGTGGCCGTAAATGACGTTTCACTCACCATTCAGCCCGGTGAATTCGTGGCTATCATGGGCAAGAGTGGTTGTGGCAAGACCACCCTTTTGGGTTTGATCGGCGGGCTGGACCGGCCCGACAGTGGCACGATCAGCGTGAATGGAGAGGAAATATCCCAACTGACCGACGCGGATTTGACCCGCTATCGCCGCGACCAGGTGGGGATTATTTTCCAGTTTTTCAATTTAATACCTATCCTTACTGTTGCTGAAAACGTGGCTCTTCCCTATAGCCTTCAAGGAAAATCAGAGAGAGAGATTCAAGCTCGAGTGCAAGAACTGCTCAGCGATGTGGACCTTGTGGAGCGTCAGACTCACTATCCTCACGAGATTTCCGGCGGCGAAATGCAAAGGGTGGCTATTGCCAGGGCTCTGATAAACAAGCCGCAACTGGTATTGGCGGATGAACCTACCGGGAATCTTGACTCGCGCACCGGCCATCAGGTCATGGAGACAATGGCCAGACTCAGTGAGCAACACCGCACCACTGTTGTCCTCGCCACTCATAGCAGCGAAGCCGCCTCCTATGCCACCCGGAAACTGCACATGCGAGACGGCAGCCTCAGCTCCGAAGAGGCAGGCAGGGAGGATACCTAACCCTTCTTTACAAGAGAAGTTTGGCCCAATCGAATACGGATGTGGGAGCTGAGGAAATTCCAAATCACAAATGACAATCCGAAACAAATTCGAATTTTCAAAATTTGTCCTTCGGACTCCCCACCCTGCGGGCGGGTCCCCAGTTTCAAATGACCAAAACATTGTGGCCAAAGTTTAAGCTAAATCGTTTCGAACATTTGGATATTGGGATTTGGGATTTACGGCTTCTGCATAAAATTACGACCAATGCAAAGTTTCCTGCGGTCAAGACTTGTCTGGAGGCGGCATGATCCGGCTGTGGCGTTGGTTCTGTCTTAGGCACTTGATAAGCTATAAAGGCCGTGCTCTCCTTTGTTTGCTGGGCGTGGCACTGGGGGTTGCAGTGTTTGTGGGGATCAAAACTGCGGCCTCCAGCGCCATGAACTCCTTCCAGGATACGGTGACTTCACTAGTCGGCACTACTCAACTTCAGGTGACAGGTCAGGGAACTGGCTTTCCTGAGGAACTCTATGCAATGGTAGCCTCCACAGATGGCGTGCGTGCAGCTACGCCGGTTTTAGAGTTCAATGTCTTAGCATCACCGCCACTGGACGAGCCCCTCCTGATGCTGGGGATTGACGTCTTCAGTGACCAGGAATTTCGCCAGTATCATTTCGTGGACTCCAAACAAGGAACCGGAGCCATTCTTTCTTTTCTCACCGAACCCGGCGCCATTGCACTAACCGAAAAATTCGCCCAGCGACACGGTCTCAAGGTAGATGACCAACTGGAGGTCCTCTCCGGCTCCCGGCGATTGACCTTTACCCTGAGGGCACTGCTGAAGCTCAGGGGTCCGGCTCGCGCTCTAGAAGGCAACGTCGCCCTGGTTGATATTGCCACCGCCCAGGAGGCCTTTGATCGGATAGGGCGCCTTGATCGCATCGATCTGCTTTTAGAAGAAGATGCATCCTCCGAGGAGGTTCGCGAACAACTACAGAAGCTTTTGCCCGCTGATGTGACGGTGGAGCCACCGCAAAAGCGTCTGGGGCGGATAGAGGAAATGGTCAACGCTTATCGGCTTAACCTTCTCGCCCTCAGCTTGATCGCCCTGTTTGTGGGTATTTTTCTAATTTACAACGCTGTCGCCTTTGCAGTGAGCAAACGGCGCTATGAAATCGCCATGCTTCGGGTGCTCGGGGCTCAACGGTGGCAAATACTTGGACTTTTCTTGGGTGAGGCGCTCATCGTAGGGCTGCTGGGGGCTATTATTGGAGTGGGATTGGGCCTGGTGATGGCGAAGTTTGCTCTCAAGGCCATGGCGCAGACTATAAGTGAGCTTTATCTATTAGTCCGTGCTGAGACCCTTAGCCTGTCGCCGCTGACTATCTTCCTGGGCGCAGGGGCAGCGTTGGGTGTAGCCCTGCTGGGTGGGCTGTTTCCTTCCCTTGAGGCCAGCCGTACTCTACCAAGGGAGGCTCTCTATCGGGGCACCCTGGAGAGGCGGCTGCATATGAATATCGGCAAGATCTCTCTAGTGGGGACTGTAATCTTGGGACTGGGTTATCTGTGCAGCCGGCAGCCGCCGGTTGACGGGATGCCGCTCTTTGGATTTGTTGCGGCTTTTTTGATTCTGGCAGGATTTTCTTTTTTGACCCCAGCCAGCGTTCTCCTGGTGAACCGGGCTCTGGCGCCAGGGCTGAGAGGACTCTTCAAACTGGAAGGCGAGATGGCCAGTCGTTACCTCGGTCGGTCTCTCAATCGCTCGGCGGTTGCCATTGCTTCTCTGATGACGGCACTTGCCATGCTCATCAGCATTTCCATCCTGATTCTCAGCTTCCGGCAGACCGTAGTAGTTTGGACGGAGCAGATCATTGCCGCCGACCTCTACATATCTCCTGCGGTGCGACTCACCGGCCAGCGCGGCGGGCTGCCCCCTGAACTGGTGGAGTCTCTACCGCAGCTACCCGGATTCCTGGCCATGGAGCGTCTAAGCGAATATCCAATTCGTATCGGTGAGGTCCCGGTGCTCCTGGACATCACCGACCTGGAGGTGAAAGAAAGGTACAGCCGAATTATGTATCAGCACGGCTCCTCCAAAGATATCCTCCGTCGCTGCCGGGAACTGGGCCAGGTCTCAATTTCAGAAGTTCTCTCCAACCGGCTGGGCCTCAAAGAAGGGGATGAGCTCGAGTTACCTACCCCCCGCGGTATACAGAGACTGGTCATTGCCGGAGTTTTCTATGATTACCGCACTGAGGGGGGCATGGTAATCATGGACCGGTCCACCTATCACCGCTACTGGCCTGAGGAACGCAGGTACACCTCGGTGGGACTCTATCTCAAATCTGATGCCGATCCAGAGCAGGCACGCAAGCTAATTAGGAACCAGCTAAAAAAGAGCCAGGAGGTCTTCATTAGCAGTAACAGAGAACTACGGCAAGAAATTCTGCGGATTTTTGATCAGACCTTCTCGATTACCTATGCCTTGCAGATAATCGCTATGGTTGTGGCGATATTTGGTATTGTGAACACCCTGATCCTTCTGGTCACGGAGCGCGAACGCGACATCGGCGTTCTCAAGGCTGTGGGAGCGACCAGCCGGCAAGTGCAGAAGATGACCTTGTTGGAGGCTGGACTCATGGGACTGATTAGTTTCGTGTTGGGAGCAGTAAACGGTATACTTCTTTCTTTGCTGCTTATTTTTGTAATCAATAAGCAATCCTTCGGCTGGACGATTCAGTTTAGTGTTCCGGGGGCGATGTTTGCCAAGACCCTAATTTTAGTTCTGGCCTGTGCTTTGGTTGCCGGACTTTTCCCAGCCCGAGCCGCAGCGAGAAAGAATGTTAGTGAAGTCATGAGGCTAGAGTAAGGCGAGAAAGGGAAACAAATTCGTAGTCTTCTTTTATACTTTTCTCGCCTTCTTCAAATTGTAGCAAAGAGAACATTACGTTTGATATTGGCAGAGAAAGGTAAGATTTTGCGGCAATGTTTGAAGCGTGGGGGATGGCCCGTGGGTTGCCTGGTGGCAGTGATGCTGTTAGCAAGTTTCATTACCGTCGTCCATGGGCAGGAGGAAGGGCAAGCATTTCGTCGGGCGCTGCCAGGATATGTCTACCGCTTTCCTGCCGACCATGCAGCTCATCCAGATTTTCGCACTGAATGGTGGTATTACACAGGACATCTCACCACCGGAAAAGGGCGCAACTTCGGGTTTCAGCTTACCTTTTTTCGCCATGCTCTCCGGCCGCCATCGACAGAATCCCAATCGCGTTGGTCCATGCATACTCTCTATTTCGTCCATTTCGCCATAACAGATGAAGATGGGAATAGCTACCGCTTCCAAGAGAAGGTAAGCAGGGGGGCTTTGAATATGGCTGGAGCTGACCCTGAGACTTACCACGTCTGGGTACAAGACTGGGAAGTGCGGTTGCAGGAGAAAATACACAGACTCAAGGCCGGGAAGGAGGACATGGGAATAGATCTGACTCTGGTACCGGCCAAGGGAGCCGTGATTCATGGTAACAATGGAGTAAGCCAGAAGGCGGTGGGTGAAGGCTATGCTTCCCACTATTACTCGCTGACGAGGATGAAAACCATGGGGGTACTTCACTGGCAGGGCCACTCATATGAGGTGACAGGGCAGGCCTGGATGGACCACGAGTTTGGTTCCAATCAACTGCGGGACTACCAGGTGGGTTGGGATTGGTTCAGCGTACAGTTGGATAAGCAAACTGAACTGATGCTCTACATTATTCGACATCGTAGCGGGCAGGCCGACCCAACTTCCAGTGGGACTTTGATCCACCCGGACGGTAGTTCTGAACACTTGCTCTTGTCCACTTTTCAGGTAGAGACTCTGGGGTCTTGGCGCAGCAAAAAGAGTGGAACCATCTATCCGTCAGGGTGGCGGTTAACGGTGCCTGGTAAGAAACTGGAATTGAAGTTGGTCCCCACAGTAAAAGATCAGGAGTTAACGACGCGAAAGAGCACCCTGGTCAATTACTGGGAGGGCAGTGTCCGAGTCAAAGGTAGCTTTGATGGAAAGAAGGTTCAAGGAAAAGGTTACGTGGAGCTTACCGGCTACGATGCGAAATTCCGCCCGGACATTTAACCCGGATTCATGAAACATCCGAGTTAGGGGCCAGGGTTCGGGGATCAGGGATCAGCTTAGAACCTTAAATAATTTTAGGCATTTTAGCTCACTTTAGTTCATTTTAGGCACTTAGACCGGAGGTTGAACTATGACCGACTACATTGTCGTCTTCGTAACTGCGCCTGAAAACGAGGCCGCTGAATTGGCTAGAACCCTGGTGGAGGAGCGACTGGTTGCATGTGTCAACATAGTGCCAGGGTTGAGATCCTTTTACTGGTGGCAAGGGAAAGTCGAAGATGAGCCCGAAGTATTATGCATTATGAAGACTCAGAGCCACTTGTTCGAGGCCCTGCGAGACCGGGTTAGACAACTTCACTCCTACGAGGTAGAGGAGATCATCGCCTTGCCCATTCTGGCTGGAAATCTTCCTTATTTGGATTGGATTAAAGAGAATACGCAACGATGACTTGTTGTGGAGAGTGAGGGTGGGGTTTCTGGACGTAAACCAACTAACTGCTTCTTCCTCTGATTTGGGTAATACCAGTCTCATTATGTAAAAGTTTTCTTCATCACCAGGAAAGTCACAGGGAAATACAATGATGTTCGCAATTTTGAAACCCAATTTCTCATACAGCTTTATGGCACCCCTACTAACAATTTCAACATCGAGTTCTACTGCGCCAATATCCTTTTGTACCAGTATGTCAAGGCATTTTCTTATTAGTATCCCGGCAGCTCCTTGACCTCGGTGATCGGGATGTACTGCAATTCTTAGTATAACTGCCTTCTCAAGATCATGACACACGCAGGCGATAAGATAACCAATGATTTCTCCTTCTTTTTCGAGGACCAAGAATATATCTTTCAGCGCTGATTTAAAAAAGTTTTCAATACAAGGAGCTGAAAATGAAAGTCGATCAATTTCCATGACTCTATCAAAATCCTCTTCAGTGGCGGATCTCACATTCATACTATATTCCAGTATATTTAGATTAGTCTTTCTACTATTTCCTCTTCCTAGCTCACCACCCAGACGGCCATTTCCTTGGCCATATGAATGACCTTGTTGCTTACCCGGCCCACGGAGAACTCTTCCACGTGGGAAAGACCTCTTCGCCCTACAACAATGGTCCCATATCCCCACTTCAGAGCTTCTTCAATAATAGCTCCGGCCCGACTGAGTACTCCCGTCGCCATCCTGGTGGTGATTTGGTTGCGACCAAAGCCAGCCTTCTCCAGACGACTGGAACCCTCCTCGAAAACAGACTCCATGGCTTCTTGAGCCTTATGGAATATCTCCTCATCAAGGGCTCTCACAGCGTGAAAGAGGGTGACCTCCAAATCCGCGCTCACCATGGTGCCAACGTAATCTACGGCTCTCATTGCTCCTTCGGAAGCATCTAAGCCCACAAGTATTTTACCAACATGAGGGGTTCCACCTACCACGCAGAGGGGAACATGGGTGAGACGTCCAAGGAGCTTGTCGGCAATGCTTCCCCATAAAAAATCTTTCAGCAAACTCATTCCCCAGCGTTCCAGAACTACGGCTTTGTAATCACGTTCTGACTCATAGATAATATCTCTCGCTATACCCACCTGCCTTTCCTGAATTTTGGCAATTACCGCGTCCTCTGGCACGCCACGGTCCAGAAATAGCTGATGTGCTCTTTCCATGAGTTGCTGAATCTCCTTCTCTTGCTGGTGTTCCGAAGCACTTAGGGCGGCCTCCTTGAGCATCGATGCGGGGTCTTCCTCAATGTCCCAGAAACCTTCTGGAATCTTAGTAGTCACATGGAAAAGAACCACGTCGATGCGGTTCGGTGTAAACAGCTGGCTCACATAACGCGCCGCCTAGAAAGCCTGATCCGAACCATCCACTGCCAATAAAATTCTTGTTCTGCGTTCGGCCATGGAATGCTCCTTTACTCCAGTTTTACCCTTCCATGAGGACTCGTATATGTTTCTCAACCGACTCTGCCAGTGCCTC
>Ga0255058_10002247_pt1 | contig 10682 bp, 8 predicted proteins | sample Cases_109_9_MG_FD_188637 | JGI IMG/M metagenome (GOLD analysis project Ga0255058, IMG submission 188637) | Seawater microbial communities from Amundsen Gulf, Northwest Territories, Canada - Cases_109_9 | ecosystem: Environmental > Aquatic > Marine > Gulf | place: Canada: Northwest Territories... | reverse complement strand
ACTGTCCGCAATGGAAATAGGCCACGACGAGCAATGTTAGAGTTTTTGAATCGGCATTGAACAAGTCCAAACGGACCCACTGATTCGATGAGGTGATGAATGACCCCTTTTTCACCTGACCGCACCAAAAGTTTCATAGCGAATTTTTGACTGAAAGTAATGCCCTTCCGCCTCGAAAAAACTTAAATTTGCCAGAGGGCCTAAGACTTTTCTTGTCGGCCTCGACAAAAGAGTTTTTCAACAAAATAGGCCAGAAGCGGAAGTCAGCGGTTGCCGAAAACGCTGCGAGGTTATCTGGCAACTCCGTGTTCCAGGGCGTAATGGTATTCGTCGTTGTTGAAGTGGCCAATAGACTTCTTAACCAGACCATTGTCGCCAAGGGTCACGGAGTGGTGTAAGCCACTCCGGACTTCAACATTCAGCACTCTACTGAATCGCCAATGGGCCTAGGTTTTCTGTGTCTTTGCTTTTCCAAACGAAGTTCCCCTTGCCTATGACATTGTCAACATCAGACGTGTCCATGGCGTACTTCAGCGTGGCATACGCAACAGCATCGGAATTCACATCCAGTGATTGGAGGCTAATGTTGTCGAACGAATCACACGCGAGGTGATAACAGGGGTCATACCGTTCCCCGGCTGTACCGCCCCATAGCCCGGCTTCGTCGGCCGTCTTGATACCCTCAGCACCAGTAAACAGCCCGCCTGAAGGGATGCCGACTTCAATGAACGGGCGATAGTCCGAACGGCCATCGAAATCTGTGCCCTTGAACGGTTCGCCCAGCATCGAATAATACAATTCGAAGGTTTGTTCAATTTGCGCAGAGCCATCCGGGCCGGGGCCGGTGCCTGTTCCGTCGGAATCATCACCGTCATATATTGAAAAGACGTAGTTCGGGGAACCGATCATGTCGAAGTTGAGATAGAGTGTTATTTGGTCCAGCTCTTCCTGCGACAGGTTACTTACGTAATGGGAGGAACCGAGGAGACCAGATTCCTCCGCCCCCCACCAGGCAAAACGCACCTTGTTGCGCGGTTCGACGCGAGCCATTTGCACGGCCGTCTCAAGGATTGCTGCACTGCCCGAGCCGTTGTCCTGGATACCCGGACCCTGATTCACCGAGTCGAGGTGTGCACCGACCATAATGGTATTGTTCGGATCGCCGGTCGTCGTCTCGGCGAGGACGTTGTAACTGGTCGCCGTACCGCGGAAGGCATCCACTACTATGCGAAGTTCGAGACCAGCCGTCATCGACCATTGCTCGCCGAGAATATATGTGGAAGACAACACCGGTATTCCTCCCGAATAGCCCACCCCGAGGGAGCCATTGACCAGGCCCAATCGATTGTTCGTATTGCCCTGGTTGAACATGATGACACCGACGGCGCCGGCAGCGGCCGCATTCTCGGCCTTGAGCTGAAACGAACAGGCGCCTCGCTGAATCAGCGCGATGTGGCCGGCGGGGAAGACCGCGAAGTCTGCCGCTTCGCAGCCGCTGGTCGATGCGTTGCCCGGTCCCAGCTGTAGGTCGACGGCGGTGACCCGCGCCGTCACATCGCCCGGATCGGTCTGCGACATTAGCTCATAATCAAACCCCTCTATATAAGTCGTTGGCACGGGAGACAGTTGCTCGAGGACAGACGGTCCGAGCTGTATGAATGCAGGATGCTGGAACTGTTGCATGGTTACGTCGTACCCTGCGTGTTCCATCTGAGATGCGACGTATTCAGCTGACTCGTTGTAACCCGGTGTACCAGATACCCGTGTACCGCCGTTAGCGTCGGCAATGCTCTGCAACACTGACTGGTGGGCACGCACGCCGTCTATCGCCACACATTCGAGCAGTTCGTCATACGTATTGTTCACGCGTTGATCACAGGCGCTCTTCTGGGTACAAGCGAGTCCTGGCAGTGATACGAAAAGCACAGCTACTGCGATGATCTTTCTGTGCATGAAATTCGCCCCTTTGGTCTTAGCGATCATTTGTCTTCCAGCAGTAGGACGTTATTGTTCACCGTAGAAGAATAGAGTCGCTGCTTACGTTTGCCCGTCGTTATCGAATGTCAAAATATATGCAGTCAAACCGGGTACGGACTCCACACGTCTTACCTTGCTCCAGGAATCTCTAGCCTTAAGGGTAGCTTCATTGGCGCCAGTGACATCAGTGTTGAAAGAGGTGGAATTTCCGTTACCTGCCGTGCACGAAACGGGCATCAGCAGAACAATGCAGACCGGCACAAGGAAAAAAGCGTGAATGGTACGAACAAATGCTACAACGAATTCACGACGGTCCATGATTCCTCCTCCCGTCCCCGTCTTTCGGTAGGTTTGGCTTTGTCAGTTATGACTGAACTTTATGTTGGAAGGGAAACAAGGCGTCAATTCGGGGATGTGCTTATGGCGGTCTGAGAATTTGTTGTTCGTCTATATTGGGTCGTTTACCGCCGTTCAGAACCCTACCACGTCAACGGCAGCTATCCGCTGCAAAGGAGACGATTAGCAAGAGATTTCGGTAACCGAAATGTGATCGGCTGCTTTTGCGCATGAAGCAGTCATTCAACTGATCAGAGAAACGATGCCATGCCAGGCGGAAAACGGCCGAGGCCGTGTGAAAAGAGCCTTGATCTTTTGTGCCGCTGGGACAGCGCACCACATTGGCAATGAATCGTCAGCACTTTAGACTTCTAGCCCCACTTTAGTCGTGTGCCAGTCGAAATGCAGATCGTATTTACCACCGGCACGAGTGAATTTGCATTTTCACACGGCCTCGGCCATTTCCGGACATTCGTCGGATAAAGAAAACTCCGCAAAAAGCGGCGTCATCGATGCGTGCAATGATGCGCATGGTGGCACCGCAGTTGGGGAGTTCGAGCAGATCGACCTCGTAAACTTCTTGAATCAGTCGGGCCCAGTTGGCCTTGCGACGTGCATCGACGGGTGGCTAGTCGCTGATGATTGACAAAGAAACGTCAACTTTCTATTCGGTCTTTTTTCGCGCCCTGCGCGGCTACGCCTCAGCTCTTATCGCCGCTCGTGTGGCTGAGTTGCTGCTCGCCTATCATCCGATCAATCATTCGCGCGGCATTGCTGTTGTCCGGGTCGAGTTCGAGCGATCTGCGATAGTACCGGATGGCCATTTCGTGATCGCCTTTGGTCATGAGGGCCTCCCCGAGGGAATCCCAGGTGTTGGCGGATTCGGGGAATGTGTCGGTATTTAGCTGAAAGACCGAGATGGCTGTCTTGATCTCGCTATTCTCGAGATGCCGGTAACCCATAGCATTAATCGACGATTCCACGATATCCGCCGCCGGCATACCGTAGTCGCCCATTGCACGAAACGCCACGGCGAGCCTCACCGGATCACGTGTGGCGAAGACGGCAGCCAGCCGGTCCATGACTTCGGCCTGAGGCGCGTATATCGGCGACGATTGTACGTTTCCGGCACAGGCGGTGAGGATCGTCAGGGCGAACCCCAGTTGTAATCGAATCACGTTGCTGCTCCTCTAAAAGCGGTTCATTCAGTTCGTTGGTGTTATAGTGGAGTATAACACTAGTTCGGTATAACGCAATACCGGAGATCACAATTCCACAATTCGGGCTTAAGTTATACGGTTAGATGCTGACGGCGCCCAAATGGTTTCAATAATTGCGACGATGCGCTGATGGCCGCACGCAAACCCTGCCCCTCAAAATCCAAACTGATCGCGACCTGGCAGTGTCCGAGGCGCCTGCATCTCGAAAAACATCATTCAGAACTCGGCGGATCGTTGTCCAGCTTTGTGATTCGATGGTCGATCAGTGGGTCCAAGTGGTCGGCATACTGCTTTGCCCAACGTGAGAGGCGTCGAAGGATAGGAAATTCTATCGCGAAGTAACGCCCAGGAGCGTACGGAAATGGCCTCACAGCGGCACCTGAATGCGGTGGCACGTCAGCTCAACGAACGACCACGTAAAATCCTGGAATTTGCAACGCCGGCTGAAAGATTTAACGCGTGTGTTGCATCGACGGGTTGAGATCGCCGTCCATGATTGTCATTGGAGTCGCCCCATTGCAGCTTTTACTTGTCTTTCTTTTTGCTTTCCCGCTTCGCCTCTTCTCGTGCCGCAATAATACCTAACGCCTCATTCCAATTCTCAACCCGGACGATTGATTCAACCCGACAAGAAGGCATTGAAATACGAAGATCAGTATATTCGATCTCGGCAAGGCTATAAGAGCAAACACGATTACTCGATCCCTTGAATGCGATGTTATAGCCTCGCCGCAGTCCGGCACATCCACGGCGAATTTCCAACAGGTATTTGCGTCTGCCATTTTCCACGAACAGGTATTTGTCAGTGATGGGTGAGAAAAACGACTTTGCTCGAGCGCTAATACACACATTTTTCTTCTTGTTTGGAGCTTCATCATTCGCGGCATCACCGGCCTCGGAGACGGCGACAGGAACGAGCGACAGCGAAAACAAAATCGCAATTAGTTTATTCTTGTCGATCATATGCTGAATCCAGGTCGGCCACGGTGGCGGTGTACCTGAAAACCGACGGGCTGAACGCCGGGTCCAGGGTCGCACGAATTACGGACAGGGATGACAGTGACGCATCACCGACGAGCGGAGACGTGGGTGCACTGCTGTCGTAACCACCACCACAGCCAAACAGTAGAAAGCTGCATATCGCTAAGCCAGCGACCCGATATGTCGCGGCATTTGCTCTGTTCATTCCTACCCCCGGGGGGTCTGGTATCCGTCTCAGCCAGTGGCGATGAGTGAATTACAATACACTATCAATTCAATTCGATGAATCGGCAACTCGGCGATCTTGGGGTCCTTCGTGGCGTCGTTCCGGCCATGGTTGCAGTGGCTTAGCCGCTGAATAGTTGCAGAAGTCCCGGCGTGTCCTCCTTTTGATCTTCGATCAATCTCAGAAAAACCGAGATGCAGTACCTTGTCAGACACGCCGCATTTGCGGCCGAGACCGGTAAGCCAGGGAACGCCACAGCCACTCGAGTGGCCCGTAGCGATAGTACTTCAGCCACCACGGCGAGATGATCATCAAAAAGATCCAGACGCCAATAACCACCAAAGCCTGAGTGGTCCGGGGGACCTGCCCAAATAGGCCCAGACCGTGACCATAGAAGATAAAGGTGCAGATTAAGGATTGCAGAATGTAGTTGGTGAACGCCATCCGCCCGACAGCCATCAATGAACGACCAATCACGCCACGTTTGAGGTTCTTGTAAATCAGCATGACAGCACAGATATAGCCGAAGGCAACAAAAGGCGCTCCCCAATAGTTGATAAAGTTGTTGAATTCTATTTCGAAAACAAAGCCTGCAGCCAGGCGTCGGAATGCTGCGATGATTACCAGTGTGAAGCCAATACCAAATCCGGCAATCAGTCCTTTCCAGTAAAAGGCGTCACTGCGCTCGGCGCTTAGGACACGGCTTTGAAACAAGGCCATGCCGAGGAACATGGTGGCGCCTAGTCGGAGTGCTCCTCCGAAAAAAACAGCCTGCATCTGCAATTGTACGGCCTGCGTAATCCGAGGGCCCATTTGGTCGAGCCAGGAGCCCAAATAAGCATTGGTTTCAAGATCGACGGCGAACTGGTCGGGCTGCCAGAATTGTTTGAACTCTTCGAGCTGTTCCGGCGGCATCGCCATGAACACTCCGATTTGCAAAGCGAACGGTAGTACCATACAGACAACCGCAAGCGTGATGAGCAGCCGCGTCGATTTTCCGGCAAACCAATAGATCAGCATGCCTGTAAATGCGTAACCTGCGAGGATGTCCCCGGCCCAGATTAGATACGCATGCATCGATCCGAAGAGTAACAACCACGTCATTCGTCTGTAATGTAAATTACGCGCCGGACGGCCGGCATCCAGTGCTCTCTTTTTCATCAGCAGGATGCCTGCACCGAACAGGATCGTGAAGATCGTATAAAACTTCTGCTCGATGAAAACGTAGGTGAACAGCCAAACGAGCTTATTCAGACTGGTCAGATCGCCATAAGCTGACGGATTAAATGCTGATACCAGAATCATGGAAAAAGCCTGGATATTCATCGCCAGAATGCCGAGGACAGCAATGCCTCTCAATAGGTCCAGACTGCCCACTCTTTCGGATTCGGCGATAGAACCAAGGGCAGATTCATTATTCATTTAGTTAGTCCCCCAGCTCAGAAGAAACTGAAGGCAGGAATTAGAACACAGGATTGCGGCAGTCGGGATAGGGGACCGGGAGAGCAACCTTCAACACGGTTGGCTACACTGCTCACTCATTCAATTGGTCGAGTGGAATGAAGTTTGTTCAACGTCCGAGGCGCAGCCGAACCTGCTGCTCAGTCCGGGTCGGATCAAGTCCATAGATCCAGCCACAGTGGTGTGTTTTGATACTCAAAGACTCGGCACCGAAGGACACCTCGTCGGAAATAGCATAGAAATACGCGAACGTCCAAGCATCGCCGTCCTCGGCGTTGTTGTCTTCCGGCGTCTGATCGTTTTGTGTGACTTCAAACTTTGGGCGCCAATGTGTGCAAATTTCGTCGCCCATGCGTACTGTCCGTCTTCGAGCACGGTCGGATCGGCGCAATTGTCGCAATGCATTGTTCGAATTAGTAGTTTCTGATTGAAACGCCATTCGCCGTTGACGTAATAGCCAGCTCGGTCGTCGATTTCGCGGAAAGGTGCAACGTAAGGATCCTGTGTCTCAAACTTCGTGCCGGGTTGAATCTGTGGCAGTGGCGGCAGCGGGCCGGTCAGCCCGAGCGTTTTGCCGTGCTTCGAATTCTCTCTCGGAACAGCGCTTATTCGGGCCGCAAAATCTGCTAGTGTTGTAATTGCGCAACATCACCCTTGTCTAATACATCCATGTTTTATAAGGATAAATTGCGCTTAGGCAGGATTTTTCAGGAACCTCGCCATCCTCAATACAACAAATAATTGAAATTTCCGCAGCAAGGAAGTAGATTATGGGCACAGGTCACCGCTAAAATCCGGACGACATCATAGATTCACCGGCCGGCGATAGCGGCAATTCATTAAAAACGACACATCGACCGTATGCCTGAAGCAACACATGGGCCAGGTCAAATTAGGGGAATATGATATGAATATCATGAAGCGCTTCATGCGCTTATTTTGGGCGTTGCCCATTGCACTGGGAGCGATGCTCTTCGTGATGCCCGTCCAGGCGCAGGAAGACAGCGACGAGGACGCAATTGAGGAAATTATCACTACGGGATCCCGTATTGCGCGGGATGAGTTCTCTACTACCACACCCATACAGGTTCTGAATACTGAGTCAGCACAGCGAATTGGCATTATCTCAATTTCAGAGTTGCTGCAGAAATCGACGGCCTCCAGCGGCGAACAGGTTGACGGGAGCATTAGCACGAACGCCGGTCAGACAAACGCGTCCGAGGCTCCGTCGGACGGTGGCGTTGGCTCTGCCTGCATAAACCTTCGCGGCCTGGGCTGTGAGAGAACCCTGGTTCTCGTCAATGGCAAACGCCTGGGCCTTGCTGGCATCCGTGGTGCCCCGCCGCAGCCGGACATCAACATGATTCCGATTGGTATGGTTGAAGGTGTCGACCTTCTGACGGGCGGTCTGTCGACTGTTTATGGTGCAGACGCAGTAGCGGGTGTCGTGAATGTACGCATGAAAAAGGACTTCGAAGGCATGAACTTCACTGTTAATACCGAATTACCCAACGAGGAAGGCGGTGAGATTTATCAAGCGTCTCTCGTCGGTGGCGTTGGCAGCGATGTCGGCAATATCACGTTCGGCATGGAGTATTCAAGACAAGAACGTATCCGCGCAGGTGATCGGTCTTTCTCGTCCTGTTTACATCGGGGAACCTCGGGTATTAGTGTGTCTCTGACCGGTCAACCGGTCCTGAACTGCCGGAGTGACTTCCCGGATAACTGGATGACCACTTTCGTCGACGGGTTTGCTACAGGCGAACTGGTTGCGGATGACGGTACGACTCCTGAACCCGTCGATGGCACACGTTTGATCTATACGCCAGGGACCAGCAATATCAGTTGGGGCGCGACCGGCCTGAATCCAGGTCAACCCGTCGACGGATTCTCGCTGTTCTCATCATTGCCTAACACAAACAGCCCGACCCTCGCGCCGATGCCTCATACCGGGGTCGACGACACCGGTACCACGACTCGCTTTCTGGATCGGTTCCGCTACGACCCCAGCACCAATGATCAGCTGGCTCGTGCGGATGCCGACCTGTGGCGGCCGTACGAGCGCTTCTCGCTGGTTATGAATGGCCACCTTGACCTTGGTTGGGGAAATAACGAAGAAGCTTATTTCGAAGGTTATTACTTCAACCGGCAAAACAAAATCATTGCTGCGCGCGAGCAGATTTTCCCGGGGGTTCCTGGAGAGATACCGCTCGTCGATTCGGGCAATAACTTTATTTTGTTCGACCCGGTTACCGGCACCTCTGTAGATGCCGCTGGCGTACCTGTCGATGTTACGAATGGACTCATTGGGGTCGGGGATAACTCGATGAATCCGTTTTCATTCGCTGTATCGCCTGTCCTGTCAATGGACGACATCCCGCAGACGTTCGACGTCGAGTTGCAGCAGGTTCGGTTGGTTGGTGGCATAACAGGCGACCTGTCGTTCACCGATAGCTGGGGCTATGATGTCTCCTTGACTTACGATCGTAGTTCCGGCTTCGGATCGCAGCAGATCATGCTGGAAAACCACCTGTTCCTTGCAACGCAAAATCTTGGCCAGGTTGCGGCGCAGGATACGTGCTCCGTAGCTGCAGGAACCTGCGGTACTGCTCAGGTGGACGGTGATGCGCGGTTTGTTTTGGATGCGGCCGGCGCAGCGACTACCCAGGAAGTATGGAGTAACAATCCTGCTGGTACTGGTCAGGTCGTCTGTGACCAGCGTTTCCTGGCGCCCGGCGGGTTTATCACGCCGCTGCCCTGTGTGCCATTCGACATCTTTAATATGAGCGTTGCCGGAGACGGTGTGACATCGGACGGCCGTTTCAGTACTGATGCGGAACGCGAGTACCTGATGCAAAACAGGACCAACCGTACCGTCACCGAACAGTCGATTCTGCAGGCATTCGTGACAGGCGACCTGTTTGGCCTGCCGTGGAACGGCGAGGGAGTCGGTAGTGCAATTGGTATCGAGTTTCGCGAAGATGAAATCGTATCGCAGAACAGTGCCGTCGGCGTACTTGGGCTGAATGCCGCGGAAAACCCGCTGCAGGAAGGTGAGACCCGGGGCAGTCGCACGACCTTCGACGCGTATGGAGAAATCTCGGCGCCGTTGGTTGTTGATGCCTCGTGGGCCGAACTGCTGCAACTCGATGCTGCCATTCGCTTCACTGACGATGAGAATTTCGGTAACGAGACCGTTTATAAGGTCGGTGCTTTGTGGAGAATTAACGAATACGTGGCAATAAGCTCGGCATTCAATACCTCGTTCCGTGCGCCGAACTTGAGGGAGCAATTCCTGGCGGACCAGGCCGGGGCACTTCCCGGCGGGAACGATCCGTGTCATAACAACAATATTGCAACGGCAACGCCAAGTCCTGCACTGACTCGACTGATCAACAACTGCATCTTCGCTGGCGCAGACTGGACGCAACTGGGCACTGCATTCACGGTTGCTATTCCGACTTCTACCGGTGGCGCAGCAGGCCTGAATCCGGAAACATCGGACTCTTTGACGGCAACCGTGACCCTGACTCAGCCATGGACCGATCGCTTCGATTTTGATATCGCCTTGACGTATTTCGACATCACGATTGAAGACACCGTTCGTGCGCTGGATCCGAATACGATTGTCTCCCGTTGTTATAACGACGAGCCGAACCTGGGCAGCCCATTCTGTGCGCGCGTTTTCAGGGATCGGGCGAATGCCACGCCATTTAACAACTTCATCAGTTTCGTGCGGGCAGGTTTTGTCAACACGGGTGAAGAAACGTCGGCAGGCTTTGACATCACGACTCGATTCGGGATCGATTTCGAAAACGTGAATGTCAACTGGACAACGGGTTCGACCTTCCTGGATGAACGCACTAGCCAGGAATTCCAGCCGAGTGCAGCAGATCCGGATGGCTCCCCGATCGTGGATGATGTGGGACGAATCGGTAATCCCGAATTGACGTTCCAATCCACGCTTGCAGTGGCTTTCGGCAATTGGGATATCGTTTTCCAATCACGTTTCTTTGATGACACCAGGTTTGCGCAAGGGATACCAAATCCCGTGATTACGGACGTGAATCTCCTGTGCTTAGAAGGGTGTCCCGTAGGTCAGGACCCGGATGTCGTTTTCGGCCCCGGTGATTGGACGGATTGGGGTTTCTTCCAGTCGAGCCAGATACCTGTCAGCGTAGGTCCGACGCGTCCTGTCGTGGACGCGGAAGGGCAGTGGCACCATGATCTCGGAATCTCTTATAACTGGGAGACTGGCTCTATTACGGCAGGTATTAACAACATAACTGACGAAGAGCCGCCGCTGATCTCACAGGAAGCAGGTCCTAACCGGAGCAATGCCGTTTCTTCGGCTCGATATGACCAGATTGGTCAGTCTTACTTCGTTAACTTTACCTATGGATTCTGATTCTCAGACCAGTTAATGCGAGTGAAAGAGAAACCGGGGCCTTTCGGGCCCCGGTTTTTTTGGTTATCGGCAG
>Ga0255058_10002246_pt1 | contig 10683 bp, 7 predicted proteins | sample Cases_109_9_MG_FD_188637 | JGI IMG/M metagenome (GOLD analysis project Ga0255058, IMG submission 188637) | Seawater microbial communities from Amundsen Gulf, Northwest Territories, Canada - Cases_109_9 | ecosystem: Environmental > Aquatic > Marine > Gulf | place: Canada: Northwest Territories... | reverse complement strand
GACCAACTCCACAGCGCCGCCATGTCGTAGAATGCCGCCATGGAGCCGCGCATCCAGTACGCGCAGACGAGCGATGGGGTGAGCATCGCCTATTGGGTGATGGGCGAAGGCGAGCCGCTGGTCGTTCTGCCGGACATCCCGATCAGCCATCTACAGCTGGAATGGCAATCGAGGCGTGCGCGGGAGTGGTATGAGCACCTGGCGAAGGTCAGGCGCGTAGTTCGTTACGACGGGCGGGGGATGGGGTTGTCCGATCGTGAGGTCGCTGACTTTTCCGTAGGGTCCTACGTGCGGGACCTCGAGGCGGTGGTCGAGGCGACGGGACTGGAGCGGTTCGCGCTCTTTGGAGACTTCCATGGAGGATGTGTGGCGACCGCGTATAGCGGCAGGAATCCAGAGAGAGTGTCACAGCTCGTGCTCTGGTGTTCGTATTTGAAAGCGACTGATACGAAGTGGAAGCCCGCGCTGGGTGGCCTGTTGAATCGGGACTGGGACGTCTATTCGGAGACCGTGGCCGGCACGCTGGTTGGATGGGGCGAGCCAGCGAAGCGCTACGCAAATTACGTGCGCGCTGCCGTGGAGCCGGAGCAACTTCATGCCGCCTGGCAAACGATCAGAAGGTTCGATGTATCGAGCCTCGCTGAGGAGATCACGGCGCCGACGCTGGTGATGCACAGACGAGGATTGCCGTTCGGCGGAGAGGAAGTGGCGCGCCGCCTCGCGTCACGAATTAAGGGAGCGCGCATGGTTGTCGCTGACGGCGAATCCGCGGTGCTCTGGAGAGAATCGCAAGCGGCGGCGAACGCGATGCTGGAGTTCCTGGGCGCTGAGCCGTTAGCCGCTACGCCTGAGAATGAATCTACGGAACTCTCCTCCACGGAATCGGGCACGGCCATAATTCTCTTCGCGGATATTGTGGATTCGACGGCGCTGACGGAAGAATTGGGCGATGCGGCGTTCAGGGATAAGGCGCGAGAGCTGGACGAGGAACTGAGAACGATTACCCGGCGGGCGGACGGGACGCCGGTGGAAGGGAAACTTCTAGGCGATGGTGTGCTCTCGGTGTTCACGAGTGCGAAAAACGCCATCGAGGCAGCGCTTTCGTTCGGTGAGGCGGCCGAGTCGGTCGCGTTGAGACTGCATCTGGGAATACACGCCGGGGATGTGATTCGGGAGGAAGGCAACGTCTTCGGTGGTGCGGTGAACATCGCAGCCCGGATTTCGAGTGAGTCTGAAGCGGGGGAAGTACTCGTGTCGCAGACGGTGCGGGATCTAGCGCGGACGTCGGCGAATGTGTCGTTCGAGGATCGGGGTGAGCAGGAGCTGAAAGGGGTGGGGGAGCCGGTGCGGCTGTACGCGGTCGGGAAAGGCGATTGACGGAGCCGCGGGTCCAGTACGCAAAGACGAGCGATGGAGTGAACATCGCCTTCGCAAGCATGGGCGAAGGGCCGCCCCTGATCCGCGTGCCACAGCCTGGGATCGCCCATGTCCAGCGGGAGCGACGAAGAGGCAGCTAGCACGGGGTGGGGTTGCGGGAGGTCTAGTCCCACCCCTACGCAGCCAACTTGACCCGAAACCCGATGTAACGATTGATTCCCCTCGAACAAGACCGCGGGCGACACTAACGCCCGTTAGCGTACGGGCGCCCGTCGTAGAGCATCTGCCTTCCAATAATCTGGGCTTGTGCGCTGTGCGTCTCTCGTAGGATAACGAGCGAGACGTGCTCACTTATGCGCTGTCAGAACGGGAACCAATGACGGCCCCCCTCGCCCCCCCGTATGGGGCCTACGCGCATGGCTGCGGGAGAAAAAGAGCTTTGCCTTGGCGCGGTTCGCCGGTTCCGCCGTCTATCCCAGTCGCCCCTGTGCTGGCACAGTGTCAAGGAATGTTACTTGAATCGTCGATCTACAAGCAGGCATGTGGCCTCTTCAGCGTCGGACCAAAGTGTCTGACCTCGAGGGTGCGCGGGAGCAGGCGCGCGAGGCGGCCGCCCGCTATCGGGGAGCAAGAGCGGGAGCGCGGTGGGCGTGTGCCCGCCGGGCGCGCCGTCAGCCGGACCTTTCGGCGCTGCCCGCGAGCGAGAAGATTCAAGCTGGGCCTGCAGCAGCTCTCCGGAGGCCCCGGCGATCCGCCGGGGCCTCCTTCTTGGCTCGGCTCTAGGGGTCGCAGCCCGTGTTGAGAGCCGGAATGTACGGGACTAAGTCAAAGGTGTTGATGACGAAGTTCGCATTCAGATCCAGCCGCTGGATGTAAGGCGGCCCCGGCCATACCGAGTTCAGCACGGGTATGAACGCGGCTGTGTCGAAGGTGTTGATATACTGGCTGTCGTTCGTGTCCAAAGGCCATTTGTCGTCTTCTTCGTCGTTAAAGAAGGGCGTGTCCGCACAGGCATCAAGCCAATCAGTCCCGACGAAGAGTTCGACCGTATCGGTGAAACCATCGCAGTCCGAGTCCCACATGAGGCCGGTGACCGCCTTCTGTGCGTTGAGGCGGCCGACGCCTCCCTGCCAACTGATGGGATCGACGTTGGCGGGATCGAGGAGGGTCTTGACGATGCTGCAGTTACTAAGGCCCAGTGAGGCGAGGAGCGCCGCGACTCCAGAGACGTGCGGGGCGGCGAAAGACGTGCCTGACCCATAAACAGACCCAGCCGCGTATCCGTTGACGGGCACAGTGGACAAGATGTTATCTCCTGGTGCCGCGATGTCGACCCATGATCCATAATTAGATAATTCCCAGCGCTCGTCGAGCGTTCCCGAGGCTGATACAGCGATAACCTCATCGTAGGCGGCGGGGTATTGCTTCACGGTGTTGTTGTCATTGCCCGCAGATGCCACCAGCACCGCGCCCGAGTTCCAGGCCACGGTTACGAGGGTATCGAGGAGAGCGCTGTCCTCCGACGCGCCCAGGCTCATGTTGATGATGTCCGCGCCGTCGGACACGGCCGCAAGGATCGCGGTCTGAAGGTCTCTGTCGTCTAGGAAACAGTTCCCGCTCCGCTCGTCGTACACCTTGTACGATCTGATCTTGCTCAGCCAGGACACGCCCGCAATCCCCTCGTCGTTGTACGTAGCGGCTGCGGCGATGCCTGCTACACGACTCGCGTGCCCAGGAGCTGCTATAGGGCAGCCGTCGCCCAGGCCGTAACCCTTGATGTCTATCTCAGACTCAAACTTCGAGGAAAGGTCGACATGTCCGAAGTCAACACCAGTGTCGATGACCGCGATCGAAACAGTAGTGCTTCCCACAGTATGGTCCCAGGCTGAGGCTGCTTGTATCTTCTCCAGTCCCCACTGATAAGAACCCGCGCACTCCGGAGGCACGGGAAGCAGGAAGCAATCATCGTTGGGAGTCAGGTGCAGCTCGCGAAGGAATATGGGCTCAGCCCAGTCGACGTTCGGACTCTCCGCCAGTGTGTGGATGTCAGTGACCTCGTCGCCCGGCGTTACTTCCAGCTCCCACCATAGTCCGAGCTGTGTCCCCAATCTTTCGGGGAAGAGCTGTCTCGATGCCACAGAGTCGACCGAGGTTGCGAGTTGCCCGACGTCAGTTCCTTCCTTCACCCGGACCATGACGCGACCTGGGACGATCATGCTTGTGTCCGATGGGCGGTTCGCTCTGGACATTCGTATGTCCGCGGAGACTGACTGGAAATCAGCCTTCGCAATGGTGACAATGTCCTGCGGATCTAGCACGATGACGGTTGCGGAGATCAACGTATCGGTCCAGGTGTCGACTCTCTGGGTCTCCTTCCCGGAGCCGCAGGTAGCTGCCATCCCCATCCCCAAAACAGGTGCCGTGAATCGTCAACACCTCTCCTAGGTACACCGGCTCAGAAACCTCCAGGATCGTCGGTTTGCATGGCTCAACCGGCAGTACCTGGCTGTTCGCCGATGTTGCCAGCAAGGCAACGACGACGGTGGTGGCAAGAGCCCATGTTCGCATTATTCACCCCTTTGAGAGTTGTCAGGCATTGTTGATGGCTTTGAGCGCTGAGAGAATGCGCCCGCGGCAGAAAGAGCAAGCAAGGCCACACCCGCGACGATCAAGATCACAGCCGGTGTCGAACCTCCCTCCGGCGGGCCGCCGCCTGACGGCAGGCCGTTCGGGTTTGGGGCGGGCGCAAACACGAACGGATCCGGGATGTTCAGGTCGAGTACAAGGTCGTTCCCCTCCCAGGTTGCTTCGAGTGACAGCCTTAGTCCTTCGTCACCAGCAGGGGTTGTCAGCAGAAACTCAAACCGCAGCAGGGTGGGTGGACCCTTTTGGCACTCCGGCGCTCTACTCAGTTCGGCAACTGGCCACGGCATAGAGAATTGACTGACTGTCGAGATGGCGCCCAGTTGAAATACAGGACACTCTACCTCATCGGCTGATCTCCCCATGTGCGCCATTGCGGCCGTGACCGGCTGACCGTTATTGACGAACCGCACGGTTATCGTCGATTGGGGATACGGTGTCGGTATGGTATCGTGCAGTATTCTTATGAAGTTAGGCTCCGCGATCAACACCTCTAGATGCATCGCATACGCGCGGCACTTGGCTAGCTCTTCTCCCTCCGGCACGCTCACGACGTACCAATCACCAAAGATCAACTCAGCGAGATCTTCATCGAACATTAGCTCAGCAGCATCCGGCGGCTCACCCTCCTCCTCCAGGATGGGGCCGATGTCCGCACCCGGCCCCAGCACCATCAATATCTCTCCGGGGACGAACTGCGATTCGGAGGTGACCTCGCAGGGGGCCATCTTGAGCGCAAATGCGTTGGAGGTGTCAGCGGACGCTGTGGACGCGGCGGCTGCCCCCAGCGTCGCCAGCGCGAGAACGAACAGCGGGAGAAGAACCGCCGCCGGGACGTAGTAACCGAAGCGCTGCATGGCGTACCCCCTCTCTCGGGCGACCCGTGCCCGTGTCTCGAACGCTCGCAGGATACTTCCGCAACGGGCTGCACGTCAACGGTTATGCACTCTGGCAGTGAGGGCAAGTCGTTGGCAACATTCTAGCCTCGATTCTCCTAAATTCAGCCCACCACAGCCACGACCACCGCCGCGTCCGCCAGCAGCATCGCCAGGTAGAACAGGAGCCAGCGGTTCAGCTTCCAGCCGGCCATCGGGGCGTTGACGCGCGGCGCTCGACTCACGGCGCCGATTCTAGCACCTAGGCTCACTAGGAGGCCAACACACCGACTTGACAGTTCACTTGGCCGTTTGCTAGGCTTCGCGCCAATTCCGCGGATAGCGTTCTCGTATAGGGGGTGCGGTCAAGGAACAGCCCCCCGTAGCAGGGAGTCCATGTCGACATCTAAGCGGCAAGACTCAATTCACAGAGATCCACGCGCGCTGAATAGGAGGTACGTCGAATGGGAGGCACGGTTTCAGGCTGGTCAATGGATTCCAGCGGCAAGGTGACCCATATTAAGTACAAGCCCCTGCGCGGCGGCGAAAAGACTGCGACGGTGACTAAAGCTCTCGGAGAGAAGATCCGTCAAGATGTCAACGCTGGTCATCGCGTCGACGTGAGTACGAAGGACGACAAGGTCACCGCTTCGTCCACGATAAAGAAGAAGAAGAGGAAGACATCGACAAAGAAGTCGAAGAAGAAGTCAAGCTAGTCTCGCCTAGGACAATCACGCCTTTCGGTGCGGGATTATAGCACTCAGCGCTCCTACGGTGCACTCCAAGGATTTGACGCCCGTCGGTCACTGATCTTCGAGCTTTCGCCTCCGTAGGACCCAGACTGTAGCGATAGCAAGCAACCCTGCCGCCGAGGCTCCAGCGACTGCAAGTGTTGCGAAGCTGCCGCCTGATGAGACCGACTGCTCCGGAGCCGATTTCACTTCTCGGAGTTCTCCGATCCCGCCGACACTGACGCTACATGAGGTCTCCTCCGCTTCGCCAGCAGCACTAGCCGTGCCTCCAGCGTCAGCTCTCCAAGTCCAGATGATTGATTGATGCTGCTGATCAGCAGGCGCTGATCTCACCATGCCTCCCGTGCCCACACGCCAATTCGAATAATTCAAACGCCCGTTCGTGGTTCCAACTCGAAGCGGAACAACAGTCTTGCCATTGACGCATGCTGTGTATGCGGTCCGCTGCCAGCCGGCCCCAATGTCAGTCAGCACCGCGTTTTCCTTCGTCTGGGGATCGCCGGTACAATTCAGGTGACGGAACTCGTGTGCTAACGTCTGCTTGTTCTTGCTGGCGGTGATTGTGTTCTTCTGTTGCTGATTGAACCCTTCCAAGTAAGTCCCGACTACGTCATTGTCGGACAAGTCAATGTGAACGGCGTTCTCGCCGGTTGTCCCGCTACAGAAGAAGTTGGCCTTTCCGCCGGTAACTGAATTGATATTGCGGTACACAAACACGACGATGCTCGACCGGGTTGACTGCCTTACGTAGTCCTTGAAGTTGTTGGACCCATTCAGCAAAGCTTGGACGGTATCGTGCACCGCCACAGCATCGGGCTCTCCCGCCCCCAAGCCCGTGGAGAATCTGATGGTCTTTCCTTCGAACGTGATATCTGCAACCGCTGACGCCGTCTTGACCGGCGAGAATGGACTCCAGACCGCGGCTAGCAAGATTACCAACGCAAACGCCGCTGTGAGAATTACATTCCTTGTGAGCATGACACCCCTCCCTTCGCTAATGAAGAATTGCTGCTCGCGGGCGCCGAGCAGCCGCGCCTGAGCCCCAGTGCCCAGGCTTCCTTCAGCTCTCGAATTTCCGAGCCAGAGATTGGCTTGGGCGCACGACCAGGCAAGCAGAACCAGCCGCCCAGAAGACTAAGCAGGAATCCGAGCGTCACTTGGCACCTCCTTCGGCGCCCACTAGTGCGGATACGATACCAACGAGCTCTTATACACTGGATCTGATCCGACCTCACCCACTGTCGCGTTTACGGCCTGCGCCAGAGGGAGTTTGTCGACCACCAGCCTTTGGAGGAGAACTTCTGTTGTCAGGTCGTTATGGCTTGCCGAGACTTCATTGTTCCAACTCGCGAAGCTATCGGCCCCGCTGTCCAGAAAAGCATTCGCCATAGCGTCATTTCGGGCGCCGTCGCAACCCATTAGGAGCACGGTGGCCTTCGTGAATCGACCCTCCAAACTTTGCTCGATGAATTGGTCAAGTATTCCAAAGTACTTCTCGGATTGCGGGTAGAGAGATACTCGCCCGAGCCGACCCACGGATTGTTCGGCGTCATATTTTGATCCGTCGTAGTCCTCGTTGGTGAAGAGCATTACGTCTCCCGTGTACTGTCCGCTCGTTGTGAAGAGGCGCGCAACATGAGATCGAAAAAGTATAAGGTCGTAGTTGCCAGCGGGAAGGTTGCGAATGAGATCCACAGTGACCTGATCTCCGGCGTAATAGTCCACGTGATACCCAGCGCCTTCTAGGGTTCCAGTCGCGGTCTGAACGAAACTAGGGTTCGGCGATGTCAAACTTAGTTGGTCAAGAATCACGGCCCGCGGGGAAGCTGTGCCCTGCTCTGATGTGGCGCTTCCTAGCAAATGGGGTCCGAGCAGTACGGATGATCCAGCAGCAATTGTGATCCCGACGGTGAAGGCCGCAACCAACAAGCCTATCTTTCGGCGCACGATCAGATCTCCTCGGCAACCCCTGTGTCCGCGTACCAGCGGTAAGTGGCTTGCCCTAGGGGCTCAAACGAGTCTGCGAATCTAGGTGTCCTTATAAGAGATAAGAGCGGAGGGCGTTCATCATAGTACGTCAGCCGGACGTTGTCACCGGTGGAATGCCCCACGCGGCGTCAGCGGCTCATGAGGCGGGTGAACGAAGGCGGCGCTTCCTTACAGCCAATGCCCTTACATCCAACTAGAGGGACATGACACTAACACCGGTTAGTGCCCGCGGAGATCCCGGCACCTCGTCTTCATTTCGCCTGGCGTATGCTATTGACTATCTCCGGCAGGACAAGCCTGCCGGATGTGTCTCCGCGTAGAAAGGTCTGAGCGCAATGAGCAAATGGATACCGACCGCCTGCATCCTGTGCACGTCGAACTGTGGAATCGAGATCCAGCTCGGTGGCGAAGACAACCGCGAGTTTACGCTGATCCGTGGCGACAAGAAGCATCCGGTCTCCAAGGGGTACGCCTGTCAAAAGGCGCAGCGGTTGAACTACTACCAGAACAACAACAGCCGCGTCACTGCGCCCCTTCGGCGCCGCGACGACGGCACCTACGAAGAGATCGACTGGGATACCGCGATTCGCGAAGTCGCCGAGAAGCTGGCCGCCGTACGTGATACCCACGGCGGCGACAAGATCTTCTACTACGGTGGCGGCGGACAGGGAAATCACCTTCCGGCGGCGCACTCGGGAGCGACGCAGAGCGCCCTCGGCGTGAAGTACCGGTCGAACGCCCTGGCGCAGGAGAAGACCGGCGAGTTCTGGGTTAACGGCAAGATGCTGGGTGCGCCTGTGCACGGAGACTTCCACGAGTGCGAGGTGGCGATCTTCATCGGCAAGAACCCGTGGCAGTCACACGGCATTGCGCGCGCGCGGCTAACGGTGCGTGAGATAGCACGCGATGATAAACGGGCGTTGATCGTGATTGATCCGCGCCGCACCGAGACCGCGGAAATCGCCGACTATCACCTCGCGGTGCGGCCCGGGAGGGATGCCTGGCTGCTTACGGCCCTCCTGGGGACGATCGTCCAGGAGGGCCTGGCCGACCAGGAGTGGATGGCCGAGCACACGAGCGATCACGAGGATGTCGTCGAGATGCTTCAGAAGGTGCCGGTCGAGCGCTATGCGGAGATTTCGGGAATCGACGTGGCGACGATCCGCAGCGTCGCGAAGAGGATCGCTGAAGCCGAGAGCGTGGCGGTCTATGAGGACCTGGGCGTTCAGCAGAACCGCCACTCGACGCTCGTCAGCTACCTCAATCGCTTGATCTGGGTGCTGACGGGCAACTTCGGGAAGAAGGGGGCGCAGAACGTGCCATCGCCGTTCGTGTCGCTTACGGGCGATCAGGCGCAGCCGTCGGAGAAGCCGAAGGAGTCTCCGCGAAGCCCGGTGGCCGACGCTCGGATCATCACGGGCCTGGTGCCGTGCAACGTTATCCCGGAGGAGATCCTTACCGATCACCCGAACAGGTACCGGGCGATGATCGTCGAGAGCTCGAACCCGGCGCATTCGCTGCCAGACAGTCAGCGGATGAAGGAGGCGCTTGGCGCACTGGACCTCCTCGTCGTGATCGACGTGGCGATGACGGAGACAGCGCGCCTCGCAGACTACGTGCTGCCAACGCCCACTCAGTACGAGAAGTACGAAACGACATTCTTCAGCTTCGAATTCCCTCAGAACTGCTTCCACCTGCGGCGGCCGCTGCTCGACGCGCCCGAGGGTGTTCTGCCCGAGCCGGAGATCCACGCGCGATTGGTGGAGGCGCTGGGGGCAATGCCAGAGGCCGCCATCGACAGGCTGAACGAAGCGCTAGCGCAGGGCAGAATCCAGTTCGGGGTCCAGTTCCTGCAGGAGATGCAGAACCCGGAGATGGCCGATGTCTTCGCCGTCGTGCTCTATCGGACGCTGGGGCCAACGCTTCCCGAAGGGGCTGCAGCGGCTGCGGTGCTCTGGGGGGCCGCGCAAAGGTGTTTCATGACCTATCCGGAATCGGTCCGGCGGGCGGGGTTCGCCAACGGCGACGAGCTCTTCAATGCGATACTCGACAGCCCATCCGGGGTGATCTTCTCGGTCGACGACTACGACGAGAGCTGGAAGCGCATCGGGATCGCTGGCGGGAAGATCAATGCCGGCGTGCCAGAGTTGTACGACGAGCTCGGCCAGCTGGCGACGGAAGCTCCGCCCGGTCCCACGGGCGACTATCCGTTCCTCCTTTCCGCCGGCGAGCGGCGATCGTTCACCGCAAACACGATCTTCCGCAACCCACAGTGGCGAAAGAAGGACCGCGCAGGATCGCTCCGAATCAACCCCGGCGACGCCGCGAACCTGGGGCTCGACGAAGGTGACCTCGCACGGGTGAGCACACGCCGCGGTTCAGCGGTGACCCCGGTCGAGATCACCGATCGGATGCAGACGGGACACGTGTCGCTGCCAAACGGCCTGGGCCTCGACTATTCCGGGATCGACCTCGAAGCGAATCCGATCGGCGTCGCGCCGAACGACCTGACCTCGCTCGAAGACCGCGATTGGTTCGCGGGTACGCCCTGGCACAAATCGGTTCCGGCTAACGTAGAGGCTGTGTAGCGCACGACAGATGCGACAACCCTCCGCTTAGAAGGCTGAGTGCACAGGAGTGCCAGATCGTGCGAGACGAACTGGGCACACTAAGAACCCGTAGTGCCGATCGAATTCGCTCTATGCGCTCTGCCACGAGACCGGGAACGTCTCGTGCTGGGCTGTCAGGCGTCATGCCGACTGCGAGCTGAACGGCGTCAAGATCTACTACCAGGAGCGGGGCTCGGGCTTCCCCGTGTAACCAAGCTACTCGCTCCTACCGACCCTGAGTTCTACGAACTACTGTCTGCAGGTCGACCAAGCGGCCGTTTTGGTGGCCCCCGCATACGTTACAATCGCCTGCGGGACGACGAATGACGACCACAAACCTCTCGGAACGATCGCTCGGCTGGCTGCGCTACCTCTACCGCAAAGCCAAGACGCCTGACGACTGGAGCAAGGAGGGGCAACCGCATCCACATTGGGACG
>Ga0255058_10002245_pt1 | contig 10683 bp, 6 predicted proteins | sample Cases_109_9_MG_FD_188637 | JGI IMG/M metagenome (GOLD analysis project Ga0255058, IMG submission 188637) | Seawater microbial communities from Amundsen Gulf, Northwest Territories, Canada - Cases_109_9 | ecosystem: Environmental > Aquatic > Marine > Gulf | place: Canada: Northwest Territories... | reverse complement strand
GATCTCAGGATCGTCCGTACGGATTCAAGCGTTTCACCAACGGAAATCGGTCAACTGAATCTACGAATTGGCGATGAGTCGGCAGACACTACGCCGGTGCGCGTCGGCATTTACGACGCAACCGGCCGAATGCCGCTCCCCAACGAAAATGCGCTCGCGATCAGAAATTATGACGACACAACCCGGCAGATATTCCTAAGGGCAACTCACGGCACGATCAGCCCCTGGCCGCACGAAAACCGGCACATCTTTTATATCGATGGCGAATACAAGGCTAAACTTCCAGCCGGGAAGTACCAACTCATTGCCAGCAAAGGGCCCGAGTTCAGGGTCATAAACGCGAAATTTGTTATTGAGGATGGCAAGACGACCGACATCGACGCCAAGCTCGAGCGCTGGACTAACATGCCGGCGGCAGGCTGGTACTCAGGCGACGATCATGTACACATGACCCGTAACGTAAGCGACAACGGAGAGATCAGTCGCCTCATGCAGGCTGAAGACCTTCACGTCACTAACGTCCTGCAGATGGGCAATCCTGCCAACACGCATTTTCATCAATACGCATTTGGAGACGCCGGGCGATTCCTCGACGGGAAGCATGCCCTGGTGTCCGGCGTCGAAGATCCTCGTACCGCCTTACGCGGCCACACCATCAGCCTGAATATTACCGAAGTGTTTCGACCCTCCAGTCTTTACCTTCGCTACGATCAGGTATTCGATACCTATCGAAGACAGGGTGGGCTTTCGGGCTATGCGCACGTCGCCGGTGGGATATTCAATGTCGACCGCGGGCTGGCGCTCGATGTACCGCTCGGGGCCGTCGACTTCGTCGAGATAATGCAGGATGGAATCCTTGCGACCGAACTGTGGTACGACTTTCTTAATCTCGGCTTCAAGTTGATCCCGACCGCCGGTTCGGACTTTCCCTATCTCGGTGTTCCAGGGCAGGAACGAAACTACGTATTCACGGGAAAAGAATTTTCGATCGACGCGTGGTACGAAGGACTGAAAGCCAGCCATACTTTTGTCACCAACGGGCCAACGCTAAATCTGGAAGTAAACGGCCAGCCAATGGGATCGACCATTCAGATACAAGCCGGCGATGAGATTGAGATTGTCGCCGGCGCTTCTCTGAATCCCGACCTGGAAGATCTGGATCGACCGGAGTTAATCATTCACGGCGATGTTGTCGCCACTGCGGACAGCGTTGCATTGGATAATTCGCTCGAAATTTCACGAACTCTTATCGTCGACAAAGGGATCTGGATCGCAGTACGAGCCTACGGTACCGACCAGGCAGCCGCTCACTCATCTCCCGTGTACGTCGTTACTGACAACGGCAGATTCGACAACACAATGGCCATTCCTGATATTGTTGCGCGCATGTTGCCGCGACTGGACCAGTTTGATTCCATGAAAGCCGATGCGGGCAATGAACTCGAGGTCTGGTCGGTTGGCGATCCTCTGCAAGCGATGTTAAAAAAACAGCAAGAACGAATACTCCAACGCGTCGATAAAGCGAAAAGAGCGTACGCCGCACTTGCCGATAAATCACTTTAACCGGGCATAGATTTGAAGACTGAAACCGTTATCTTTATCGGCGTAGCCATTTACTTTGTACTGATGCTCGTCATCGGCGCCGTGGCCTCGAAGAAAGCGAATTCCACGGCCAACTTCATCGTCGCCGGTCGCCGTATGCCCATCTGGATTTTGAGTGCCACAATCGTGGCAACCTGGTTCGGTGGCGGAACGATGATGGGCAGTGCCGGCGCGTCCTATGAGCGCGGGCTTATCGGTGTCATCGCCGACCCATTTGGCGGTGCGCTGGCCTTGTTCGTTGTCGGCTTTTTCTTTGTTCGCATATTCCGCCGACTTCGTCTGCTTACGTTTATCGAATTCTTTGAAGACAGATTCGGAATTACGGCGGCGACTATCGCTGCCGTAGCGTCCATCATCTCAAGCATAGGCTGGACCGCAGCACTCCTCGTTGCTTTCGGCTTCGTTTTCGAGTCACTGACCGGCGTACCGCTGGAATATGGCATTGTCGGCGGAGCCATTGTCGTCTTCATCTACACCGTAGCAGGCGGCATGTGGGCCGTTGCCGTCACAGATTTCGTTCAGATCGTGGTTATCGCATTCGGTCTCGTATTGCTTCTCGTGGTGGTTCTTATCGATGTCGGGGGCTGGGACAATATTGGGCCACATCTGCCTGAAGACACGTTTCGTATGATTCCGGCAGAGCACACGGCGCCGGTATGGCTCGACTACCTTCGTGCCTGGATCATATTCGGAATTACTGATATCACCGCGCAATCCCTGTTGCAGCGTGCTTTCGCCGCAAAGAACGAACAAATCGCGCAGAACTCGTTTTATCTGGCCGGAATCGCCCACCTGACGCTGGGCATGATCCCGGTTACGCTGGGTATCATCGCCAGCGTTACGATGCCTGGCCTCACGGAACCTGAAACCGTCGTTCCTCAACTCGCTATTGCCCACCTCCATCCGGTTGCAATTGCGATCTTCGTGGGAGCATTGCTGGCCGCAATAATGAGCAGCGCGGACAGCGCCCTCCTTGCAGCAGCCAGCATCTTTAGCACTAACATTTTACCGCTCATGAAACGCGAGCCTTCGGACAAACTCCGGCTTCTCGTAACACGCATTGCCATCCCGGTTTTCGGCAGCTTTGCGATCTATGTCGCCCTGGCAGTTAAGGTTGTTTATAACCTGATCATGGATGCCAATTCGATAATGCTTGTTTGTGTCGTCATACCGTTTATTGCCGGCATCTACTGGAAACTAACAAACCGAACCGGCGTACTCGCGTCGATGGCAATGGGCTTTCTGGCCTGGATCCTCGCGATTTTCCTGGCACAAGATCTGGCCGGCGACATGCTGGGATTGCTGGCGTGCCTGATAACAATCCTCATCGTGGTCCCACTCACACAGAAGTTTGACCCGCCCAAGCCACTCCTGAACAGCGATGGAGAGGAGATCGAACTCAAGGATCGACTCGGCACACTGCCCCTGTTCCGCCGCGCCACTTAACCAGGAGTCTCCCCTCTAGCATACGTGCTTTCCATAACTGCGGCGGCCCCTCTCATGCGCTATAGATATCATCGGGAATAGTGCATGAGCACTGACATTGACATTGCTGCGCTGAGTGCGCAGCTCGATACCATCACCGACCGTGCCAAAGAATTGGAAGTCCGGTTTTCGGATTCGTTGGCCCAGGTCCACCCTGACTTTCATGCCAGCGCAAGAAACCTGATCGCCTACCTCGCGCTCCGCCATATTGATATCCGTGAGCTTCAGGAACAACTCGCACTCCTGGGCCTCTCTTCTCTGGGCAGCGCCGAGAAGAACGTCATGGCCTCGATTCGTACGGTGCAAAAGGCGCTTCGCAAGATGTATACAGGGCAGGACTATGACCTGCTGGAAGAGCACCGCAGCTTCGAACAATGCAAGCACATGCTTGATACACACATCGATCACATCCTGGGCCGAAGAACAGATGGTCGAGACGTTCGTATCATGGTCACTCTGCCGACGGAATCGGCAGACGATTACGAGCTGGTTCACGACCTGATCATCTCGGGCATGGATATGGCTCGCATTAACTGTGCACACGACGACGAGGCAATCTGGTTGCGGATAATTGAGAACATCAATCGCGCGAAGGAGGAGACGGGACGGAATTGCAGGATCATGATGGATCTTGCCGGGCCGAAACTGAGAACAGGCGATTTGCTGCCGGGACCTGGCGTCGTTCGCATTCGCCCGAAACGGGATTCACTGGGCAGGGTGGTCGCGCCAAGGCGAGTTCGCTTTGTAGCGGAGACCGACAACTGGTTCAGTAGGAAAAGCCCGGTGGTTCCCGTGCCACAAAAGTGCATCACCTACGCCGAGATCGGCGACGTTGTGCGCTTTACCGACACGCGCGGCAAGAAGAGAAAACTCACGGTCGTTGGAAAGGACGAAAAAGGACTGCTACTCGAATGCCATAAGACCGCTTATATATCGACCGGCACAAAGCTCAGGTTGCGGCGAAGGGAGTCCGGGGAGAAGATCAAGTTCCGGGTCGGCAAACTCCCGCCGACTTATGAGCCCATCGTCCTGAACATAGGCGACACGCTGATTCTGCATCGTAACGCTACTCCCGGTGAGCCAGCGATCGTCGATGCCGACAGCCTGGTTATCAAGGCAGCACACATCTCTTGCAGACAACCTGAAGTGTTCAAATTCATAAAGGAAGGCGATCCCATTCATCTGAACGACGGCAAGATTGAGGGCATCGTCGAATCCGTCTCGGATGAGGAACTGCATGTCACAATCACACACGCCAGAGCCTTGGGGAGCCGCCTACGTAGCGACAGAGGCGTTAATTTCCCCAAGAGCGACATTCAACTTCGAGGATTGACGGACAGCGACAAGACCAACCTCGAATTCGTAGTAAAACACGCCGATTCAGTGAGCCTGTCCTTCATCCGGAAACCGAAGGACATTCTCGCCTTACAGAACGAACTAAAAAAATATGCTTCTCAAGAGCTCGGCATCATTATCAAGGTGGAGACCGTAAAAGGCTTCAACAACCTGCCGAAGCTCCTGCTGGCAGCGATGCGCTACTATCCGGCCGGCATAATGATCGCGAGGGGCGATCTCGCTGTGGAGTGCGGCTGGGAACGTCTCGCAGAGATACAGGAGGAAATGCTATGGATGTGCGAAGCAGCTCAGCTACCCGTCGTCTGGGCGACTCAGGTCCTCGAGCGCGAGACAAAAAAGGGACGGCCTTCAAGGGCGGAAATCACTGACGCCGCAATGTCACAGCGTGCCGACTGCGTAATGCTAAACAAAGGCCCACACATTCTTGCTGCGATAAAGATGTTGGATGACATCTTGAGGCGCATGCAAGACCACCAACACAAGAAAACGCCAATACTCCGGAAATTAAGTATTACAGAAGTATGACGCTCGGAATGCCGACCGACGTCAACTCATCATGTGCATGTTGTGATCGCAGCCGAACAGATAATGGCAAATCGGTATCACCTCATGAAATGTGCACGCCGCCACGAAGAACACAATTACGAAGAACAACGAGAAGATGATTGGTCTGTGGTATTGCGCGAGTGACGCGTTCAATGAGCTCATACTTATTCCTCCAGTCGCCAGGGCAGCACGGGCACAAGCCTGCGGGCTCAGCTCTTTTTTTCAGTTCGCACTACGCGCCAGTAAAGCAACGCAATACCAACGGCAATCAAGATAATCGGAGCGAGGGGGACATGGATGTCCCAAAGCTCCCAGAATCCGGCGACGACAAAACCGAGACCAATGACGGCCCAGAAGCCCTCAACTTTGACGTCGAACAGCCGTCTTGCGACTTGCATGCCCAGCGTAAGGATCCCGACACCCAGCAAGCCCCAGCCAAGACCGAATTCCATAAGCCAGGCGACACCGACCCAGATAAAAAAGAGCCCCCAGCCTATAGCATCGAAAATACTCGCACGATCCTGCTGCTCCATGAACTCAGACATCTTGTCGAAGTCCGGTCTGCCATCAGGGCCGCAACATTTGTGCATCATTTGCTTCATCATGTCTATGCACCTCGGCATGTACTGTCCGCTTCGAGAATTGACAAAACAATTCGCGCTTATACCTACCGACATAAGGTAGTGCAGGAGAAGGCGGCTGCGCCTTGAGACCTAATTGGGCTACTTACGCTTATTTAGCTCAAACTCTGTTTCGCTCAATGAGCTGTCGGGCGATGATGATGCGTTGCATCTCGTTTGTGCCCTCTCCGATCGCGAGTAGCGGCGCATCACGATACAGGCGTTCGATAACGGATTCGCTCGAGTATCCGTAGGCGCCGAAGATACGCATTGCTTCCAAGGAGTTATCTATCGCCGCCTCGCTGGCGAAATATTTCGCCATGCCGGCTTCCATGTCGCAACGCTTGCCCGCGTCGAACGCTTTGGCGGCACTCTCTGTCAGTAATCGTGCGGCCTCGACTCGCGTACTCATGTCACCGAGCTTGAGCTGAATGGCCTGGTGTTCACAAATGGGTTTGCCGAACGTTTGCCGTGTTTGGGAATAGCGAACTGCTTCGTCCAACGCTGCTTTTGCGACGCCCACGCCGCGCGCCGCAATATTGATCCGCCCGAGTTCCAACCCGCTAACGGCATTGTAAAATCCGCGGCCTTCTTCGCCGCCAATAAGACGGTCATTCGAAATGCGGTAATCCTCAAGGACGATTTCCGCAGTATCGACTCCTCGATAGCCGAGCTTGTCGAGCTTACGAGTAACGTTATAACCATCGCCTTTTTCGGCGATGAACATGCTCATACCTTTGCGCGGCGGATCGGCTTTGGGGTCGGTTTTGACGAGCAGCGCGGTGCAGTTACCCTCAATGGCATTGGTAATCCAGAGTTTGCTGCCATTGATTACGTAGTCGTCACCGTCCCTGCGGGCGACAGTTTTGATCCCTTGAAGATCGGTTCCGGCAGCAGCCTCGGTAAGCGCCAGGCCACCGCGCAATTCGCCAGATGCCAGTTTCGGCAGGAAACGCTTTTTCTGGTCCTCGGTTCCGTTTCGTTCGATGCAACTCGCCAGTATCAAATGAGTGTTAAGCACGCCGGTAAGGGACATCCACACTTCGCAGATCTTTGTGACGATCTTCGAATACGTAGTGACAGGAAGACCCAGCCCACCCCACTCCGTGCCAATCGTCGCGCCGAAAAGGCCGAGCGATTTCATCTGCTCCACCATTTCGTGCGGATACTCGTCTTTGTGCTCAAGATCGCTGGCGTACGGCCGGACATCTTTCTCCAGCCATTTGTCCAGAGAATCGAGAATCATCGTGTCGATTTCAGACATTTTCTAGATACCTTTTCAGACTGCTGCACGCTGAGCCGTATTCTAGAGCAAAAAAAAAGCCCGGCGTCTCCGCCGGGCTTCATTTATCGCTTGAGCGAATGATTTACATCATGCCACCCATGCCGCCCATACCGCCCATATCAGGCATGGCTGGTGCAGCATCTTCCTTCGGCGCTTCAGCAACCATTGCTTCGGTTGTCAGAAGCAGGCCGGAGACGGACGCAGCATTCTGCAACGCGTATCGCACGACCTTGGTTGGGTCGAGAATACCCATCTCGATCATGTCGCCGTACTCGCCGGTTGCGGCGTTGTAACCGTAGCTTCCTTTGCCTTCAACGACCGCGTTCAGAACGACACTGGGATCACCACCGGCATTGTTGACGATTTGCCGCAGCGGCTCTTCAATGGCACGCCGCAGGATATTGATACCGACTTTTTGATCGTCGTTATCGCCGTCCACCTTCATCGCTGCTATGGCGCGAATGAAGGCAACGCCGCCGCCGGCAACGACACCTTCTTCTACGGCGGCGCGAGTCGCGTGCAGCGCGTCCTCGACACGTGCCTTCTTTTCTTTCATCTCGACTTCGGTCGCAGCGCCAACCTTGATTACGGCAACACCGCCGGAGAGCTTCGCAACGCGCTCCTGCAGCTTTTCCTTGTCGTAATCAGAGCTCGACTCTTCGATCTCGGCAGCGACCTGATCGACACGGCCCTTGATGTCCTCAGGACGGCCTGCGCCGTCGATCACGGTCGTATTTTCCTTTGTGATCTGAATTTTCTTGGCTTCGCCAAGATCTTCCAGCGTAGTCTTCTCGAGCGACAGACCGACCTCCTCGGAGATCACGTTGCCGCCGGTCAGGACAGCGATATCCTGCAACATGGCTTTGCGGCGGTCGCCGAAGCCAGGTGCTTTGACGGCCGCAACCTTCACGATGCCGCGAATGTTGTTGACCACGAGGGTCGCCAGTGCTTCGCCTTCGACATCTTCTGCAACGATCAGGAGGGGACGGCCAGACTTGGCAACGGCCTCGAGAACCGGGAGAAGATCGCGAATGTTGGAGACTTTCTTGTCATGCAGGAGAATGAGCGGTTCCTCGAGTTCTACTGACTGACTCTGCTGGTTGTTGATGAAGTAAGGAGAAAGGTAACCGCGATCGAACTGCATGCCTTCGACGACATCAAGTTCGTTAGCCAGTCCTGATCCTTCCTCAACCGTGATGACGCCTTCTTTTCCGACTTTCTGCATGGCCTCGGAAATAACTTCGCCGATCTCGGTGTCTGAGTTGGCAGAGATGCTGCCGACCTGAGCAATTGCTTTGTCATCTTCGCAGGGCTTGGACAGCTTCTCGAGCTGTTCGACGACAGCAATCGTTGCCTTGTCGATGCCGCGCTTCAGATCCATCGGATTCATGCCGGCAGCAACAGACTTCAGACCCTCGCGAAGTACGGCCTGGGCCAGTACCGTTGCGGTGGTCGTTCCGTCACCTGCGACATCAGATGTCTGGGAAGCAACTTCCTTAAGCATCTGTGCACCCATGTTTTCAAAGTTATTATCCAACTCGATTTCTTTGGCGACAGACACACCGTCTTTTGTGACAGTGGGCGCGCCAAAGCTCTTATCGAGCACTACATTGCGACCTTTGGGACCGAGGGTCACCTTCACCGCATTCGCCAGAATGTTTACACCTGCAAACATCTGCTGACGAGCGTCGTCGCTAAAACGAACTTCTTTAGCAGCCATTTTCTATATCCTCTTTAGCTTTAACTGATGAGCGTTGGTATCTGAATACGACGATTAGCCTTCGATTACGGCCATGATGTCGTCTTCCTTCATTACCAGAAGCTCTTCGCCGTCAACTTTGACTTCGGTGCCTGAGTACTTGCCGAACAGCACCTTGTCGCCGGCCTTGATGTCTAATGCACGAATCTCGCCTGAATCCAGGATTTTGCCATTGCCTACGGCAACGACTTCACCCTTGATCGGCTTTTCGGCTGCAGCGTCTGGAATGACGATTCCGCCGGGGGACGTGCGCTCTTCTTCCATGCGCCTTACGATGACTCGATCATGAAGCGGACGAATCTTCATGCTGTGGACCTCCTATAAGCTGTTGATTAATAACCGACTTCGCGGCATTCGTGGCCAGAGATTGTTAGCACTCTGCCTCGGGGAGTGCTAATGATAGTGCCGGCCCCGGAAAATTCAAGCGTTTCCAGGCTCCGGCCGGATAAATGTCGAACTGGTTCAATGACAGCGACCCTTAAGGCCGGTATCCTTCCTGTCCGATTTGAGAGCCCGGTTCACATAATCGGTAACAATTAAGGCCTCGTTGAGGTCAATTATCCTGTAGCACGCCTGACAAGAGAACCGCCCACTTGATCGCAAAGACCAACCGAATTCTGACCCTGCTTGGAGGCCTCCTTTTAATGTGGCCCGCAGCGTCGGTCTTTGCCCTGGGCGATGAGGACATCCTGAGGCCCGAGGCCGCTTATCTATACGCGGTAACTGATACCGGCGATGCGCTCGAGATCGACTGGGCGGTTGAGGATGGTTACTACCTCTATCGTCAGAAAATGTCCTACGAGAGCAATACCCCCGCCATCGTCCTCGGTGAGGCCGAGATGCCTACCGGCGAGAGCCACGAGGACGAGTTTTTCGGCGTTCAGGAAATCTACCGCGGCCGCTTCTTCGTCCGCGTGCCGTACACCGTCGAGGGCGGACTGCCGGCATCGATGGAGCTTGTGATCAAGTCACAGGGTTGCGCTGACTTAGGTATTTGTTATCCGCCGCAGACCTGGACCGAGCCGGTCAAGATGATGGCCGCAAATACCGTTCCGGAAGATAATTCCGCCAAGTTGACGTTTGGCAGCTCCTTCGGCAATTCATTGGGCGACTTCCTGCCGGTGGACGAGGCGTTCAAGCCGATGATCATTCCATTGGACGGCAATACGGTCGAGGTATCGATTCAGGTTGCCCCCGGTTATTACCTGTATAAGGACAAAATCTCGGCCGACGTACAGTCTGACCGCGTGCAGCTCGGCAGTCTGGACTTGCCCGCTGGCGAAATGAAGAACGATGAGTACTTCGGCAACATGGAGGTTTATCACCAGGACGTGTTCGCCAACCTGCCGTTGGTGAGAGCGACCCCCGAGGCGATGGACCTCGATATCGCCCTTAATTATCAGGGTTGCGCTGAGGATGGCATCTGCTATCCACCGACGACCCGCACGCTCAACATCACGCTACCAATAGCCACCGCCGTGTCGGCATTGGCGGCGGTCAGCGATCGCGCGCCGCCGGTTTCCCAGCAGTCAAAGCTTGAACGGGTAATCACCGGATCGAGTATCTGGGTCACAGTCGGCGTGTTCTTCGCAGCAGGACTTGGCCTCGCGTTCACGCCATGCGTCCTACCGATGGTGCCGATACTCTCGGGCATCATCGCCGGCGAAGGCGAAAACGTTAGTTCGAGGCGCGGTTTCATGCTCGCCCTCACCTACGTAATGGGTATGGCGCTCGTTTACACGGCGGCCGGCGTTGCCGCGGCGGCAGCCGGCCTGCAATTGCAGGCGACGTTCAATCAGCCATGGGTGCTTACGCTGTTCTCAGGGCTGTTCGTCGTCCTGGCGCTGGGCATGTTCGGCTTGTTCGAACTGCAGATGCCCTCGGGCATCCAGAGCCGTCTCGCAAGCATGAGCGGCAATCAAAGGAGTGGCACCGCAGTTGGCGCCTTCATCATGGGCGCATTGTCTGCCCTGATCGTTACCGCCTGTGTTGCGCCCGCACTGATCGCGGCCCTGACAGTCATGGCCAAG
>Ga0255058_10002244_pt1 | contig 10686 bp, 9 predicted proteins | sample Cases_109_9_MG_FD_188637 | JGI IMG/M metagenome (GOLD analysis project Ga0255058, IMG submission 188637) | Seawater microbial communities from Amundsen Gulf, Northwest Territories, Canada - Cases_109_9 | ecosystem: Environmental > Aquatic > Marine > Gulf | place: Canada: Northwest Territories... | reverse complement strand
GAATTTTTGCGCTTGCCTGGCGGACTCTTTAGGCCGCTAACGGGTGCCTCCGGGTCGCTTACGTCGCGCAAGGCGAGCTTCACGGCCGGCTCGCGGGTGGTTTCGCCGTGGCAGTGGACCGGCTTGCTCTCAGTCCCCCGGTGGGGTGCTCGCCTCTCTGTTGCCGTGCGCCGGCTACTCGTCCCGGTCAGCGCCTTCGTATTCAGAATGGTGGGCGCTGTAGGATTTGAACCTACGACCTCAGCGATGTCAACGCTGCGCTCTAACCAACTGAGCTAAGCGCCCACGCTCTAGCACATCGTATCAATCGCTGCTGAAGATGGTCAACGGAGTGCAGGTTCGCGCTGGTGCTCTTGATTCGTGGGCGCGCTTCCTGAGACAATGCGATCGCGATGGCCCCATCCCGTTGTGGGACGGGGTCGGTTCGTTGCCCTGCTTTTCGGGCGCGTGCTATACTGCGCGAACCTGGTAAAACGGGGCCAAACAGGATGGGCCACTAGCTCAATTGGCAGAGCAAGCGACTCTTAATCGCTAGGTTCAAGGTTCGAGTCCTTGGTGGCCCACCAGGTTAAGAACAAACGATGTTGGCACTTCAACCCGCACGGCAAGAGACGGACTATGTGGACGGAGTTCCGCATCGGCTTGACGTAGTAGGCGCCGGGGAAGTGTCGGAATTGGTAGACGAGCGTGATTTAGGTTCACGTGCCGAAAGGCGTGGGGGTTCGAGTCCCCCCTTCCCCACCAGGCGATCGGGTCCCGCGGGGACCAGGGAGGGTTAGTTGGCGGATCCACTCCTCAAGATAGAAGACCTGCACACGCAATTCTTCACGGAAGACGGCGTGGTCAACGCGGTCAACGGCGTCAGCTATGACTTAATGCCCGGCGAAATCCTGGGCCTTGTGGGGGAGAGCGGTTGCGGTAAGACCGTGAGCGCGCTCTCCGTCCTTCGTCTGATCCCTAACCCGCCCGGCAAGATCAGCAGCGGCAAGATAATCTTCGAGGGCGAAGACATCCTCAAGATGAGCGAGAACGAGATCCGCCACATCCGCGGCAACAAGATCGGCATGATCTTCCAGGAGCCGATGACGTCGCTGAACCCGGTGCTGACGATCGGCCGGCAGCTCACCGAAACGCTCGAACTGCATCTGAAGATGGACTCGCAGGCCGCCACCCAGCGTGCGATCGAACTGCTTGAGATGGTCGGTATCCCGGAGGCGAAGGGGCGAATCAAAGACTACCCTCACCAGTTCTCGGGCGGCATGCGCCAGCGCGTAATGATCGCGATGGCGCTCTCGTGCAACCCGAAGCTGCTCCTCGCCGACGAGCCGACGACGGCCCTCGACGTGACGATCCAGGCGCAGATTCTTGAGCTACTGACCCGCCTTACTCGAGAGCTGGGAACGTCGGTGATCATTATCACGCACAACCTCGGCGTCGTCGCCCGCTACGCGGACCGCATGAACGTCATGTACGCCGGCCGAATCATTGAGTCGGCCGCAGCAACCGAGCTTTATCCGAACCCACGGCACCCGTATACGTTGGGCCTGCTGCGCTCCGTACCGCGGCTGGACCAGGGGCGCAAGTCCAGGCTCGAGCCCATCGAGGGCATGCCGCCGGACCTCATTAACATGGGCAGCGGCTGCTCATTCCGGCCTCGCTGCCGGTTCGCCGTCGAGCGCTGCAAGGAAGAGGTCCCGCCGCTCATGGACGTTGGTCCTGAGCACGTCGCGGCGTGCTGGGAATGGGAGAACGTAAAGAAGGCAGCGATGGCCGACGCCGTGGACGCCGCCTAGAACGAGGAAAGCGATGACGATCGAACAGGCTACTCCATCACCGGCGCCCGGCACTCCCGGCGAGACGATCGTCGAGGTGAAGGACGTGAAGATGTATTTCCCGGTGACTTCCGGGATCATCTTTCAGCGCAAGGTCGCTGACGTAAAGGCTGTCGACGGCGTCACTTTCAGCATCAAGCGGGGCGAGACGCTGGGCCTCGTCGGTGAGAGCGGTTGCGGGAAGACGACCCTCGGCCGGGCCGTGCTCCTCCTCTACAAGCCGACCGAAGGCTCGATCATGTTCCAAGGCGAGGAGCTGACGACGATGCGCGGCGGCGCCCTTCGCCGCATGCGCCGCAACATGCAGATGATCTTCCAGGACCCGTACGCGTCGCTGAACCCGCGCATGAGCATCGGCAGCATCATCGCCGAGCCGCTGATCATTCACGGGCTGGCGAAGGACCGTAAGGAGCGCCAGCAGAAGGTCTCGGAGCTGATGGAGACCGTCGGCCTGAACCCGTACTACGCGAACCGTTATCCACATGAGTTCTCCGGCGGGCAGCGCCAGCGCATCGGCATCGCACGTGCTCTGGCGGTGCGGCCGGACTTCATCGTCGCGGACGAGCCGGTGTCGGCTCTCGACGTCTCGATCCAGGCGCAGATCATCAACCTGATGGAGGACCTGCAGAATGATCTCGGCCTGACGTATCTCTTCATCGCCCACGACCTCTCCGTCGTCCGTCACATCAGCGATCGCGTCGCCGTGATGTATCTGGGTAAGCTAATGGAACTCACGGACCGTGTAGAACTCTACGAGAACCCGTTGCACCCGTACACGCGCGCGCTGCTCTCGGCCGTACCGATCCCCGACCCGGCCCTGGAGGCCACACGTGAGCGCATCATCCTCACCGGCGACGTTCCCAGCCCGCTACACCCGCCTCCCGGTTGCGTCTTCCACACGCGCTGTCCGCTGGCGATCGACCAGTGCCGCCAGGAAGTCCCGGAATGGCGCAACGTCGGCACCAGCGACAAAGAGCACTGGGTCGCCTGCATCCGCGTCGGCGAGCCCGGCCTGTATTAGCGCTGGCGACGACGTCAGGCTGAAGCCTGACCTTCCGAGTGACCTGCGAGCGTGACCACGCGCCTCTTTAGTGGTGAGGGGCGGGCAGGCGGGTTACCGGGGAGTGAACGGCGATGCGAGTGATTTCGGTCTGCTCGATGTCGGTGCGGACGCGCGGTGGCCGGGGCGCGGCGCGGAGGGCCTGTATCTGATGCAGGGTCTGAAGAAGGTGGCGGTGTAGGCGCGTTTCGTAGCGCATGATCTTCTCGATTGTGGCGCCGTCTGGGATGAGGCGGGCGAGGAGCATGTCGTCCATCTTGTCGATGATCTCCTGGCTCGGCTCGCCGGGGAGAGTCTCACCGGCGAAGCGGGCGCCAAGGGCGAGGTCACCGCTGATGGCCCTCATGGACTGGGAGCGAGCGATAGATTCGCGCTCGTAACGAGTAAGCCGGTTCAGGCGCCAGAGCAGGGAGGCGCAGCGTTCGGCGAGGGCCATGACGAGACCGTTTTCGGGGTTGATTGCTGAGACGATACTCTCGCGGTGGGTGTCCCAGTCTTCCTCGCGTTCGAGGAGCGGGATGACGGGAGTCTCGGCGTAGATGCCGTGCTTGATGGCGTTGTAGCGGACGTTGAGCAGACCTTGCGTCGTCTTCGGCCCCCTCTTTCCCATGTTCCACCCCCTCCACCGGCCTGCAGGCGTTATCTGGTGACAGGGTAGGTGATGGAGTGTGGAGACCAGAGTGGTGAATGGCACGGCCCTCACCCCCCGGCCCCCTCTCCCGGTTCCGGGAGAGGGGGAGATACGGAGGCGTGAAATTGTTTTGCATTTTCGGCGGGTGAGCAGGGGGCTGTCGGCGTCGAGGTGCCGGGCGTGACGCGGAGAAAGAGCGCTGGGGTGGCGTGCAATGATGCGTGTCAGCGAACCCGGCCTCTAGCGTATTAGGCGATAACTACTGGGCCTTTTTCATCGAGCCAGCCAGCGGAGGGATGGAGAGCCCGGTCGAAAAGAACATGATTTCCGATCCCTGACGTACGTCCCGCGCGCTATAACCGATTCGATATGGCACGTGACGAAAGGGCCTGTATAGCGCCCGGATCTGCGGTGTATCGTCGTACGAGACAACCCACCTCCGGTTCTTGAGGCGCCGTTTCACTGTGTCCGCTATTTCGACATGGTCCTGATGTGTGTAGTAGTCGTAGTAGAGTTGTTTTCCCTTGCGATAGTATGGTGGATCTAGGTAGATTAAGGTGTTCCTTGGCAGGTCCGGCACGGATTTCTCTAAGAAATCTTTCGCGTCTTGTCGCGTGACCGTTATCCGTCGACGGAGTCGGGATATTGCTTGCACCCGCGCAGCCAGCCCGGCGCGATTGAACCGGGCGTCGATCTTCCAGGGTCCACTCTGATTCCGGCCGCCGATGATGCCGCCGTTCAGAATCCCTGATCTATTCGTGCGGTTCAGAAACAGTGTCGCGAAGCCGAGTTCCAGATCGTCGAATTCCCGCTCATTCGCGACGATGTACTTCTGACGGTCCCAAGAGCTGACTGAGAGAGGCGTCGTTTGTATCAACTTGATCAGTTGATCGGCCCGGTCGAGGACACTACGCCAGAAAGCGACAATATGGCGACTTATATCGTTGACGTGAATGTGGTCGACGTATTCGTGCAGAAGTAGCTCCATCGCGATCCCGGCCCCGCCAGCGTAGGGTTCCACGTAGTCGCCGTCATACAGTCGATTGGCTTCGATGACGCTCTTGATGAAAGGAGCGAGCTTCGCTTTGCCTCCGGGGTATCTAAGTGGCGTGAAATGAGAAAGACGTTGAGGAGCGCCTTCCTCCGACTCTGCTGCGCTCACGTCCAGATTGCCATGAAATATGGCCGTGACTCATCCCACGATGCATAGAGGTCGTGAATCTTGGGTATCACGAAGCGGTTGTGAACGTAGCCGTGTAGCAGATCGATATATAACGGGCTTTGTTGGTGACTTACGCCTCGCTGCACGGCGGCAAAGTCTTTCTTCTCGGCACCGCTGGCTACCAAGTCTTTGATGACTTCATCGATCTTTCTGGCTAGAGTTTTGTCCCTAGGATGGCCATTACGCAGGTAAGTGAGCTTGAGGCCCTTGCCTCTCATATGGTGATCCGTTGACAGTTCCAAGAACACACGAAATAGCACCGATGCCGCATGAGGGAATTTGTCGACTCTCAGCGTCATCAGCTCTGTGGCGATCGCTTCGACCTTCGGATCGCTTACGTTGAGACGGTCTTTTCTCGGCAACAGATACAGTCGGCTCGCCGGACCACTCGCCGGCTTCGGCGCTGTCCGCCTCCTTGCCTTACCGGCTCCCTTAATGATTTCAGGCAAGGAGTGAATCTTCGCTGCCTTCGTCGAAAGGGCCGGGCGGCTTGACCGGTCCAGAGCCGCGACATAGTCAGCTTGGTCCTGCAGTGTGTGCAGACTCCGGCTGTTAACCTTCCGTTCTAGAATGTCGAGAACAAATCGTCGGAGCGGCTTGATCAGCTCGTCTGCAGGTAGACCGCTATAGACCACACGGTCCTTGATCTCAATCCCGATCTTCTCGCGAACGGGTCGTGACTCGACGAGTCGTTGTAGTGTCGTAAGGCTGAAGCGCTGACTATCGATCTTATCGATCTCTGAGGGCGAAAGGCCACCCTGTGTCCTGACGAAGTCCAGCACTTCAAGCGCTGGTTCACCTCCGCGAAAGCGCGCCTGCGCCGTAGACTTCCACGCGACAATCCCCTCGCCCTTATTCTCTCCTGTATGTCGCTGCTCCAGCCATGACCGCGCATTAGCACGGCGGCCGACGTCGAAGCACGCGATCGGCTCGACCTTCTCTGGCGAGAAGTTGCCTGCCGCGCCCTCAAGCTGTCGACGAGTCCTGTCCGGGACGCTCAAGCTGCCGAGTGATGAAGGATTGGACAGAATCTTCAATGCCGCAACCCTGCGGTTGCCTTCGAGCGCAACATACTTCCCGCTGCGCCGATAGACCAGAAGTCTATCCATCGGATTCAAACCCTTAGAGGCGATACTCCTTGCCAGGACGACGAACTTCTCGGGCTCATCCGCTATTATCTTGCGAAGCGCTTCACGCTGGCTAGGTGCCGAATTGATCCGCGGGTTTTCGTCATCCAGTAAGAGTTGATCAATAGTGAGATCTACTTGTGCCATTTTTACCCCCCTCATGACTGACGCGTGGAAGCTGAACAATTCTATCGTCTCCTGGGCGGAGTTGCCAAGGATCGAAGCTCTCCACCGGTTTCGCCTCCCACGTAGCCGCCAGCCGCGATAGGCTGTATCTGTGGACCAGTCTCACATACGCAACTTCTGCATCATTGCGCACATCGATCACGGGAAGTCGACGCTGGCCGACCGGCTGCTCGAAGCAACGGGCACGATATCTGAGCGGGATATGGCCGAGCAGGTGCTCGACACGATGGACCTGGAGCGCGAGCGCGGCATTACGATCAAGGCGGCTGCTGTGCGCATGGCCCATAAGGCGGGTGACGGCGGCGCCTACGAGCTGAACCTGATCGATACGCCCGGCCACGTCGACTTCACCTATGAGGTCTCGCGCGCACTCGCGGCCTGTGAGGGGGCGCTGCTCGTCGTCGACGCCTCGCAGGGGATCGAGGCGCAGACGCTGGCCAACGTCTACATGGCGCTCGACCTCGACCTCCAGATCATCCCCGTCGTGAACAAGATCGACCTGGCGTCTGCGGAGCCCGAGCGTGTCGCCAACGAGGTCTGCGAGGTGATCGGCTTCGAGACGGACGAAGTGCTGTTCGTCTCGGCGAAGGAGGGCACCGGTATCGACGCCCTGCTGGAAGCGATCGTGGAGCGCGTGCCGCCGCCGGCCGGCGATCCGGAGGCTCCGCTGCGGGCTCTGATCTTCGACTCGAAGTACGACTCCTACAAGGGCGTGATCGCCTACGTGCGCGTGGTCGACGGCCGGGTCAGCGGCAAGGAGCGTCTGCGTTTGCTCGCCACGAAGCGCACGATCGAGCCGTTGGAAACCGGCACCTTTCGGCCCTCGTTCAGCCCGACCGACGGCCTCGAGACGGGCGAGGTAGGCTACATCGCGACCGGGCTGAAGACGGTGCGTGACAGCCGGGTCGGCGACACTGTCACGGACGAGGCCGAGCCGACATCGACTCCGTTGCCCGGCTATAAGCCCGCGAAGCCGATGGTCTTCGCCGGCCTTTATCCGTCGAACTCGGAGCAGTACGAGGAGCTGCGGGACGCGATGGAGAAGTTACACCTGAACGACGCCGCGCTGCACTATGAGCCCGAGACCTCAGTCGCATTGGGGCCTGGATTCCGCGCCGGGTTCCTGGGCCTCTTGCACATGGACATTGTGCAGGAGCGGCTGGAACGGGAGTACGATCTCGACATCCTGGCGACGGCGCCGTCCGTGGAGTACGAGGTGCACCTGACCGACGGGACAGTCCTCGAGGTGGACTCGCCGGCGGCGATGCCGGACCCGAGCAGGATCGAGGACATTCGCGAGCCGTGGATGAACCTCTCGATCGTTGCGCCAGACCGCTACATCGGGGCGATCATGGACCTCGTGACGGGACGCCGCGGGTCGTTCGTGAAGATGGACTATCTGGAGCACGACCCGCACCTGAAGGCGGGTGAGCGTCGCGTGCTGCTTGAGTACCAGATCCCGCTGGCGGAGATGCTGGTGGACTTCTACGACCAGCTGAAGTCGAAGACTCAGGGCTACGCCAGCCTCGACTACTCGTTCGCCGAGTACCGGCCGGACAAGCTGGTAAAGGTCGACATCCTCGTCAACGCCGTTGCCGTCGACGCGCTCAGCGTCCTCATTCACTCGGAGCGGGCGCAGCAGGTCGGGCGGTCGCTTGTTGAGCGGCTGCGGTCGCTGATCCCGCGCCAGATGTTCGACGTGCCGATCCAGGCGGCGATCGGCGGGCGCGTGATCGCGCGCGAGAGCGTGAGGGCGCTGCGCAAGAACGTGCTGGCGAAGTGCTACGGCGGCGACGTGACGCGCAAGCGGAAGCTGCTCGAAAAGCAGAAGGCGGGCAAGAAGCGGATGAAGCGCGTGGGCAACGTGGAGATTCCGCAGGAGGCCTTCATGTCGCTCTTGCGCATCGGCAAGTAACCGAATCGCTGCTGCTGGCGAAACGTATGGCGGTCTCGCTTTGTTTACGTAACGAGGGGGCGTAGAATAGCGCCCGAACGCTACCGGGGGGAACGCTTGGACAAAGATAAGACTCAGAAGATAGACCGGCAGGTGCTGCAGCGTGTAGCGAACTCGTCGCGAGCGACGCAGCGCTGGCTCAAGACTGCGCTTCAGACGATCCGCACGATGCCGCCCGCGGGCGAACGTGCTCTCAGAGTTCGTCCGGCCCGCCCGGAGCCCGTGCCGGACGCAGAGCCCGCGACTCGACCCGGACCGGAGGCCGAAGCCCGTCCGCCGGACCTTGACGATCTGCTCACAGGCCGGCGGTCGCTGAGGGAGCAGTTGGAGGCACGGCCGGAGTTGGCCGAAGAGCTAGAAGGGCTGGCAGACGTAGTCGACATGCTGCGCGGCCTGGGGCGCGAGCGGCGCAAGGCGGGCGAAGACCTTCTCCGCGACGACGACTTCCTGCACCTGGCGGACGACGAAGAAGAGCCTGACGAAGACGTCTAGCCGGCGTCGTCAGGCGGCGGCATCGCGGCGATCTGCGAACCCAGGATGGACGTTCCGCTGTCCACGAAGATCGTGTTGCCGGTGACCATTCGCGACATGTCGCTGGCGAGGAAGACCGCCGTGTTGCCGATGTCCTCCAGCGTGACGTTCTCTCGCAGTGGCGAAGCGGTCTCTGTCCAGCGCCGCAGCATCGTGATCCCCTTGACGGCGCTGGCCGAGAGGGTGCGCACCGGCCCGGCAGAGATCGCGTTGACGCGGATCTTGCGCGGTCCCAATTCGGCAGCGAGGTAGCGCACGCCGGCTTCCAGCGCGGCCTTGGCCGGGGCCATCGCGCTGTAGCCCGGGACGGCCTTCTCCGCGGCGTTGTAGGTGAGCGTCATGATGCTGCCGCCGCCGGCGTCATCCATTAGCGGCGCGGCTACGCGCGCGACAGCGTTGAGCGAGTACGCACTGATCTCCATCGCCATCTTGTAGCCATTGCGGGAGATCTCCGAGAACGGACGATTCAAGTCTTCGCGGTCAGCGTAGGCGATAGCGTGAACGACCGTGTCCAGCCCCCCGATGGCCTCAGCAGAGATGCGGAATGCGTTCTCGATGTCATCGTCGCTCGCCACGTCGCAAGCGGTCAACGGAAAGTCCTCCGGGTTGCCGAGTTCGGCCAGCAGCTTGCGGACGTTACGCTCGATGCGGCCCTTTGGTTCATGCTGGAATGTGAAGGCGAGGCTCGCGCCCGCGCGATGCATTCCCCGGGCTATTCCCCAGGCGATGCTGTGCTTGTCGGCGACGCCCATGATCAGCGCGCGCTTGCCTTTGAGCAGTCCGTTCACGATGCCTCCTTGCGAATCCATTCTGGTGGCCGCTCGCCTGCCGCATCCGATTCCCACGCTTCAAGGCACTCTGTGACGACTTCCGCTAGCTGCGTGCGGAGGGTCTCCGGCTTCTCAAGCGCAGGAAGGAACACGAGGTGTCCGCCCGCCAGCGGCAGATCAAAGCCGACGGCGGAACCGCCCGCGCTTCGCGCGAACACGCGGCCGCGCTCGCTTAAGGCTGGAGCATCCTCGTCGACGTGCACGCGGTAGGCGATGTTCTTCTGCAGCGTCTGTACGTACGAAGAGAACGGGTGGTCCGAGACGGTAAGAACGGCGCCCGCCGTACCGAAGCCCGGGAGCAGGTGTTTGGCGGGTGCGAAGCCGTCATCTTCGGGCAGCCAGGAGTAGCGGTTCCAGGCAACGCCTGCGTGTACGGCGTCCGGGTAACCGATGCAGACGATGAGGCCGCCCCGCTCGAGGAGCCGAGCCGTCTCACGTTGGCGCATCTGCAGCAGCTCGACCAGTCCGAAGGCGAACGAGCTGCCCTCGCCGTTGACGATCGCCTGGCCGCCGAAAGTCTGGTGGGTGGCCGTTCCTTGCGCAACCTCGTCGACCACGCGGGACGCGGCTGCCGGGTCGATGAACAGATGGCTGTACTCACTGAAGGATGGTGCTGAGAGGAACGAGGCGTTGTCAAACGCCGCGCTCGGGAGCGGGATGCCTGTCACCAGCGTGCGAAGCGTCATGCCGGCACGTTCAGGGCGCGCAGGAATTCCGCCAGCTCCGGCGCGATGTCGGGGCGGCGCAGTGCAGTGTAGATCGACGCTTTGAGGAGTCCGATCGGGCGCCCGGTGTCGAAGCGCTCGCCCTCGTATTCACAGGCGTAGAGGTCGCTGCCCTTCTCCATCAGCATCGTCATTGTGTCCGTCAAGAACATCTCGCCGCCGATGCTTGGAGGCGTCTTCTCGAGCAACGGCCAGACGTCCGCCGAGAGGACGAAGCGACCGACGCTGGCGAGGTTCGATGGTGCCTCGTCCGCCGGCGGCTTCTCGACGATGCGGCGTACGCGCCAGACGTTGTCCTCCAGCTGTTCGCCCTCGATCGCGCCGTAATGGACGATCTCCTGCTGCGGGACGCGCTGCACGGCGATGACGCTGCCGCCGTGGCGCTCCTGCACGTCGAGAAGCTGACCGATGGCAGGCTTGTCGGAGAAGATGACGTCGTCGGGATAGAAGAGCGCGAACGGCTCGTCGCCCATGAAGCGCCGTGTGCCGAGAATGGCGTGCGACTGGCCCTTCATCTCCTTCTGGCGCACGAAGGCGACTTCGACACCGCTGATCCGCTGCACCTCTTCCAGGGAGTCGGGCTTCTTC
>Ga0255058_10002243_pt1 | contig 10690 bp, 8 predicted proteins | sample Cases_109_9_MG_FD_188637 | JGI IMG/M metagenome (GOLD analysis project Ga0255058, IMG submission 188637) | Seawater microbial communities from Amundsen Gulf, Northwest Territories, Canada - Cases_109_9 | ecosystem: Environmental > Aquatic > Marine > Gulf | place: Canada: Northwest Territories... | reverse complement strand
AAAATATAAATCTTGAAACCAATTAAAATATCAAATGTTCCGAGTATAAAAACAGGATTAAATGGGTACACAGAGAATTACAGTGAAATGTTTGGGTACATTAATACTGGTAGAGTAAGCATCAGGATTCACAGAGATATAACAGGCAAGATGTGGTTTGGGGTAGGGTAGAGTTGTTTTTATTTTAACCTTACCACCAGTTACTATTGATATGTAAGGTTTGGCAGGGAATTATTAAAGTCCAGAATCATCTATTTTGCTACTTTCAATCTTGATTCGTTCTTTTTCTGCAAGTCTTTTCAATTCTTCGTCATAATATTTGATTTCAGCTTTGCATCCGAAAAGCAGAATGAGCCCAAGAAATTAAGTAGTCTTTCCTTAGACAAGAATCAAATTATCTGGTGGGATGAGAACTCTCAAACCCAAGATGATCTTATGGAGAAATTAGCTGATCGCATAATAGTATTGGGTGCAGTAGCCCCATCAGTTGGCAGGAGTAAACGTAGTGATTATTCTGCTATAATTACTGCTTTTCTAGATAGCGCCAGTAAGCAGATCTATGTTGTTGGTGCAGATATCGGCAGATGGGATTTGAAGACTCTTGTTGAACGAATATGTATTCACCATAAAATACATGACTATTCGGGATTTGTCTATGAGTCAAATGCCGCTCAGAAGTGGCTTGGAGATGCACTTACAGTGGAACTTAATTGGATACTGTGAGATATTTGAGACATTGTTTGAAGCAAAGGTATTAATTGAACGATGGCGTAAAGAGAGTATAATACGTTTCGACCGCATAGTTCGCTTGGGTATTTGCTACATGCCCCAGAGGTAGTCGACCTGAACTCTAACTCTAAAGGTGGTACAAAGAACGGGGGTAGGTCAATCTTTTAGTCAATAAGGAATTTACAAAACGACATGCTCCCGTAAGACAAGACTACTCAATGAGAAATCTATGGCAAATATAATCAATTATCTACAATCTTGGATCAAGAAATATGGAGATCGACCAGCACTTGAATCAGCCGATGGAAACGTTCAAATATCCTATAATAACCTAGAAAGATTAGCAGAGATTGTATCTATCAATTTAGCGAATATCACCAGTAAACCTCAATCAATAATTTTACTTTTTATGGAAGCTTGCCCCAATTGGATGGCAAATTTTTAAATTGAAACCCATTCCGGAAGATATTGATAAAATGATTTCGCCTGTTGCCAAAAATCATCGCAGGGATGATTTTCATGTTTGCATTCATTCAAAGGACGTGAAACTTCTTTTAAAAAATGATATAGATGAATTCTGCTATCACTAAATTACAAGGACGAAGTTCAATGAAAACTCTAAAGGGCTATTTTCAAATTGTGTTACTACCGATTGTTTCAATGTTTATAGTAGAAAGGACTCTGGCTGAAAATGTGCCTGAAATGGTCGCAGATAGACCTGACCAGGCAAATTCTCCTGTGACTGTATTACCGAGGGTGCTTCAGGTTGAAACTGGGGTTCTTTATACAGAAGAAGATGAGGGAGAAGAACGAAGTCGTACTTTAGCAGTAGCACAAACGCTCATTCGAACAGGTTTATCTGGCAGGATTGAGTTTCGTCTAAGCTTTGATGGTTATATTTCTGAAGATGTGGAAGATGAAGATGGGCTCGGTGATTCAGCGATAGGATTCAAAATTAACTTATTGAAAGAATCAGGTGTACGCCCTGAGGTTGGATTACTTGCAAGTTTGACTTTGCCTACTGGAGAAAATGCATTTTCGAGTGAACGAAAGGACCCTTCTTTTCAATTTTTATTCTCAAACACATTAACAGATCGAATCTCAATTGGATACAACATGGGAATGGCATGGGAAACTGTAGAGGATAAATCTGGAGGAGGTCGTGATACTTTATCATCCTTTCAATATGCTGTTTCCATTGGGCTTGGAATTACTGATCGCTTAGGCGCTTTTGTGGAGTCGTTTGGAAATGTGCCGATGAGTGCAAATGGAAATCCGGCACATTCATTTGATACCGGTCTTACTTATCAGGCTCGCAACAATCTTCAACTTGACGCAAGTTCTGGGGTTGGACTTTCAGATGATGCTGATGATTGGTTTGTCGGTGCTGGGATTAGCTTCGCCTCCCCTTTTTAGTACACTAAGGCTAGACGGAATAAATAGGGAATCTATAAGAAGCAGAAACCACTTAGAACCAACCACATTAGCTGCTTCATAAGCGTTCTTACAGCTCTTTTACGTAACAAGAATATAGGTTCATTTTGTGGTATTTTAATTTCTTCTTATACTATAGTATGTAAAAAACTAAAAACTCATAACCTAAAGGAGTAAACAATGCATAATCACTTTTTTGGATATGTTCTCATCGTCATCTTATTATGCTCAGTTTCAGCGTCAGCTGAAATTATCACACTCAAAAACGGTGATTCAATTCATGCCGTTGTCAAAGATGAAACCGATTCTCAGTTAACTGTAGAACATCAATCCCTTGGCACACTTTCCATTCTGCTGGAACAAATAGTTTCGATCAATCACAAACAGGAAGATTTACCTGAAGATAAGGTAACAGCCACCCCCACTGTAGACAAGGGCATGTTTAATACAGGGTTATTGACAGACTGGGAGCGCAATATTGAAATTGGCCTGGACGGCTCAGCTGGTGTTTCCCAAAGTGAGACGCTTCGTTTAGGATTAGAGTTTAAATACGAAGATGATAAGGATCGCTGGCATTTCAACACGATCTACGATTTAGACCGGTCTGAACATGAAACCTCAGAGAATAAAGCATATACCACTCTGACTAAGGACTGGCTGCTTAAGGATTCGAAATGGTTCTATTTCTCCTATTCCGGGTTCGATTGGGATAAATTTAGGGATTGGGATTATCGTATCAGTCAATACGGAGGGATAGGTTATCAGCTTATCAAAGATGAAAAATGGGATGTTCTTGGTAGATTGGGCCTGGGCGTAAAACACATAATAGGCGATGAAGTGAGTGATGAGACTACAATGGAAGCACCATTGGGATTTGCAATAACAAGAAACATGAAAGATAAACACACAATTAAATTCTCTAACATCTTCTTCCCCAGTTTGACAAATGTGGGCGAGCACCGAAATGTGTCTGATTTCAATTGGAATATAAAGTTCGACTACTACAGAGGCTTTGGTCTAAAAGTTGGGCTACGCAACGAATACGATTCAACCGAGATGTCAAAAAACGATCTTGATTACTACACTTCAATAACCTGGGATTTTTAAGAGCAAGCGTGACCTCATATACAACCACAGTCACAAAACCTGACATATTATATGTAATATTAGTTATAGACTGTATCATAGGCGGTTTAGTTTAATCCGACCTGGAAGGCGGTGGGCTTGTATATAATTTTCCGTACTGATTGAGAGTTACCTTGTCATATTGTAGTTCTTTTTTCTTGTGGGCCGGTTTTGTCTCATCTGGATATCCCACGGCAATTATTGATTCTATTTTTACTTTTGACGGAATGTCCAGCACTTCTGAAACATAAGCTTCAGAGGTTGCAGTATCATCATGCATCCTCTCCCTGGTCTGTATCCAACAACTCCCAAGCCACATAGATTCGATGCCAGCAGTGGGCATGTGGTTTTGCCTGCCTGTCTGGGCCCGGTTACAAGAACAGTAGGAAACTGTTTAACCGCATTCTTTAATATAAACGCAAGTTTACGCTGCACGTACATGTAACAATTATAATATTGAATTTTATAATTGTCAGTGCATTTTATCTTGTCATTTTTCCCTGTCATTCATTTAACTGAGTTACTACTTTTTTTTCCTGCCTCGAATTACCGGCTTTATTATTTTTACCGGTGCTTTCAGGACTCTCTTTGTAGTATTCAGCAATTTTTCCCCAACAGCCGAAGGGGAAAGATATGAAATCAAGGGGAAAAATGATACTCAATCCCGAATGGCTCAAACCTAAAGAAAAGCCTTACTTCCATCAAATCTCACTCGATTGCTTAGAGAAATTAGTTGAGTGTATGAAAAGTTATAATGCAGGTGTTAGAACACAGAAGCAAGAAATAAGTGTAAGTGAAAGTGCTAGTAAAGAAAATGGGGGAATTATTTCACTAATCACAAACACTTACACTTTGTGTTAGGAAATTATCATACCTACTCCCCCAAATGATGTCCTACTGATATATTTTCTATGTTTGGGTATATTAATACTGGCAGGGTAAACATCAGGATACACAGGGATATAGAAGGCAAGATGTGGTTTGGGGTGGGGTAGGAATGAAGACATATAAAAGTAAATTAATATGTTGTTATCGCAGTCGAATAAAAGTAATATTTAGCTCCAACTACTTCTGGTTGTCGTGACCATTCTTCGTGAGCTTCTTTGCTCGTAGTAGTGCAAAAGTCAGCTGAACGGTGTAAATATGCACCTTACCGTTATAGTTTTTCATTGGTTGAACCTGAGAGTGAAACATTGAATTTTGAGGATATCAATGTTCAGTTCTGATTTGTGCCATCTCCTGAGAAAATATGTGGGTATATAGGTTGAAATTTTCTTTGAAATGAAATGTGGTTTGATCATAAGCTGTATATTTTAAAAAAGGAAGGAATTCAATGAGATACGAGTTGAAAATGCGCTGTATATTATCTTTCATTTTAGCCTTTGCATTCTTAGTAATAAATTCCAGTATTTCTCTTGTACAAGCTGAAGAGAAGGAACAGGCATCCCTATGGCCGATACCGTATTACAAGGGGGATATCTGGTCAAGACCCACTTTGACAGGCAAGTGGGGCTTACGCACAAAGCTAGCTGACAAGGGCATCACTTTTTCTGTGGACACTATACATACATACCAGAATATAGTAGATGGAGGAATTGACACCGGAGGTGAGTACGGTGGCTCTAATGATTATATAATCCGTCTTGATTTCGGTAAAATGGGATTAATGCCGGGAGCTTTTATGAGAATTTTTGGTGAAACAAAATTCGGTGACTTTGTAAACGGTAATACGGGTACTGGAACAGCTGTCAACACCGATGGACTTTTTCCCGAGATTGTGGGTCAAAGTACAACACTGACAAGTTTTGTATATTTCCAATTTCTTTCGGAATGGTTCGCCCTTTTCGCGGGCAAATTGGATACTCTTGATGGTGATGCCAATGCGTTTGCGGGTGCAAGGGGAAAAAATCAATTTTTAAACCAGAATTTCGTTTTAAATCCTGTAGCACTGAGAACGGTCCCGTATTCGACCCTTGGTGGTGGCGCTCTCTTTGTATTACCAAAAGAAAAGGGGTCTTTTTCTATCACGGCATTGGATCCTAATGGTGTACCTGGTAAAGTTGGTTTCGATGATGCCTTTGATGGCGGCGTTGTGATTACAAGTGAGTTAAGATTAAGTGTAAAACCATTTGGTTTGCCTGGTCATCAACTAGTCGGAGGAACATGGAGTAGTAGAGATTTTACATCATTGGGACAAAATTTTCGCCGCTTTTTTTTTGATGCTATTATATCAGATGTCCCTTCTTCGCTAGAAGAGTCAGAGACATCATGGAGCTTTTATTATAACTTTGATCAATACCTTTATGTTGAGGATGAAGATCCAAGCCAGGGAATAGGGGTTTTTGGAAGATTTGGTATGGCTGACAGGGATACGAACCCTTTTGAAAATTTTTATAGTACTGGTATCGGAGGAAAAGGGATAATTCCCGGCCGTGATAATGATACTTTTGGTATCGGTTATTATTACATTAATACAAGTGACAAGTTCCGTTTAACGCATGAGGGGCAAGGAGGCGAAATCTTCTATAACTTTGAAGTAACTCCGTGGTTTCATGTCACACCGGATTTCCAGATTATTGATCCCGCGGTTAGGGCAGTTGAGACAGACTTTATTACCGGAATCAGGGTTAAGATTGATTTGTAAAAATAAATGTATATATCATGACAATAACAATTAAAGGAAGAACACCATGAAATTAAAAGGGTTATTTTTGATATTGATCGCCTGTTTCCTCGCACACGGACTGATACTGCCCGTATCCGCTGATGATAAGAAACCAAAACTGGTTCTGCAAATCACAGTAGATCAATTGCGTGGTGACCTGCCAATGCGTTTTAAGGAACGTCTCGGCAAAGGTGGTTTCCGTTATTTATTGGAAAACGGCACCCATTACAAAAACGCCCACTATCAACACGCCAACACGGAAACAGCCGTTGGACACGCTACACTTGCCACGGGTGCAGATCCGTCCAGGCATGGCATTATCGCTAATGACTGGATCAATCAGAAAACAGGCAAGTTTGTATATAACACCGAAGACGATCGCCATCACATCGTCGGCAGCAAACCGAAGCCCCACAAAGGTGTCTCACCTCGCAATCTTCTTGTCAGCACGATTGGCGATGAGCTTGTTGTTAATAATGGTGGAAAGTCACGGGTATTCAGTGTTTCAGTTAAGGACCGCGGGGCCATCCTTCCGGGAGGACATGTGGGCAAGGCATTCTGGTACTCCAAGAGCAGTGGCAGGTTTGTTACCAGCACCTACTACTATGACGATTATCCTGAATGGGTGAAACAATGGAACGCCGCCAAACCTGCCGACCATTATAAAGGAAAAACCTGGGACCTCTTGCATGATCGTTCCTCCTATGTTGCCGGGGATATTGATGATCGTCCTTACGAAGCAGCGTTTGCAGAATTGGGTCGGACATTTCCCCATTCCCTGGGAGATGGAAGCTCGAAATATTTTTATTTAACTCTTAAATTAACCCCCATCGGTGACGAGCTGACGCTGGATTTTGCCAAAACACTCATTGAGAACGAAAAGGTAGGACAGGGAGATGTTACTGATTATGTGGCAATCAGTTTTTCATCCACCGATTATGTCGGTCATCTTTTTGGGCCATCGAGTCTGGAAACAGAGGATAATATCCTGCGCCTGGATCAGGTATTGGCTGAGCTTTTCCAGTACGTAGACAAGAAAATCGGTCTTGACAAAACTCTGATAGTGCTTTCTGCAGATCATGGCGCGCCTGAAGCCCCTGAATACATGGCTGAACACGGAATGGAGACAGGCCGCTTTCCATTAGACTGGTTTAAAAAAGGCTCTCCTTTATCGGAAGCACTTAAGAAACGGTTCGGAAGGGATGACCTTGTTGCCGTCCACAGTCATCCCTATCTCTATCTTGATCTTGACACCATAGAAGATGCAAAGCTTGATATAGAAGAAGTGGAGGGTTTTGTTGCCGCTGAAATGATGAAGGTAGAAGGGATTGTCTATGCCATGACACGCAGCGACTTATTAGCCGGGCGAATAACCGAGTCGCCTATCCAGAACCAGATACGGCGCAGTTTTCATCCTGCACGTTCCGGCAACATCCATATGGTGCAGGAGCATTACTGGTTTTTACACTCCAGTGAGGAGGCCGAAAAGATGGGCATCGAAAAACTTGCTGCAATCCATGGCTCGCCGTGGAAGTACGATACTTACGTGCCTATTTTCTTTGCTGGCAACGGTGTTTCGGCTCAGACAATAAGCAGGCCGGTGGGACCCCAGGACATAGCCGCGACTATCGCAGCATACCTGGAAATCAAACCCCCATCAGGGTCAGTGGGAGTTCCGCTTTTAGAAGTGTTGAAAGAGTAATCAATAAAAAAGGAGACAGCAACCATGAGGACTAAAACAAAGGAGAGAACAATGAGATCAATCAAGTATGTTGTTTCTAGCTGTATAGAACACAAAACAACCACTAATGAAAGGAAAAAACTAATGAGAACACTAAACACTATGATCGCCATCGTTTGCGTTTCCGCTGTCCTCGTAGGCGTTCAGGCACAAGCACAGGAAACGAGATCGCCGGCTGTGCGCCTGCACTATAATGGCAATTGGCCAAGTGAGGAGGAGGGGCAGCAACTGCGTGACGAACTGTTCTACAACCAGGCGATTCAAGCCTACATGACCATGCTACCGGCGTTGAATACGATTGGGCTGCGTGACGGTTCCGAGAAGGAATTTGGCGCGGGTTACAACGTCTTACCAATGTGGAAGGACCGGATGGATGCTAAGGCCTGGGTGCCAACACCCAATGCGGACATCATGTATTCCATGTCTTATCTGAATCTCAAGGAAACCGGTCCATTGGTTGTCGCTGCACCTCCTGGTGTTATCGGTATGTTCACAGACTTCTTCCAGCGCACGATCACGGATGTCGGAGCGATAGGGCCCGACCGAGCTAGAGGTGGCCTTTACCTACTACTGCCTCCTGATTACCAGGGACATGTCCCTTCCGGATACTTCACCTTCACTCCTTCCACCTACAACGTCTTGCTGTTCTTCCGAACTGTGATGCCAGGTGGAGAGAACGGGCTTGATCCAGCCCCTGCCGTCGAATTGGCAGAACGAACTCGTGTTTATCCGCTCTGGGAAGAAGAGAAGAACATCAAGCCAATGGTGTTTCCGAATGGTTCGGGCAAGCGCATCAATATGATGTACCCAACGGATTATTCCTACTGGACAAAGCTCAAAGCATTTGTCGATTATGAGCCAGTTGAAGCCATAACCCCCGAACTCCGTGGCGTGCTTGCCGCCATCGGAATCATCAAAGGGCAACCCTTTGCGCCAACAGCTGGGCAGAAGAAACTGTTGGAGAAAGCTGTGCTAAGGGCGCCGAAAATGATCCTGGCACAGCGCATGGTGAATCGACCCGACAAGCGCGACCTCTATTACAAGGATCGCCAGTGGCTGCGCATTTGGGCGGCAGGAACGGCAGAGTGGATGCAGGAGAGCTACCTCGACATCAGTTCACGTAACGCGTTCTACCAAATCGGCTACTCCAATGCACCGGCCATGGTGATGCGTACCATCAATCATGGGTCTAAGTATCCTGTAGGGTTAAGGGATGCGGACGGGAATTTCCTGAGCGGCAGCAACAATTACAAACTACACCTTCCTGCAGGTATTCCAGCTAAATTGTTCTGGGCTGTCACCATATATAACATCACTGACGGGACAATGCCGGAGACTTCACAGCGGTTTCCCGGAGTGAATGGCTTCGACAACACGGTCAAAAACAAGGACGGCTCGATCGACCTCTACTTCGGCCCGACCAAGCCTAAAGGAGCGCCCGATACCAACTGGGTCCAGACTATTGAAGGTAGGGCCTTCCTCATAGGTCTCCGCATCTACGGAAGTGGTGTCGAATTCTTCGACCAGACCTGGAAACCGGATGATATCGTGAAGTTGAAGTGATCGAGGGCTGCTGAGCTTTGATCCATGCCTCTTAGTTGCTCGGGGCATGGCTGTACATGAAAGAGGACTAAAACAAAGGAGAGAACCATGAAAACAATCAAATACGCGATGTGCTGCTGTGCGGTGCTGGCCCTGCTGGTTGCGGGGTGCGCATCGAAGGCTGGGGAGACAATCAAAACCCGCGTCGGTCCATTGAGCTTTACCCATGATTTCGCTAACGGCTACCCGACACATGCGACCCGCAAAAAGCTTTTCAATGAGATGGATTTTCAGCGTGCTACTCAAGCTTATCTCTGGGCTATTCCAATCGTCAGTATGGCGCAGTGGCAATGGAGTTTCGAAAATACCATCGGTGCCCAGGTGGGCGATATCGTCTACTATCCTGATCACAATTCCAAGCTCGGCATTCTCACTGCCAACACGACCACACCTTATATGACCTCTTTTGTTGATCTACAGAAAAGCGGTCCGCTGGTAATAGAAATTCCTGAAGGGGAGGTTCGGGGAATGCTGACCAATATGTGGCAGATCGAATTCTCTTACATCAACGGCGCGGGAAAATATCTCGTTCATGCACCAGGTACAAAAGCTCCAGCAGTGCAAGGCTATAAAACAGTGGAAGCGACAACCAACAATTTTATGTTCGGCCTGCGCCTCATGAGCCCGGATGCGGCAGTCCGCGACAAACTGCTCGATGCGATCAACGTTTATCCTTACAAAGACCGGGCCAATCCTCGTCCGACCAAAGTTCTGCGCAAGGGCGGCGAGCGCCTGAAAGGCATCACAGTTCAGCCGAGGGGTCTTACTTACTTTGAGCGCCTGGCCGATATTCTCAACCGTGAAGTGGTGGACGAACGCGACCGCTTTTTCCACGCCATGCTGCAACCTCTGGGTATTGAAAAAGGCAAGCCATTCAAGCCAACGGCCTCGCAGAAGAAAATCCTGTCGCAAGCTGCACTGGTGGGCGAAGCGATGGCCAAAGCCAACGACTTTTACAATCCGCGTATTAAGGCGTCGATCTATCGTGAAGGCAGTGCATGGGAAATCGCCACGACCTCGCCGGCCAATCAGCGTTGGGAAAACTTCGACGCCCTCGATGGCCGCGCCGCCTGGTTCTACGAAGCTTTGACCAACGGTCCGGCGATGAATTCACAGAAACCCGGCTGGGGACAGAAGTACCTCGCCTCTTATCTCGATAGCGACAAGGACTGGCTCGACGGCGCTCGGAGTTACAAACTGCACGTCCCCGCCGATGTTCCTGCAGCAGCCTTCTGGTCTTTGACTGTATACGATGTTTCCTCACGCGCTCCGATCGACAACAAAACGAAGCAGGCTGACCGCTCTTCCCGCATGGAGTTAATGAAGAACTCCGACGGTTCGATTGATCTTTACTTCGGTCCGGAAGCACCAAATGGCAAAGAGAAAAACTGGGT
>Ga0255058_10002242_pt1 | contig 10692 bp, 12 predicted proteins | sample Cases_109_9_MG_FD_188637 | JGI IMG/M metagenome (GOLD analysis project Ga0255058, IMG submission 188637) | Seawater microbial communities from Amundsen Gulf, Northwest Territories, Canada - Cases_109_9 | ecosystem: Environmental > Aquatic > Marine > Gulf | place: Canada: Northwest Territories... | reverse complement strand
GGTCGCCGACACCGATATTCTGGCAGATCGTTACTGGGTGCAGGTGCAGGAATTTCTCGGCAACCGCATCGCCATTCCCAGTGCCGCAAACGGCGCCTTCATGGTGAACGCGCTCGATAATCTGGTGGGCAGCAACGATCTCATCAGCGTGCGAAACCGCGGCAGCTTCATCCGTCCGTTCCAGCGCGTCAATGCAATCCGCAGGGAGGCGGAGCTCGAGTTCCGGCAGAAGGAAGAGGAGCTCATTGCGCGCCTCGACGAGACCGAGCAGCGCCTGGTGGAACTCGAGCAGGCCAAGCAGGTAGGCGACAGCAGCTTGATCCTGAGTCCCGAGCAGCAGCAGGAGCTGGTGCGCTTCCGCCACGAAAAGGTAGCGATTCGAAAGGATCTGCGTGACGTGCGCCGTAACTTGCGCCGTGACATCGACAATCTGGGTTTGCGACTCAAGTTCATCAATATAGCGCTGATCCCGATTCTGATCGGAATCGGTGGGCTGGCTGCCGGCTTGTGGCGCGTCCATCGGCGCCGATCCCACGCGGGTGCACCGGCTCATTGACTTTGGCGTTCACTGAAAAATGCGCAAGAAAGCTTTACTCGTACTGATATTGTTGACTGTGGTGATCGCCGTCGCGGCGGTGATCGTGCGCAAGGACACGAACGATGTCGCGGGCGCCGGCGAGCCGCTGTTTCCGGCGCTGCTGGACAACATCAACGACATTACGACGGTGGTGGGCGTCGGCGCCGGCGAGACGTTTACGCTGGTCCGGGAAGGCGATAGGTGGGTGGTTTCCGAGAAGCACGGCTTTCCGGCGGACCAGGACAAGGCCCGCCAGCTGATTCTCGGAACGGCTCGCCTGGTGCGCATCGAACCCAAGACCAGCAATCCCGATCTGTACGAAAAAATCGGCCTCGATGACATTCATGCCGAAGATGGCAACGCTGTGCAGTACAGCTTCAAGAATGCCGCCGGCGACACCCTCGCCGAAGTCATCATCGGCAACAGCCGGCTCGGCCGTGCCGATCCGCAAACCGACGAGTACTTTGTCCGCGAGCCGGCTCTGGCCCAGACGTGGCTCGTGCAGGGCAAGCTGGCCGATGCCGTGGGTGTCATCGAATGGCTTGACAGCAGCGTGCTCAACATCGAGCGTGACCGGATACACCAGGTGACGGCGCGCCATCCCGACGGCGCCGTGGTGACCGTCAGTAAGAAGAAGCCGTCACAACAGACTTTCGACCTGCTCGACGTCCCCGAAGGCGCGGAGGCGGACCCCAAGTGGAAGCTCAATGATCTCGGCCGTTCGCTGGCAAGTCTGGACATGGAAGATGTAATGCCCGCTTCGCAGGCGAGTGTCTCCGATGACGGCTTGAGGGTGGAGATGATCACCTTCGATGGATTGCGTGTGATCTTGCGAAGCGTGAAAGACGGTGAACGTACTCTGGCGCGAGTTCAGGCATTCTTCGACGAGTCACTGATCGCGCGGGAGTTTCTCGCCGGCGGAGAGCAGGCCGAGGGCGAGAGCGAGTTCCTACTCACCGCCGAGGCGGTCCGTGAAGAAGTGACGCGGCTGAATAAGGATTGGCAGAATTGGGTGTACGTGGTTCCTGGCTATCGCGCCGACTACATGTCGGTTAGAAAAGAGGAAATGATCAAGGGACCGGAGAAAAAGGAAAAATCGGCCGGAGACGACAAAGAAACGAGTTAGATACCAAGCTCCGATCTTTCCCCGCGCCTTCACTGCAAACGTCAATAGAATATGTGTCTGCCGATTCTGGCGATGCGTCGCTTCCCCCGGGACCAGCGGGGGCGGATATACTTCGCGTGATAGAAGAGCGCGCCCTCGACCCTGGGTTCCGCTTGCTCGTCATATACTTCTTCGGCAATTTTCCAGGCGCGCTTCCAGAGCTTGCGATCGACCGGTGAGGTCGCATCGAGCTCCGTCCATGAGAACGCGCTGACATTCCGTTTTCGGATGATGTCGAAATTTTCCTGATACACTACTTTGCAGACTGTGTTCGGATAGTGCTTCGACGCCACGCGGTTCATCGTGACCTCAGCAACCGCATACTGACCGTTAATGGGTTCACCGCGCGCTTCGTGATAGATGTTTTTAGCGAGGCAATTCAAATCCAGAGTCCGTGCACGAATATCCTGACTGCGATCGTGCCCCAGGATGGAGAAATAAACGAGACCGGCAAATGCCACCACGATCAGCGCCACTACCGAAACGATCACGTAGCCGCCCTTCTCGTGGGTATGCCAGAAGAACACGAGGCTGCCCCAAGCCGTCGCGATGACGCGCGCGAATCGTGACGACGAAACGGAGGAAAGGTGGAACATATCCGCTGAATGCCAAGTGTGGCGTATGGAGGGACCGAAATTATAGCCATCCACTGAGCCGTGTTTCACGACCGCCGTCAAACTCGGGGCGGGGGGGTCCGAATGATCGGCAACTTGTGAGCCAGGTATCGGTTACTGCAATCAACGGAGCAGAACGTGGCCCGGCGACGCCGCCCGGATGCCGATATTTGGCATATACTTCATGCAAATGACGAAGCCGGAGGAACCGGAATCATGAAAGTCACGGGCAAAACAACACTAATTCGTCTCCTGGGGACTACCCTCACTGTGGCGATTCTGCACCTGCCGAGCATCGTCCAGGCGGCGGGGACCAGCGTCGAACCCGAGCTGGATCCCCCCCAGGGCAGCCGCCAGGACATGATCGGCGATCTCGTGCTGCAGCGGCCCTTCGGTCTTGCGAATACCCTGGTGGGAATCGGCACGTGGGTTGTGGCCTTGCCGTTCACCGTTTTCAGTGGCAGCACGGGGGATGCCGGGGTGAAGCTCATCGCCGAGCCCGGTGCGCATACCTTTACGCGGCCACTGGGTTATCCGGCGCCTGTAAGCCCAGATAACTAAACACGACGAGGACCTTTGAGGGAGGAGGTCGCTTGAGCGACCAGGCGGCTCTGCAGGAAGCGCTCGCCCATCATCACGCCGACCGAGTTGGTTCCAGTCTCTGCGATGGATTCTGTCGCCCGCTGCTTGCGCAGATCGCCCGGGAGATCCGCGCCGTATTTTCCGGCGTGTTCGGCGAACACCCGTTCGCAACCTGCTGGACTTACAAGAATTTTCAAGATAAGTCCGGTGGGCATATTCATGCCGACAACGGCGCCGCCAGCCTCAACCTGTGGATTACACCGGACGAATCAAATCTGGAAACCGATACCGGAGGACTGGTACTGTGGAACAAAGCGGTGCCAGATGAGTACTTCGATGCCACCGGTGAGGAGATGATGCACAAGACGCTCCGCCTGAAATTCAGGGACGCGCACCCGCACCGGCGGGTGCGTATCACGTTTCTGTACGGCAAACCGGGGAAGTCCACGACATGACCGCGGTTACTGTCATAATTGCCCTATGGGTGGTATTCGCCCTGACTCACGTCATTCTCTCCAGTAACCCGACGCGCCCGCGGGCCGTGCGCCTGTTCGGCGAACGGTTGTTTCAGGGCCTCTACGCTCTGGTGGCTTTCGCGGTTTTCGTGCCGTTGGTTCTGGTTTATGCCGGCAACAAGCATGTAGGCCCGCTGTATTGGATTGTCGAACCGAATCTGGTCATCGATATCATCACGCGTATCGGCAACACCATCGCCCTGATGCTGATGGTGGCGGGGCTCTTCCGCCCCAGCCCGACGGGCGTAACCGGCACACCTGCTCGAAGGCCGCGCGGCGTGCAGCGCATTACCCGCCATCCGCTGTTCATGGGCATCGTATTGTGGGCCATCATGCATCTGCTGGTGAACGGATATGCATCCGATGTGGCGTTCTTCGGCGGCTTCGTGCTCTTCGGGCTGCTGGGAAGCTGGCACCAGGACCGCAGACAGAAGGCACTGCCTGACGGCATCTACGCAAAATTCTGCGAGCAAAGCCCTTTTCTGCCGTTCACCGGTGGCGGCGTTTTCAAGGGATTGCGGGAAATCGGCGTCGTGCCAATCGTCGTCGGCTTACTGGCTGCCGGGCTTTTGCGTTACTTTCATGCCGGCCTTTTCGGCTGATCCGAAGTCGCCCTTGGCGCCTGCGGCCTGTATGCGCGCCCGTGCACGCTCCCAGCCAGGGATTGTCAAGGGGCCTGAGCCCTCAAAAACCCTGGATCAGGCACTACACTTTGACTTGTGAAAGTATTCCTGGCGATCGTTTTGTTTACCGTCGCGGCAGGGGCTTACTACGTATATCGTAACCCCACGGTCGTGAGTCCGCTGGTTGAAGATACGCCGTTGGAGAGCATTGTACGGGATACGCTTGGTACCACGCGGGTTTACAAGTGGCGGGACGCCAGGGGCACCGTGCATATTACCGATGAGCCTCCGCCAGAGGGGACGGAATTTGAAAAGCTGGAGTACCAAAACGACGCAAATGTGGTACCTTCCGTACCGAAGAAAACGATTAAAAAGAATTAGAAAAGGGGCCGTTAAGCACTAGTTTCCCAGTTTCCGCCGCCCGATGCGCCGGGGCGTGCGGCACAGTTCACATTCCGGCCTCCGGGCGCCGCTAAAAATCAATCGTCTGGTCGCAGTGAGGCGCATGCGGCGTCCGGGTTTTCCGCATCGTGCTAGTCTGCAAAGTTAGGGAGTTGTTCGAAATGGCAACGACAGAGCAGGGGACGACGTACTGGCACGACGAGCAAATGGACAAACTGCGCATCAGCAACGGTCGGGTTCAGGTGGCTCCTCTTGGTCGGCCACTTCCCGATGATGCGGGTGCGGCGTCGGGTGACAGCGGTACTGGTTCGGAGGTTGCCGATATGGTACCGGACGGTTTACTCCCTCCGGATCTGCGCCGGAACTTCATCATTCCCCCCAAAGAGCGGGCCTTGGAGTGTATCGCCGTGCTGCTCAATCTGGCGCGCCGCAACCTCGGAACGTCACAGCGCAATCTGCACGCCGCCCGGCGCGCGGAGGACGAGAAAAAGCTCGGGCACTGGAAGTGGGAATCGCTGCACTGGCTGGGACGTTGCGGCAAGTGGAGCAATCACAAGCGCAAGGTCGAGTCGCGCTGAGAAAAGAGGGAGGGGGGGGATGCGAAAGAGGGGTGCGGTGCGAAAGAGGGGTGCGAAAGAGGGGACAGTTTAAGAGATCAGTGCCCGTTTGGCTCCGGCGCCTTAAACTGTCCCCTCTTTCGCACCCCTCTTTCGCACCCCCTCTTTCGCATCCCCCCCCCCTCTCTCTTTTACTTCTTTTCGTGGCTCTTAATCGGCCCGCCAGCTGTTCGCCACGCCTCGAATCCACCGCCTATGTGGCACACGCGCTTGAGACCCATGCGCTGCGCTGTTCGTGCCGCGAGTGCGGAGCGCCAGCCTCTGCTGCAATAAAAAATAAAGCGCTTATCGGCGTGGAATAGTTCCTTGAAGTAGGGACTTTCGGGGTCGATCCAGAATTCGAGCATGCCACGCGGCATGTGAAAGCAACCGGGTACCTTGCCCTCATGCGCCAGCTCGCGAACGTCTCTTAGATCGACGACTACCACATCGTCGGCGGTATGGACGGCGATGGCATCGTCGACCGGAAGAGTCTCGATTTCAGCGTTTGCCTCGTCCACCATTTGCTTGACGCTGGTCGTAGTCTCAATCGTCATGACTGTCTTCCTGTCCGAGCCGGTAGCTGATCATGGTCGGGCCGTTTTCCTTGGGGCGCAGGCCGAGGGAGATGACGCCATCGTTGGCGAGTCGCATCACATCGCGGCGCAGCAGTATCGGATTGCTATTGGCCTGGGCGATCCAGGTGCCGGTAGAGCTCATGTCCGTCAGCAACACCTTGCCGCGGCGTACCGTCAACAATGCGTGATCCCGCGACACGCAGGGCTCATCGATGACCAGATTGCAGCTTCCAGCGCGGCCGATATGAAAGCCCGATCCCTCGTCCCGGTGCACGATGGTGCGATCGCCAAACTCCAGAGTGACGTTCACTTTCGGCCCGCTGGCTTTGTACACATTCTTGGGGTGCACCGTGTGCCTGCCGTCCTCGCCGACGTAGTAGGTTACCTGCGTGTCGTCCTTGAACACGGCGTAGATGTTCATGGGTTGTGACTTGCCCTTTACCGTCTGGGTGTCGAGAAGGCGGACTTGCCGGCGCAGCTCATCGGAAAGCTGCTCGTACACGGCCTCGGTGGCAATTATCTCGCCGGGCTTCGCCAGCGACTGCATGCGCGCGGCAATGTTCACGACATCGCCGAAGATACCGCCGCGGTCGTGGACGACGGGGCCGTAGTTGATGCCGACGTGGATCTCCAACGGGCTGCCGGCCTGGCCGTCCACCATCCTGGACGCGGCGTGCATGGCAGAATCCGAGTCGGGGAAAGTGCACAGCACATCGTCACCCTTGGAGCGCAGCACCGCCCCGCCCTCGGCGTCGACAACACGGGATATGTTGTCCAGGCACTCCGCGATCAGGTCCAGCGCCTTGAGGTTGCCCGAGCTTTCGTAAAGTGGCGTGCTGCCGCACACATCGGCGATCAACACAGCAACAGTCTGTTCCTCACGAGCCAATATCTAAACCCTCTTCATCCTCACCGCCTCTCCCTGCACCGGCTTTGCCCGCGAATATTGTAGGTTGGGCTGAGCTTGCTTGTTCAGGAGGGGACAGTTTAAGAGATCAGCATCCGTTTCGGCTCTGACGCCTTAAACTGTCCCCTCCTGAACAAGCAAGCTCAGCCCAACCTACATTAATACGATCTCGGCAGGCCGAGCACGTGTTGGCCGATGTAGTTCAGGACCATATTCGCGGAAACCGGGGCTGTGCGGAACAGCCGCGCTTCCCGCCATTTGCGTTCGATATCGTATTCGCGGGCGAACGCGAATCCACCGTAGACGTCGAAGCACGCTTCGGCCGCTTCCCAGCAGGCATCCGCCGCCAGGTATTTCGCCATGTTTGCTTCGGCGCCACAAGGCCGGCCGGCCTCGAACAGCGCGCTCGCCTTGCGCACCATGAGGTCGGCTGCTTCCAAGTGGGCGTGGGCTCTGGCGATGGGGAACTGTACACCTTGATTCTCGCCAATCTTGCGGTTGAAGACGACCCGCTCGTTCGCGTACTCGGTCGCGCGGCGGGTGAAGTAGCGCCCGGTGCCGATGGCCTCGGCGGCAATCAGGCAGCGTTCCGCGTTCATGCCGTCGAGGATGTAGCGGAATCCCTTGCCTTCCTCGCCAATGAGGCTGGACGCCGGAATTTTCAGGTTGTCGAAGAACACCTCGGTGGTGTTATGGTTGATCATGGCGTCGATGGGGCGGATCTCGCAGCCGCTCTTGGTGGCTTCGCGAAGATCGATGAGAAATGTGGATATGCCCTCGGTGCGCTTCGACACCTGGTCCGCAGGCGTGGTGCGCGCCAGCAGCAGCATCAGGTCGGAATGCGCGGCGCGGCTGGTCCAGACCTTCTGGCCGTTGATCACATAGCCTTCGTTGGATTTTTCCGCGCGGGTCTTGAGCTGAGTGGTGTCCGAGCCGGTCCCTGGCTCCGTGACGCCGAAAGCCTGCAGGCGGAGCTCGCCCGCGGCGATCTTCGGCAGGTACTTGCGTTTCTGTTCCTCGTTGCCGTGACGCAGAACCGTGCCCATGGTGTACATCTGCGCGTGACAAGCGGCACCACTGCATTCGCTGGCATGGATTGTCTCCAGGATGACGCCGGCGGCGCGCAATTGAAGTCCCGAGCCGCCGTACTCCTCGGGTATCAGGGCGGCCAGATAGCCCGCGTCGGTGAGGGCCGCGACGAAGTCATTCGGGTAGCTGCCGGAAGCCGGTTGATCCTCGAGCTTGCGCCAGTACTCGCCGGGGAATTCCGCGCAAAGTTTCGCGACAGCCTCACGGATCTCGGGATGATCTTCGCCGAGAGTCAGATCCGAATCGGGTATCGGCTCGTCGCTCATTGGCGCCTCAGGCAGCCTGCGACGCCGACCGGAAGCCTTTGGGGGCGCCGGCGAGCGCGTACATGCCGTAAAGATTTTCGTCGGGAAGATTGCGCACGATGATGTCGCGTACCTCGATGAGGCTGTCGAGATCGACGCCGGTTCTGAGGCCCGCCCCTTCCAGAAGGAAAACGAGATCGTCCATGACGATGTTACCGGTGGCGTTGGGCGCGTAGGGGCAGCCGCCGAGTCCGCCCAGCGTTGCATCGTAGCGCAGGACCCCGGCTTCCAGCGCCGCATACACGTTGGCGAGCCCGAGACCGCGGGTGTCGTGAAAGTGCGCGGCAATGTCGGCGGCGGCGCCATACTCTTCGACCACGCGGGTGAGCAATGCCTTCACCTCGGTCGGATTCGCGTAGCCGACGGTGTCGCAGATGGCCAGCTCGTCGGCGCCAGCCTCCACGAATCGTCCGGCCAGGCGCATGGTCGCGTCCGGATCTACGGCACCCTCGATGGAGCAGCCCCAGGAAGTGGAGAGACCCACGCCTAAGCGCGTGTCTGCCGCCCGAGGATGCTGATCCCGGGCTTCCACGATGCGCCTGAAATCTTCCACCGACTCGCCGGTGGAGCGACGCACATTCGACTGATTGTGACTCTCGCTCACCGAGGTGACGTAGTTGAGCTTGTGGACGCCGGCGTCGAAGCCACGCACTGCTCCCTTGAGATTCGGCGCTAGAGCGGAAACGTTCAAGCCCGGAATCTCGAGTGTCGCTGCCACGACCTCGACGGCGTCGGCGAACTGAGGGATGAGTTTCGGCGGTACGAAGGAGCACACTTCGATCTCCGGCATGCCGCAGGCGGCTTCGGCGCGTACCCAGACAATCTTCTCCGCCGTCGGGAAAAAGGTCGAAACGCTTTGTAGTCCGTCGCGCAGGCCGACCTCGCGGACCTCCACATCAACTCCCGCTCGCATGTTGCTGCTCCTAGCGGCCCTTGAACTCGGGTCGCCGCTTTTCGTTAAATGCCCGAATGCCTTCCAACCGGTCCTCGGTGCCAACTAAACGATTATAAGCCTCGATCTCGAAGGCATAACCATTCTTGAGATCCACCTCCGTGGCAACGGAAATGGACTTCTTCGCCTGGCGCGTGGAGATAGGGGCGTTGCCGGCAATGCGCTGGGCCGTTGCGAGGGTTTCGGGCAGGAGGTTTTCGTTCTCGCAGATCTTATTGACCAGTCCCCACGCAAGAGCCTGCTCGGCCGAGAACGGCGTGCCCGTGAGGATGATCTCCTTGGCACGCCGCAAGCCCACGGCGCGGGGAAGGTGTTGCGTCCCCATGGCACCGGGCATGATCCCCAAGGTCACTTCGGTCAGGGCGAAACGCGCGCGCCTGGCCGCGTAGATGAAGTCGGCGGCCAGGGCGAACTCGCAACCGCCACCATAGGCCGCTCCATTGACGGCAGCGATGATGGGCACGGGACAATCGGTCATGCTCATTATTGCCTGCTCGAAAATGTGGTGCTGTCGGCGCCACTGCTCGTCGCTCATGCCATTCCGCTCCTTGAGATCGCCACCAGCCGAGAATGCCCTGTCGCCGGCGCCCGTGACGATCGCGCAGCGAAGGCCCTCCTGGTCCAGGTAGAGATCGCTCCACAGATCCCTCAGATCGAGGCCCATTTGCGTGTTGTGGGCGTTGGCGACCTCGGGACGGTTCATGGTGACGAGCAGCACGTGCTCGGATACCTGTTTCAGATCAAGGGTTTCGTAGTCTGACTGCATCGAATCCGTCTGCCCCGGCGATTGGCCAAGTGCCATTATATCGGGATTAAAGGGGACGGACTTATTTTCCTAATAAAAGGGGACGCACTTATTTTCCCATTGGACGGAGACCGTCCAATGGGAAAATAAGTGCGTCCCCTTTTATTAGGGAACACCTTTCTTCTTTCTCCACCGCTATCAAGTTCGCGACGGCAGCGACGATAAGCGTTCTAGCCACCCGCTTTGCAACAGGGGCATCTGGGTGGTCAAGAAGGCGATCTGTCGCGCTCGCGCGCTTCCCTCCTGTGTCAGTGGAGCGTCGGTGGTTACGTGCGTCACCAATTCTCGCGACAGTTCGCCTGTCTCGCGCTGCCACCCGCGGGGGCGGAGCCAGAGCCTACGCTCTGGCTTCGTCCTCCGCGCTTTTTTGCGGGGACGTAGAAACAAGTGTTGTCATTCGATTCCCTGCCTGCGAGCATACTTGAAACTGAGCACTGTGACACAGGTTGGAGAAAAACCGTAGGACTACACTATCCGTGTAACAAAGCGAAATATCGGAGCACTTTCATGTCACATGTTGCGATAAAGATTCCTGAGGACATTACCGTCACGCCTTCCAGCAGGGTCAAACCGGTGGGCCGTGTATTGGCACTGATCACTGCCATGTGTCTGAGCCTTTCGGCCTGCGAGACCATGAAGGATACGATGGACTCGATAAACATTTTTGATGGCGACGAGAAAGCGAGCAGCTCTACGACCGACGCGAACAGCGTTGATATGACGGCCGATCCGCGAAAAAATGCCGTAGTGCGAGCGGGTGTCGAGCCTGTCTCTGCTGAATCCGTTGGCTATTACATGGACCAACAGCAAGACAAGCTGCACGAGCAACTTTCCGGCACTGGAGTGACCGTCATGCGCGTGGGGGAAACCATAGTACTCAGCATGCCGGGCAGCGCGACCTTCGCGAGTGGTTCCGGCGATGTGGAGTCGAAGTTCTATCCTGTTCTCGATTCCGTCGTTATCGTGCTCGATGAGTTCGACC
>Ga0255058_10002240_pt1 | contig 10707 bp, 5 predicted proteins | sample Cases_109_9_MG_FD_188637 | JGI IMG/M metagenome (GOLD analysis project Ga0255058, IMG submission 188637) | Seawater microbial communities from Amundsen Gulf, Northwest Territories, Canada - Cases_109_9 | ecosystem: Environmental > Aquatic > Marine > Gulf | place: Canada: Northwest Territories... | reverse complement strand
CTGGATCAGGGTCAGGCGGCCGACGACGCCGTCCGGCGCGAGCCGATGGTCTCGCTGGAATGCCTTTACCTGCTCCGCGAGCGCGCGGTCAAACCGGTTGTTTCTTATCGATGGCGTCGGCCTACTATTGTAGCGCGCCAGAACATTGCGTAACCACAACACCGACTTTCCACGCATACCGCGTTTAAGCGAGCGCTTGCTTGTTATGGGCGGCTTCCACAGCAATAGGTACTGGCCATACCAGTAGCGATCCATTTCGCTGATCGGGAAGTCATAGCGCTCGCCGCCAAAGTACGATGAGACCTTGTCGCCGCGCAGACCGGAAATAAGCACGTGATGTTTTTGCCCATCAGCGCCAACCAGCTCGATTACCGCCGGTCGGTTCAGGTGGCGCAGGTTATTCCAGGTGCCGGAACGAAAGATACATCGTAGACCCGACTTCGTGGCCCGCACACAACCCGTCTGGCCACGGACCGAAGAATACTCAAGGCCCCAGCGCGCAAACAAACCCGCAAAAGCGGCCTCAGTATCGGTGACGGTGTTTGGATTTGCCAGCACCTCATCCAATGTCGGGCGTTGTTCTCGCTCCGCCGGCGCTGGTGTCTCGGCACTGCTGTCGGCCTCGTTCGCCGCCTGCATGTTGGCGCCGATAGCGGTGGGCTGGATTTGCTGTTGCGCAGGTTTCGCGTCATCATTCTGGATGCTCGCGACAGGCTGGGCGTCATACCAAGCGTCCTGCAGCAGCGGCGAGAACTGCCAGCCCCATACCGCGAGCAGCAGCGTTAGCGGGACCAGCGCCAGGACGCTCGGGCGCAACCAGAAGCTCTTGGGAATCGGTTGCCCAATCTGATCTGCCGCCCGGCGGACGACCCCGGCACCCACGTAGATCTTGCCGCGCGAGTAGGCACCGAGTAGCGAGCGATCGCAGACAATGTTAATGGTTCTGGGAATGCCTCCTGACAGCCGGTGCACCCAACTCATGGCCGAGCGCGTAAACAACGGCGCCTTGGCTCCGCCCACCCGGCACCGGTGCCGGATGTAGTTGCATGATTCAATCGGAAATAACGCCTTCAAGCTGTAGCGCGCGGTGATGCGCTGGGCGAGCTGGCGCAGATCCCGCTGTGCCAGCATGTTGCTTAGCTCTGGCTGCCCAACGAGAAGGATCTGCAAAAGCTTATCTTTGTTAGTCTCCAGATTGGTTAACAAGCGTAGCTGCTCCAGCACGTCGCGACTGAGATTCTGTGCTTCGTCGATAATCAGCACCGTACGCCGCCCTTTGGCATGATTCTCCAACAGGTAGGCATTCAACAAATCGATCAGTACCTTGAGGCTTGGGTTGTCCTTCGGGTAGTCGACGCGCAGCTCATCACAAATAATGCTGACGAATTCCTGAACGGAGAGAATCGGGTAGAGTACGAGGGCGACATCCACGTCGTCGGGCAGACGCTCGAGGAGAGCGCGAATCAGCATGGTCTTGCCGACGCCGACGTCGCCGGTGAGTTGCACAAACCCGCCGCCTTCGGTGACGCCATAGATCAGATGGGCCAACGCCTCCTGGTGGCGTCGACCGAGATAGAGATAGCGCGGATCAGGTGCTATCGAAAAAGGATTTTCATGAAGGCCGAAATGGCGGTTATACATGGCTCGTGTCTAGCCAAGACATAATCCTTGTCGTGATCGGTTCATGGGCCCATCGTCCCCTTACTTGCAGACGTCGCCTCGAGGACGTCGATCGCCCTCCAGCGGGGCGATTTATCTCTTAAAACATTGTCTTAGAAAGATAATCGCTAGTAAAACCCTAACTGTCAAGGGTAAGACCATAATTGTCAAAGGGGTCTGGCGTAGCAGGTAAAGGTGATGGCCGCAACCAGCTGTCGAGCCGGCGTGCCGCGCCCGCCGGGGGGTTGGCCGGCGATTGGGCCCGGCACAAGACCACTCGCGCGGGCACCGCTTATCGTGCCTGGGCAGGCCCGCGCCGGGCGGAGACGTGTCGCGGTGCGCTGTCAGGCCTCTTCTTTTCCGGGCTTGAACTCGGCCTTGAGCTGCTGCTGGATGTTGGGGGGCACCGGGTCGTAGTGGCTGAATTCGATGGTGTAGGATCCCTGGCCCCCGGTTACGGACTTGAGCTTGGACTGATAGTTGTTGAGCTCGCTTAATGGAACCTGGCCTTTGATTGAGACCATCCTGCCGGGCAATGTCTGAGTATCGCTGATCCGGCCTCTTTTGCCTGAAAGGTCGCCGGTGATATCACCCATGTTGGCGCCAGGGGCTATCACGTCGATGTTGACGATGGGCTCCAGCGCGATGGGCTTTGCCTTCTGGATCGCGTCGAGAAACGCCTTCTTGCCGGCGGCCACGAATGCGACCTCTTTCGAATCGACCGAGTGATGCTTACCGTCGTAAACGGTGACCTTGATGTCCTGCATTGGGTAGCCGGTGATCGCGCCCGACTCGACGACCTGACGCACCCCCTTCTCAACTGCCGGAATGAACTGGTTCGGTATGACGCCGCCGACGAGCTTATTGACAAACTCAAAGCCGCCGCCCCTGGGTAAAGGCTCGACGCGAAGAAATACTTCTCCGAACTGACCGGCGCCACCGGTCTGCTTCTTGTGTCGATGATGGCCCTCGGCGTTCGTCCTGATGGTTTCACGATACGGAATCTTGGGTGGGCGGGTTTTGACCTCGGCGCTGTAGCGATCCTGCATCTTCTCCAGCATCACTCGCAGATGCAGATCGCCCAGCCCGCGGATCACCGTTTCGTTCATAGCCGCATTGTGCTCAACAACGAAGCACGGATCCTCGGCCGCCAACTTGTGCATCGCCTCGGAGATCTTCTGCTCATCACCGCGCTTAGTGGGCTCGATTGCAAGGCCCACCATGGGCTTGGGCAGCTCCATAGGCCGCAAATGGTAGTGATCCTCATCGTGCGAGGCGTGCAGCACCGCGTCGAACCGTATGTCCTCTACCTTGGCCACCGCGCAGATGTCTCCGGGGATCCCGGCGTCCACCTCCTTGTGCTCTTTCCCCTGAAGCTTGAGCAAGTGCCCGACCTTGAATGGCTTGCGGGCATCGTCAATATAGAGCTGCGTATCCTTGGTCACCGTGCCCTGGTGGATGCGAAAAACACCCAGCTTTCCGACGAACGGATCGACCGAGACCTTGAATACGTGGGCCAAAACATGCTTCGCCGGATCTGATTCCGAGGAGACCGGCTGGGCGGCCGCACCTTCGCCCTTGATGAAAACCGGCGGGTTGCCCTCTTTGGGATTGGGCATCAGCTTGGAAAACACATCCAGCAGCTCGCCGATGCCTGCGCCGGAACGGGCCGAGACGAAACAAACCGGAATCAAGTGGCTTTCGCGCAGCGCTTTTTCGAATGGATCGTGCAGTTGCTGCGGGCTAACCTCGCCTTGGTCCAGATAGACCGTCATCAGATCCTCGTCGACCTCCACAACCTGGTCGATGATCCGCGTATGGGCCTCCTCTACGGAGGAGAAATCGGCGCTGCCGCTTGGATTGAAAAAACAATCTACGACTGCCTTGCCGCCATCACTCGGCAGGTTGATGGGCAAGCACTCTTTTCCAAACGATTCCTGGATCGCTGCCAGTAATGCAGGAAGATCGGTGTCATGCGCGTCGATCTTGTTGACAATGATCATGCGACACAGGCGCCGCTCCGCGGCCCGCTCCATCAATCGCTGCGTGACCATCTCGATCCCGGCCTGGGCATTGATGACCAGGGCAGCCGTCTCGACCGCAGGCAACGAGGTGAGCGCCTGGCACATGAAGTCGGGATAACCCGGCGTGTCGATGAGATTGATGTGTGTGCCGTCATGATCGAGGCTGGCAACGGCCGCGCTGAGAGAATGTTGATATTCCTTTTCCTCCGGCTCAAAATCGGTAACCGTTGTGCCCTTCTCCACATCGCCGGGGGTGTTGATCGCGCCGGCCTTGTACAGCAGCGCTTCGGTGAGCGTGGTCTTGCCCGCCAACGCGTGCCCGACCATGGCAATATTGCGGATATCTTCGGTCTTATAATGGGGCATCTGCAAACTCCTGCCATCCTAGTGTGGAACCTCAAAGTATTAGGAATCGCGCCGAAAGACGCAAGCTGGATTCCGCACTCAGGGTCCGATCCAAGAGTCAAACCGCGCCGCGGCATAACCGTGCCGGACGCTGCTACCGGCCACGGGCAGTAAAAAGGCCCGGCTCAGCGCAGCGTCAACGCACGCAGGGGCCCGCCAGGCGCCCGGCCGGTCCACGCGCGGGTGCGGCGTGCCTGATAACGGGGAGTTAGTGGCTGGCCGCGGGCTCGTTGGTGCGGCGTAGGCGGCGCTGGTTAAACCCGTCTTCGCCGTAGGAGAAGACGTAGCCGGTCCCCTGGATACTGGTCTCAAGCAAGACCTCGCGGCCCCAGAGCTGGTACAGATACACCAGCGTTTTTTCTGCATACTCCAGTTGCAGATCCCGACCATCGTGCGCGTGGGTGAGGTAGAGCACGCGATTTTGCTCATAGTCCGCGTCCTGAATGCGGATGACGGGCACGGCTCCCATTCCCACGTTGCGTAGCAACGTGTCTTTCACCTGCCGCCAGCTCTGTTCGTCCGAAACATGGGTAATTACTACATCGTCACCCCGCCGCTCGTGCTGGAACATGTCCATCTCACGCATGAGCTCTTCCGTGAGAAACCGGCGCAAAAAAGATACATCACGGTCTACCTCCCGTATTTCGAAGATCTTTTCATTGCCGCTTCTGTCAGGCTCCCCGTATTTTTCGATTTCCTCCGCAGTAGGTTCATCGTAGCGCCGGCGAATGTCGTGCCACAGCTTGAAGCCCAGATAATATGGGTTCACGCTGCCCGGATGTGGCCGCACTACCTGATTGTGGTGCACCAGAAACTCGATGTGGAGATTTTCGGGAAGGTCGAGACTGTTCATGATCTGGTGGTGCCAGTAACTTGCCCAGCCCTCGTTCATGATTTTAGTCTCAATCTGCGGAATAAAGTACTGCGCTTCATCGTGTGCAATCGTTAACAGATCCTTCTGCCATTCCGCGAGATACGGATTGTGATCACGTACGAACAATAAGATATCCTCCTCCGGTTCAAGCGGTAGCTTTGTCAGGTCAGGCTCGACGTACTCGGGTGCTTTGTGTATCCGATGAAATGGATCGGCTGGAGGCTGCGCAGAGCTTAACGCCCGCTCTTCCTGCTCCTCGCGCGAGAGCTTGCGTATGGCAACATTCCGGCGACACTGCATCGAAAGCGCGTGCGCTGCATCCAGCACCTCCTCGACCTTCGTAACCCCGAGGGATGGATCTTCTATGTAAGAGCGTACGCGGTCGGCACGCACCTTGAAGTTGTTGATCGTCAGCTCTGGCCGCGTATCGCAAAAAGTGAAGTTGTTCTTGAAAAAATCGTTGTGGCCGTAGACGTGGGCAATCGTGAGGATTTGCAAACACAGCGAGTTACCGCGCATCAAATAGGCGAGCGACGGATCGGCATTAATGACCATCTCGTACGGCAGCCCGCTGACGCCGTAGTCATAAAGTGTCTTCAGCTTTTCGTAGCTTTTCCCATAAGACCAATGGGGATAGTGGGCAGGCATACCAGAGTACGCCATGTACCCCAGCATCTGCTCGTGATCACAGACCTCGAACTCCTGGGGGAAATACGACAAACCGAACTCGTCCACCTTATCACGGATCTTTGCGTCCCAGTATTCTAGATCTTTTACTCCCCATGGATTGTGCATGGCGCCTGTATAACCTCGATGCCACTGTATTCGTGGTTGCTCTACTCTACCAGCTTCTCGCGCTCCAGAAACATCTTGAAGCTCGACCAGATGTCCTCTTTACGCTCGATCAACATGGAGTGGAAATTCGGCGAACCGATCGATTTGAACAGCTGTAACATGGAGTCTTCATAATGGCTGGAGTTCAACGGCTTGATCTCGCCGTACCCGAACAGGTTAGCGACTTCACACAGCCCCTTAGCCGCATTCATGGCGGCGGTGTTGTCGTTTGGAAAGTTATCGCCGTCCGAGCAATGAAAAGCATACACGTTCCACAAGCCTGGATGGTAACGGGCCTGGATGATCTCCAGCGCCTTCATGTAGCCGGAAGAGATGTAAGTGCCGCCGGACTCCCCCTTGTGGAAAAACTCTTCCTCGCTCACCTCGCGGGCCTGCGTATGATGAGCGATGAACACCACCTCTACGTTGTGATAACGCGCACGCACAAACTGGTAGAGGAGAAAAAAGAAGCTACGAGCCAAATACTTTTTCATTATGTCCATTGAGCCCGATGTGTCCATGATACACAGCACTACTGCATTGGACTGCGGTTTCATGTCGTGACGTAGTCGCCGGTACCTGATGTCGTCGCGGTGAAACGGAAAACGCTTTTCCACAGCCTCCACCGCCGCGACGCGTCCACTAGCCACCTTACGGCGCACGCGTGCAATCGCCGTGCGGCGCTTGTTCATGTGTACGCGAATGCCGACCCGCCGGTAGCCCTTGCGCTTGCTCGTGCGCTCCGCCAGAACCTCGCGCAACTTCTTGCGCTCCATGTCAGGCAGCTGGAGATCCTCGAACATGATTTCCACCAGCTCCTCCAGGGTTATGTCGGTCTCGTAGTAATCCACACCGGGCTGGTCACCACCGCGACCGTCTCCCCGTCCCTTGTCACCGGCCTTGCCAACAACTTGACCTGGTTGGGAGTTGCCGTCGCCGGCGCCAACACCTGGCGCGTTGTCACCGTAGACGAACCGGTACTCCTTAACGCCCCGGATCGGAACCTTGATGATCTTGTCTCGTCCCTGACCGATTATGGATTCCTCAGCGACGATGTCGGCGATGTTCTCGCGAATCGCTTGCCGCACCTTTTGCCGGTGGCGCAAACGATCGCCAGCGCTGCGATCGGAGCGCAGCGCATCGGAATGAGAATAAGGACGGAACACGGTGGTCATGGCCGCGTGTCTATGCTACCGGTCCAACAGCCAGCCGCGCAAAGACTGATCGCGGTCAACGCCGTACAAAGTCCACCTGCGAAGGGCGAACCTCACCAGCCGCACCGCGATCGGTAATGCGCTAATCTTTCCACAGGTTATTGGCCGCGTACTTCAAAATCATATCGGCCGAGTGCTCATTGTAGCCTCTTTCAATGAGGACCGCGATGAGGTCATCGTATTTTTTCCCCTGCTCCTCATCCCTCGTACGGGCCTTCGTAATGATACGGCTCATGTCGCGCACCGAGCTCATGAGTTTCTTTTCGATCGCCTCCTTGAGCGGCTCGTAGGAATGGTAGTTGACCTTTTTGCCGCGCCGCGATGACGCCCACAGGTAGGCCATCACCTCCTGCCGAAAACCGTCCGCAGCCGATCCAATTATAGCGATCTGCTCCTCCACTGATTTCAGGAACCCTTCGTCCGGCTGTAGCTCTTCGCCGGTATTGCGGTCCTTGACGCGGGTCTTGTTCACATAGGCCTCGGCATGATCAAGGTAGTTCTGGAACAGGGCGTCCGCCTGCTCTTCGAAGGAGTACACAAAGGCCTTGGTGATCTCCTTCTCCAGGATCTCCAGGTAGACCTTGTGCAGCGTATCCTGCAGAAACTCGAGATATTGCTTGCGCGCATCGTCAGGCAGATCCGCCGACTTCACCATGTTAATCAGCGCCTCGCGTACGTTGATAGGATTGATTCCCTCCGGGCTATCCACCAATGCGTTGTCCAGCGCCTTCATGATGAAACGCGTGGAGATTCCGAGCATTCCTTCGCGCCGGGCCTCTTCGCGCAACTCGGCCACGTTGATCTTGAGGGTCTTGCCTTTTTCCACAACCTCTTCGCCATCGTAGAGGCGCAGCTTGGTCATCAGGTCGCACTTGGCAGTGGGCTCGAGCCGCGTGAGGATCGCGAACATGCTTACCATCTCTAAAGTGTGCGGCGCAATGTGTGCGCGAAAATCAGACTGCCGCAGCATCTTCTGGTAAATCTTCACTTCCTCCGTCAGACGCAGGTTATAAGGCACCTTGACGACAACAATTCGGTCCAGGATCGCTTCGTTCGTATGATCGCCCCTGAACTTTTTCCACTCGGCCTCGTTCGAGTGCGCAACGATGACGGTGTCGACGTACACAGTACCATGGCGACCGGGAGCAGGAATAAATTTTTCCTGGGTTGCCGTGATCATGGTATGCAGGTACTCCGCCTCGTTCTTGAACACCTCGATGAACTCAACCATTCCGCGATTGCCGACATTGAACGCACCGTTCAGGTCGAGCACGCGCGGGTCGCCTTCCGAGTAAGTGTCTAACTTGGAGATATCCTCCGAGCCGATTAGCACGGAAGTGTCCTGATTGTTCGGATCTACCGGAGGCACAACACCAATGCCGCGACGCTCATGTCGCGAAAATGCGACCTTGGCTACCGGGACATCCTCGTAGCGTCCCTTGTGCTCTTCTTTCAAACGGTACCGGCATACCGGGCACAGCTCACCCTCGATATGCACGTCCAGCATCTTTTCGAATTCCTTGCGCAAATGATGAGGAATCAGATGCAACGGCTCCTCCGCCATCGGGCAACCTTCGATGGCATACACCGGCTCGCTGCGCTCAAGCCCGCGCTGGAGCTTGTCCATAATCGAGCTCTTGCCCGCGCCAACCGGCCCCATCAGGTACAGTACCTGACGGCTTTCTTCCCCATGCAACGCCGCCGAGTGCAGGTAACGCGCAATCTGCGCGATCGCGTGCTCGATGCCAAAGAACTCGTCCTTGAAAAAGTCGTAAATCTTTACCGGTTCATCACTGAAAAGACGGGCGAGCTTGGGTTCACCAAACTCGCCGACATCGGTGACACCGTCCTTCATGACGACTTCGTAGAGACGCGTGTGTGCAAGCTTGGCGACCGACGCGTCTGCCTTGACCTTTTCCAGATAATCGAGAAAGGTACCGCGCCACTCGTTACTTTCGTGCTGAGCGCGGTCTTTCTCAATAAGTTCAGCGAATGTGCGTTTTTCCTCTGCCATAGCCGCTACCCCCGCATGCTGATTGCTGACCTGAGGTCCTAACCTTTTGACAAACCTTCCTTAAAGTTGGAAGACTTCAACATCTACTAGTTCCTCGCTGCATATATTGTGCCACTGGAATTCGTGTGGGCTCCCAGTGCGTAAATCACTGCACGTGCCCACTAATTTGGGGAATCCACGCATCTCGTTACACCCCCCCGGGGGTGCGGTGACTGCCGCCTTTGGCGGGTTTGCGGGCTGCCTGCGGGCGGCCACGGCCAGACTCGCCGCCTCCCTCGAAATCAGGGCGCTGCCCGAAAACAACGCCGCTCGCAGTCATCAAGGATCTCGTTGCAGTCACTTGATGTGCAATTCTATACTCGATGCGGTTGCAATACTCAAACATCTGCGCTTCACAAAAATGCATACCCCGAAAGAAATAGTATGTATTCCTAATTGAGTCGCGTTGTGCTCGCATCACATACGTCCACTCGATTCACAAGACACTGCGCGTAACGTCTCGCTTACACTGACCAAAACCACCCTTGCGCAATTAACTTCCCTCAGTAACGGCTCGTGACATGTGGCGATAACGTGCACGGTCCCTTACTGTAATTTTAGACATTACAAGCGGGAACGCGAATATATTATATCGGCTCGCTGGATAAGAGTCCGCGCAGATTCGATACGCGTGAAAACCATCCAGACTATGGGTTTTGGGCAGAGCATGCACTGCACATTCTTCAAACACGCAAGTGTTTGGAGAATGAAGGAAAGCAAAACCGCGCTTTTTGCTTCGCGAGCTAACCTATTGCGCCAGGAGCGCAATGGGACCGCAAAGCGACGCCGCCGGCGCGAGCCACAGGAATATGGCGAGTCAAAAGGGCCATGGAAGGACTCATTCAGCATTCTGCTAGAATAATGGCTGCACCAACCCGTCGAGCCGTGTGGATACCGATAGCTAAGGGCACAATCACGAATAAGCGCGGGCAAAACCGTCGCTCAGCGCACTTGATGGGGCTTCGATGCTTACCCGGGGGGCTCAAGAGCGTGGTGGGAGATCGAGGCGACAACGTTTTGATAGGCTTTGCGTTTGCGAATGATCTGGCAGGCAAGCGATCGAGTAAAATATGGTGGCCGGCTCCAAAATACACAATACGGCAGTGCAACAAACTCGCGCCTTGCATCGCACCGATGAACCAGGCTGGGGTAAAAACGCTGACGCGCAGCGATCTCTGAGAAATCCCTAAAAGAAACTTCCAACGCAGGAGCGGCACAGGGGCGAGCCCTGGGCTTTGATGCCCGCCATCCCTGGCGTACACCCTTCGGGTCGCTTGCGGCGGTCCAATTTCGCTCCCGGCGAAATTGTCGAGCGAAGCAGGGTGAGCCGGAAAAAAACAACAGTCCAATGGGTGAGCCGGAAAAAGACGAGTGTCCGGTGGACGCTCGTCCCGGCGAACGCCCAAGCCACGGACGGCTTGGGCCGGTACGCAAGCGAAGCAGGGAGTGCGAAGCGCAGGGGCGGAAGCGAAGAAAGTGCCGTTTGCAGACCTAACGACGCAAAGACGCTGAGACGCAAAGAATTCGAACAATTTTCCGTCGGCCCACTCTGCGTTGCGAGGGAAAGCGCCGCACAATACCAGGATTGCAAAATCACCCAAACCGCGGTAATACGCTCAACGGTCCTCCCAACCGTCGAGCTCG
>Ga0255058_10002239_pt1 | contig 10707 bp, 9 predicted proteins | sample Cases_109_9_MG_FD_188637 | JGI IMG/M metagenome (GOLD analysis project Ga0255058, IMG submission 188637) | Seawater microbial communities from Amundsen Gulf, Northwest Territories, Canada - Cases_109_9 | ecosystem: Environmental > Aquatic > Marine > Gulf | place: Canada: Northwest Territories... | reverse complement strand
TCGTTCCCAGGTGCTTTTGATTGAGTGCGTTCATTATTTTCCCTCCTGGTCATTGAGGTTTGCTCTCTTTTAGTTGAACCGAATGGCTCAAGGAAAGGTCTGGAGCGAATTATTCTTGTATGCGCTTTTCTTTCTTCGATACTAACATGGAGGTTGACCCATGACATTAGGTGCCATCCCGGTGAAAGTTGCCTGTCGAACTCGATTGATCGGACGGCGTCTGTCCCACCAGATGCCGACTATCACAGTTAGCGAACGACCTCGCGAATAATGTAGCCACCGGAGCGTTCATCCAATTCCAGATCCACCTGACCTCGGGTTTGGGCCTCCTCCAGCAATTTGCTGAAAGATTCGAAGCCGTAGTAGCTTTCATTGAAGCCAGGCCGGCGACGCTTCAATGCCTGTTTGACCATCGACCCCCAGAGCTTCTCCTGGTCACCGCGCTCGGCATTGAGTGCGGTCGCAGTCTCGAGTGCCAGATCGATCCCTTCCTGCATCGGGTCCTTCGGCTTCGCCTTGGGTTTCTTACGCTTGGTCGAGGGGCCTTGCGCCGGTTTGCGTGCTCTGCGTTTCTGTTCCTGCTCACGAATGAGGTCATCGTAAAAGATGAACTCGTCGCAATTGCTGATCAGAAGATCGGAGGTTGAGTTCTTGACGCCGACACCAATGACGGTCTTCGCGTTCTCCCGCAATTTGCTGACCAGCGGAGAAAAGTCAGAATCGCCGCTGATGATGACAAAAGTATGGACGTGAGATTTCGTGTAGCAGAGGTCAAGTGCATCGACAACCATCCTGATATCCGCCGAGTTCTTGCCGGACTGGCGTACATGCGGAATGTCGATCAGTTCAAATGCCGCCCCGTGCATCGTGGCCTTGAAGTCCTTGTATCGCTCCCAGTCGCAATAGGCCTTCTTTACGACAATGCTGCCTTTGACCAGCAAGCGTTCAAGGATTTTGTTGATGTCGAATTTGGCGTATTTGGCGTCGCGGACACCAAGCGCGATATTCTCGAAATCGCAGAACAGGGCGAGGTTATTATCAACTGGACTGGCCATAGCGTTGCTCAGGTTAGAGAAGATTGGCTGTCGTAGACAAACTTCCGATAATCGAATCTAGGCGGCATCCTAATACAGTCCAACAGACGATGGTATGCAGTGCCGCGACCCTGACCGCATTGTGCAGTCCGGACTCCGGGAAATCAAAGTAAATTAATCAACTTAGAAGCATTTCCTCATGCAGTATAGAGAAAATGTTACCGCGGAAATTTCTCTGGTCCCGGGTCGAAATCGGTTACGCCTCCAAACGCCGCAGGCCTCGAACTGTCAACACCAGATAAAGGGCCGCCGAAATACCTGAAGCACCGAACAGCATGGTCATCACAACGATCTGATATTTGGCTGCCACCAGCGGTGAAACCCCGGACAGAATCTGACCGGTCATCATTCCGGGTAGCGATACCAGGCCGACCGCGAACAACGAGTTAATGATCGGAATCAGCGACGCCTGAAATGCCATCCGCCGTGCCTCAAGATATGGAGTCTCCTTATCGCGTTCGGCCTGAAACCTTTCGGCTGCAAGACTGACGGCGTTCATGGCGCCGGCAAAAATCATTCCCGCCAGCGGCACTACGTAGCGTGGACTGAACCATGGTTGAACGCTGAGAACGGCCTGGCTGACCAGTGCGAGAGTCAGGATTCCACCGACGGATATTGCGCCGAGCGCATTAAGATACTGATGCAGCTGCTTGCTCCGCAAAGGCCGAATCGCAATCCAGCTCGCGACGGCAAGCATGATCGCCAGGACGACAATGATGATTCCAGGATGATCGGTCTCGAAGATAGTGACCAACACATAGCCGATAAGCAGCAGCTGAACGAGCATGCGCAGCGTCGCATATATGGCCGTTTGAGTACCGGCCGCCCAGCGAAATATGATGCCGACGACGACTGCCGCCGGCACAAAGGCCAGAATCAATCCCTGCAAAGTAATCGCTGTAATTGCGGTGTCCCCTCTTATTCCTGCCAGGTTATCCTTGCGCTGCGGAGCTGTATGCCGGCCCAAATAGGCACAAATTGCCGCAGCACGATGCAATTCCGAACGACTAGCTTACAGACACTTCCTTATGTCATTTCGAGGAAATGTTTCCGCGGTAATTTCGCAGGCACCGCGACTCTATACTTCTGCTGCTTTGATCGCACGGTATTTTCACCTATTTATTAATGGCGCTTACCGCCTTATGATCTCGGCCTTATATTGCCAGATGCTTGCCGGCGTCAGAGGAGAACGAATAATGTCATCTGAACTTTCCGTTGTCAGAGTAGGGCTTGCCATTGTCCTGTTTGGTCTTTTTTTCAGTGTCGCTCTTGGCATTTCATTTGTTATAAATGAAGATCTCTACAAAGATTATGTTGCGGAAGGCGTAGCGGCGCATCCCGAGCTTCACAACGAGAGCAGTAAGGACAAGATCTGGCGGTACGCACAGCGGACGCATTTCCACGCTGGCGGCATCGCTGCATTCTGCCTGGGCCTGATTATTCTTGTCATGTTCTCGGATTTGTCGGAAAAGTTAAAGAAGACTTCGTCAATATTGATTGGCCTCGGCAGTTTTTACCCGTTCGCGTGGTTGAGTATGTTTTTCCTTTCGCCTTCAATCGGCCGCGGTGCAGCGCATGATCATATCTTGACTGAGTTATTTACGTTTATTGGTGTCGGTGGGCTGTTGCTCGGCAGCTTCTTTCTCCTCGCCAATCTGTTTCTGGGTCTTTTCAAAGACCGGGCAGTTGCTTGAAGGGCCGCCCACCTGCGACGGAGAAAATCGATGAGTAAATTGCCCGGCATGATGTTGCTGGCCTTGTGCTGTTCGATGGCGTTCGCGGAAGAAGAATCACCCGAGCGTTGTGCTGACTTGTCGGCATACGGGCTCCTCGACTTCTGGGTCGGTGAATGGGACGTCTATTCCGGCGACGAAAAAGTCGGCGACAACAGGATCGAGAAAATTCTGCGCGGTTGCGCCTTCATGGAGCACTGGAAGGGAGCCGGAGGTAGCGAAGGCAAGAGTCTGTTTTTTGTGGATGCTAATGGGGACTGGCAACAGGTCTGGGTAACGGAATGGGCGACAACGCCTGGCGGCGTGAAGCAGAAAACGCAGATCGATGAGGCCTTGATCAAGGGCGTGCGCTTCCAGGGGCAGCTGCACGACCCGGACATTGGCCCGTATCTCGACCGGACAACGCTGACACCGAATGACAACGGTGAGGTCCGACAGCTCATCGAAATCTCGAAGGATGATGGCGACAGCTGGGAGGTAAGTTTCGACGCCATATACCGTCGAAAGACCGGCTAAGCATGCGAATCTACGAGGTCTGCGTTGGCAAGCCCACTACCGTGCACCATCGTGGTAAGGATGTGAGTACCGGCGTTTTCAAATCGCCGGTGACTGCTACGGTCGAAGCAAAATTGCTCAACCTGACTGGGGATGGCCAGGCGGACCTGAGGGTTCACGGTGGTCGTGACAAAGCAATCTACGTCTACCCGCGGGTTCACTATGAATACTGGGCGGCAAAGTTAGCGGGGCGGGAACTCGAGTCGTCGCAATTCGGAGAAAACATTACCGTCGACGGTGCCTCGGAGGAAGAGGTGGTCATTGGCGACCGTTATCGTGTGGGCTCGGTGCGGGTCTTTGTGACACAGCCCAGGCTGCCGTGCTTCAAACTCGGCATCCGCATGAACGACCCTGATTTTCCGGCATTGTTTTTACAGAGCGGCAGGTTGGGTTTCTATCTCAGGGTCGAGGAAGAGGGGTCACTGCGACGCGGCGATGAGTTCGAACTCATCGAGCGTCCCGCACACGGCATGAGCGTGCAGTCCTTATGGACAACGGTATTCGGTCAGATGCCCGACGCAGAAGCCGCCAGGCAAGCCCTGCAGCTGCTGCCGCACCTCGACCAGGGCTGGAAACGGCGGCTGCGCGCTGTCGGATCGCGCAGCCGGTAATCGCGGCACGATGCCCGCGCTGCTGGCTATCGCCCATAGCTGTCGAACGCGGTGATCAATTCGGGGGCTTTTGCTGCGCGCAATGCAGCACACAGATGAATACTTTCGATCGCCTGCGCCAGGTTTCTTTCGTAACCGGGCAGCTTGTCAGCATGTGAGGTGATGAAAACCTGCCACTCGTCAGCTCGTTCCTCGGTACAAAATGCCTGGCCGAACGCGGGAATGATACTTGAACGGAATGTCTCGGGGATCATGCCAATGAGCGCCTCATCGTTCTCGCGCAACCAGGCGTATGTCAGATCAGTTGTCGCGTCGCGGATCATTTGCCGGAACACGATGCCGAGCATTTCCGTACCTTTGAATTTCTCCTCCAACACTGCGGACTGTAATCGGGCCACCAGCACCGGGTCCTCCACCCGCGCCAGCGCACCAGTCGCTGCACCGCGGAATGCGGGGTCCTCTGACGCACTGGCTTGTTCCAGCAACAGGTCAAAAAACGGCTCGCCAAGGTCCTGGACACCGACACTGAATATCGTTTCCAACTGATCGGCCGGCGCTGCCGTCAGGTCCGGTTCGCCATTCAGTCCCAGGCGGGCCGCGGCCTGACGCGCCAGGGGAGCGCGCATGTCGGGGTCCTTCGCCATCACGATAAGGAAACGTTGCATGCTTTGTTGCTGCAGGATGGCAGCGGAATCGTCGTTGTCAGCCAGGGTGTCGTAGAGCGGCCGGACGATGTCGCGGAACGCTTTCTCGACTGGCTGCAACTCGCTGGCAGGGACGATACTGGCGATGGCTTCGAAGTGACCGGTTGCGGCACCGGCAACATCCCAGGCGCTATGCCGTGCGAGCGCGGCCATGCCGGACACGTACGTATCGGCAGAAACTTTGCCCGCCCGGAACGCTGCGTCCAGGCTATCCCCAAGGACCAGGGCCTCTGCAGCCGGTAATGCCGTTGCATCTTCAATCAGTTCCTGCCAGCCGCTGTCATCGAGCGAGAAGCGGTAGTAGCCAGCACCGTCGGCGTTTGGCAGCAATCGTGTCGGGCAACTGTCGGCTTCCAGGCTGATAGTTTGCTCGCGCTCGCTGATCAGTGCGCAACTGCTGCGTTGTTCACCGTTGATGACAAAACTGAAACAGGCCGGTACCTGCCACTCGCTGCCGGTCGAATCGATAGCAGAACCGAGTGGTGCATAGCGTGACTGTTGTACGACGAGTTGCGGTTCAGTTTCGTTCGTACAATCCAGACGGACCGACAGCAATGGCACGCCCGGTTGCTCGATATACGATTTGAAGGCTGCCTCTATTTCCGTTCGCTCCGTTCCCTCGGCCAGCGACTGCATGAAATCCTCCGCGGTGGCTGTCCGGTGTGCGTGACGATCCAGGTGCAGTCGGACACCGGTCTGGAATCGCTCTTCCCCCACGTAGCGTTCGAGCATCGCCAACACGCCACCGCCTTTCTGATAGGTTATGCCGTCGAAGGCTCCGGATATCTTCTCGTTGTGGTCGATCGGCTCACGGATTTCCCGTGCCGCCGCCAGCGAATCATTGCGCATGGCGCCGAGCGCGCCTTTCAGGACCTCGCGGCTGAACTCGCCTTCCGGCCAGTAACTTTCGGCTGCTTTGTACATGATCCAGGTGGCGAATGATTCATTGAGCCAGATGTCGTTCCACCAGGCCGGTGTCACGAGATTGCCAAACCACATGTGTCCCATCTCATGGGCGTGCACGCGGGTATAAGCCCTGCGCTGATTCAATGGTGAGTCCTCATCCATGAGCAACAGGTACTCGTCATAGACGATAGCGCCGATATTTTCCATGGCGCCGCCGAAACTCTCAGGGACTGCGATCAGATCGAGTTTCTCGTAGGGGTAGGGAATATCGAAGTACTCCTCGAGCACGGACAGCAACCCATCCGTGTTCTCCAGCGCATAAGCGAGGCGCTCGCCCTGTCCTTTGGCGGCGATCGCCCGTAACTGCAGCGGCCGGTCGCGAACGGAATTGGCCGGAATCGACCCGTAGTCCACCAGGTCATAGGGCCCTACCGCGAATGCCAGCAGGTATGTGGGCATGGGTCGAGTGGTCTTGAACCGGTGCTTCACGTAACCGTCGCCCAGGGCTTCAACCGATATCTCGGGCGTCGTGGTTACGACAACATCATCGGCACGCGCGATGATCGACAGGTCGAACGGCACCTTGAACCCTGGTTCGTCGAAGCCCGGGAAGACCTGCCGGGCCGCGATAGGTTCGAATTGCGTAGCTGCGTAGGCGTCGCCGCCGCGTAACATCCTGAACAATGCATTCGTTGTGCTATTGAAGGGCGCCGTGTACCTGACATGCAGAGTTGCCGGCCCGCTGTTGGCCGTTTGGTCCAGCGTAATCAGTGCAACGCCGGATGCAAGTTGCTCCTCGTAACTGCCATTGATGCGTCCGCCGTCGCCGGTGGTCAGGTAAACCTCGGAAACATCCAGGTTCTTGCCGTGCAGCCACAGTGAGTCGCTTGCTTCGTTGATGGACAGGTCGATAGCAACGTTGCCCGCGAATGTCTCCTGGCTGGGATCGATGGTTAGCTCGATCTGGTAGCGGACAGGGGCAATGCGCTCGCCGAGTTGCGCTACGGGAGGCTCACTGCCGGACTGCGGCGATTTTTCAGCATCGGCGTCATGTGATCCACCTCTGTCGCTGCAGGCGGAGACGAGTGTTATCAAGGCAAGCAGGAAAATGGCGGGGGACAAGGATTTCTTTATGGTCATCATGGGTTTCCGGGTTGAATGCACGCCAGAGGCTGCGCGAGCACGAAAATCAAGGCCGGCGATGTTAACGGAATTGCGTGCGCTCGGCTAATTTCGAGGCAGATCGCTATACCAGGGCACATTACCGGGTAATCGAACGCGAAAGGGCTTTACGCAGGGGCGACCTCACCGAATAATGCTGCAATGAAACGGCTCAGCCTGTTCTTGCTGCTTTTCGCGATCATTTTCCAGGTGCGCGCCGACGAGGCGCTGGCATTGCACGCGCAGACTCTGAAACCACTGCCGATGCGGCTCAGTAACAACGCCGTTACCTCGGTTGCAAGCGGCGACCGGCAATACATCGTCAGCTTCGCCGGCCTGGGAGAGGGTCTGAGTCATGACGACACGCTGTCAGTGACATTTGTGTTCGATGCTGAAAACGGCGCCTGGCGGGATGCACCACCGTTACCGGGCGGTGTCGGCAGGCTGGCAACCACCGCATCATCCATCGGCGGGCTCGCCTACGTGTTCGGTGGATACACGGTAGCCGCGGATGGCACCGAAACATCCACACCGTGGGTGCATTCTTTCGATCCGGTGAGTGGTGAGTTCCGGGAGCTAGCGAGCATGCCGGTACCGGTCGATGATGCCGTCGCAGTCGTATACCAGGGTCGTTACATTTATCTGATCAGCGGCTGGCATGACCTCGGCAACGTCAACCTGACGCAGCGATACGACACCGAAAGCGATAGCTGGGCGCAGGCCACACCCATTCCGGGCAGTGCGGTATTCGGGCATGCCGGCGGCATCGTCGGTAACAGGATGTTCTATTGTGATGGCGTGGCGGTTCGGCCACATGCCGATCGCAGCCGCGATTTTGTTGCAAGCGACGCCTGTTTTCTCGGCATCATTGATGAAGAAGACAGTCGCCGGATCGATTGGCGGACCGTATCCGCGCATCCGGGTCTGCCGCGCTACCGCATGGCGTCGGCAGGCGTTGCATCACGGAAGGCAGTGTTGTTTCTCGGCGGCAGCGAGAATCCATACAACTACAACGGTATCGGTTATGACGGCGAGCCGTCGGCGCCGGTCGCCAGCGCCTTGCTGTTCGATCTTGAAGCGCTCACCTGGCTTGAATTGCCGCAAAGCAATGCAGCGAGCATGGATCACCGTGGCCTGGTGCCGCTCGACGATCGTTGGCTCACGATCGGCGGGATGCTGGCCGGGCAGCGGGTCACAGACCAGGTGACAGCGTACGAAATTCAGTAGCCTGCCTGGTCAGACGACGCTATTTCTTTTTCCAGCGACCGGCGGCATCCTGGTAATAGTGACCTGCCTCGGTCTTCTGCACCGCCAACTCATAAAAGCGGTTGCTGACCTGCTGCAACGTCGTGCCGGTGCTGCTGGCGGTCGCTCCGAATTTGGCTTTGCGTTTTGCGTTCACATCTCTGATCAACGCCTCGACCTCGGCGTTCGCAGGCTTTTTCACCGCGGCGAGGTAACCGGTATTGGCTTCACCAACCAGTCCCTGGTCCTTGGCGGTATGAATATCGATGGCCCAGGCATTCTGTAGCAACAAAAAGAGGCCGATGGCAACAAGAATTCTTTTCATTTTCATGCTCCTCAGAATACGTCGCTGTCTTCGTCGAACAATCCGTCCAGTTCCTTGTCGACGTGGAGCCGGATTTCGTGTTCGATCTTTACGTTGAGATTGATCTCGATCGGTTTGTCAGGCGCCGCAACCTGAATGGTTGGGGTACAGCCTGCAAGAAATAACACTAAGAATATTGTATAAATTATTGATTTCATGACTGCGCCAGCTGAATTACGATGTCCTGTCAAGCTTAGCTCATGTGGCCGGCAATCGGTAGCGCTCAGACTCCTGGCATTCATTTCGCCAGTCTCCGTTGCAGAACTTCCTCGACCGCCCTGGCCGCCTGCAAGCTCTTGAGCATTTTTGGAACATTGTTCTCCACGCCGAGATTCAGTACCACCGGCCTGCCGCTTTCCAGGTCCGGATTTCGTCCGGTGAGTTTCATCTGCAATTTCAAGTCCCCATCCTTTCCATAGTCAACATCCGCGTCAAGTGCCTCGTATTCGAAATTGCTGAGTGCACGCGTGACCAGGCCGATGCTCGAGGCGCTGGTTTCGTCGACAGCCAGCCCCGGCAGGTAGCGAATGACGCCGCCGGGTGCTTCACCGGTGAGCTTACCGCCGCTGATCATGATGGATTCACCCTCAATCGTCACCGGTAACTCTGCCGCTATGCTGCCGCTCAATTCGATTTTTTCAAACTCCTTGAGTGTCAGTAACTCTGCCAGTTCGATCGATTCTGCCCGCAGGATCAAAGTATTGCTGTCCGCCGCTGAATCGTAGCTGAACGGATCGGCGCGAATGACACCGCCGAAAGCGCTCATGCGGAGATTATCGACTTGTACGGAACGATTCTGCACTTCGGGCGTCATGTCAGCGCTGATGTTGTCGATCGGCAGGCCGATTTCAAGCAAGGCCATGGTCACGCTCGCCGGTTCAATACGGATTCCGGTTCTGGAGTCGAAGTGAGTTTTTATGGCGGTCGACAGTCCGGCAAAGACAATATCGCCGTACAGTCCGGCGAGGCTGGACAATTCGACCCGTGATTGACCATTGAAGCGGAATTCGGCCCGTGGTTTCTCCCAGTCGACCTGCAGATCCGCGGAGGCACTGCCGTCCATGATATTCAGTTCGTAGGGCCATGGCAGGATCCGCTCGGCAAGGGATTGCCGTGCGAAGTCCAGTGCGGCATTCTGCACCAGCAAGCGTCCGGTCTCCGACTTGAAGTTATGCGAGATGTGGACCAGGGGCTTGGCTGCTTCGGTAGGTTCTGCCGGCGACAGCCGGGCGACAATGTCATTGCCTTGCATGGACACACTGCCGGTCAACTCCGGCACGGCGATGCCGCGCTTTCCCCAGCGCAGTGTTGGTGCTGCAGACCGGATCTGCAGGTCGGCCACCATCACCTGGTCAGTTTCACCGGCATTCAGATTACCGAGAATCAGCAGCATGTCGACCTCGGCATCGTTAGCGATCGAAAATGAATCGATGCGTGCCTCGACCGATTCGGTACCCAGTTGCCACCCCCTGGATGTCAGTTCGATGCTTGCTCCGGATTCCAGTGTTGTGGTGACGCGCTTTGCCGAGAAATCCGGACTCGCGACACCCGTCATTGTCAAAGTCGCCTGTGGACCGAACTCGACCAGTACCTCGTCATCCCGCAATGACAATTGCTGCGAGGCCACATAGTGCAGCGTGTCGGCAGTGGCAAGGCCAAGGTCCCGCTTTTCGGCATTGATCTGCACGTCCGTCGTGCAGGTGAGATCGGAGCGGCAAACGACATTGCTTACCATTATTGGCAGATTCTGCCATTTGCCGAATGACACCAGCAATGAAGCCCGCGCTTGCTCGATCGTCCACTCCATGGCGGGGAAGCGGAGTTCGACGCTCAGCGGGCTGGCGGAGGCTATTTGTAGATGCGTGGCTGCCGCCGAGTCAGGCGAATAATCGAGTTCAATCGCTGTGGCAGGCGTAACGTCGAGGATGGCGCGGGCAGGATCATCCGGGTCAGACGGCAGCAGCACGCCATAGCGCAACTCTGCTGACCCCGCCACGACCGCCAGTTGCTGTGGCAGGCTGACTATTGGTTTTAGCAATTCAACCATTGACGGCAAGTCCAGCAAGATCGAGCCGTCCAGCGAAATGCCGGATTCCTGCTCGGCAATGTCCAGCACGAGGAATTTCTCGCCAATGGTCAGCGCTGCGGCGTGTCCGCTGGCGTCCTTGCGCGTGATGGCCGCGTGCACATCGATGGATGCAAGGCTGACCGACAAGGACTGATCCTGATCGGTCGAGCGCCACTCCAGGTTCTCTATGCCGGGGTAGGGTGGGATGTCCAGTTTTGACACGAGTAGTTCGGCATTGGGCAGGCTCTCCGGCAAAGACAAAATCT
>Ga0255058_10002238_pt1 | contig 10711 bp, 13 predicted proteins | sample Cases_109_9_MG_FD_188637 | JGI IMG/M metagenome (GOLD analysis project Ga0255058, IMG submission 188637) | Seawater microbial communities from Amundsen Gulf, Northwest Territories, Canada - Cases_109_9 | ecosystem: Environmental > Aquatic > Marine > Gulf | place: Canada: Northwest Territories... | reverse complement strand
GCTTACGTCCTCGTCGCTCCGCTGCGAGGCACATGAGTGCCTCTCACTACGCTCCTGCGGGCGCGCTCGACCACAAGAAAAAATCTCTCGCACACTAGGTTTCTGATCGGTCAGTAGTGAAAACAGGTGGTGATAGTGTGGGGGCGGTGGAGCGGGACAAATTGACGGGCCAAAGGCCCGACCGGAAGAAGGGAGCTGTTTTGGAGCCGCGATCGGTGGAAGAGCTCTTGCAGCGGGCGCGGGGGCTTGGCGGGTATACGCTCGGCGAGCTTGGGGCGAAACTTGGCATCGAGGTGCCGGACTCGGCCGCCCGCGCGAAGGGCTTGGCGGGGCAGATTCTCGAGAAGATGCTCGGTGCGACGGCGGGGTCTCGCGCAGAGCCAGATTTCGTGGGTCTCGGGATCGAGCTCAAGACGATCCCGCTCGATGCCACTGGCAAACCCAAGGAGTCGACGTTTGTTTGCTCTATCTCGCTTGCCGCGATGGCGGATACCGATTGGGAGCGCAGCACCGTGTGGAAGAAGCTTCAAAACGTGTTGTTCGTTCCCGTGGAGGCGGCGTCAAAAACGCCACTCGGCGACCGACGCGTCGGACGCGCCTTTCTGTGGACGCCCAACGCCGGCGAGGAAGCGGCGCTTCGCCACGATTGGGAACGTCTCGCCGAGATGATCGCTCGCGGCGACGTCGAACAGATCACCGGGCATTTCGGCGACGTTCTCCAGGTACGGCCCAAAGCGGCGAGTGGACGAAGTCGGCGTCGCGCCCCCGATGAAGAAGGCGCCGTGCAATGGACGATGCCACGAGGGTTCTACCTCCGGCCGTCGTTCACCGACCAGGTGTTGGCCCGACTCCGCCGATCGGAGTAGTCTCCCTGGCCCGACAATAGTTGCTCGGCGCTAGTAGCGCCAAGTCGCCGTTTCCCCGCATTCCTGACGGCTGCCTTGACGCCCTCGATCCCCACTGTTAAACAGCCCCGGGCCTAACGTCGGGCTGTTAGCTCAGTTGGTATACAGGAAACGGGGCAAGGGATCGGGGCACCCGGAGGGCGTCCGCCAACGGGTCGCGATCGGAAGACGTGCGGGTCTAGAACCACCTCACCGCGGTTCAGAACGGATAAGCCTGTAGGACATCCAACGCCATGACCATGAGCTGCTCGGCTGCCTCCGGCGTATCGACCGGGATGCCTTCGGCCCCGCCGCCGTAGATGGCGGAGCTTTTGGGGCTCGCGTCGCGATGCTCGTTGGCATAGGCGACGGCCAGGGGCAGATCCTCAGCAAACGCTTGGGCCACCCCCGGCTGCGTTTGCGGTCGAGTCACGCACATGTGAATGGCAGACGGGTTTTGTTGGCCGTTGAAGCGCCAATCCCGAGTCTTCATGAAATCGTTGACGTGATAGATGTCGAAAGCGTCTGACCGAAATGAGAAACAAAATGTCGGCGTCCCCATCATGACGAGCTCAGGTTGGCTTCGCACGACCTTTTGCATGGCGAAGGCGGTCTCGAAGATCTGCTTGGCATAACGAAGATATCCCTCACGACCGTAGCGCACCATGGCGGCCCAGGTCGCCGCGATCAGGCCACCGGAGCGACTGCCGGCAAGACCGTTGGAGGCATAGATGCCGCCTTTCCATGCTGGCGCAACGTAATATTGATGCTTGCGAAACGAAGCGTCACGGTAGAGGACCACCGAGGTGCCCTTGAGTCCGTAGCCGTACTTGTGGGTGTCGGCGGATATCGAGGTGACGCCAGGTAGGCGGAAGTCAAAGACGGGGATATCGTAACCGAGCTCTTCGCCAAAGGGGAGGATGAAGCCACCAAGGCATCCATCCACATGCAGGCCGACGCCGCGGTCAACGGCGATGTCGGACAGCTCGGAGATCGGATCGAGGGTGCCGTACGGGTAGTTGCCCGCCGAACCCACGATGGCGATGGTCTGCTCGTTCACCTTGTCGCGGACAAAGTCGACGTCGACCTGGGTCGTCTTGGGATCGGTGGGCGCCACGACAATTTCGATCCCGAGATAGTGCGCACCTTTGGGGAAGGCTGGATGGGCGGTGTCTGGGATGATCACATTGGGCCGGTCGATGCCCCGTTCCACGCGAGCCTTGTCCCGATAAACCAAGAGCGGATTGATGATGCTCTCGGTGCCGCCAAAGCCCACCGCGCCGCATGCCTTATGCGCAGGATTGACCTTACTGACCTCATCGCCGTGCATGATGTCGAGGGACATCGCGATGATGTCCGACTCGAAGCGGGTCATGCTCGGGCAGATGTCCCGTTGCAGGGCATTGACGTGGGAGAAGAGCGCGCAGATCGAGTTCAAGAAGGCGTAGTGCTCGTGATCTCCACTGTACATGGTGCCCGAGCATCGACCCTGTTCCCAGGCCTCGTCCTCGACACTTGCGAGGGCCCGTATCTCTTCGAGGATCGAGTCGGGCGTTCTTCCCTCGTCGGGCAGCTTGCGAATCACACCGTGGCTTTCGGCGTATGGGTAGAGACCTTTGATTAGGGAAATGAGTTCGTCGTTCATTCTTCGCTCGCAGGGTTGAGGGTATGAAAGATTTTTCGATTCTGATGGAACGCACGGACGAACTGGCTGAACAGCTCATCGTAGCGATCGGCTACCTCGGGACGGGGCTCAAACACTTTCTCGACGGGGACTCGCGCTTGGATCTCCTCGAGTGCTAGCTCGCCCAGCCGATGAAAGGCAAGCAGGGCGGTGCCTCGGCAAGGCGTGAATTCGGGGTCGCGCAGCTGATGCACGGGGAGCTGAAGAACGTCGGCAATGATCTGTGACCAGACCGACGAAAGGGCGCCACCACCGTAGAACAAGATATGAGAAGGCCTGCGCTTGGCAAAACGCCCGACCGCCTCTTGCGCCCAACGGAAGTTGAACGCCACTCCCTCCAGCACGGCCCGACCCAGATGCTCGCGGGTCGTCCCGAGGGACATGTTCAAGAATCCGCCGCGCATGCGGCCGTCCTCGGCTGGTGCCATCGAGCCGCTAAGCCAAGGCAGAAACAGGACTCCGTCACTGCCGGGTGGGATTTCCTTAACGGCGTGGTGCAATGCTTTGAACTTGTCCGAGAGACTGTGGTCGGCGAAACCGTCATCTGCGAACACGAGCTTTTCGAGAAAGTACTCCAGCGCGCGGCCACCGATGCCGATCTCGCCCACGACGAAGTATTGCCCACGGATGGGACTCGGCATGCTGACGAGCGCGTTGCGGATGTCGGTCTTCTTGAACGGCACATGCGTGACGATCAGGCTGGTGGTGCCAATCGCTAGCCCAAAGTGGTCACCCGAAAAAGCGTAGGTGCCGATGCCGCCAGCGAGGGTGTCGTTGATCCCGGGGAAGACCAAAGCTTCCTTGGACAGGCCGAGGCTTTCAGCCACGTCGGGCAGCAGTGGGCCGAGCGGCTCATCGATCGGGACCAGCTCGGGCAGCTTGTCGAGGTCGAGGCCAGACCATTGCACCAGGCGTGGGTGATAGATGGGATCGGCACGCCGGTTGTCGGTCAGCAACATCATGAACGCGGAGCATCGGTTGGCCACTCGACGACCGCACAACCGCATGGTGACGTAGTCCATGGGCTCGAGAAAAGTCGCAGTCTTGGCGTAGACCTCGGGTCGACCGAGCTTGATCCAGCGCATGTGGGCCAGCGAATCAGCGCCCGAGTCGAGCGGTGGGATAGCGTGAATCTGCACCCAGCGCAGCTTCTGAAACAAGCTCGGATTCATGCCGCGCCCGCCCGGCAGCTTCTCGAGTCGCGCCGGGGTACCGCGCTTGTCCATCCACAAGACCAAGTTGGCGGTGGCGCGGCCATCGGCGTCGACCGGAACGATCGAGGAGTATTGGCTGTCGCAGGCGACGCCCTGGATCGCGTGCTTGTCCTTTACCGGCGCGAGAGCCTGAGCCGAGGCTTTCAAGACGGCCTGCCAAATCTGCTCCGGATCTTGCTCGGCACCACCTTTGGGCAGAAGCTTCGTTTCGATAGACGCACGGCCGGTCCCCACCAGCTCCCCGTCGCGCCGGACAACGGCGGCTTTCACATTTGAGGTACCGAGATCAATGGCGAGAATCATCGAGTGGTCTCCGGCAAGTTGTGCTCGCCGGACCATTGCACATTTTGCCGTCTTGGCCCCGCCTGACGGCTTGCCCCATGGCGACGAAGTCGCTTTACGGGGTGGCGCTCACTCAGCCCCTGAACTGCGCAGAGAACGCGTCGCGCTGGTACGAGCAGCAGCGTGCCGGGCTGGGTCACGCTCTCATCGGCGAGCTTGAAGAGTGGCTCGCGTTGGCACTCGTTCGCCCCAACGCGGGAACAATTGTCGGGGCAACAAGGCGCGCCGGACCGCACGTACGCTGGTCTACACGCTTCCTCCGACGATGACGCCTGAAAGAGTGGACATTTGAGCGGTTTGGCGTATATGGCCGGCCGAACCGACAAGCACCCCGCGAGTCGGTACATTCACCCGTAAATCGATGACGCACGAGAGGTAATGAACGAGCGATTTCCTTCCAATGTCACACCACATGGCACACGGACCAAAGAGAGTGGAACAGATCAGGGAAAATACTGACGGAATTTCGTGCACTTGGGCTGTTAGCTCAGTTGGTAGAGCAGCGGACTTTTAATCCCGAGCGGCTTCGCGCTTCCCCTGCTTTTTGCAGCGTTTCCCGACATGGGGTGCGTCAAGCGACGCCACGAAAAGACAGGGAAAGTCGCTATCGATTCACCGATCGACACACGGTGTGTCAGCGGCGGGCTTTCCGACTCCGCTCGCGAGCTGCCGAGCTTCCAGACGCCAGAGCTGTTCGAGGTATGCCCTTTGTGTCTACCATCCTCCGACTACCCATCAAACCGGAGGAATTGAGCCATGATCTTCATCACCACCTACAAACTGAAGCCCCACCTCACCAAGCAAGAGACCAAAGAACTGATGAGCGTATTTGCCACGATCGGCAACGCGCCCGGAACCCAGGCCCACTATGTGAACGCCGACGGCGGCGGTGGCATCGTGATCGCCGAGAGCGATGATCCGGCCGAGGGATACGCAAACCTCCTCAACTACCAGCAGTGGATCCAGTTCGAGTCCAAGGTCATGCTGAAAGTCGAAGACGCGGTTCCGCTCATCGGCGCCTACCTGGGCTGACGCACGTCGAGCCAAAGCCGTCCAGCTCGACACGATCGATCAGAAGGCGTGCATCTTCGGATGCGCGCTTTTTGTTTTTGAAGCGCTCGAAAACTCGGACGAGCTTGTCCAAGAATCGGACCGCGCAACGCGTAGCATAACTGCGCATTGCGCGAACATAAGCGCGACGGGTTTGGCGCAACAAACATATGCTCGTAACACGTTCGCGCTCGAACGTAGATCGCGTTCGCGGTATACTCGCGGCAACGCGCACGAACATCGTGCAGAAGGATCACTTATGTCAGATGAATTGGAAAAACTACGCCGCAAGGTTCGCGAGCTTGAAAAAGAGCTTGCTCTCCGAAGTGACGGCGGCACAGACCCGCGACGCCGAGCGCTGCTGAAGGCTGGCGTTCCCGCGGATCGATTGAACGATGCGGCGGCAGTGTTTCGACCTTCCGGCAACTCCGCGCAGGATGTTTGGACGCTGGACGGGTTGACCGGACCGGTTGATAGCTTGGCGCGAGAATGGTTGAGCACGCGCCCTTGGTTTGGCACCGCCGAGCCCGAGGTTAAGCCGGAGGCGGACGGACGACCGCGCATCGAAGGCGACAGAGCAATTTTCCCTGATGGCTCATCGTTGCCGGTGGACTTGATGTCGGCCGACGACCTGCTTTCGATGGCGGGGCCGCAACCCAAGGTCAAAGCGCCCGAGCCCAAAACGGACGGTGCTTACGCCAAATCCGAAACGTCTGACGCCGACCATCTAAGCGACCTCGACCGCGATTGGCGCGCTGCCGGAACTCCGAAGGCGGCATCGTGAGCCTTGCAGACTCATGGCGGGCGCAAGCCGCGGCCATCCGAGAAAAAGCGCAACCATTGCAGGAGCGCATCACCGAGGTCAAAGCGAAGATGAAACGCTGTAGCGAGTTTGAGGGCGAGCAACTCCTTCGTGAGCTTCAATCGCTTAGGAATCGAATCGCGCAACTCGCCCGCGAGGCGAGCAACTGCGACGCGCAGGCTCGCGGCGATATCGGCGGGCTCCGATGACGCCCGACGAAACACGGTTGGCATCGGCTGCGGCGTACTTCGGCGCGCACGGCGTCGAGCGGGCGATGATTTGTTACAGCAGCGGCGACGCGATGCTGGTCGATGCGCACCGGCCAGAGTTTTTCAGGAAGTTACGCGACGGGGTTTGCAGCTTCGACGACGACACTCGCACCAGAGGTTGGATCCAAGTGAACAACCGGAAAGTGTATTTCGTGGCCGCCGATGGCGTGCTGAATATACGGGCGACAAACGAAACGGAGTTAGCGCCTGCGACCGCCAACCTGGCAAGGCGCGGTGAACGAGCCGAAGCGCACCGGCGAGCGGAGATCGCGGCGGCAACGGAACGCCAGCAACGATGGGTCAAGCGGGGATGAACGTGAACATTGACGATCCGAACCTGTTTCGCCCGCCGTCGAATGAGTGGGGCGACCTTCGACGGCGCGAAGCGCGGCTCGCCGGGATCCAGTTGCTCGAAAGGCTTCGTGCCGCCGGATACACGGAAGAGAAGATCGACGAAGTGGAAGAGATACTTCGGGACGGTGGAATGTTTGGCGGGAAGGTATGAGCGTCTTTTGTGGTGTGAGCGCCTGCGTGCAACTGCCCGGATTCTCACGCGTGCGCGACGACAGTTGTAGCGGGGCGGACATTCGGTGAGGTTCGATCCCGGCACTCGCGGCGAAATCTTGGGCGCCATGCGCGGCGGCGTCTCTCACGATCACGCAGCTACATCAGCCAACGTCAACCCGCGCACTCTGCGACGATGGCTACGACAAGGCGAGGCGGACGACGCCGCTGGGAAGAGCACCGATCACGCTCGATTCGTTCAGGACTTCCGCAAGGCGGAGAGCGCTGCACTCGGGCAAGTCGAAATGAACATCTGGCAGCAAAGCCAAGAGGACTGGAGAGCTGGCGCCTGGCTCCTATCGAAGAAAGACCCGCAGCGATACGGCAAGGAGCCGGACGAGCGCGCCGCGATTCAACAGCAACTCGTCCGCGAGCTGCTCGATTTTCTACAGAAGCACGTCAGCGGCGGTGCATTCGAAGAGGTTTGCGATGCGCTCGCCAGCTACGGCAACGAAGAGATCGACGAGCGTGCGCTTCCGTGTCCGGGCTGATGTTCGCACAACGACCATTTGTGCGCACCCGCTGCGCCCCCACGCCCCAAACGCAGAGCATTCGCGTCCCTATATCGGAATCGTCTGGAAAAGACCGTGCTCCTGTCCGGCACGCCTGATGCATTAAGCTGCCGCTGCCAGAGGTTTGCTCCTGAGGAAGGGACATCGCCATGACGTTCAAGCTGGTCTGCATCATCAACTCGGTACTCGCGTTCGGTTTCGGGATCGCATTCGTGATCGCGGCAGAGCCGACGGCGGCCATGTATGCAATCGAGGGGGCACCCGGGATGACGCCCCAAGGATTGCTCACAGCGAACCTGCTCGGTGCGGCCTTCATCGGCTTCGGCGTGGTTAGCCTTCAGGCCCGAGACGCGGCCGACTCTGTCGCGCGCCGGGCGATCGCTCTCGGTTTCGTTGTGGGGCACGTGATCGGCGCCGTGATGACCATCCTCGGCATCACCTCCGGTGCGGCGAACGCTCTTGGGTGGTCGACCGTCGCGATCTACGCGCTCCTGGCGGCGGGGTTTGGCATCACCGGCCTCGCCAAGTCCTCGGCCTAACCCGGCTGTCAACGGCAGAAGCCGGTCGGCAGACTGGACTGAGCCGGCACGAGCAACGTTCGCCTCCAATTCAAAAGCTCTCTTAGCCCATGACGTGCCTCGTGGAGGTGGCGTTTGAATTGACTATCTGCTGATTCAGAAGGTGCACCGCTAACGACCGACCAGTGCTGGCTTCCCCGACACTCGATGTGCGACGTGGGGGCGTTTGAGGTGCAGCCGTAGTCCGGTCCTTGCTTGCCCATGTTCGTACAAAGCACAGTTACGCAACGCCGCGCACGGGGCGAGTTGACCGGCTCCGTTTTCTTCGGTAGCGGTGGGCTCGTGCGGATCCAAATCGAGCGCATCGAAGAGGGCGACCCCTTGGGCGACACCTTCACAACCTATCGACTCTGCGAACCGGACGGCTCCGTTTGCGATTGCTGGTTGCCCGGCTTGGAGCGTCCCGACTGGGAAGGACCGCTAGACCGGGGCGGCTTCGAGAGCCGTTGCGACGCGCACGCGTTCGCTCTTGGCGTTGACCGCGAGCGCGCCTTGTTCGGCTTGCTGGACGTGACGGTCGAAGATATCGACGCGGAGCGTGCGCAGCTCGACGACGTGCGGACAATCAACGGAGCAAATCGAGAGCTACGTGCGGCCGAGATAGCCGCTGCGCTCGAACAGATGGACGATGCACCGCAGCTCGACTTCAAGGCGCTCTTAGAAGCCGTGGACGCGCCTGCTGCGCCCGTGGTGGAGCATCGGCGTTGATCGTCGCCCTACCCGAGCGCACTCGCGGCGGGCATCGTATCCGAAATCTCTTCACGGTTGCTTGGGAGACGGGCCTGCGGAGCGGAGCCCTTTTCAAGCTCGAATCCGGGAAGCACTTCCGGCGCGGCAAGCGAGAGCTGTTCGTCTCGGCGGACATCGATAAGGCTGGATGGGAGCGGACGCTTCCCCTCACGGAGCGCGCCTACCAAGCACTCGACCAAAGCGGGCCGGACATCGGTCCGATCTTCAAGGCGTTCAACTACCGAAAGTCGCTCCGCAGCGCCGCCCGTTCTATCGGGCTCGAAGGCGCCGAAGGGCTCGACCTTCGAGACTTCCGGCATGCCGCGACGAGCGACGCGGCGCGGGCTTCTGGACACTTGCTCGGGACGAGCTACATCGCCGGTCACGTTCAGCAGATGACGACTTCGAAGTACATACATCCGCGCTCCGAAGACGCTCGGCGCGTACTGAACGCACGTTTCGGCGAAGGGGCGGCAGAAGCGACCGTAAGGCTCGGAAACGGCTCCGGAAACGTGCTATCAGAGGCTTTCGACACACCGTGTGTCGATAGCGAGCACGGAACCGAAAACGATACACACGAAAACGCGAAGGATCCCGAATGCTTGGGCTGTTAGCTCAGTTGGCAGAGCAGCGGACTTTTAATCCGACGGTCCAGGGTTCGAATCCCTGACGGCCCACCACGGCGGCACCAGCCTCACTTGCTTATCGTCCCCATCGTCTAGTGGCCCAGGACCCTGGCCTTTCACGCCAGTAACGCCGGTTCAAACCCGGCTGGGGACGCCGGCCCCGAGATCACAAATGGTCTCGGGGCCCTTCTTTGTGCGGTGCGATCCAGACCCGACTTCGGCCAGGCTTTTTCTTTGGGGAGAGCCTGACTTAGGGAGGCTACGAGAACCGAGGGCCGCTCTTGTCGGTCAACCACCCCAACAGGTTGCGTGACAATCTTACTTCCTGCTCAACCCGGGTCAGATCTTCTCATCAAATCGAGTTGGCGAGAATATCCCCAGGTCGTGCGACCCCCTCTTTGCGGAGCCGTGCCACCTGGTTTTCAATGCCGGGGAGGCCCTTCCTGAAGAGTCCAGCGAGGCGCCATCGCAGCGCGGGGACCAACGGCCGCATGTATGGAGCCACGTCGGCCGCCAGGACGTATGTCAACACGGTCTTGCCATCCCCGGCGGGATCGATCAGGGCTTGCTCGACGACCGACACGATCCCCGGCAGGTTGGCGTCGAGGACCGTGAACGCCCACCGTCGCGGCGGGTCCCAGGCGACGAAGCGTTCGTTGACCTTGAACAAGTCGAAGTGAATCCAGCGTGTGGATCCAACCCCCTGCGCCTGGGCCGAGGTGGTGCGGCACTCCTTCGCCGCCGGGAACCACTCGGGCCAGCGTTCGTTGTCAGTGAGCACCGCCCACACCTCGGCCGGGGTGGCGTTCACGGTGACGACGGTCGTGATCCGGATCGAAGCCGAATCGATGAAGTCCGTGTCGCGTGGAGTGAGTGTCGCCATAGCGCATGGTAATCTCAAAAGCCCTCTCTCGTCTCCGAGAAAGTCGATTCATCCAGCAGCGAATACATTCGGCCATATGTGGACCGGCGAGCCCTGACCGACCCCGTGTACTTGCGGCGCGATATTTTCTGGGAACGGGCGGGAAAGCATGAGCTTTACTCCGCGAGCGATGGCATCGTCTGACCAATAGACCCGACCTGACCCGGGCCCGTCAAGCTCGCCGCCACCCACATCTGTCGGCCAGACGCTCTCCGCACGACGCTTGCGTAGCCTTACGCGGCCAGCCGCCGAAGCCCCTCCCAATCGGTGAGGAACCTCACCACTTGGTTCCAACTCGGAGTGATTAAGGACGCCGGCCCCGAGATCACAAATGGTCTCGGGGCCTTACTATCATGCGACGGGATCCAAGCCCGGCTTCGGCCGGGCTTTTTCTGTGGCGTCAGCCCTACTCCGCAGGGGGAGGCGCAAACGGGTTTGGGATCTCGACGTCTTCGGTAAGAGGCCATTGTCGGACCAGGTCCGGCTTGTGCCCCCGCGGATACCATTTCTTCGGGTCGATCTCGTTGGCTTCGAC
>Ga0255058_10002237_pt1 | contig 10712 bp, 9 predicted proteins | sample Cases_109_9_MG_FD_188637 | JGI IMG/M metagenome (GOLD analysis project Ga0255058, IMG submission 188637) | Seawater microbial communities from Amundsen Gulf, Northwest Territories, Canada - Cases_109_9 | ecosystem: Environmental > Aquatic > Marine > Gulf | place: Canada: Northwest Territories... | reverse complement strand
GAGCGGCTTGGATCATATTCAAATCACCCTGGCATCAAGTTATGTGGAAATCCACAACGCGATGATGGGCGCAACATCGTTCCATCAGACCGTGCGTGGGATTGAAAACGCCGTGGCGAGTGGGGTTCATGTCATAACCAATACGACTCTCGTGCGCAACAATATGGATCACGCGGAAGAGATCATCGATTTACTTTTCGATCTTGGAATTCAAACATTTGCCATGAACGGTATGATTTACTCCGGGGGCGGGTTTGCCCATCCATCGGCGATTCCTGAAAATGAAATGCCGCCTTTGCTTGTACGTATTCGCGATCACGCCGAAAAATTGGGTATGCGTTTTCTTTGGTATACGCCTACCGAATATTGCCGCCTCTCCCCAGTTGAATTGGAAGTAGGTGCTAAGCGCTGCAACGCCGGCGAGTATTCGATGTGTATCGAACCCAACGGTGACATCTTGCCCTGCCAGTCCTACTACGTCGCAGCAGGAAACATCCTCCATGATCCGTGGGAAGAAATTTGGATGGGGAAGCTTTTTCGCTCTTTCAGGGATCGTGAAGAAGACCCTCTTTGGGCAGGTCTCCCAGAAAAATGTCATCACTGTCCTGATCTTGCTCTTTGTGGAGGGGGATGCCGGATTGAACGTGAGGCGCGCGCTGGTGTGCGTGTCGCCAATCAGGGTGGCGGTGGTTGCTCGGGATGCAGCGGCAGTTGCGGGACAGGTGGATCTGCAAAGGAAATCCGAGGCCATTCACCCACAGACGGAATTATTCACGGCGATCTCCCGGGAATTATTCATAATCCAAATGGGGGCTTTGTCCCCGCACCGGGTATCGTACAAACGAATGCGCGCGCAAGCGGCGACATGCCGCTGATCCGAATCGAAGATCTGTTGGACTAAGTTGAAGAAGTCGTCCTCGTACTTTTTTTTTCATTTTGAACTACTTCTCACGCAGACTGATTGATATGTTCTCCGAATTATTGCAAAGCTTTGAACAAGCCACGCTTGCCCGCTTTATATTGGGCACATTATTTTTTGTCCTCATGGGGAGAATTTTCCTAGGTCTTACGCGAAAATCTGGAAAAACGATCTTCGTAATCCTATCGATTGCTTTGATCATCCTCTTCCTATTTAGTCCGCTCACGCAAATAATATTCACGCTCCTCCTGATCCCTCTGGGTTACTGGCTTTGGAAAAAGCGGGAAAGAACGAATGCAGCCTATCTTGAGGCTGTGGTGCGCATGGAGGGTGGTGGAATAAAGCGTGGGCTAACGCCCGCGGAGGCAGGAATCCTGCTCGGGAAGCCCTTCAACATCACCCTCACCGTCGCCATTTTTGAAATGCTCCACAAAAGAATCCTCAAACAAGTCGCTGACAATCCACTCTGCGTAGAAGTTGAACATTCATTACAAACGAGGAGAAGAGCTGCAACTTCAGAAGCGCGCGCCGACTTGCGCCGGCAGACTGCGCAGAATTTGAAAGTGGCCATTCATCCCTTTGAAGAATTGTTTTTGGAACTGCTTGAACAGGAAGGACCAAAATCTCTATTCGAGATTGATTTTGGCATTATTATGCGTCCCTTTGTGCGATCGGTTGTCACGCGGCTTGGCGGGTTTGGATTGGACGAGTCGCGCGATTATTATGCTCAAATCATCGAGCGCGCTCCGTTCGAGGCACGATCAGATGGTAAGCTGATTAAGGATCGCGAGCATGTTTTGGATCACAATTTTGGGTGGATCCTGCTTGGTTCCGATTTTAGCCGACACCTGGATGATGACGCCTATTCTTATCATCCCCTATGGCTGCGATCCACAGAAGGTGAGCGAACGGAACTCAGCGGTGGCCTCACTTTCGCAGAATGGGCATCTGAAATAATGGCGGGCATGAAAACGGCGATGCCCGAGAAAATGTTTGAATCTGTAAAGATTGTTGAAGGAGATTTGATCTCAACGTCGCTTATGGAGGGGATCCTCAAAGCGACCTATTTTGGCTGATCGCACAGGATCATTGGAATTAGTAAGCGATCAGGATCGGTATGCAAGACTCGACGCTATATGGAGGACCAGATCGCGTGCCAAGGATCGCGGAGAAGGTTTCCCAGGATATGCTTGCTATCCTTATCGGGGTGCACAGTCCCATCGGGCCGAATGTAGAGCGATGCTCTAGATGGAGCATTGCGCTCCACCACTTCACCGGCAGCTTCCAACTCGAGCGCTATTGGGTTGAGTTGTGCGTAGGGAACGGGTAAATTCCAGACTAAATTGAATTGCAGATCATCGGCGTGATATCGCGCAGAAAACAGATCATCCGCTAGTGTTCTATCATCCACGCTCAGGGATAAGTTATGAATGCCGGTTTCTGCTAATCGATTAAGCAGCGTCTGAATCTGGGAAACATTGTATTTTGACAGCGTGATATGAACCGCAACCATGATTTCATGATTGAGAACTTCGGACCAATAAAGCAAGCTGGTAATCGCATCCCATAGCTGTGAATCATCTGTTCGCATGAGGATGAACACCTGGTCGAGTCCCGTTTGAAGCAGTTTGTTAAGATAACGCGTACTGCCAAGTTTAATCCCGTCGGTTACCATCCCTGCGACTTGGCCATTGCGTTCACATTGGCGGATCAAGATCGGTAAATCGTCACGCAGCGTCGGCTCCCCCCCTGTGAAAATAATATGGGGAATCCCGACCTGCCATGCTTTATCGAGCATCAACTTCCAATCATCGGTACCTAATTCAACTTTCCCTGCTTCAGGCAATGGTTTGCGATTTTTGTCTTGCTTGTGATAGGTAACGGCACAATCAAGGCGATAGGGCGCGGATAGAGCGATTGAATCTGGAGCTTGATGCTCAAAATTCAGAAAGGCATCCACACCGGAGGCATTTCCAAGAATGATTTCGTTAATTCTCTGGCGCATGTTCTGCATATCATCAATGGACTGCTGCTTGCTAACCCGATAGCGCTGCGTAATTTGCTCAGCAATTTGGTCGTCAGGAGTTTGGTGAATCAGATGGTAGGCGTATTCCGCCGCGGTTGGATTGAGGTGCAGGATGGTCGACGCATTAATGATCAAAAGTCCGTGACCATCTTTTTCCAGACGGAGATGCAGACGGTATGGAACAGGATCATCGTGAGCGGATCGAAAATGGTGCATGCCTGCAGGCATAGACTCTGCTGATTCGGACTGCGATTTAGGCTTATTAAAAAACGAATCCATGATTACAATCATACCTTGGGCCGTAGCGAACAATGAATACCTTTGAAAACTGAAGCATTCGAAAGTCACTGAACGGGAACAGCTAACGTTTGCTAAAGGAATGCAAGTTCCACCCCAAAAGCGACAAAATTGGCTTTTTGTGCTGAACGCAGCAGATGGATAGGCATCTTACGCCGCAAGGGTCTACGTGTTAGCCTTCTTTGGTCAAGAGGTTTGCGGGGTATCTTTGAAATCTCCTAGAATGCTAATCAGCCGTCTGCAACAAGGAGAATGGATGTGAAGACCAGCCTTTCAAAATTGATCGAGTTCCACAAAGCTGGCGGTGTAAGTGTGGAGATGGAACCAACCGCCTTGATCCCCGATAATCTGATTGATCTGCGACTTGATTTGCTGCAAGAAGAGTTGCATGAGTACCGGATGGCTGCGAAAAAACAGAACCTGATCGGCGTCGCAGACGCATTAACGGATTTGCTTTATGTTTTGCTGGGAACTTTTGTAGCGCATGGATTGCAGAACCATGCCGTTGAGCTATTCGAGGAAGTGCATAAGAGTAATATGAGCAAGTACAAAGGATTGGAATCTCCTCTTCTAAGAGAAGATGGAAAAGTTCTAAAATCTCCACAGTTCCAGAAACCGAATATCAGCGCAGTGTTGGCACGCGATGGTTGACCAGTTCCCTCTGCAATTGAGAAAATCGGGGTTCTTCATCGGATGGTTACCATCCGCGGAAAAGCAAATATGGGGGCGGCAGCTCCCAAACCCCTACTTGCCATTCATACCCGCAGCACGCTCGAGCTACGCCGTTGCGAGCTACGCATATTCTCTGCCTTTTTCCCATAAATCCGTCCCAGCAGTGCGAGGAGGAAGTTGCAATCATGCTCTCAGTGATGACGCTAAATATTTGGAATGACGACGGCCCTTGGTTGGATCGCTCCAAGCTGATCCGCCAGCAGATTGACGAGCTAAATCCAGATCTCATTGGATTTCAAGAAGTCTTGCGCGGGGATGATGTTGATCTGCTTGAAGATCTTTTGCACGGAACCAGCTATCACCGCGATTTTGTGCGTGCAGTAACAGCCTGGCCTCGGGAAGGTGTTGTCAATGGAAACGCCGTCGCCTCACGTTGGCCAATCGTCGAGCGTGAGGAAGTGGTGTTGCCAACACCAGCCGGTCGCAATGGACGAGCTGCTCTCATAACAACACTCGATACGCCTGTAGGATTGATCTGTTTTGTCTCAACTCACTTGAGTTGGCGCTTTGATGACGTTTTGGTTCGAGAACGTCAGGTGGTGACCCTCGTCGACCGCCTCAAAACGCGCATGCCAGAAAACGGTTTCCCTACCATCCTTGTAGGTGATTTCAATACTGTCAGCCGGTCTGCAGAGATTCGCCATCTAACCGGGCTACAAACGATTGACGGTCAGAGCATATACTTGCGTGATGCATGGGCCCACGCCGGTGATGGATCAGAAGGGCTGACTTGGACGATGAAAAACCCTTACATTCCCCATTGGCTCGCACCTGAACGAAGAATTGATTACATCTTTGTGGGGTCCACAAAGAGAGACGGTGTCGGAGAGATTCTTTCCTGCCGGGTAGTTTGTGATCAAGGCGTCGATGGCGTCTGGCCCTCCGATCATTTTGGGGTTTATGCAGAGCTGCGAGATGAGCCGCTCTAAATTGAGGACTCTCTAATCTTGCACTTTTTGGTTCTGGCGTGGAGCTATTCCAAGAGCCATGTTGTCGGCAATCTGAGATAAAGAACTAGTCCGCTTTACGTTACCAATATCTAAACTAAAGTGTAGGGGCGACTGGCAACGAGCTCTAGCTCGCGTCGCCCTTACGACAAAATTTTTATAACTATGATCGTGTCTTTGTAGACTGCTCCAGCATATGCGCAACTTAGGCTGGGGCCAGAGCTTCAGCACTCCAAACTGGCGCAGTTAAATTGAGAATCTTTTCATAGGCAGCGAATTACTTGGAGAACGAAGTTTACGTACTTATTTGCGAAATTTAATCAACGGGAACCATGCATGGCACAAGCCACCGGGAAAGCCACGAATAAGTTTTTCCTCTTAAAGTCCTTCAATCTACTTTTTTTTGCGGCCTTCGCCTCTATTATGCCGTTCCTCGCCCTTTATTATGAGGATTTGGGTCTAAGTGGCCCTCAGATCGGTGCACTCACTGCAATTCCTCCTTTAATGATGGTAGTTGGCGCATCAGCTTGGGGCGCAATTGCTGATATGACCGCGCAGCATCGGCGAATTCTTGGGCTCTCGATCTTGGGCTCGATCCTCTTTGGCTATCTCATCTCATCCGCAGCGCAATTTCAGAAATTATTGCCGATCGTTGCTCTCTATGCATTTTTCATCTCTCCTGTTATTCCTCTGCTTGATAATTCCGTATTGGTTGCGCTCGGTAAACGTTCGGACCAATATGGCAAAATTCGTTTGTGGGGTGCAGTTGGTTGGGGTGTGGCAGCTCCGATCATTGGTGCAGTGATTGAACGCATGGGATTCCGCTGGTCATTCGCCATCTACGCCGTCCTGATGATTGGGGGTTTATTGGTTGCCTTATATATGCCCATTGCGAAGACGGGGATTGGAAGCAGATTCTCGCAGGGATTGCGCATTCTACTCCAGGACGCTCAGATAAAGCGCTTTCTCTTCACGATGCTCTTGGTGGGAATGGGTTTGGCACTGATCGATATTTATTTGTTCCTGCACTTACAGTCCATTGGCGCAAACAAGGTCCTGATGGGGCTTACGTTGACGGTAGGTACCGTTAGTGAGATTGTAATTTTCATTTTTTCTGACCGCTTGCTAAACCGTTGGGGGAAAAAGAGAGTGCTTATCGGCGGTATCCTTGCGCTGGCACTCCAGCTTGGCTCTTTTTCAATGCTCAAGGTTCCGACGCTGGCTCCGCTGATTCAGATTCTGCACGGTCCTGCTTTTGCAGGGATGTGGAGTGCCGGGGTAGCGATCGCCAATGATCATGCGCCAGAGGGGATGGGCGCCACGGCACAAGGGCTACTATCCAGCCTGCTTCTCGGTGTTGGAGGGAGTGTTGGTGCGCTGGTCGGTGGCTATCTTTTTGGAGCACTGGGGACGGAACTGATGCTTCGTTTGGGGGCGATCTGGATCCTGGGGAGTGCGCTATATTATGCAATAGCGGGCAAGGATCTTCAACGAGCATAAAGTGCTCTGAACGGAATGCAATCGATATTTGCATTTGCGATTTAGCTGGGGAAGATTAAATTCGCTGTGTGAGCAGCATTGCGTGGCTCTGAACATGAATCTCTGTTATTATTTGCGTTCGACGATTTGATTTCCATTTTGGTGAAGAAATCCAACGTTTTTTCTAATTCTATTCGGAGCATCGGGGTTATGGGTCAATTGCTATCAAGTAAATCGCAGGTGCATGTGGGGGAGCATGCGATTGATCTTAAGCACTTGTTGCGCATTTCCAGCAGGACTTTCTCGCTGGGAATTGAACGACTCCCGAAGCGCTTGTCCAAGGCTATAACGATTGCGTATCTCTTGTTAAGAGTATCGGATTATATCGAGGATGAGCCTGATATCCCGATCAGCAAGAAAGTGGACCTACTTAATCATTGGGCGAATGTGTTGGTTGGAGAAGCAAGCGCTCACTCACTGAGCCAAATGATGCAATTTTCGGCGACGGTGTCGCCCGATGCCATCGTAGCGAAGGAAGTCATCGGTCTTATGCATGCGCTGAATAAGCTTTCGGAGATCCCCCGTTCAATCATTATTCAAAATGTCCATGCCTCAACGCTGGGAATGGCTTATTGGGTTGAGAGAGGGCCGCAAATTGCCAACGAAGACGATATGGATTCGTACATGCATGAGGTCGCTGGCCGCCCCGGTTTTTTGGTCACCAGGCTCTTCGCGGCCTACTCAAAATCTGTGAAAACCCGAATTGGACGCTTGCTGCCTTTGGCGCGTGAATGCGGCTTGGCTTTGCAAACCGTCAATATTATTCGCGGATTGAAAAAAGATTATGAACGCGGCTGGATCTTTGTTCCGGAAAGCTTTTGCGCAGCAGTGAATATCTCTCGAAATGAATTGTTTGATCCGCGCTATCAGAAAGAAGCCCTTCAAGTGGTTGAAATGCTCGTTGAGAAAGCTGATGGCCATCTAAAATCTGCCACCCAGTATTACAAAGCGTTACCCCCATGGAAACATGCAATTCGTCTTTCATGTCTCTACCCATTATTATTTGCCATCCGTACCCTGGCTGTAAGCCGCAAGAATGATCAAGTCTTGCAAGGCGCGGCCAAGATGTCGCGTGACGAAGTTCGACGCATTGTTAGAGATTCAACTATTTGGGGTTGGTCGAACGCCTGGGTTGATTCTTACATCCATCGCTTAGAGGTCGCTGAGAATTTCTAGTTCGCGCATGGTCACTCTTTTGGTTTAATCGGCAGCTATTATCCCGCAATGTCTTCAAGTCTAAATTGACATTTTCGTGAGCAATGAGAAAGAGCCCTGATCGACTGAGATCAGGGCTCTCTTTTTTGCATTCTTTCCAAGTCGAGCAATTTGTATTATCCAGCCAGGATCAAGATTAAAAGCTAAGTCGGCCAATTGCTCAACTTGTAGTTACCGGTTCCTGATTAAGGACCCGTCGGCAGGCCTTGGGCAAACGTGAGCACATCCAAGATGTCTTGTAAGCTCCAACCATTGTCGATTGCCGATGGCATTGGTGCACCAGGCTGACCCATGCGAACTTTGTGGATGAACTCCCACGGGTTACCTGCGGCGACCGTACCGACATATTCCGGATCGTCGTCGTCATGGAAGTTGATGGCAGTGCCATCCTCACCATGGCAAACGCTGCAGACACTCATGAAGAGCGCTTCGCCGTTGTCGACATCGCCGCCGATGGCTTCTTTATCTGGACCAATCATGGGGGATACGTCAATAAGCCCCGCCATGAGGAAACTGACCAGATCTGTGACGGAATCATCATCCATCGCTGAGAAATCATGATCGGCGTCTACCCCACCCGTGATTTGGGCGGCGAGATCGTCAGCTGACATATCCTGGGCGTTGAACACACCCGGGAAACCTGTGAAGTGTGAGCCAGATCCATAGGCTCCTTCACTGCCCATATAATCCCAACCATGGCATTCCTTGCAGCGCCATGTATCCGCTCCAGCGCGCGTATTTGTGTCCTGTCGAGCCCAAACCGGGTTATCCTCGGTCGGCTCATCAACACCGGCTACCTTCCACCATTTATCATAAAGCTGACCACCCCTGGAGACTGATCCTGGAGCTGGCGGGTCTGTCGGCAGCGTTTGAGCAAAGGTTAAGACATCAACGATTTGCTGCATGCTCCAGCCGCTATCGATCGCTGAGGGCATCGGTGTTCCAGGTTGCCCTTCGCGCACTTTGTGGATGAACTCCCAAGGATTCCCACTCGCCACCGTCCCAACGTATTCGGGATCGTCTGCGTCATGGAAATTTATCTGGCGCCCGTCAGCACCGTGGCAGGGAACGCATGTCGCAGTGAAAAGCTCCTCGCCATTGGCAATGTCGCCACCGATTGCAGCTTTTGTATCCGCATCGATAAAGGGAGCGACGTCGATCAATCCCTCGCTCAAGAAGACGACGAGATCAGCCAATGCTGTATCGCCTGCTGCTGAGAAATTATGATCTGGGTCTGTAGAACCATTCAACTGTGCTAACAGTTCACTATGGCTCATTCCCGGTGCGCGGTCCAAGAGACCTGGGAAACCGGTGAAATGTGAACCGGAGCCATACGCGCCATCAGGGCCTTGGTAATCCCAACCATGGCATTCCTTGCAGCGCCACGTGTCCGCGCCACCCCGCGTATTAGTATCCTGTCGAGCCCATACCGGGTTGTCTGCGGTTGGTTCATCCACCCCGGCAACCACCCACCATTTGTCATACATTTTGGCGCCATTTGACAACGATCCCGTCAGGACCAATTCAGTCGGTTCGGGCGGGGCTGAGGTTGGTGGCACAGGGGTCGGCACCTCGGCGACTGGGGTATCATCTCCACCGCAAGCGCTAAGTCCCAGGGCTAATATCAGGATCATCAATAGCATTATCTTTTTTACCATATAGCATTCTCCTTATAACTTTTTTTTATCAGGCTATTTCATTGAAAATCGTTTTTTCGATCAGCTTCCTCCTTCATCTTGGCTCAACTCATGGGCGCAGGCTCACTCGCGCAAAACCCGGTATCAACAATGGACGCGAACGCGAATTGCTTCTTTTATCTCGGCTTGGGGAGCATCGTCAATTTCCTTTTTTTTGAAGTTTGTGTCCTGGTCACAGCTCATTGCGTTACAATTGGTTCGAGCGAGCGCGTGAACGCCGTCCAGCCTTCGTAGGCAACGGCTTTGCGCTGCTCTTCGCTGTGGATGACCAAGGTGTATTGCTTCCCCTCCATCTTTAGAGTTACGGTTAATTCAGGTCGCCCGTCCTCCTCGATTTTTGCCATGCAGTAGCGTTCATGTCCAAGTGGATTGAGGATGGTTGCACTGAGGCAGCGATCAGAAAATGCACCTGCATGTCGACATGTGTCGTGATCGATCAGGATTTTCATTGGTATCTCCTCTTTTAGGGCTGCCACGTTCGCAGCAGGTCAATAAGCGCAGCGGTTTGAGCCTCGTCCAATTGAGTTTCAAAGCCTGGCATCGCAGTGCCGGATCTTCCGTTTTGGATTAATAAGGCCAAATCGCGATCCGATTGGCTGATGATGAATGCGCTGTTCCGTAATGCCGGTCCGATTCCGCCGTCGCCTTGCTCGCCATGACAGCCTGCGCACTTTTGCGCAAATAGATCTACTCCGGATGCCGTTTGCTCACCCGTCACGATTTCTGCACCGCTTCTCCACGAGGCAAGCAGTGCGACAAGATCATCAATTTGAGCCGGTGAGAGCACCGTTCCCCAGGTTGGCATCCCTTTGCTCGGACGCCCTTGTGAGATGGTTTCGCGAAACCAATCGTCTTCGAAATTGTTCAGCAGTTGTGAGTCGTTGAGAGTGGGCGCGCGGTCGGTTCCCAGTCCTGCAGCGCCGTGACAGATGAAGCAAGTCGATTCGAAGATTTCGAGTCCTTTGGATGAATCGCCCGATTTGGGCTGACCACCAAATTCATTTCGCCCAGGTTCCCAAGCGCGGATATGGGCAACGATTTGACGGACCTCATCATCCGTGAGAGATCCTCCAAAAGCTTGTGACCAAGCCGGCATGCCCGTGCCCGGAACGCCAGAGCGGATTAGGCTGAAGAATTGGTCATCGCTGACGATAGACAACAACGACTTCGAATTTAGTGCTGGTCCAATAGATCCCTCTCCATCGGTCCCATGACAGCTGACACACTTCTCCGTATAAAGGGATCCCCCCATTTTTTCTGCGGCCTTCTGATCTGCGACAGCATCTGCGCGCAGTCGAGCCGGTTCTCGCAATAGGTAGATTTGAAAAATCACCAGGATC
>Ga0255058_10002236_pt1 | contig 10712 bp, 8 predicted proteins | sample Cases_109_9_MG_FD_188637 | JGI IMG/M metagenome (GOLD analysis project Ga0255058, IMG submission 188637) | Seawater microbial communities from Amundsen Gulf, Northwest Territories, Canada - Cases_109_9 | ecosystem: Environmental > Aquatic > Marine > Gulf | place: Canada: Northwest Territories... | reverse complement strand
GTTGTTGATCCATCGCCAGCTTGCTTTCGGGCAACAGTGTCGCCCAGTTTCTGCTCTCTAATTCTATGTCGTCGAGATTCGCATCAGTCAGGAGCGCGGCCTGAATAGCTGCACGGTCAGGATAGTTGCCCTTGAAATGGGCAGTATCGATCTCGACTTTTTCAATGACCCCCGGAAATCCCAGCGCCAGAATGACCCAGTCGTTGCCTGGCTTTCTGCGGCGCGCCGTCTCCCAGCCATCGCCCATGTTGACGCCCCGCCCCGAGACATTGAGATTGTGCATGCTGCCGAAATGTTCATCGTTGCAGAGCAAGGCCCTGCCGCCATTCTCGAGAGCGAGCAGATCAATACTCTCGACTTCGCCGATTGAATTCCGATCAGGCCGTATTTCGCCATAGACTCGCAAACGCGCTATTCCGCCGTCCGGAAAAATATTCAGACGCAGATGTGTGTAAGCAGTGTCATCCTCAACGGCCAGCAAATGGTGCGAATCACCCACCAATCCGACCTTCTGCAGCAACTCCTGCCAGTTCGCGTTGTCACCGGGATTTTCTTCCTGAGTGACACAGGCATCGACCGATGCATTCGGCGGAAAATTGCCGGTGAAGTGGCTAGTATCGATGTCGAACCCGCGAACTACACCCGGGAGACCGAACTTTACGACACAGCAATCGTGGCCCGGCTCCCGTTTTCTTCGGCTTTCCCAGCCGTCCATCCACTTGCCGTTATCGTCGTATTTATCTGCAACAAACACAGCATCGGCCGGATCGATGAGTCTCGACTTGTCCGCGAAAAAGTCGTCAGTCGCAAAAACGACCCGTGTACCCAGCCTCGGCTGCTCCAGGCGCACCCACTGATGAAACGGATTGTCGCTTTTGTTACTCAAGTATCCAGTTCCTGCAATCGCAGACGTGCAATCTTGTGTATTTCATTGATGGCCGTATCAAATTCGGTCTGGCTGTCATTTTCAAGCCTACGCCCGAACGCGGCAAGAATCTCCTGGCGATTGCTGTCTCGAACAGCCATAACGAACGGAAAGCCGAACTTCTCTTTATATTGATAGTTTAAATCCTGAAACTGCTGATATTCCTCCTGCGAACACTGATCGATACCGGCGCTCGCCTGTTCGGCGCTGGACTCCTCGGTCAGCTCAACGCCGATTGCTGCTTTGCCGGCAAGGTCAGGGTGCGCACGAATCAGCGCGAGTTTTCGTTCGTTAGTCGCCTGATCGGCGCAACGCGCAAAGATCGTAGCCAGCTCGTCCATGTTCTCGACCCCGCCGGCAATTTCATGCGTCTCCTCCGCGACCCACGAAGAGTGTTCGTATATTCCGCCGTAGCGGTTTACGAATTCATCCAAATTCGGTTGTTTCCGATTTTTTGCGTAGGGCATGAAATTACATCTGTTGGCTCAGTTCCAATCATACAGATACTGCCAGATCAAATCGGTTGTGAACGACGGCAGCCGCCCCAAAGCATGCACCGGGAAGGACATAAAAAAACCCCGCCGAAGCGGGGTTTCCGTCATTGTGAGCGACTGTCAATCCTTGACATCGCTCCTGACTCGGTTCTCGTCTGGTTTTCCCCAAGAATCCTGAAAACTGGATGGGAAAACGAATGTGTCTTTCCAGGTGATTGGATCCGTCGAATCCGATGCGATTCTTCTTTCTCCGCCAAATTCGCGTTTATGGCCGCATACGGAAATTGGTGACGACCGAGCGGAATAGTACTCGACCCGAAATTTTGTTAATGGCAAGTCTCTCTGCTGGAACAGTTCCATGTTCGGAACTAAATTCGGAAAGCAATTTCGACGGGAGCAAAAATACTTACGTTGCAGCCGGGTGCTGCTCCTGCCAATGACGTGCAATATCGATGCGTTTGGCCACCCAGACGTCGTTGTGATCGTGCACGTAGTCCACAAACCTCTGCACTGCCCCGGCGCGTCCGGGGCGGCCCGCCAGGCGACAATGCAGGCCGACCGACATCATTTTCGGGCTTCTCTCGCCCTCCGCGTAAAGCACATCGAAGGTGTCTTTGAGGTAATCGAAAAACTGCTGGCCAGAATTGAATCCCTGTGGTGTCGCGAAGCGCATGTCATTGGCGTCCAGCGTATAGGGCACCATAAGCTGCGGTTTCTCGAACTGGTAGTCCCAGTAAGGCAGGTCGTCTGCATAGGTATCGGCGTTGTAGACAAAGCCGCCTTCTGCGGCCACGAGGCGATGTGATATCGGGCTGCAACGGCCAAGATACCAGCCGAGAGGACGCTCCCCGGTCGCTGCTGAATGAACGTCGATTGCTTTCTTCAGGTGTTCGCGTTCGGTCTTCTCATCGACATGCTGATAATCGACCCACCGGTAACCGTGGCTCGCGATTTCCCACTCCGCCGTCCACATCGCGTCGACGACTTCCGGGTTGCGCTCGAGAGCCATCGCCACACCGAAAACCGTCACCGGCATTTTCCGTTCCGTAAACAATCTGTGCAATCGCCAGAATCCGGCGCGAGAGCCGTACTCGTACATTGACTCCATGTTCATGTGGCGCTGACCTTCGATAGCTTCGGCACCGACAATTTCGGACAGGAACGCTTCCGACGCATCGTCGCCATGCAAGACGCAGTTTTCGGCGCCTTCCTCGTAGTTGACTACGAATTGAACCGCGATACGTGCCCCGCCCGGCCAATTCGGGTTTGGGGGTTTACCGCTGTAACCTTTCAGGTTCCTGGGATAGTCAGAGCTCATCTCAACAATCCTCAAGAGCCGCGTTTCGGGCGCACAGGCCCGGAGACGAGACGTGAGCCGCGTCTAATGCCATCGGTCATTGGCAAGGCTCGCAACGAAGTATTCCGGGCCTGTGCGCCGAAACCCATACGGGAAGCGACTCTGCGGGTGTGATGCTGCGTTACTCGTCGCTCACGTGGAATAACCACTCCTCGTTCCTCGCGTCTTGCAGCGCAGCCCGCAGAGTCCGCTTCGCGGCCATGGGGATTGTTGAGATGAGCTCTTATCATCTACTTATTATTCTGCCGTAGCTCCACTTCGATACCACTGATCGATGATGGTCCTTTCTTCTACAGTCATCTGCGTCAGATTACCGATCGGCATCACTCGCGTGATTACGGTCTGTTGATGGATTCGAAATGCGTCCTCGACAATCTGATTGTCGTTGTCGAACATGACACCGCCAGGTGCAGCCGGAAATGCGAGGTGCGTCGGGGTCTCAGAATGGCAGGTAGTACAACGTTCATTAATCACGGACCGAACCAATCCAAAGTCAACACTGCCTTTGCCTGCCGCTGCCTTCGACTTCGGTGCGATCGCGGCGGCAACCGCAAACAGAATCAGCACGGCTACGATAATAGATACCGGCGAGGCCCTGCCCTTGTGGCGCGCGACAAAATAGACACGTATCAGGGCGCCGGCCAGTGAGATCGCGACCAGGACCAGCCAATTGTACTCGTGACCATATGTCATGGCGTAGTGGTTGCTGATCATGACGAACAGGACCGGCAGGGTGAAATAGGTGTTATGCACCGAGCGCTGCTTTGCCCGGATTCCTGGGCCGGGGTCCGGCATTTCGCCGCGGCTCGCGGCATTCACCATTGCTCGCTGACCGGGAATGATAACGAAAAAGACATTGGCAACCATGATGGTTCCGATCACGGCACCGAAGTGAATGTATGCACCACGACCGCTGTACAACTGACATAGGCCCCACGCAAGTATGCCGATAAGAACGAGCAGAACCCCTCCCAGGATGACATCGTCTTTGCCGAGCGGCGATTTACAAAGAAGATCGTAGACGACCCAACCGCCGGCGAGAAAAGCGATCGCTATACCCACGGCCGCGGGTGATGAAAGCTCCGCAACGGAGCGATCGATCAGGTAGACCTCTGCTCCGTACCAGTAAATCAACGCCAGCAGGAACATCCCGGACATCCACGTCGTATATGCCTCCCATTTGAACCAGTGCAGAGTCTCCGGCAGCTCCGACGGTGCGACTTTGTATTTCTGTGCGTGATAGAAACCGCCCCCGTGCACTGACCACACCTCGCCGCCGACGCCCCTGGCATCATCCGCCGGGTCCTTTACCGCTTGCAGATGATTGTCGAGCCAGACGAAATAGAAAGACGAGCCGATCCACGCGATTCCCGTAATGAAGTGCAACCATCGTGCAAGGATGTTCAGCCAGTCGACAATGTATGCTTCCATCGTGATTCTTTTCTTAGTTCACTGGCGCAGGATGCGCACGTTCGCCGGCAATTTCTCGCCGGCTCCCCTCGCTTCACTCAGTCTCAGTAGCTCGGCCGCAACGGCAATCGCGATTTCCGGCGGCTTCTTGCCGGCAATACCGTCGATCCCTATGGGACAGGTGAGCCGGTCGAAACGGGACTGTGGCATCCCGAGCTTAAGCAATCGTTTCTCGAATTGCCGGCGTTTCGACACCGATCCGATCAACCCGCAGTAGCAAAAATCATCGCGCGCAAGGATCTGTTGGATGACGGCCTGATCGAGCGGATGGCTGTGAGTCATAACCAGATAGCAGGAACCGGCGGGCATTGCTGCAACCTCGAGTTCAGGTTGTGCACTTTCAATTTTCTGAACATTTTCGGGCAAATGTTTCGGAAAAATATTTCGGCGGCTGTCGATCCAGCGAATGTTGCAGTCCAGTGATGACAGTGTGCTCACCGTCGCGGCGCCAACATGTCCGGCACCGAAGATGGCGATATTCAGATCGCTGGCTACTACAGGTTCCAAAAGCAAGTCCTCATTGTCGTTGTCGTTCAATTTTAGATTCACCCTTTGTGCGCTTTCCCGTTGATTCAGGATTCGCATTGCGTCGATTGCCAATCTGCCATTGACGGTGCAGCCCTTTGGGTAAGCGATATTTCCGTTCGCAAAAATAAGGTATTTGCCGTACGGGCCGGTCGCAATTACGAGCGGCTCCCTGCGACGATGCGCCGCGCTCAGCACATCGATCCACTCGGGTTTTTCAACACAAAACGCCTCGAACAAAACTTCAACGACGCCGCCGCAACACTGGCCGCAGTTCGCGCCGAGCGTGAATTTTCTTAAGCGATTGCCGTCCTTTGCATCTTTCAGCGTATTGAAGGCGATTTGCGTGCACTTGTACTCGAGTTGGCCGCCGCCGATCGTTCCTATTGTCTCATGCCGGGTCACGAGCATTTTGGCACCGACTTCCCGAGGTGCCGAACCGCGGACGCCGGCAATGGTCACGAGAACGCAGCCGTTACCGGCCGTGATTTGCTCCTTCAGGTCGCCAATCCACTCACTCATGACGCTTGTCCTTCGGCCTGCACCGCCGTTACGGCATTTAGCACGGTTTCGGGCGTTGCGGGCGCATCCAGATGGGGCCGGCAATTCTCAATGCCGACAGCCGCGACGGCATCCCTGATCGCAAAAAATACCGACAGGCCCAGCATCAGGGGCGGCTCGCCGACAGCTTTCGAACGGTAGATTGTCTCCTCCCTGTTCGAAGCCGATTCCAGCATGGTCGCCCGAAAATCTACCGGCAAGTCAGAGCACGTCGGGATCTTATAGGTAGACGGCGCATGGGTCTCGAGTTGCCCGTCTTCGTTCCAGAAAAGTTCTTCCGAAGTCAGCCAGCCCGTACCCTGAACGAAGCCGCCCTCGATCTGGCCCATGTCAATCGCCGGGTTTATCGACTCACCGCAATCATGAAGAATGTCGACTCTGAGGATCCTGTATTCGCCGGTGAGCGTGTCGATAATGACCTCGGAGACAGCCGCGCCGTAGGCGTAGTAGAAAAAGGGCCGACCACTAAAGGTTGTTCGGTCATAGTTGATCTTTGGCGTACGATAGAAGCCGGTCGAGGACAACGATGTGCGTTCGAACCAGGCCCCCTGAACCAGCTCCTCGAAAGCAACGCTTTCGCTGCCTACCTGCACCCGGTTGTTTATGAACCGGACGTCGTCCTCCGCGACCTCGTATTTCCTGGCCGCATACTTGATTAGACGATTCTTTATTTTCGCCGCCGCAGCCTGTGCTGCCTTGCCGTTCAGGTCCGAGCCTGCAGACGCCGCCGTTGCGGACGCGTTCGGCACCTTGCTCGTATCCGATGCCGTAATTTTGATCCGGTCGATGTCGATCTGAAATTCTTGTGCAACAACCTGCGCCACCTTCGTAAACAGCCCCTGCCCCATCTCGGTGCCGCCATGATTGAGGTGAACGGTGCCGTCCGTGTACACATGCACCAACGCCCCTGCCTGGTTCAAGTGAGTGGCCGTAAATGAAATACCGAACTTAACCGGTGTCAGTGCGATGCCCCGCTTGAGGACATCGCTCTCTCTGTTGAATGCCCGTATGTCTTTGCGGCGCTCCTGGTAACTGGCGCTCTGCTCCACACCCGAGACTATTTCGTCAATGACGTTGTCTTCGACCTTCTGCTGATACTGGGTTACGTCTCTCTCGCCTATGCCATAGAAATTTTTCCTGCGAACTTCAATCGGGTCCTTGTCGAGGTACCGTGCAATTTCGTCTACAACATACTCGATGGCGAACATGCCTTGCGGCCCACCAAAGCCACGAAACGCCGTGTTGGAAACCGTGTGCGTTTTACAGCGATGCGAAACGATCGTCACGTTCCCGAGATAATAAGCGTTGTCGCAATGGAACATCGTGCGATCGTTGATCGCGCCCGACAAATCCGCGGACATGCCGCAGCGTGACGCGAACATGAACTCGATCCCCTCGATCCGCCCGGTGTCATCGAACCCGACGTCGTAATCGATGACAAAGTCGTGACGCTTACCCGTCATGATCATGTCGTCGTCACGATCCAGGCGGAGCTTGCACGCCCGGCCCGTCTTGTTTGCCATCAGTCCTGCGATGCAGGCTATCAACGCAGGCTGGCTTTCTTTGCCGCCGAAAGCGCCTCCCATGCGTCGGCATTCAACGACGACATCTTTCGAGCGTTTGCCGATCGCGTGTGACACGAGGCGCTGCACCTCGCCGGGGTGCTGGGTGGAGCTGTAGACGTAGAGATCGCCGTCCTCGGCGGGTAGCGCCGCCGCGATTTGCCCCTCGAGGTAGAACTGATCCTGCCCGCCGAGATTCAGGCTGCCGGCCAGGCGGTTTTGTGCGGCGGACAGTGCAGCCTGACTGTCGCCTCGCCTGATTGTCTCGCTTGGAAGAACGAAGGATTCCTTGGCCACTGCGGTTCGCGGATCCAGTATCGGCTCGAGCTCTTCATAGTCGATTTTGGCGAGCCTGGCCGCTTTACGTGCCTGATCAACGGTCTCCGCCGCGACGGCGAAAACCGATTGCCCCACGTACTCCACCAGACCGGCCGCGAAAATCGGATCGTCCGCAACGACCGGCCCGCAGTTGTTAGCACCCGGAATATCGGCCGCGGTTATGACATCGACAACGCCGGGTGCGTTCAGAACGGCGCTCAAATCCATGTTCGTAATCCTGGCGTGCGGCCTGGTACTCATTCCGACGGCCAGATGCAGCATGTCCCGCGGCTCGGCAATATCATCCGTATAAAGCGCCTCACCGCTGACATGCAGATGGCCGCTGTCGTGTGGAATCGGACTGCCGACCGCGCCTGCAATCGTTTTTTCCGGCGAGCTCTTAGCGTCCATAGCCGTAAACCCGTGGCTGCGCACTGCCGCTGGAATCCAGATAGAAGCGCTTCAGGAGATTCCCGCACACTCTCCGCCGGTAGTCCGCCGTTGAACGCATATCCGATATCGGGCTGAAATCGGCAGCCAGTGCTTCGATCCCTGACTGGACCGCGTCTTCGTTCCACTCCCTGCCTGTAAGCTCCGCTTCGCATGTGACGGCGCGTTTCGGCACCGCCGCGAGCCCACCGTACGCAATCCGAATGCTTTCAACGCCTGCGCCGTTGCGTCTTAGCGCATAGGCGCCGCAAATCGCGGAAATGTCCTGATCGAATCGCTTGGATACCTTGTAACTCTGCACCTGTATGTCGCCATGGCGCAACGGTACGAGAATGCGTTCCAGGAATTCCCCGGGCTCGAGAGCAGTCTTCTGATAGTCGAGATAGAAATCATTTAGCGGAATTTCTCTCGTCTGCTTGCCCCGTCTGAGGACCAGTGTCGTATCGACAACCATGAGGGCCGGCATCGAGTCGCCGATCGGTGATCCGTTGGCGATGTTGCCTCCGAGCGTGCCCGCGTTTCGAATCGGCGGTGATGCGAAACGCAGGAAGAGTTCTTCGAATTCCGGGTAGTGTTCGATAAGTGGCAGCATCGCATCGCTCAATGAAACGGCGGCGCCAATATCGATGTGTGTTTTCGTTACGTTAAGCGCTAAAAGTTCCTCAACGTTACCGGTGTAAATAACCGTGCGGAGGTCCTTATGTTGCTTGGTTACCCACAGCCCGACGTCAGTACCACCCGCGAGAATGACAGCATCGGAATTGCTTTCGAAGATGGTCGCGAACTCACCCACGTTTCGTGGCGAGAAGAATTTTCGCTCGCCAGTGTCGATGGCAAGCATGTCCGGGCGCGCAGCAGACTTCAGGAGCGCGATTTTCTCCTTTTCCCGAGATCCGCTTTTGGTCGCGTATGGTTCTTCCAGCCAGTTATCTTTGGCGGTCCGGTACCTGTACATTTTTTCCGCGGCATCGATGATCGGCCGGTATCCCGTGCAGCGGCATAGATTGCCGGCGAGCGTGTCGTCGATTTCCCGCCGGGTCGGTTCTGCATTGTTCTTGTAAAGCGCGAAAAGGGACATGACGAAACCCGGAGTGCAGAAGCCGCATTGCGAACCGTGACAATCGACCAATGCCTGTTGCACGGGATGGAGGGACCCATCGCTGCGGCGCAGGCTTTCGACCGTGATTAATTCCTTGCCGTCGAGCGTCGGCAGAAACTGAATACAGGCGTTGATCGCACGAACCTGAAGTTGCTTGCCTGATCGATCGACTTCCGCGATCACGACAGTGCAGGCGCCACAATCGCCTTCCGCACAACCTTCTTTGGTGCCGATCTTTCGCAGGTCTTCGCGGAGATACTGCAATACAGTTCGGGTCGGATCGGGATTGCCGACCTCGACCAGCTCGCCGTCCAGCACAAAACGAATCGTGTCCGCGTTCACTTAGGTTAACTACCCCGGTATGTTGAGTAGCTCCAGGGCGATACAAGCAACGGCACGTGGTAGCGCTGATCGCTTGCTAACGAGAATCGAATGACGACATCGTCGAGGAACGGCGGATTGTCGGCCAGACCTGCGTCCGTAAAATAAGGGCCGATAGCAAATTCGAGCTCATAGCTACCTGCTCGATAGGTATCTCCCTCGAGAAGTGGCTGGTCGGTTCGCCCGTCGTCATTCGTAACCGAGGTGACAACGAGGTGCCTGCCGTTCTCCAGCGAGAATAATTTGACCGAAATGCCTGCCCCGGGCAGGCCCTTCGCGGTATCCAGTACGTGTGTTGTCAATTGCCCCATCAGATTCTTGCGCCTGTTCTATGGCCCTCAATAGTAGGCGATATGGCCATGATGTTGCACGAGTTGCCGTGATTGTTCGCGTAAGGATTTGATCGGTCGGGCGATTTTCGACGCGCTATGCTATTTTTGCGCGACCTGATAATAATCAACAATGAAAAATGACATGGGTAATGATGGCGTTTCGCGCCGATTTTTCCTGAAAGGAACGCTGGCAAGCGGCTCGGCCGTTCGACTGAGCACACCTGCCATTCTTGCTGTAATCGAATCGGCGTGTTCCGCGAGGGATGAAAGTACTTCGTTCGAATTCCTCTCTCAGTCGGAAGCCAGGGAATTCGATGCGATAGCGGCGCGCATTCTGCCGACGACGGATACACCCGGCGCGCGCGAGGCAGGCGTTATCTATTTCATGGACCAGGCGCTGGGCTCGTTCATGCTGGACGAGTCCGAATCGATCCGCAGCGGCCTTGCTCAATTTCAGTCCGCGGTCTCCACTTCATTCGCCGGCGCCGAGGTATTTTCGGACCTGAGTGATGCGGATCAGGACAAGCACCTGAAGACTCAGGACAACACGGCTTTTTTCGGCCGTGTACATTTCATGACGCTCGCCGGCTTCTTCGGCATGAGTTCCTACGGCGGCAACCGTGACCGGATCGGGTGGAAGCTTATCGGCTTTGAAGGGCACCGAGGAGCATGGCAGCCACCGTTCGGTTACTACGATGCCGAGTACATGCGTGGAGAGCAGGATGGCGAATGAAAATTCAGTGAAGTTCGCCCATAAGGATCCTGTCGATTTTGTCATTGTCGGATCCGGCTCCGCCGGCGGAATTCTTGCCAAGGAGTTGTCGACGGCAGGATTCGATGTCGTCGTCCTTGAGCAGGGTCCCTATCGAAAGCCGCAGGATTTTACGCATGACGAGATATCAGTTCTCTACTTGATGGAGTTGCAAGGTGGAGGACATCATGTCCAGCAACAGACCTTTCGTCATGACGAAAGTGAAGTCGCCACGGTCCCTGAATCGGACGCGCCGGCATGGTACGCGCAGACGGTTGGGGGAAGCAGCGTGCATTTCTCCGGAAATTTCTGGCGGTTCAGGGAGAGCGACTTCAAAGAACGAAGTTTGCTGGGGCCGATAAGCGGCACCAATTTCGCGGACTGGCCGATTACTTACGATGAACTCGAGCCCTATTACACCAAAGTCGACTGGGAAATCGGTGTCTCCGGGGCGCCGGGGCCGTTCGATTCACCGCGATCGAAGCCG
>Ga0255058_10002234_pt1 | contig 10712 bp, 10 predicted proteins | sample Cases_109_9_MG_FD_188637 | JGI IMG/M metagenome (GOLD analysis project Ga0255058, IMG submission 188637) | Seawater microbial communities from Amundsen Gulf, Northwest Territories, Canada - Cases_109_9 | ecosystem: Environmental > Aquatic > Marine > Gulf | place: Canada: Northwest Territories... | reverse complement strand
ACCCAGGAACAATAACGCCTTGAAGAATGCGTGGGTCATCAGGTGGAAGATCGCCGCCACGTAGGCGCCGACGCCCAGGGCAGCAAACATGAACCCCAGTTGGCTGACGGTGGAGTAGGCCAGCACCTTCTTGATGTCGGTGGCGGTGACACCCATCGTCGCGGCGAACAGGGCGGTCAGCGCGCCAACGGCGGCGACGACGGCCATGGCCTCGGGAGCGTTGCTGTAGAGGGCCGACATGCGGCAGATCATGTAGACGCCGGCGGTGACCATGGTCGCGGCGTGAATCAGTGCCGAGACCGGGGTCGGGCCCGCCATGGCGTCGGGCAGCCAGACGTACAGTGGAATCTGGGCCGACTTGCCGCAGGCGCCGACGAAGAACAAGATCCCGACCGTGGCGGTCAGCCAGCCGGCCGCCTCGCCCCCGATGAAGATCTCCGACAGCTCGCGCATGTTGAGTGTGCCGAACTCGACCGCCAGGTACAGCATGCCGATCAGGAAGGCGAGGTCGCCGATGCGGTTGACGATGAACGCCTTGCGACCGGCATCGGCACAGCTGAGGCCGGTGCGTTCGTCGAACGGCCGGTCCCAGAAGAAGCCGATCAGCAGGTACGAACAGAGACCGACGCCTTCCCAGCCAACGAACAGCACCAGCAGGTTGTCGGCCAGCACCAGCGTCAACATCATGGCCATGAACAGGTTCATGTAGACGAAGAATCGCGAGACGTCCGCTTCGTGTTCCATGTAGCCGACGCTGTAGACGTGAATCAGGAAACCGACTCCGGTCACGATCAGCAGCATGATCGCCGACAGCGGATCCAGGGCGAAGCCCCAGGAGATCTGCATCGACCTGCCCTGGGCCCCGATGTCACCGAGTGGCATCCATACACCGAGCTCGGTGGCGTAGTAGCGCTGGTCGGCCGGCAACTGGGCCAGGCCAAGAACCGCTCCGATGGCCACGATCAGCGCCGCCGCGATGACCCCGCAGGCCACCAGCCCCACGACCTTGCGCGACAGGCGGCGGCCCCAGAAGGCGTTGACGGCAACACCCACCAGGGGCAACAACGGGATCAGCCAGATCAGCTCGAGCATCGTCGTCCTACCACTTCATCAGGTTGACCTGATCGACGTCGGTGGTCTGTCGCAGCCGAAACAGCGCAATGATGATCGCCAGCCCCACGGCAGCCTCGGCCGCGGCCAGGGTCATGATGAAGAACACGTAGATCTGCCCCTCGGCGGTCCCCTGCATCCGCGAGAACGTGATGAACGCCAGGTTGGCGGCGTTGAGCATGATCTCGACGCTCATTAGCATGATGATCGCGCTGCGCCGCAGCAGCACGCCGATCACGCCCAGAGCGAACAGCGCCGCGGAGACCAAGAGAACCCATCCGGGATTGGCCGTCATCACGTCACAGTCTCCGCTTGGCCAGCAGCACCGAACCGACCATCGCGACCACCAGCAGCAGCGAGATGACCTCGAAGGGATAGAAGAATCGACTGAACAACTCATGCCCCAGCACGCTGACGGTTCCGAAGCCGGCGGTCGGGGCGGCGAAGGTGGCATCCGCCAACTGCCCACGGATCGCGTTGCGCAGGATCACCGCGAAGGTCGCGGTAAAGCCGACGGCGAGCCACAGCTGAAAGAAACCCGAGCGCGATTCGCGCGGGTCCTCGGGAAGGTTCAGCAGCATGATCACGAACAGCACCAGCACCATGATCGCGCCGGCGTAGACGATGACCTGCAACAGGGCGATGAACTGGGCGTTCAACAGCAGGTAGAAGCCGGCGATCGAGATCAGGTTGACCGCCAGGGCCAGCGCGCTCTCGACCGGGTTGCGGCGCTGGATCACCATGACCGCCGAGCCGACGGAGAGCAGCGTGAGCAGGATGAAGCCGATGAGATTCATCGTCGAATGACATCCATTGCGACCAGCACGGCGGTCGCGGCCAGGTTGGCGAGCGCCAGCGGGAACAGCCGTTTCCAGCCGATGTCCATCAGCTGGTCGTAGCGGAAACGCGGCAGCGTCCAGCGGACCCAGACGAACAGGAACATGAAGAAGCCGACCTTGGCGACGAACGCCCCGACCTGGATGATCCACAACAGCGGCCCCTCGATGGCGAGGGGGATGCCCAGCTGGTAGCCGCCCAGGAACAGCGTCACGGCCAGCGAGGACGCGGTGATCATGGCGATGTACTCGGCCATGAAGAACATCGAGAACTTCATCGCCGAATACTCGGTGTGGTAGCCCGCGACCAGCTCACTCTCCGCCTCGGGCAGGTCGAACGGCAACCGGTTGGTTTCGGCGTAGGCGGCGATCAGGAAGATCAGGAACCCGACGAATTGCCAGCCGCCGAAGACGTTCCAGTTCCAGAACCAGCCGGCCTGCTGTTCTACGATCTCCGTCGGGCGCAGCGTGCCACTGACGAGCAGCACACCGATCAGCGACAGAGCAAGGGCCAGCTCGTAGGAAACCATCTGGGCCGACGATCGCAGGCCGCCGAGCAACGAATATTTGTTGCGCGAGGCCCAGCCCGCGCAGACGATGCCGTAGACGCCTAGCGACGTCGCGGCCAGGGCGAACAGGATACCGCCGTCGAGGTCGAGGATCACCAGGTGCACCGTGACGCCGAGGATCTCCACGGTCGGGCCGAAGGGGACGACCCCGAACGCGCAGATCGAGGTGATCATCGCCAGCGCCGGCGCTAGGATGAAGATCGGCCGATGGGCCGCATCGGGAATGATGTCTTCCTTCATCAGGAACTTGATCCCGTCGGCGAGCGGCTGCAGCAGTCCTGCGGGGCCGACGCGATTGGGCCCCAGCCGGAACTGGATGATCGCCGACAGCCTGCGCTCGACCCAGGTCGTTACCGCAACCGAGGTCATCAACACACCGACCACGGTGATCACCTTGACGAAGGCCAGCATCGGCGGGTTCAACAGCACCCAGTCTCTGATCCAGTCGAACAAACCGTCGCTCCTCAGGAACCGGCCGCGGCCGCCGCGACACCCGTGGCGCCGAGCAGCCCGACGCGCTCTTCGGTGATCCCCCCGAAGGGCGTCACGTTCTTGGCCAACGACTCCAGCACGTCGGCGGAGGAGGTCCACCCACGGGACTCGAGCCCGGCGGCCTCGCGCAGGTCTTCCACCACCCGCCATCCGGGGCGCCCCTCGCCACGGGGCATGTGGCAGCGCCGCACGAGCTGCACGCGGCCCTCGAAATTGACCATCGTGCCGTCCTCGGCCGCCCAGGCCGCCGCCGGGATCAGCAGCGACGCGGACTCGGCGGTCTGGTCGAGGAACGGACCGACGTAGATGACGTTCTTGACCTTGAGAAGCAGGTTCTCGGGCAGGCGCCGCGTGTCCTCGGGGTCCAGGGGATCGGCGACCATGATCAACGTGTCGATCTTGCCGCTGATCGCGGCGTCCACGATCGCCTCGGCATCGGCCCGCTCGCCGAGGATCCAGGACGCGCCCGTGCTGTTGGCGCCCTTGTCCGCACGCAGCAGCAGGTCGTCGTCCTCGCCGCTGGCGATGCGCTCGATGCCGAAGCGCACGCCGCCCAGCTCGTCGAACAGGTCCTTCCAGGCGAACATCGTCTCGCAGGTCAGCCTCGGCGACAAGATCGCCGCGGCCCGGCCGGACTGCGCCGCCTGCTTGATCTGTGCGGCCCCCGTGACGATCGCCTGTTCCCACTCGATGAGCGCGCCCTGGGGCGCCTGGGCCGACAACAGGCGAGGGGCGGCGTCCAGGCGCTGATAGGAAAGACGTCCCTCGTCGCACATCCAGTGGCCGTTGACGGCGTGGTTGACGCGGGGGACCAGCCGCTTGATCCGGTCGTCGAACTGGCCGGGAGAAGTCATCTCCTTCTGCTTGTTGCCGACCGAGACCATCACGTTGCAACCGCGGGCGCAACCGGCGCAGACCGACGGCGTGTTCTCGAGATACCAGATGCGGGTCTCGAAACGGAACTCCTTGAGGGTCAAGGCGCCGACGGGACAGATGTCGACGACGTTTCCCGAGTAGGGGTTGTTCAGTCGCTTTCCGGGGTGGATACCGATCTGCGCCTGGTTGCCACGCTCGAAGAAGGCCAGCTCTCCGGTCTTGGTGACCTCGTCGCAGAACCGAATGCAGCGGCTGCACTGGATACAGCGTTCTTGATCGAGCGTCACGTGGTGGCCAATGTCGACCGCCTTGTTGAGCTTGAGCTTCTCCTCGACAAAACGGCTCTTGCCGGTGCTGTGCGAGAAGGCGTAGTCCTGCAGGCGACACTCACCCGCCTGGTCGCAGATCGGACAGTCCAAGGGATGGTTGATCAGCAGGAACTCCTGCACCGCCGCCTGGGCCTCCTTGACCCGCTCGTTGTCGGTGTTGACCACCATGCCGTCGGTGACCGGCACCGAGCAGGCGATCACCAGCTTGGGGGCCTTCTCCACCTCGACCAGGCACATTCGGCAGTTTCCGGCGACGGAGAGGCCGGGGTGATAGCAATAGTGAGGAATCTCCTGCCCGCGGCCGAGGGCGGCTTGCAGGATCGTGGTCCCGCTGGGGACCTCGAGCTCCTCTCCGTCGATCGTCAGCTTCGGCATACCCGCAAGCTCTCCTCGTAGGCCGCGCTCTAGGCCGGCGCGGCGACGACGCAGCGTCCCTCGGTGACATGGTTCTCGAACTCGGGGCGGAACCTCTTCACGAAAGACTGCACCGGCCAGGCGGCGGCTTCTCCGAGGGCGCAGATCGTGTTGCCCTCGATGTTGTCGGCGATCGATTTCAGCAGGTCGATATCCTCGGCTCGCCCTTTGCCGTGCTCGATGCGGTCCAGGATGTCCTCGAGCCAGCCGCAACCCTGCCGGCACGGCGTGCACTGGCCGCATGATTCGTGGGCGTAGAAGTGCGCGATGCGCAGCAGCGCCTTGACCATGCAGGTCGAGCTGTCCATGACCATGATGCCGGCCGAGCCCAGCGCCGAGCCGACCTTGGCCAGCGAATCGAAGTCGAGGTTGACGTCGCACTCCGCGGCGGTCAGCACGGGAACCGACGATCCGCCGGGGATGCAGGCCTTCAACGGGCGGTCGTCGTGCAGCATCCCGCCGCCGAACTCGTTGATCAGGTCCAGCAACGGCAGTCCCATGGCCGCCTCGTAGACGCCGGGCCGCTTGACGTGGCCGCTCAGGCAGTAGAGCTTGGGTCCGCTGTTCTTCTCGTCGTTTCCGATCGCGGCGAACCACTCGGCGCCACGCTCGATGATGAACGGCACGCAGGCCAGCGTCTCGACGTTGTTGATCGTCGTCGGGCAGCCCCAGACACCGAACTGAGCCGGAAAGGGCGGCTTGACCCGCGGCCAGCCGCGGTTGCCCTCGAGCGAGCTCATCAGGGCCGTTTCCTCACCACAGATGTAAGCGCCGGCGCCGACGTGCAGCACCAGCTCGCAGTTCCAGCTCGAGCCGAGGATGTTCTTACCGGCGTAGCCCTTCTGGTACGCCTCGGCGATTGCCTTCTGCATCTGGCGGGTGCCGTGCACGAACTCGCCGCGAATGTAAATGTAACAGGCGTCGGCATGCATGGCGTAGGCCGAGAGCATGCTGCCCTCGATGACCAGGTGCGGATCTTCTTCCATCAACAGCCGGTCCTTGAACGTGCCCGGCTCGGACTCGTCGGCGTTGACCAGCAGGTAGTGCGGCTTGCTCTTTTCTTTGGGCATGAAGGACCACTTCAGCCCGGTGGGGAAGCCTGCGCCGCCGCGGCCGCGCAGGCCGGACTTCTTGACCTGCTCGGTGACCTGGTCGGGGCTCAGCGAGCCCAGCGCCTTGCGCAGCGCCTGGTAGCCGCCGTTGGACTCGTAGACCTCGATGGACTGCGAGCTCTCGCGATGGATGTTGCGTGTCAGGATCTTTTCCATGCTCGGATCGTTCTCGTCTCGCGTGTCACGGCAGGTTGTCGAGCAGTTTGTCCACCTTGTCCAGGGTCAGATTCTCGTGATAGTCGTCATTGAGCTGAAACATCGGGGCCGTGCCGCACGAGCCGAGACATTCGACGCGCATCAGCGAGAACTTACCGTCAGGCGTGGTTTCGCCGATCTTGATCTTGAATCGTTTCTCCAGATGCCCAACCAGCTCGTCGCAACCGCGCAGCATGCAGGACAGCGTCGTGCAGACCTGGATGTGGTACTTGCCCGACGGATTGCGCTTGTACATCGTGTAGAAGGTCACGACACCGTGGACGTGGGACGAACTGACACCCAGCCGCTGGGCGACCCAATCCTCGGACGCGCCGTCGATCCAGCCCTTGGCGCGCTGGACCTCCCACAACACCGGAAGCATCGCCGCCTTGGGCTCGGGGTAGCGCGCGACGATCTCGTCGACCGCTTTTTCGAACTCGGTACCGAGCATCTACCGGTCGACCTCTCCCATCACCGGATCCAGGCTGGCGATGTTGGCGATCACGTCCGCCAGCAGGCAGCCTTCGACCATGTGGGGCAGGGCTGCAATGTTATTGAAGCTGGGGGACCGGATGCGAAGCCGGTACGGAGAGCGCTCCCCGGTCGAGACGATGTAGAAACCGAGCTCGCCCTTGGGCACCTCGGTCGAGTGATAGATCTCACCTTCGGGACACTCGAAGCCCTCGGTGACGATCATGAACTGGTGGATCAGTTCCTCCATGCTCGTCAGAACGCGCTGCTTCTCGGGCAAGAAGATCTTGGGATCGTCCACGTTGACCGGTCCGTCCGGCAGCTCGCGCATGGCCTGCTCCATGATGCGGCAGGACTGGCGCATCTCTTCCAGGCGCACCAAGTAGCGGTCGTAGATGTCGCCCTCGGCGCCGATCGGCACCTCGAAATCGAAGTTCTCGTAGCCCGAGTACGGACGGGCGACACGCACGTCGTAACGGACACCGGTGGCCCGCAGGTTGGCGCCGGTCATGCCGAACGAGATCGCGTCCTCACCGCTGATTTTGCCCACACCCTGGGTTCGCTGGAGCCAGATCGGGTTCTTGGTCAGCAACGACTCGAAGTCGTCGATTCGTCCGGGCATGGCGTCGACGAACTCTTTCAGTTTGCCCAGCCACTCGGGCGTGACATCGTGCATCACGCCTCCGACGCGGGTGAACGACGTGGTCAGTCGGGCGCCGCAGAGGTCCTCGACCAGGTCGTAGTGCCACTCGCGGTCCTTGAACGTGTGAAAGAAGACGGTGGCCGCACCCAGGTCCAGGGCGTGCACTCCCAACCACAGCAGGTGCGAGCCGACACGCGCCAACTCGCAGCAGATGACCCGGATCGTACGGCAGCGCGGCGGAACGTCGATGCCCAGCAGATTCTCGACCGCCAGTGCGATGCCGACGTTGGCCGCCAGCGGGCTGAGGTAGTCCATGCGGTCGGTGTAGGGGATGAATTGCAGGTAGGTCCGGTTCTCGGCAATCTTCTCCATGCCACGGTGCAGGTAGCCCAGGTGCGGGACGCAACTCTCGACATACTCGCCGTCGAGCTTGAGCACCAGACGCAGCACTCCATGGGTCGCCGGGTGGGACGGGCCCATGTTGAGGGTGATGATGTCCGGATGGTCCTCGGACCGTTTGAACCGGTGTTCCATGCTCGCGGAACGCTCCTGACCGACCCGGCTCGCCCGCTAGCCGCGGTAGAGCGGAAACTCCTTCCGAAGAGGAAAGTCCGTGTAGTCCTCGGGCATCAGGATCCGGCGCAGATCGGGATGCCCGTCGAACCGGATGCCGAACATGTCGTAGGTCTCGCGCTCGTTCCAGGAGGCCGAGCGCCAGACGTCGGACACGCTGGGAACGGGACCGGTGTCGCCGCTGCGTGTCTTCAGGCGCAGCCGGTCGCCCCGCGAGATGCTGTAGAGGTGATAGACGAGCTCCATCGGCTGCGAATCTTCGGGCCAGTGCACGGCGGTAACGTCCACCAGGTAGTCGTAGTCCATCTCGGGATCGTCCCGCAGCCAGCGGCAAATCTCGACAACGCGGTCGGATCCGACCTCGATCCAGTGCTGGTCCCGGTACGACCCTGACCCGGTCAGAGCAGCAGGAAACCGCTTCGCGACGGCCGCCACCGCCTTCTCGCCGTCGGCCATCGGTTCAGTCCCAGTTCAGTGCGCCGCGCTTCCAGACGTAGACGAAGCCGACGACCAGAATACCCAGAAAGACCGCCATCTCGCCGAGGACGAACAGTTTGTCGGCAGCGAAATCGCGGAAGGTGACGGCCCACGGAAAGAGAAAGGCCACCTCGATGTCGAACAGGATGAACAGCATCGCCACCAGGTAGAAGTGGACGGAAAAACGGTGCCGTTCGACTCTGTCGTACGGCCGCATGCCGCATTCGTAGGGGGTCTTGTCGATGGGGACGGCCGGCCCGAACCAGCGGCCGACCTTGGAGCGTGAACGACGAATCGCGTCGACGCCGTGGGACGCGACCAGCATGCCCACGGCCATACCGGTTGCGGTCAGCAACAAAACGAGAACGGGGAGCAGACTGTCGTTCATTCTTGTTTGCTTGCTGGCTTGCTAGCCGTGCTCACAGGACTGGCTGTGTGCCTACCCGCGTGCTCTCATGTGGCCGACGACGCCCCTGGGCGGACCGGAACCATGGTCACCGTGGCCGAGGAATCTAACACAGGGCCGCGAGAGGTGTCAACGTCACGCGGCGTTGAAACCTATTCTTTTCAGTCACTTGGGCGGTCAATCGGTTCGGACGGGAAAGGTCTCGAAACGAAAACAGGGAGGCCGAGGCCTCCCTGTTCTTTGCAAGTCGCCAGGGGCGCGGTGCCGCTCAGTCACCCTGCTCGCGCTTCTTTTTCCACTCTTCCTGCTTGGCCTTCTCGCGCTCGTACTCTTCCTGAGCAATGCGCTCTTCTTCCTTCTGTTGCTGGGCCAGCAGATCCATCTTTACGTTGTGCTCGCCGACCTCGATGTTGGTCCGGCAGGTCTCGATCGCATTCTCGATGCCGGCCGAGGGTTTGATCTGCAGCGCCTTCTGGTAGGTCGCGATCGCCTCGGGCAGACGCTTCTGCTTCTGCAACACGAAGCCCAGCCCCTCGTAGACCACGGCCATCCGCGGGGCGCAGGTCACCGCATCGTTGAGGATCGCCTCGGCGTCGCTCCAACGTTGGGTCGCAATGAAGGTCTTGCCGAGGTTGGCCATGGCGTAGCAGTGGTTGGACTTGATCGCCAGCACCTTGCGGAAGGCCTGTTCGGCCTTGTCGAACTGCTGGCCGCCCAGTGCCGCGCGGCCGCACAGGTTGTTGGCGTCGGCCGAATTCGGCTTGACCGAGCGGTACTTTTCGGCGGTCGCCAGGGCGGCATCGTAGTAGGATTTCTTTCGGGCGTCGTCCTTGGTCTCCGCTCCCATGTTGAGCTGGGCGCTGGTCAGCCGGGCCAGCATCGGCACGTTGCTCGGCGAGGCCTTGAGGGCCTTCTGCAACGCCGGGATCGCCTTGTCGTAATGCCCGAGGCTGTAGTAGGCCAGGGCCAACCGGTCGAGAACTGCACCAGTGGACTTGACCGCCTTGGCCTTCTCGAGGTCATCGATGGCGTCCGACCACTTCTCGAGTGCCGCGTAGGACATTCCGCGCAGCTGGTGCAGGGCGTACTGGGTTCGCTCGTCGCCGGCCAGCGGCTCGGCGGTCTTGAGGATGGCGATCGCCTTGGGATACGCCTTGCCCTCGAAATAGGCGTTGGACAGGGCGTGATGGTACTCGAACTTGTCGCCGTTGAGCTCGATCGCCTTCATCAGGTTCTTCTCGGCCTCGTCCACCTTGCTCATCTTCAGGAACGACAGGCCCATCATGTAGAAACCGAAGTCGTAGCTCGGCGACTGATCGACCATCGACTGGAATTCGGCGGCCGCCTCGAGGAACTTGCCGGACTTGAAGTTGTTCATGGCCGAGTCCAACTCGGCATTGGCAAACGCCACCGTGGTGACGGTCGAGACCAGGGCCATGACGGCGACCATTCCGATCGTGGTCAGGCGATTGGCTGAGCGCATCGAATCTCCTCCGAAGGGAGCCCTCGCTCCCGAACTCTATCTACCGCTATCTTAGGACGGGTGCTTGCGCGGCGCTAACCGTCGCCGCTGCATTCTCACCGCGGCTACGTAATCTGCCGTTATCCGCCTGAATCAAGGACCGCCCGCTCACCTGCCTCCTGCCGGCTAGTGCAGCGTGAAGTCGACGTACACGGTGAAGTAGACCTCGACCGGCTTGCCGTTCTGGGTGGCCGGGATGTACTGCCATTGGCTGACCGCGTCCAGCGCGGCCTTTTCGAATCCCATGTTGGGCCGATTGCAGCGGAGGATCTCGAGCTCGGCCACACTGCCGTCCTTGCGCACGATCGCCTGCAGGATCACGTTGCCCTCGAGGCGAGCCACACGGGCCAGCTCGGGGTACTCGGGATCGATCTTGGTCTCCGGGATCAGCGTCGGGTTGGTCACATCGCCGACGCCGGCCACCAGTGGCCCGGTGGGAGGCGGCGGTTCGGGTACACCGATCAGGAACTCGACGTCGGGCGGCAGCGGCTCGGGCTCGATCTCGGGCTCGGGCTCTCGGATCGGCTCGGGCTCGTCGGGAGTCGGATCGGGGATCGGTATTTTCTTGACGAGCTTCTTCTTCTCCACCTGGCGGCGTTCGACCTTCGGAGGCGGCGGAACATACTTGCTGACGACGATCTGATTGTTCTTCTTCTCCGGAATCGTCGTGTCGGCCTTGGGGAACGG